>Ga0315283_10000068_pt1 | contig 57778 bp, 52 predicted proteins | sample YL17G09_0_MG_FD_204541 | JGI IMG/M metagenome (GOLD analysis project Ga0315283, IMG submission 204541) | Sediment microbial communities from Yellowstone Lake, YNP, Wyoming, USA - YL17G09_0 | ecosystem: Environmental > Aquatic > Freshwater > Lake > Sediment | place: USA: Wyoming | collected...
GGCGGCGACCGACGTGCAGAAGAACGTCAACCCCTCGAAGGAGGAACCACAGGGCCGGGAGCAGGAGAAGCAGGATGTTGATCCGAACGCTGTTGCTGTTGCTGCGCATCTGACGGAGGAGCCGGAGACGGCGCCTCTGGAGGAGTCGTCGCCACCGGCAGCGTGATCAGAACTGGACGGCCCCCCGCAGGTTGCACAACAACTTGTGTGGGGGCCGTCGTTTTTTGTTCTTCGGGTTCTTCTGTGAACAGATCACTTACCCATTCACGAACAGGTGCAGTGAGCTGCTGGCCCAGGTCGGTACGTAGAATGCCCGCGTGCTTCGTCATGAAGTAGCGAGCAGCACTCTTGAAGAACGTGGGTGTCACGACGATACCTCGTCCTCGCTCTTCTTTACTTTATCTAGCGGGGTGAAGTAACTGACTGCGATGACCATGGTACCGTCATTCAGTGTTTTGCGTTCTTCCCAGCGCAACATTGCGGAACCGTCGAGGATACGATTCATCAGTGCTTCGTAGTCCGCGGAATCATCCCGATCTTCGTACTCGAAACCAGCGTCTTTGCTGCCCCCTACCATCTGCTGACCCATGATGAAGCGCTCGAAGTGCGCACGCAGGTTGTATTGAGGTACTCCCTCGGGTCTTGATTCACCTGGAGGCGGTTCATCGGTGATGATCTTCTCACCCTGGGGGATGGGGTACTGCGTCGGGAAGAGTTGAGGTATTGTGACGTTGGCGCCGCCCTTGCCGTTGTCATCCGGGAACTCCGACGCACGCTTCACCACCGAGGCGATGCTCTCTTCTTGGCCCTTTCCCATGAGCTAGCCTCCACCTTGCGCCTGGCGTTTCGCAGAGTACTCAGTCTGTGTTTGCTGTTCTTCCAGACGCTGCACCACACAGCTGTACATCACGTAGTCTTCGACTTGCAGGGCGTGGAGTCGGCTCTTACGCATGCCCGCGTCGAGGCCCATCAGTTCTTGTACGATCTGATCGGCTTGTCCGATGACGGCTTGCTGGTCGTACTGCAAACCCGTCTGACCGAGCATCGCCTGCGAACGTGCTTGTTGTGCGAGGGACTGTTGTAGTTGCTGTGTCTCCTGCTGCATCTTCTGTTGGAAACGAATTTCGTCGAGCTGCTCTTGCAGACGACGTTCCCGTTCCTTCTTGAGGTCGAAGTCGTTGAGTTCTGCGATGGTCGTGTTCGAGATGAGTTGCGACTGCTGGTTCAGTTGCAGGATGAGCTGCTTCTGCTGTACGTCATCGATGAGCTTGAACTCGGTGAGTTCTACTTCAACGTTGGGCCAGCCCAGCATTTTGCAGGAGCGGGTGGTGACCCACTGGAGCAGTTCGTTCAGCTCGCCCGTGTAGGTGAGGAGCTGATTTTCCAACATACGAAGCGTAATCGCAGACCCAGTGAACGACAGCCCGCCGTAGATGAATTCGCGTGGAATACCCATCGCAGCGATGATGGAGTCTTCAGCTTCTTTCACTTCACCGAGCGTGAGCAAAGCCCGGCCATCGCCACCGATCTGGAGCGAGTCAACAGGCACACCCGAATGGAAGATGGTGAGCGGGTCTTTGCGATGGCGTCCCAGACCGCGCTTGACCTCTTCGAACATGCGCGAGAGCGAGATGGTTTGGATGGGGTCTGCGTTCGCGGATGTTTGCTTGGGAAACAACACCCGGAAGGGCACGAGATGATCGAGCGCAATCGCTTCATTCGCCTTGCGCAGAATCGCCGTGTAGAAGAAGAGCTTGATGGTGCTCGTCAGGGGTGGAAATCCCCACTGAGGATCGATGCCCGCAGGGGGTGCGACCTTCATGTGGTAGACATGGCCATCCTTGAACCGAAACATCTTGTTGTCGCGCGCTGCGGCGATGAATTCGAGGGGCAAGTGATTCAGCAACAGTTTGTTGCCTTGCCGGATGCGGTTCTTGATGTCGGGTGGGATCGAGTAGTAGTAGATGGATTTTCCCGAGATGGGATCGTGATCGATGTCCATCTGTTTGGGGTCCCAACGGATGATGTGAATCTTGTGGGGGTCCGTCAGTCGCCGATCGATGACCTTGCCTCGCACCGTGCGGCGGCACTTGCGACAGGTGTATTCGAAGGTCATCGGTGTGTACTTGAAGCGGTAGTTCACGTGTTGGATGTTGACGAGCTTGTTGCACTGGGGGCACTTCAGAAAACGCGCGAAAGGTTGGTACAGGGAGATGAAGGAATTGCCGTAGATCCAACGGTCGCGTCCTGCAAGGATGAGAATCTCTTTCACGCGCAGGGTTTTTTCGAGCAGTTCCTTCACACGATCTTCTGCGCCCCGGTTGGTGGTGTTGTAGGAGATGTCCGTGATGGGGTATTCGGAGAACTTCTTCAACGCAGCAAAGACCTGTGCTGAGTTGTAGTAGAGGTACTCCATCCACGCGAAGAGGTCGCGCAAGCGCCGGGGTACGAATCCGGTCACGAAGTCGAACATCGGATTGGGATGCGCTGTATTGTTTCGATACAGGGATTCCAGATCCGTCAGGGCCATATCAGACATCGGCGCTTCCTCAATTCATCTGAAAGGAGAATAGGTTAGGTGGCATCTGATTACAAGCGTGTGGTCTGCAACTTCTGCGTCCACAAGGTGAATTGTGAAGGATTGCGTGGACGCTTTTTGTGTGGACTCTGTCCCAAAGCACTGCTCTGTACCATGCACGGAGCCCTGGGGACTCCCGCCTGTACCTTCGTGACCGAGAGATGGACTGCAACTTTACCGAGTAAATGTCTGCTTGCAGCCAGTCTGCTGCCTGCGCTGGTCGATAAAGGGTCGAGTCAGTCTCTTGCGGTGAGCTTCGCAGAACCTCAAGAACTTCTGCCAGGGGGTGACGACGATGCGAACTGGATTTGTCCACGCTGTAGTCTCCCTCACTTGCAGAAAAAGGTCCATCACAATTGGAACGCAGGCATCGGTCGCAAGAATCAGTTGTCCACCGAATACAGGCTGGTCTGTTCGATTTGTGGCCTTGACGAGCGCAAAGTGCATGGAGTAATGTCGGCGAGATAAACATGGAAACGCAAGTTCTAAAAATCACGAGCCTCAACGGAACGCCTGTTTTCGTCATCTACAGCACTGATCTCTCGTTCAAAAAAGTGTTCGGTGCCGTGACCAAGAAAGGTACGTTGCTCTGGTATTTTCCTGCGTTTTATCCCGTCTACAAGCTCGTGCTGAAGGATCTCAAGGCTCTGAAACTTCGGTTCGAAGTTTCAGAAGCGGCTCGCAATGCCATCGCACAACTCGAACGTTACGACGAACGTGTCGAGAAGCACGTATTGCCTCCGGGGTTCGCGTTCAAGACACAACCTTACGAGCATCAGCTCGAGGGGTTCATCCACGTGCTGTACAACATGCGCGTGGCACTGTTCTACGCATGCGGCTTGGGCAAAACGAAAATCATCGTCGACTGGCAACGCGCCATCAACGCCAAGCCCCTCATCCTCTGTCCGCGTGTGGTGCTTCATGTATGGGCTACGGAAGCAGCACGCCACGGGATTAACCAGGAGTACCGCATCATTGATGGACTGAGTCGCGAAGAGAAGAGTGCGCAGATCGCAGACGCGAAGAACTACTCAGGGATGGTCATCACTTATGGTTCTGCGCGACTCTACCTCGAGCAGATCCAGGCTGAGTTTCCCTACAACGCCATCGTCGCGGACGAGTCGCACTACATCAAAGACGCGCGCAGCGGTCGCACAGAGGCAGCGTTAACGCTGAGTCGCAAACCGAGTCGACGCGTCATCATGTCGGGGACACCTTCGACAGGTGATCCTCGAGACATGTACTCGCAGTTTCGGTTTCTTTCACCTTGCTTCATGCCGGAGTCGTTCTGGAAATTCAAGCAGACGTTCTGCCGTACAGCGCCGATGAACAAGCGCATCGTGATTGGGTACAAGAATCTCCATGTACTCAACGAACGCGTGCGCCTGGTTGCGCTTCGTCGTACGAAGAAAGAGTGCCTGGACCTACCTGAGCAGTACGTCGTTGACCTGCCCATCGACATGAAACCGAGTCAGCAGAAGTTCTACAACACGATCATTCTTTCGGAAGAGTTCGATGAATTGGCTCAGGCACTGATGCGCGAAGAGAAGATCCTCACGGAGCAGGGCCTCATCGACATCCCGAATGCGGCGGTACTCGTCAATAAACTTCTGCAAGTCGCGTGCGGCTTCATGTACCTCAAGGCAGATGTGCCCAACATCTGCGATGGATGTGCACACCTACGCGACTGCGTCGATGCGCACATCAAGCCGTACACTTCAAAGTGTCAAGTGAACTCAACGCCTGCGCCGTCCATTGTGCAGAGGATGCAGGAGAACGCGAAACTCGAAGTACTGATCCATAAGCTCGATGAGATCCTCGTGGAGCCCACCCACAAGTGCATCATCTGGGCGCAGTTTCGTCCGGAGATGGACTGGATCGAAGAAGCGATCAAGGACCATTGGAAGAAAACCAAACGCGCATTCACGCTGGTACGTGCAGACGGAAATACGCCCAACGTGGCTGTGCCCGCAGCGAAGTTCGAAACAGACGAGTCCTGTCGCATTTACCTCGGACAAGTGGAAACGGGTGTGGGCATCACGTTGAATGCCGCAAACTACATGGTCTACTTCAGCCTGCCCTGGAAGCTACTGGCGTATGATCAGTCCATCGATCGAAACCATCGCGTAGGGCAACGGCGAGATGTGACGGTGTTTCGACTGTTGTGCAGACACACCATCGATATTCACATTGCACGCGGGCTCTCCATGAAACGCACGGTGTCGGACACGATCATTTCAGCGTTGACGTGTGCGCGTTGCGATCGTCGTGAACGTTGTGCTGACCTTGGCATCGTTCTTTTCGAAGAGGGATGCCGTTACCAACGGGACGTACAGCGTCACGTTGCGAGAGCAAGGCAGGTTTAACATGCCAAAGATCACGATCACGTACAGTCACGATGAGTTTGTTGAGTTCATCACGGGGATGCTCGCAGTTCAGGGTTTGAAGCCGATGGCAGGCATCGTATTTGTACCGGACGCAGCTACTGATTCGCATGACGTAGACGACGTGCGCTTCGGTGTCGTCATCGACTGTGAACCGGGTCCTCTCAGCGAGAAGTGTCCCTCGTGTGGGGTGAAGCTCACGAACGGAGTGCCCGTCACCTCGGGACCCATACGTAGTTTTACGCCCGCAGAAATCGCAGAGGAGCGTGTCAAGTTGACTGCGGAGCTGCGTACCACGACAACGGCTCCTCGTGAGTACCCCGTCGATGAAGAGACGCATGAAGTTCAAGATCCGGGCATCATCGATGAAGAACTGGGCGAGTCTTTCGCGCCTCCTTCTCCCAATGAAGGATTGCCATCCGTACATACCTCGGTCGCTGAAGAACCTGCGGAGGGTGGCGGTGACCCTATGAAAGCGTTGCTTGCGCAGAACAAACGTCTGACTGCGGTACGTACGCGTGAACGCGAAGCCCGCTTGGGTAAAGGCGGTGGCAGGGCCATGCCGGGTGAGTCCACGCGTCCCCCGAAGTCAGGAAGGTAAAGCGGATGGCCAAAGGAAGAGAAGAACTCGCGAACGAACCTGTCATCGATATTGATGACAAGCTGCGCGAACACATCGCGAAGAACACGCCGGTAGGTGGGTATCAGTTGCCCACGGGGTACTTGAGCCACTCGCAAATTGCGATGTACCTCAAGTGCCCGATGCAGTACTACCACCGTTACATCTGTGACAACAAGCGCCCGCCGGGCGTTGCGATCACTCTCGGTTCGGGTACCCACAAAGCCGCAGAGTTCACGCACCATCACATCGTGGATCACAACGTACCTGCACCGGTGGAGCAAGTCGTCGCTGCTTTTTCGGACAGCTTCGATCACAACGCAAAGGATGTTCCTGCCGAAGATTGGAAGGTAGAGGGTGTCAATCAAGGGAAGATCAAGGACACGGGCATTCAGCTCGTCAGTCTCTACAACCGTATCCTCGCACCCAAGGTCAAGCCGCAGGTAACGGCTAACGGCACACGCGGTATCGAAAAGAAACTCGAGATCAATGTCGAAGGTGTCCCTCTCGTAGGCTTTATCGACCTCATCGATACCAACGCCGACGCCATCATGAGCGAAGAAGAGCGGACGCTTCTCAAGCAGTACGGCTCCGATGTTCCCGAGGTTTTCCGCACCGCCATTTCGGATTTCAAGACGCGTTCGAAGTCGGTTAGCGAAGATGAAATCAGAGGTTCTTTGCAACTCACGATCTACGCGTACGCCGAACAGATCAGTCTTGTCCGTTACGATGAGCTGCTGAATCAAAAGGTGCCCAAAGTAAAACGCATCCACAGCATGCGTACGACCCAGGACTACAAGTGGATGTTCGAGATCGTCACGGGCGTTGCGCGTGCCATCACCGCAGGCGTATTCCCGCCATGTGATCCCACGTCGTGGGCCTGCACACCCAAGTGGTGCGGTTATTACTACATGTGTCGCGGCAAAGCCCGCTGAGAGGAGTGCACCGTGAAGCCCGAGTACATCAAACATCTCCGTGACCACGCGAAAGAGATTCGAGAACAGTTCGCTGAGCTGTGGGAGAAGGCGGGGGTGGGACCAATCACTCCGGCGCAGGCACAGAACACGCTCGACGTGCTCTATGACCGTACGCACCTCGACATCCTCGAGACGATCAAGGACTACACAGACTATTTCCCCACCGTACAGTGTTACCCTGGACGGCTCACAGCAGTCGATGCTCTCTGGTGGCTTGACCACGCGACTGCGGGCATCACTGAGTGGGGCACCATACGTTGGTTCTCTTCACGCAAGGTCACGCACCTTGAGAAGTGCACGGATAAGGCTGCGGCCGAAGCTCTCGCGAAGCGCCGTGGCGGTACCGTCGTCGAAAAGAAAGGTGTGTTCTTCGCTCAGTGGATCGGGTTGCCCGGTGCGTGTACACACTTCGTGGTGTCTGCGACCGGTATTCCGTTCATGCTCCTCCGTCTCTTCGATGGCGCATGGGGTGAACCCAAGCGCAACGGAGACGCCATTCAGGTGGAGATGGTCAACGCGCTCGTCTGTCACCTCAACGGTCACGATTGGTGCTACTGGGCTGGAAAGCTCCCTCCAGCGTTACTCGCGGTGCAGCGTCCCGAAGCACTCGAGAAGTCGTTTCGAGGTGCGACGCACATGCTGCCGTACACGTGGGAGCAAGTCATCACGAACATCAAGCTGAAGCGCCTCTGCGTGGCTGCGACGATGCGCCCTGGCGGCGCACGTATGTCTCGGCAACGAATGAGTCAGCACACCGACTGGCGCGAATCAAAGTACGACATGGGTCCACTCTGGCCACTTGATCTTTGCAACGATGCGGCGTACGAAACATACCCCATCGATTCCTACAGCTTCATGGAGCGTTTCGTGAAAGCTCCGGGTGCAGATGCCGTTGTGAACATCAATGAACTGCATGCGCTCGAAGAGCAAGCTGCCAGTGAGACTGACGACGTGGATCGTTGGGACGCGGATGAAACGCTGAACAACGCACAAGAGATCCAGCAAGCCCTCGTGGACCTCTACGGACCGGCGATTCTTCCCAAGTACGGTGTGGATGGGAATCTCGGCGCAGAGAGCACCACAGCAACAAAACACTTCCAGCAAGACTGGAACAAGCACCAGCCTACAGACCGCATCAAGGTCGACGGTGTGCCTGGCACCGAGACCCGTAAACGTTTAGTCCAGGCTCTCCATGCGGATGGCTTCCGCACAACGCCTCTCTGAAAGGAAAAATCGATGAAGCTCACTGTGACACTCAAATGCGACCGCTCTGGCCGCACATTCGACAAAGAGATCGAGACCAGCGAGGTCGCAGCATACGAAGCCCGACAGAAAGTGCGTGAGGACACCCTCGCCAAGATCGAGGAGTTCTTCAAGGTGATCCCGGCGCAGGAACTGCCGGACCTCGTCTGCGTCTACCAGGGCAAGCTCCGTGCGTTCATCAACGTCATTCCGGAGTACAACGACAAGGCAGTGGATCGTCTTCTCGAACAGCTCTTTCACGTCAGTGATCCTTCGGCACGCGTACGCAAAGCGAAGGTCACGCGCAGTGCCAAGAACGGTGGCGAGAAGAAAGAGAAGGCCGACAAAAAAGCTGGCAAATCGGGGGTACAAGACAAGGCTGCATCCACATCTAACTCCTAACGGAGGCTACGATGTCCGAGAAGGAGTTTGAAAAACTGGGCGTAGAGGAAAGTGAAGACGCTAAAACAGCGTCACGCAACCTCGATGACACAGCGCGATTTTGTCCACGCTGTGGCACCTCGCTCGAGTCTGTCGAGAACACCAACGTCTTGACGTGCCCCAAGTGTGGCACCTTGCCGTTCGAACAGAAGCCATGAGCAAGAGACGCGATAGACTCGTGCAGGAAATCGTCGAGCGGTACAAGCTCATCCGCGCGATTCACACGTGCGTCTATACCCGGGTGGGTGTGGACATTCAGCAAGTCGCACCAGAGTTCTTTTTTCTGGTGAACGACATCCTGGAGGGCAAACCGATAGACGTATCCTGCCTTCGCTTCGTGGACATGGAACGTGTCTACGAGTTTCTGAAGGAGGACAGATGACTCGTTTTGATAGCTTGTTGGACGGTCTTCACACAGTCGCCACGACGATGGCTAAAGCCACCGCACGGAAGAAGCGCATTAACCGTGAGCAGGTGAAGGCCATCATGAACATCGTGACGACGATAGCGAACGCTGTAGGTCTTGCCATCCCGCAGGCCAGGCCCGCTGCGTTGGTGTTGAGTGGTTTGCAACATGCTGTGCCGCAAGCTCTCATCCCAGAGAATCCCCTGTTCAGTAAGTTGCGTGCAGTGAACAACGAGATCGATCAGACCACAGGCGAACAGAAGATGCGCCTCGAAGCTCAGCGTGATTTGCTGCTTCGCCTCATCGAAGAACAAGAACATACCCGATGATTCTGACAGGATCTGAGATCGTAAAGGCACAAGAGCGGGGCGAGCTGCGCATCGATCCCTTTGTGATGTCGCAGCTCAATCCCAACAGCTACAACTTGCGCTTGGCGTCGACGCTGCGGGTGTACACCGGGGGCGTAGAACCTGGTATGTTGCCGGTGTCTTCAGTGGTCTTGGATTGTCGCAAGGACAACCCGACGTACGCCTTCGAAATCCCTGAAGAGGGCCTCGTACTTTACCCGGGAAAGTTGTACCTGGGTGCCACCGTCGAGTATACCGAGACAGCGTTCTACGTTCCCATGTTGGACGGTCGTAGTTCTTTCGCACGTCTCGGTCTCTCGATTCACCAAACAGGTGGCTTTGGGGACATCGGTTTCCGTGGTCACTGGACCATCGAGATTTCCTGTGTGGAACCCATTCGGATCTACGCAGGTCTTGAAATTTGTCAGATTCGTTTTCAAGCTGCGTGTGGTGAACGCACGCTTCAGTACGATCAGATTCCCACGAGCAAGTACGCGCACCAGGTAGGACCAACTTCGAGTCGTTTGTTTCAGGAGACAACAAGGAGACAGCATGACAACCGAGAAGATGACAGAACAGCCGACCAAGCCGGCAACACCGCCTCCAGCGCCAAAGATGGAGGCCAAACCGTCGAACGGTGAGGACAAGAAGACCGAGAAGAAGCCCGAGAAGAAGCCCGAGAAGCAGATGACCAAGGACGACAAGAACATCATCCAGGTGCCCGTCGATGACATCGTCCTCGAGAAGGGTGCCAACCCACGTCAGACCTTCGATCGAGAAAGACTGACCAACCTGGCGCAGTCCATGAAGCACGTGGGTCTGATGAACCCCCTCACGGTTCGTCTGAAGGACGGCAAGTACTACCTTGTGGCGGGTGAGCGTCGCTACAAGGCTGCCAAGATCGCAGGCTTCAAGACGGTGCCCGTGCAGATCAAGACGTACACCGATGGACAAGCGACCTATGCGCGCTTCACCGAGAACGCGCAGCAGGAGAAGCTCAATCCCATCGAGTTCGCACAGTCGCTTCAAGGCATGATCGGGCAGACCATCGAGCGCCCCGCGACGGAGGGCAAGCCCGCCAAGCCCGAGGTCGTCAACGCCAAGATCGCGGCGGAGATCGCGAACATCTCGCAGGCCGCAGTGAGCCAGTATCTCGCGCTCCTGGCGTTGCCCAAGCCGATCCAGGAAGATCTTCGGGGAGGCAAGGTGACCTTCGCCCAGGCACGCGTCATCTGCGGTGCCAAGGAACACGATGAGCAGATGAAGCTCTACAGCAAGATCAAGTCCGGAGAGACCAAGCGTGCTTCGGACGTCAAGGACGCTGCCGAGAAACAGCGCGCCAAGAAGGCGACCAAGTCCGATGGCAAGCGCCGGGGGCGCCCGCCACAGACTGATTCCGACAAGCCCAGCATCCGTCAGGGCCTGGAGGAAGCTCTCGAGCGTCTGCGTCAGGTGAAGCTCGAAGTGCGGGCGAACAAGGAAGTGCGTGAAGGCCTCGCCACTGCGTACGAGCGCTTCGACCGCTCCAAGAGCGACGACAAGAAGCTCTTCTACCGTGGGGTCATCGCGGCGCTGGAGTGGAACGCCGGTCTGCGCGAAAGCTTCTAGTTCACCAGCACATCGCTACTGTTGCGAATGTTCAATCTCAACAGTCGCGATTTCAAATCCTGAAGTGCTTCCTCTTTGATCTGCCGTACACGCTCAGAACATACTCCGAGTTTCTGTGCAATCTCACGTAACGTCTTGGGCTCTTCACGCAATCCGAAGTACGCAATGACGACGTACGCCTGACGATCTTTCATGGATCTCAGAATTTCATGAAGCAGCCCTAGCGCGTGCTGTTCCAACGCTTCATGTTCATGATTGCCGATGATCGCTTCAGCTTGTTCGGCCGCGTCTTCGAAGGAAACGTAGCTGAGTCCTACGACTTGACCTTGCTGACGAGCCCGGTGATGTTCTTTTTGTTTGTAGGGTGGGATGTGAACTAGCGAGGATTCGTACAGCTCTGTGCGTATCGCTTCTGAGATCCACCACGCTGCGTACGTCAAGAAACGCGTGGTGTAACGTTCAGCATCACATTGACGCAAGCGTGCAGTGCAGTGACTGCACCGTTGGTGTTTGGATGCTGCGACGAAGTTCTGTTTCCCACACCGTCGACATTTGATGACCCAGGGTCGGTAGCGATCGACTGCGACCATCAGACCTACGTTACCCGCTGCGATGAGGTTCTTCAGGAACTCGGTATCGCCGCGGTAGTACTGTTTCGCGGTCTTGATGACGAAACGCAGATTGCCTTCAACAAGTCTGCGTTTCGCATCAAGGTCGCCGTGCTGATGGTAGCGTTCGAAGAGGGCTTGTTCTTCACTGGCGTTTTCGGGCATGCGCGCAGAACTGACGTCTCTGAAGTATTGTGCGTAAATTCGATCCTCTTCAAAGCGCACGGCAACCTCCCCGGGTTAGTGGCGCAAGTATATCAAATTAACCCTCAAAGATGCAATTTTTGCTATCGTTAATGTTTATCTAACCGACATTCGACGAGGGGCTTGACATACGAAAAGTTGCCGAGGTAGGCTCAGAGCCTCGCACACACCTAGGAGAAGAGACAACATGGCGAAGACAACCAAGGGCCAAGAATCCACCCCTACCACCCCCGAAACGGAGGCTTCAGCACCAGGAAACGGCGGTACCCCACCACCCGGAACCAATCTCCCCGCTACCACCCAGGCCGCACCCACGCTGGACGAGTACCGCCAGGTGTTCGCTCCGGCTCGGGATGCCATGATCACAAAGCTCGAGGCGCTCTCAGCGAGCTTGACCGATGCTCCCAAGGCCGCAGTCGAACAGCTCATCAAGTCCGCGAATCCGCACCGTAAGGGTCGTGAAGAGATGGAGTCCAGGTGGCTGATCCCCACCATCCGTCTCGTGCAGGGCATGACCAAGGAAAAGCCCGATAAGGCTGTTCCGGGTGATCTCTTCACCACGAGCGGCTACATCTTGCCACAGCCCTTCAAGGTGACACCGCTCTACACCTTCCAGGCCAACCGCATGTTCCCCGAAAGCGGTGGAGGTGGCAACAAAGCTCCGGTGTGTTTCGCACCGGATGCCAAGTACGGCAAGCCGTTCGGGGAGTGCCTCAGGTGCGCCAACCTACCTCTGGGCCAGAATGCAGCCGGCGCCATCACAGACTGCGACAACGGCCTCTGCTTCGTGGTGCTGTCCGAAGACCTGAAGCTCTATCGCATGGAGTTCTTCAAGACGAGTCGCAAAGCTGGCGTTCGCATGGATCAACTCTCGGCTGCCTGTGACAATATCTGGGAACGCTGGTTCACGATCAAGACCCAGACCCAGACCGGGGGTGGCAACGAGTGGTCCGTCTTCCGCGTGGCAGCAGCGGGCGAAGACACGCCTCCGCACATCCGGGCAGCTGCGGACATCCTCTACGATCTCATTCACGCCGAACGCAAGGTCTTCCTCAAGCTCTACTACGACTCCATCGCACGCGGTGACGCGGTGGCGGCAGGCGTCAACGAGCAGGTCGATCTCAATGCCATGGGCATGAATACCGAGGCGGGAGGAGACAACCCGGACCTGTCGGACGGGGGGATCTAGCTTCATCACCTCGGAGACCGTATTCCGCTGGCTTGCGACTGCACATCGCAAGCCAGCGGCGTGCGTTTGATCTATCCAAAGGATTACAGCATGACCACTAACAATGCGATCATGAAACACGCTCCGTGGTCTTATTCCAAAGTCAACGCAGCACTGACCTGTCCCTTCAACTTTCACCAAAAGTACGTGAAGAAGGCGAAGGCTGTTGTAGCTGAGGCCCAGGAAACGCGCATTGGAGTGGTTGTTCACAAGATTTTGGAGTGGACGGATATGGGACTCAGTGTCAACGAGGCCTTTGTCCGTGCGATGGATTCTTTCGACTTGACGCACGCAGTTGCACTCGAAGTACAGACGTTTCGAGCGGCGGTTGAAGAGTGGGTGGCAGGGTTGGCATCCTTCTGTACGAAATACAAAGTCGTCAAGCGGTATCCTGAGAAAAAAGTTGCACTCAATCAGCATTTCATGATCACCGGCTACAACAGTGACGACTGCCTCATTCGAGGCAACATCGATTTAACCCTATTCACGGGCTACGGACAGGGCGTGGTTATTGATCACAAGAGTGGCACACTCAAGAAAATCGACTACCACCAAGATCAGCTCGAGTTGTATTGCATCATGGCTGATGCGCTGGTCAAAGGTGTAACCAGCGTTCGTGCAGCATTGCACTTCGTGGGAGCAGACCCCAATAGAAAAGGAAAGAGAACCACCTGGTTGCCGGAGTATAGCGTCGACGTGGTTCGTTCGACGTTCCGCAACAAGTGGATGAGTCTCCTCGAGCGTGCTGCACTTGTAGCAGAGGATGTTGATCCTCAACCAAAGCCGTGCTGGCTATGCAACTTCTGTGGCTATCAGTCGGTATGCCCGGGGAGGATGCCTACGAATGCCAGGGAAGAAAGGCGGGAAGCAAGCTCAGAGCAGTAAAACCAGTACATCAGCCATCAAACAGATCTGGGGGCAAATAGACGCCAACGACTGGTTGCACATTCTGCGTACGGCGCGTCCGTCCACGAACTGGACCTACGCGAGGAGACAGATCAAGGGGAAGTGTCCCTTCCATGAGGACAGCCAAGCTTCGTTCATCATAGACCTCGACCGGCAGCAGGCGAAGTGCTGGGGCGGCGACTGCGGCAAGTACTACTGGGACCCCGTTCGGTTCTTCAAGGACCTGAACGAGGGGAACATGACCTACCCGAAGGCCCTTCTCGAGCTGAAGGACCGCTTCAACATCAAGATCTCGAAGCACCTCATCAGCGAGGTGGGCAAGCGCCAGCGCCACCGCGACATGAAGAAGTTGCTCTTCGAGGTGATGCGGGGAGAGCTGATTGATTGTGTCGCGATGCGGCGCATGCCCTCGCCGGAGCCCGATTTGTTTTACGCGCGAGATGCCGTCACGTACCTCGAGCAGCGCGGCATCAAGGACATGTACCACTTCCTGCCCATCGGCGTGTTCCCGCCGAAGCTCCGTCTCGAACGATTGATCAACAACCGCCTCCAGCTCATGCCCAAGGAGAAGTCACAGTACTTCAAGGGCGTGTGGGAGGAGATCGCGACGTATCTCGATGCGCCCTGGAACGACACCGCCTGGATGGGCGCGCTCGTGTTCTTTACGGGCTCGAGCCCGAACGACGTCTGCAAACTGAAGTTGCGCAAGGTCCCCCACCGCCAGGGCAACATGTACATGCCCCAGGACTTCTCCAAGGACATCTGCTTCGTACACGATGACAACGAACTGAACAACGGCGCCTTCGGGCTCTTCGGCGTGCCTCCCTACTGGCAGCACATCGGAAAAGAGAACCAGACCTTCCACTGGGTGGAAGGGGAATTTGATGCGCTGACCATCATGTACAACCAGTTCATCGATGGCGGGCAGATCTTGTCGATGGTGTTCGCAGGCGGGGGAAGCTCGACGTGCGGCTTGGACGCGCTGAAGGGCTTCCGCTTCGACATGGGCTACGTCGTGGGTGACCTCGACGACAAGGGCCCCGCCTTCATCCAGAAGGTCCTCGAGCAGACCTCGCACCTGCCGGTGAAGGTCTTTGAGTGGCCCGATGAGTACAAGCGCGACTTGCAGAACAAGCCGCTGGACAAGAACGACCCCGACAAAGCGGTGATCATGCGGGGCCTGGAGAAGTTCCAGCGCGAGCTGCGCGATGAGACGAACTTCACTCCGCCGCACGTGTGGTGCCTCGCGGGTGCCTCGAAGGAGATGAGCGGCATCGATCGCGATGACATCCGGCAGCTCACGAACAAGGCGGCGAACTGGGGGAGGTACGTTCGCGATGAAAGTGAACAGCACGTCTTTGTGAACGAGTTGTCGAAGCGCTTCGGGGTTTCTTCGGGACAGATCCTCTCCGAGATCAAAGTCGGTGATGAAGACGAGGATGCGTTCATCGAGCGGCTGCGTGCAACCTTCGCAAGTCGTCTTCAACCCATGCATGCTTACCGCACCGCTACGTCCCATATGATGCGTGTATGGGATCGGCAGACTCAGGACATCTACGAGTTCGCGATTGCTGAGAAACCGCGCATCCTGACGACGATCTCTGCGATGTCTGGAAAAGATCCACTCCAGTTTGTGAAAGATGAAGTGGGTGAACCTTCATTCTTGGAAGTCGATGAGGATGAATCAAAGAGCACGTACATCGCACGAAGCAACAAATGTGCGGACTACATCTCGTACGCGATTACGCGGCTCTCGAATGCCTTACCAGCAGATTCGTTGGTGCGTCGCATGGGTGCCGGTTTGCACTGTGTCGCGCCCACTCTCGATGACCCTGACGAGATTTTTCGACTTTACCTGGTAAACGGGACAGCTCTTTATCGGGGTGATTACAACGACCTCGGGAATGTAGTCTGGCGGCGGATGCCAGGACCCTGTGACGGCTCCATTGTCATACATGCAGAAGGTGCAATCCGACCACGTAAGCTCTTGCCCTTTATCAATTCCGAAGCTGATCTCAACAAGCAATCCACCATAGGGTTGCGTGAGATGTACGACACCCTGTTTGGAATGATCAGCAAAGGCTGGGTCTTCAAACAGCACGTCGTCACGTCTGAACTCCTGGCCGCGGCGACAATGTTGCTTCCCGTGGCTGCTTGCGTACCGCGTCAACCCATCTTCATTCTCAACGCAGAAGCCTCGAGCGGTAAATCGAGCTTCATCGGTGGGTTCATCGGACGTACGAACTTGCCATCCGTCAACGTGATTCATCAAGCGTACTATACGGACAACTACACTGTAGCGGGAATTCGTCAATCATCGAATCACGGTAGCTTCTGTATCTGTCTCGATGAATTCGAAGACAAAGGCGGCAATGACCGACGCAGTGGCGTTATTCGAGGGGTGCTTCAGCTCTTCCGAGGGCACTCCAATGAAGAAGGCACCACACTCATGGGCACAGCACACGGCGTAGCTCAAGAGTTTCGATTTCATTGCATGGGTTTTGTAGCAGGTATCCGAGGTCTGGAGGACATTGCTGACATCAGCCGGTTCATCCAGATCGAGATGAACAAGCAAGTACATCGTGAATCTCCTGAGACAGCTCTTCTGCGTGAGTTCGGTGCGGAGAGAATTCAAGAGGTACGGAATAACCTACCGCTCTTGATGTTTCAGCATGCGAAAGAGTTCCGCGAGGCCTACTACCGCATCGTAGAAGAGTACCGTGGTGGCGGTGGGCTTGAATTCGGGAAGATGACACGAAGTCTCAGTCACTTCTATCCCATGATGGCCATCATGTCGATCTGTGGAAAGGACTACCACAAGTTCATCCATTCCTACTTCAAGCAGCACCGGCGTAATCTCGAACGCGTGGCTAGCCTCGCGTTGAACAGCGATCTCCTGGATGATGTGTTCTATACACCTGCCATCCGCATGCCGACTCTCGAAGGATCGCGTCCACGTAGTGTGAATGAGATTTTGAACGGCGATCAACCGGAGATTCTGAATCAATCTGGCAGCGGGGTTTACTACGACCGTGCACGGAAGTGGTTGGTAGTACATTGGCCTGCTGCCAAAGGTGAACTGGTCCGTAACAAAGAACTTCGTGACAAGTCTTCGGACCTCCTGGTGCAGTACGCATCTCGCAGTCCCTACTGTGTACCTGATGAAGAAGCACGGCGTGATGGCGTGTTTGCGCGCCTCCACAAGTACATGGGTGCAGCCATCTTCAGAAACTCGTACACGGTGTTCGATGTTACGACCATCGTGAATGCAGCTGCACAGGTACCCAAAGCTAAAGGTCGCGAAGACATCGACATGCTCGATGAGTACCGTGAGAAATTTTCAAGAGTCGTCACACCGAAGCCGCCGGTACGTGCGAAAAAAGCGGAGGTCAGTGGTACAAGTAGTGGCTCTTCACCCGTTACTGTCACGTCAGATGCGTCTTCGGACGATGATGATGATGACGATGGAGGTTTGAACTATTGAGTTCGTTGGATAAAAAACCACCATGCAGCGCTTGCGCCTTTTATCATGAGAGGCGCATCGCTGCACGGGGGTCCAACAAAGCGCTCATTGTTTTAGTGGGCGATTGTCCTTCGCCACAGTTCCCTGAGGGAGGAGAACCCTTCCAGGATCGTAACGGTATCTCGATAGGCATGGCTCTGAAGCGTCTTCAGGTGTACTACAACACTTTGCCCAACGGTCCGGCACGGTGGTTTAATCTGAAGCCCTACAAGACCTACGTGGTGCAGTGCGTCCACGTCGACAAACCTAAAAAAGATATCGTCACACGCTGTCGTCAGACCTACCTTGACGTCGACCTCGCCATCATCAAGCCACGTCTCGTCATTGCCTGTGGCGCCATGCCTTTGCAAACGCTCTTGCGTGACCCGAAAGCGGCGTTCGAAGACAACCGTGGTTCATTCATCGCACGTACCTTATCTGTGGGTGAGAGTGAACAGCACCCCTACGAACTCTTCACAACGTATTCTCCCAAAGCGGTGCTCGCGAAGCCTGGTCTCTACGATGAGATGTATCGTGATTTACAGCGTGCATTCCTGCACGCAGAAGGTTGCGACGCGGTTACAGTCATTCCGGAAGAGACGCTCCGCAAGAATTATCGCTTTCCCGATACGGTCCAAGAAGTCAAAGAAGTGTGCGATGAAATACTCACATACGCCAATAACGGTGCGGACCCGAACAAACACTTCATCGCGGTAGATATCGAGACCTCGTGTCTGGAAATGCACGACCCCACAGCGAAGATCATCATGGTCTCTTTCGCCTGGGCGCGCATGCGAGCGACGTCCATCTTCATCGATCATCCACGGAGACGCTGGTCTCCAGAAGATCGAGAACAGATCGTTGCACATGTGCGACGAGTACTAGCATCTGACAAACCCAAAGTCCTTCATCACGAGAAATTCGACCGGCAAGGTATCGTGCATCGATACGGCTGGGAATTGAACAACGTGGTCTGGGACACCATGGGCGGTGAACACCTCCTCGAAGAAGACAAGAAGGGTGCGTATGGACTGAAGATACTCACTCGTTCGCGTCTTCCCGAGTACGCAGGTTACGAAGACAAGGTCGCTGAGATTCGCGAAGAGCATGGTGGTGGTACGCGGGCTGATGAAGCCAAGCGCTTTCGCAAAGCAACGCTCGAGTATCAAAAGGCGTGTACAGAGTACACCACTCTGATGAGCGAATACGACCTCTCCTACGGTACCTACCTGACGGAACTTACGGAGTGGGAAGCCAAAAAAGACGCAGAGAAGTTGCGTGCGGATGCTGCACGCAAAGCCAAAGAGCCCGACAAGACATTGCGGTCCATGAACAAAGATGCGTATGGACCGAAACCAAAGAAACCGCACAAGCCGAAGGAGCCCAAAGAACCTGTACACCATGAGCCCTTCGACTTCACGATGATCGATCCAGAGGATCTGAAGCTGTATGCGGGTGTTGATGCAGACGTGACGCGTCAACACGCCGTCACACAGAACACGCGGATGGCCGCAGAGCACAAGAAGGATGTGGCTGACTGCCTACGCTTCAAGAAGACACCTCCGCTGCCTTTCAAACGGCTCATGAGCACGCACGTCATTCCGACCAGTCGTACGCTAGCGGACATCGAGTTCACGGGTTTCCCTGTGGACTTGCCTTACCTGGAAGAGCTGGATGCAAAACTCGAAATTAAAGTAGCCGAAGCGCAGTCCAAGCTTTTTGAGATGGCGGGCGGTGAGTTTGTGATCGATAACCCAGCGGCGCTGGGCAAGATCATGTTCAACGACGGGTTCTACCAGAACGGGCAGAAGGTTCTGGTTCCTCGTGACAGCAACATCAAGCACACCAGTCGAGGACAGACCAAATCCGATGAGGGAACGCTGAAGTACATTGCGAACACGTATGGCTTCGACTTCCCGCGTCTGATCTTGGACTATCGGAAAGCTCGCAAGGCGCGGGCACCCTTCCTCATCAACGTTCGTGAGCATGCTCGCTTCGATCGACGCATGCATGCTTCATTTCACTTAGCGGGTACGGGTACAGGGCGGCTGTCTTCGTCCAATGAGAATTTGCAAAACATCCCCAAGAAGCTGGCGGGAGTCAATATCAAGAAGATCTTCATTCCGCCTCCGGGATACACGCTCATCAACACAGATGCGAAGGGCGCAGAGATTCGCATCTTCGCTACCTACTCCCACGATGAAAAGTTGATCAAAGCCATCCTTGATGGTCTCGATACGCACAGTTTCTTCACTTCTCAGGTCTTCGGTGTCACCTACGAAGATGTCGAGATGGCGCGTGATCTGTGCGACCGCTACTACGCGGGTGAGCCCATTGATGGAGCGATCGTCAAAAACGCAGAGGCGCTGGTCCGCAAACGCACCAACTGCAAACGTGTGGTCTTCGGTACTCTCTACGGGGCCATGGCTGCCAAGATTGCAGAGACCGCGGGCATCTCGCTCGAGGAAGCTCAACGGGTCATCGATTTGATGTTCAAGATGTTCCCGTCGATCCCAGCCTACATCGAGAGCACCCAGAATGAAGTACGCTTCTTCAACTGGGTGGCCACACTCACAGGCCGCAAGCGACGTTTTCCGCTTTCGGTAGTGCGCATGTTCCGCAACCGCTGCTTCCGGCAGGCGGTGAATTTCAAGATTCAGAGCACCAGTTCAGACATCGTGCTCTGGGTCATGAATCAAATTCACCCGGTTGTGAAGCATGATCTGCGGGGTCAATTCCACGCCACTGTGCACGATTCGATCGTGTTCTCGGTTCCACACGCGTACGTGCCTCAGGTCAAGGACATCATGTACGAGTACGGAACTCGACGAGCACAGATTGAATTTCCCTGGCTTTCTGTGCCTTTCTTGTGGGATGTTGAAGCAGGTCCTTCCTACGGTGAAGTCACCGACGTCAACAAATACCTACAAGGACAGCTCTATCATGACAAAATCACAGCGGCCGAAGAAGTCATCACCGACGAAGAAATCCGAGACGAAATCAACGAGTCCTTGGCAAGTTAGGACAACCAGCGTCGCTGGACACACGCTGGAGGTATCACGCTTCGAGCTAGGCAAGCGAAGTGCAACGTGTGAGATCGCGGAGTCCGAGATCGATAAGATTCCGGTCGAAGCGATCATCAGCAAGGAACCCGTGCCCCCTGCGGTCTTTGCAGATGCCGAGCCTCCCACGGTAGTAGCGCCTGGCAAAGAGGAAGAGAACGCGGCGCTGTGGAAGCAGTACCGTGAAGCCAAGGATCGTTTCGAAAAGGCGCACGCCAACGCCGTGCCCATGCTCAAGGTCAACCTGTGGGTTCCTGTCACAGTGGTAAAGAGTGTGAAGATGGATGGTCACGCCGTGCGCATCTTCCATACGCCGCGTGGTCCCATCATGGGCATGGTGACGAGTGAAGACTCCACCCGCATGTGGCTCTACTCACCGTGTTTCCTGGACTGCAATGTCCAACGAGGTCGTGTTCATTACCTCCCCATAGCGTTTGCCGGTTACGAGTTCGTGTTGTACAAGACTGGCATCGGGGAGAGTGTGCCGCAGGAAGCGGAGATCGAAGGCTACCCGCATTTCGTGGAACGCAACCGTGCCGGGGACTACACGTTCCGGATGAAGGCAGCGTATCATCACATCGATGCGGACTATCCCGAAGACTCCAAGCTCATTTCGGCAGACATGGCGCCGCGAGACGCGCTCCTAGGGCTGTTGCTGACAACTGATGCACGTGAGCAACAGATGGTTAACCAAGCACGTCAAGCACAAGCGCAACAGCAGGCGCAACTAGCTGCACAACAGGTTGCGCAGCCTACTGCACAGCAAGAAGCACCTGCTGCTTCTGCCGCTGAGTAATGTCCTGCATTGTCCGTAATTGTCGATTCAGACATAACTCGCAAGAGTTAGGTGGCGTAACGCCACCACTGTTCACTCTTGCCCTTTGGCTAGTGTGAATAGTTGGTAGGGCCCGAGCATTTGCGAAAATGCGCGCTCGAGCCGCGGCCGAACTCCGATGCTATATCCGAAGGAGGCGGCCCCGCGGGCCCCTGCAAACGTAGTGAATCGACACAGCGAGTCTCTTGAACTGGATAGATACTTTCATTGTACTCGGGTGGCGTAACGTCACTCATTGATGGGTTCGCACGGCGAACCGAAAGTCAAGGAACACATCGAAGACCTCGTCGAACTGGGGGCCTTGCAAACGAAGTATTCAGTTCAGAGTGCGTACCAAGCCGCCGCCACCAACGGTGGCAACGTATCGCGAGCTAAGTAGAGTGACGCTCTAGATCTGGGTGGCAACACCCGACGGTGTAACGCCGTCATCGTTATTGCTGAGCCTTGCACACGCACGGCTCTGCGCGTGATATGTGTGGCTCCACGGCCACCGCCCTCGCTAGCACTCGTGCGGAGGCCGATTACGCCACAACGAAGTAGAGCGTTGAACACAGGTACACTCTAGATAATCCACGTCAGGTGGAGATGGCGGAACGCCATCATGCTTTCATCGAGGGCAATGTTTCCCCCAACTTCCCGATCTCGATCCCTCGCTTACGACATTTTCATACAGCCGAAAATGTCGAGACTCGGTCTCTCGCACGGGAAGCCGTTTGAAACGAAGTGGAGTTAACCTGTGAACTGAAGATCAAGGAGCACAACCTTCGCAGCCATCCATGCGAATAGCTGTGCATGGAAACAGTCATCAGGCTGTGTGGGTGCATGCCGCCATACCTTCTGTCCCATCAAGGTGACCTCTTCATAGATGTTGAGAGCATCCTCGATGGGTACGCTCATGTACTCAAGCTTTGGGTAGATCACACCGCCCCGCTTGAGGACCATGAAGAAATTGTCCATGAGCGTGGTGCGATCGGCGTAGTAGCTGTTGGCGTCTTCGTTCCAGACGAGTGGCGCAGCTTGAGCTTGATACTTGAGCTGCGCCACTCGATTGTTGCCCAGGCGCGCTTTGAGCAGGTTGTTCGCAAGGTGACCTTCACCCCGGTCCCCAATGACGAAGGAGCAGTTGTAATTGTTGAAGACTTCCGCGACGTCATCCACGACTGCGACAGGGTTTGTTACCGGGTAAATTCGGAAGTAGAGGGTCTTGAGCTTGTGGTCCTGGGTGATACCGAAGATCCACACAACGGTTCGACTGACACCCTCTGTACCGCCTCCAGACCAATCTACGCCTCCGACGACGTGACTGAACATCTCTTGATTTGCGGGAGGCGTACGGTAGATGTCGTACTCCTTGCACAGACTTTGCAACTCTTCTTTGCTGATGAGGCGCGCACCCAGCGCGTCAGAAACACCCAGCACCTCGTTCTTGAACTTGGTGGTCGAATAGCGCTCGAGCTTGTTTACAATACGCTGCCAACGTGAGGGAATCTCGTTGTTGAGTGGCAGCATGGGCTGCGAGATGTGGAATGCTTTGAGCGTAGACCCCGGGTTGAAGTCGTACCACTGCCCTTCGCGAGGTTGGAGTCGGTGGCTGCACTTGAGACAGATGGGCCCGGTTTTTCCGATGGAACGGTCTGTCTCGATGAAGTTCCAGCGCCCACAGCCTTCGCACTTCATGATCCATTCGGTGCGTGAGCTAATGGACCACAGGTACTCGATGGTGTTTTCCATCGTCTTGGGCGTACCTGCGTAGGTCTCGTAGCCGTAGTTTGAGTTGCCCATGCACTCGTTGATGACGGGGATCACTTCTTCGTAGAGGATGTCCTGGACCTCGTCGTAGCACACACGGTCGGCTGTATTGCCGCGAGCGCGATCGGGATCGCTAGCTGCATACGTGAATTTCACCTCGGCGCCGTTACGGAACATGCGCAACATTGTACGGTGGGTGAAGTCAGTCGCAGTCCAGTACTTGCGAATGAGCGGCGAGTAGAAACATGTCTTTCCGAAGCGCGTGTTCGAGAACGTCTGTGTCTGCTCTTCTGACGGAGACACGTAGAGGTTCCGGAAGTGTGGAATCCCAATGCTCTCACAGATGATGAAGTTACACAGCGAAGTGCTCTTCGCGACCTGCCGGCCACACTTCAACAGCAGTCCCTGGTACTGACCATCGTAGATGTCAGGATAGAAGGGATAATCGACCAGGGTAAACGGAGCACCACTCAAATGGAGCAGCTTCTCAGCTAGTTGTGACCGCCGTTGCGCTGGAAGGTCATCAGTCATGAGATAAATGTAGGGAAAATTGGAGGAATTTACAATGCCAACCTTTCATGTTCGGCTTACAGACCCGGCAGAAATCGTCATGGTACGTAGGGCACTTGAAGAGGGGAAGATCGTTCTGGTGTCTTTCGCATCGCAGATGACACACTATCCGATGCTCATCGGACCAGACACTGCGTTTACACACATCGGTTTCGAGAAGTCCTACGGGGGAGGACCTACCGGCGCCGGGTACCACTACGTGGGTCTGATGGAGTACGGTGGACTCTATCCGTTTCAACTCGGGTTCCTGCACGCTGGCTACGTCAAAGAGAAGTTGAAACTCAAACACAGGGGCTGCGCAGGCAACATCACAGTGTTCCTCAACGCGCTCGGACACCCCGACGGGGTGTTCCAATACCTGTCCACGATCCCGATGCTGGGGGATCATCCTGACCATGAGTCGGAGGCTCTTCATGTCTAAGACCAAAATAACCGCCGAAGAGGAGAAGTTTTACTCCAAACTCGGCATCAGTTTGACCTCGCTCAAGGGGGCCAAAGAAGCCATTGAGGTCAACAGAACCACCGGAAACGTGATCTGTCTCGTCGGACCTGCGGGGATTGGCAAGACACACATCACAGCGCAAATCGCGGAGAAGCGCGTACCGCGAAAGGCGTTCGAGTGGCATGGGCGTACCTGGGAAACGTCGGTACCGCTCATCGTGATGTATCTGGCTCACATGCAAGCGGAAGACACGGGTGTACCCTACCCCTCGCGGGCGAGGCGTAATGAGTTGCTCAAGGAGTGCGATCTCTTCATGCGCATCGCGGCACAAGCGCAGAACGGCATGGGAGTCACGGCCCGGGAACACGCGCTCGTGATCGCTGAGCGGGTACTCGCGAGCACGTCGGTGCAAGATGAGGGGACCTTCGAGTTCCTCATCAACAAGCAACTTCAGGACCTGCCGCAGGAGGGTATCCTCTTCCTCGACGAGTGGAATCGTGCTGAGAAGCAAGTCATCAAGGCCTTCTTCACTCTGCTTGAAGACCGTGCAATCCATGGACAGCGCATTGTTCCGGATGGTGTACAGATCGTTGCAGCGATGAACCCTTCGGACGGTGCGTACAGCGTGAACGAAGCAGAGAAGGACCACGCGTTCAGGCGAAGGTTGTCCTTTGTTGCAGTCACATGCAACACGGGTGCATGGCTCGAATACGCGATGAATCGGTTCCATCCGCACGTTGTCAATTTCATCAAAGCGATCCCCGACGCACTCTATGACATCAAACTTCGTGACGCAGGCAAAGCTTTCCCGTGCCCCGCGACGTGGGAGAAGGTGAGTCGTATCCTTCAAGCCATGGAGAGAGATGGTAAGGACATCCTTTGTAACGGCGTGGAGCTGAGTGTCTGTGGGCACATCGGCCAGGCGACCGGAACGCAGTTCATGGCCTATGTGAAGGACAACGAAACCCTCATCAATCCGGATGAGGTCATCCACAAGTACACAGAAAAGAGTCCCGTTCGCAAAAAGGTGCTCAAGCTCATCGAGACCGCGCGCAACGATGTTCTTAACGAGGTCTGTACGGGTGTGGCCATCATGCTGCTCACGTCCAAACCGGATCCGACCACAGTCTCACCAAACGTGGCTCGCTTCATGGGCGATCTTCAGCCGGAGATGGCAGTCAGCTTCATTGTGCACAAGCTCACTGCTGCCACAGAGGATGTGCAGGGTGCTGAGAGCTACCTCAACAACCTCTCTGTCGCAATGCATGACCAGCCGCCCTACCAGAAGCTCTTCGAGGACATCCATGAAGCCATGGAGAAAGCTCGAGCGGAAATCAAAGAAGGGGGAGCGGATCCACTAAAGACGTAGACGCCCCATGTCCGACTCGTATTGTACGAGGCGATCTGCCAGGTAGACTTGTACCGCCGCGAGCCTTGCGAGTTGAACATCGATCGCGGAATCGGTGAACTGCTTCTTACGTAGGTCGATGCGCTGAAGACGTTTCCACGCCTCTTGCACTTCGGCTTTGTTCGCCCCGGAGCCATCGCGGCTCAAAACATCCAACTCTTTTTGGGCGAAGGAGAGCAGCTGCGGGGCCATGATGAAACCGGCTCGATGAAGAACGATGGCAGTATAGCGAACAGGTTCACGATCAAAGGCAGGAGACTCGGGTACTTCATCGGATTGTCCGTAAAGCATTTCTGCTTCATAGACCGCCCAGTTGAGTTGCGCAGGTGTCGCTTCTTGAAGTATCGCTCCGTCACTGAGTACGTTGTTGAACGCCATCGTGGTGTTCTCGAAGGCGTTCACTTCAAACCAAAACGCAGGAATCATGGTCAACGTCATGGCCGCTAGAATCTTGTCGCGGTTGAGTACCGAAACATCGATACCTTTGCGGTCGAGCGTTAACCAGATGGATTCGGGTTCCCAGGCACGAAAACCAGCGCCACAGACAGCACTGACGGCGCGGTAGCAGCCCGTGGCTGTGGTATGCGGATCACGCAACATCTCCGCAGCCACGGTCTGTTGCTCCGAGTCGCCTTCTTCCAGTGCCGCCATCTTGGCACGTGGAACGCTTGCTGCGACACGAAGCAGATATTGCTCGAGGTCAGCTAATTCCATTGTTACGCGTTACGGCACTTGATGTTTGAGGATGATTTTCAGGTCCAGAGGAAGCGTGGGCATCACCTGTGCCAGTTTGGTGACGTCCACGTTTCCTTGCTTGTCAGTGATCTCCTTGAGCATGTCGGGACCTACCACGTCACCCCAAAATGAACTGGGCAGGGCTGCCAGTTTCGCCATCGAGACGAGTCGTCCCGCGAGGTCGACGTTGTCATCTGCGATCTTCGTGGTAGTGTTGAAGACGGTGCGGATGGGGTCCGGCAGGTCTCGGTCGTAGTGCTTCTCGAGTCCAGCCATCTTGTCGAGCTTGGCCAGGGTATCGGCTGCGGTGACCAGCTCATCACGATCTTGGATCTCACCCTGATGAAACGCCGAAGCGAGCTTCTCGTAAGCACGCTGGAAGAGTGGGTCCTTGGTAGCACAGCGACGCGCTTCGATGAAGTCACATGCCAGCTTGGTAGTGCAGACCGTCATCCCGGCCATGCGATGTGTCTCCGGGTTGAGACTCACTCCCATGTCTCGTGCCTTCTTGACCAGGTTGATGAAACCTTCAGCCCGGTCTTCGATGCCGAGACGTGGGTACTGCTCGAGAAGGATGGTCTCGGCGACCTTCACATCTTCGGCAGTTTTGACACGAAGTCGTTTCAGACGGGGCAGGAGATACATGTCGTCGGGCTCGAGAATGGGAGCGGCTGCGACTTTGGTACGTGTCACTGCCGTGTTTACCCCGTAAATCTCAACAGCACGTTTCAGATTCTCGTCAACCTCGATGGGAACAGCCGCGCACTTCTCTCGGTAGAGATGAGAGAGCACGGTGTTTTCAGCGTTGTTGATGGGAAAGAGACGGCGTTCGGGCCATGCGAAAGCCGAGTTGGGAAGCGCGCCGATCTGATTCTCGTCCAGGTCTGCGTGTTTCACGAAATCCGCGGCTTGCGGATTTTCTTGGAGAAGCAAGTACAATGTCGCGTAAGCAGGATCGTGATACTGGTCACGAGTCTCCATGGGATTCAGCCTCCAATGCCACGGTAAAACTTCCCCTAATTGGATGGTGGATCCCCCTGATCTGTCAAGAGGAAATTCATGAAGATTTCGCTCTCCGAGGGGTTCACGTACCTCCAGTCTGCGAAACAGCGGAACTTTTTCGCACGACTCATCAGCGCCCTGTCTCGTGTAGAGCAGCCTGGTTTGGGTACGCTGGCTGTTGGCATCAATCGACAGGGCAAGTTTGTTTTGTATTACGACCCTGCGTTTTTGGGAAAACTTCACTTCATCGAGCTGGTTCTCAGTCTCGAACACGAAGTTTACCACATCATCCTGGACCACATTCCGCGATATCTGGACCTCCTCAGCAGTCTTGTCGATGACGAGGAGAAGAAGCGTTTTCAATCTGTTATGAACGTTGCCGCAGATTGTGCAGGCAATGAATTGATGCGGGCTGAAAACGGTTTCGATGACCAGTACAAGGACTGGTTCTACGGTTCCGAAGCGACCGATGGGCGTGCATTCATCATCCCTGAGACCTTCAACCTTGCACGTCTCCAGCCCTTCGAGATCTACATGTTTCAGCTCATGGCACAGGTCAAGAAGGCAACCAAGCAGTTTCAGAATGGGGCGTCGATGGACTTCTACTCGTTGCCCATGAAAGGGGGCCAAGGCCAAGAACCGAGCCCGGGACAGGGACAAGGACAGGGACAGGGCAAAGAGCAAAAGAAGGAAGACAAGTCACCCTCTGCAATGCTCTCAGCATACTTCAACGAGAAGACCAACGACCGCCATCAGTTCTGGGCACAAGGTTGCGGTGAAGAGAAGCCCAACGCAGAAGAATTGCAGGGTCTCGCTGATAAGCTTCGGCAAGAGGCTACTAGCATTGTGCGTACGGCTGTCGAGGAACATCTCAAATCTCGCGGCACGATCCCGGCAGGTCTCCAAGAGTACATCGAAGCGATGCTCGCCCGGCCCACCATCCCGTGGCCCAAGGCGTTGCGAGACTGGGTATCGAGAACACATCAGTCGAAGCTCGAACGGGGCATGTCGCGTCCTAGTCGTCGATTGCACGGGGTACCCGACATTCTGCCGTTCCCCGGTCACGAGCGCGACCGCCGGTTCACGATTCTCTACGCTCTCGATACGAGCGGTTCGATGAGCACGGAAGACTGCAAGCTCGGTCTGACCGAACTGGTGAACATCATCCATGCAGAACCCGACGTGTCTCTACACGTGATGTACTGCGACGCGGAACTGCACACTGTTTACAAAGTAGAGTCGGTGGACCAGATCGACTTCACTATAGCGGGACGTGGCGGCACTGACTTCAACCCTCCGTTCATACGCTGTCGGGAACTCCTTCGCGGAGAGTCCGCACCCGACATCTTGATCTACGCCACAGATGGTTACGCACCCGCGCCCGAACCCGATAATCGCGTACCTATCCCTGTGGTCTGGCTCATCACACCGACGGGTCAGGTTCCATCAGAGGACTACGGGCATCACATTCGCATGGAGCCCTTCTAATGGACCCCAACGGCATCGTCAAGATTCGCGTAGCGAGAAACCAGGTAGCGAGTTTCCCCTTCGATGTGTTCTATCTCGTGCCTATTGCGCATCGTGAGATTCTTCCGCGACTCTTTCCTTGGTCCCTTTGCGTACCCATGACGACAGAGGTGATCTTGCGTGTGACAGCCTTGAAGGTGCACAAGCAAGAAGACCGTCCCCACGATCAAGATCGAATCAAGGATATTCACTGGCAACCCATGGCGATTCGGTTGACGAGCCTAGAGGTTGATCTGGCACACACGTTCATGATCGTACCGATTCTTCCTCTTGTTCCACGAAAACCGGAGTCATCAAAACAAGTAGCGAAACGCCTGCCGGGGTACCTACTCGCAAAGCGCCATCGCATACTTCGAACTGAACACGACGCATACAAAGGTACCTTTCAAGACATCATCAACGATTCCGTAGTTCTCTTTACTCCCAATGGGCCCATCCGCCCTGTGTGTAGGAAGTGTCCGCGGCATCTCTTGCATATACAGGGAAAGTGCGAACTAGGAAGCCGCCCTTGCTATGAGGAACTTGTCCTCAAAAGGTCACCCTATGAGCAGTTACCTACAGACAACGCTGACCACGTTCCCGATACCAACGCACCTGTTGGCGGCTGATCAACCTCTTCCGTTCATCCTGGACGATTTCTCTCTTGCACTGTACCTCGGCGTAAGATGCAAAACGCTCTGGTACTGCGTGACCGCCAAGAAAGATCTCTACTCCACGTTCACAATCGCCAAGGCCAATGGAAAGCGCCGGCCCATTCACCATCCAAAGCGTATTTTGAAGTACGTACAGCGGCGCGTTGCACAGGTGATCCTATCGCGGCTCCCCGTGCTTCCTTGCGTAGGTGCGTACGTGAAAGGCAAGAGCTGCCGCGATAGTGCTGAGCAGCATGTACAGAAGAATGTGCTCATCAAACTCGATCTGAAAGACTTCTTCCCTTCCCATACACGTACCCGTGTCCGTAACTTCTTCAAAGACCTAGGATACAGTCACTGGGTCGCGGGCTTGATCGGTGATTTGTGTACCGTGCACGAAAAAGGCCGTCACTTTGTACCGCAAGGAAGTCCTGCCTCTCCTTCGCTGTGCAATCATATTGCCCAACGCTACCTGGATACACCCCTCCTGGCGGCCCTTGCAGGTTCTGGCTGGACGTATACGCGCTATTCAGATGATCTTGCGTTGAGTCATGCAGACGCTGTTACGCGTGGTGAAGTTGATGCCCTCATCGCACGTGTCGATACGCTCGTGAAAAGTGCGGGCTACCGTGTGAACTGGAAGAAGCTGCGTATTCAACGTCCACCAACACGTCAAAAGATGTTGGGTATGGTTGTGAATCAACATCCAAACATACCTCGCGACGTGTACCGACGCTATCGCAACATCATCTTCAACTGCCTCGAGTACGGCTTCTTCCCAAATGCCTTGCGCTATGGGGGTGAGTTCATCGATGCACCGCAAGCATTCGCATCGCATCTACGTGGCAAGGTGAGCTATTTCCAGAGCATCAATGCAGAGCATGGCGCAAAGCTGGCCGAGGTTCTTCAGCTCGCCCTCGAAAGACATCAAGATGAGAACTTCGAAGACGTCTATCCCTGACCTGGATCGCGTCGTGACTATCTGTGCCGGGAAGGAGACGCGTTACAGCCAATCAACTTCCCGACTAGGCCTTGTCTTCTGTGATCGTACACGGGACCTTACACGCACTGAACAAATCAACATCATGCTGGATAAAGAAGTACGCGAAATCTTCGGTGACTACTTCTACGGCATGCTCATCACGTTTGAACCTGCGAAATACTACTACCATAACAGCGTGCACAAAGCGCGGGACTTCCCACAAGCCTTCTACGTAGTAGCGGGTGGCGAAGGACTCTTCGCGATTGGTGATGAAGTTCCCTTCTTCATCATGCAGGGTGACAAGTTCTTTGAGACGACACGTAAAGAGCTTTTCATGCGATGTGCGTTGATGCAGAAATGGATCGGTTGTAATACCTGTTCCTGGCAGGGAGATCGTTGCACGTTCACGTTTCGCAAAGAGGACCCTGTAACAGATGCACCACCGCTCACTGCACAACTACCCTTTGCGTTCATGCACGGTCGCCCTTCGTGGGATGATTCATTTCTTGAACGTATTCAGTATCTAGATTTCGAGGATTGGAAAGAGCGCCAGGTGCGCACTTGGCGTGACACCCTCGCAGGTTTCACGTATGTGCCTCCCGCAGCGGGACATGGCAACCCTCTGCAACCGGGTCTCAACGCTATCCAGGCACCCTTTCAAGTCAACTTCTCGGGTGTGGAAGACGTACAGGGGATGTTCTCGGACCGAAGTGCCGCCGGTCGTAAAACTGCACTCTTCAAAATCCGGGAGTGCTCTCAGTGCTACTTCGGTGGCACGGTCAGACGCTACAATAGTGAGAAGACTAGACCTACGTCATGCAATCAATACGCACCACGGCACTGCAACCACGGCGCATGGACTGAGGAACGCTTGCATGCGTACACGATGGAGCTAGCAACCAAGGCCATCAAAACGCGTTCACCGTTCTCCATGGAAGAAGTTTGGCGCATTGCACGGGTCGCAGGTATTCCATTCCAGGTGAAAGACCCCCGCACTGGATGTAAGCGTGAGTGGCAAGTAGGCCGCCTCGTCGATTCAGGTGAGCGTATCTCGATTCAGTTAACACGTACCTCAATGAGTTCGGATGCACGGGGTGACCATCGAAACGTTCATTCGCTCGAAGAGCTACGCACCTTCGTTCCTGATTTTCTCTGGGAACACTTTCAGCAAACGGAACCACCCATTAACGAAGACCAGTTCGCACTGTGGTTGCAACTCACCTCCGCAAGACACGGAAGAAGTTATTCGTTCTTTTACAGTACCAAAAAACACTGTGGCTACGGTAATTACACGCCTTCGATTCACTCAGTTCGACTCGATACATATGGTTCCGTGGAGTACGAGACCGTCATGTCACGACAACGTCGAAAGGTGCGCCTTCGGACATTCTCGGATATGTACCATCACTTCGGAAATCTGCTGCTCTTCGGGATTCATGATCGAGAGCCCGTGCAGAATCCAAAGTTTGATACCTGGGTGCGCTAAGCGGCGGGATCGTAATCAGGCTTGAGTGTTTTGATGGCTGCAAGTGCTGCGTCCGATGCAGCCTGTGCCACGACGTACGCAGCCTGTGCATCCTCGTAAGCCGTGCGTTTCTGGGACAGTGTCGTCTGCGCAGTCGCAAGATCAGACTGCGCAGACGTCACTGCTACGTCCTTGTTGTTGCATTCAGTGGTGAACGTTCCAAGGTTCGTCGCAGCTGTGGACAGCGCTGTGTTTGCATTGGCTTGCTTGGTGCCGAACACGGTTTGTGCTGCGATGAGAATGCTCTCCGCAGCAGGATTGGTTCCTGTTGTCGCTGCACGGTACGTCTCGGTAGCTGCTCGAAGGGTCTCTGCATCCTGGTAGAAACCCGTGCCGGATTTCATTGCATCGTAGAGAACCTGGAAGTAACCCTTGAACTGGTAGCACTTGTCCCGTTGTGTCTGTGCCGTGGTGAGCGCCGTAGCTTTGGCGTCTGCATCCGTCTTCGCAGTGGTGTAATCCGTAAGCGCACTGTCGCGTGTTTCTTTAGCTGTGGCCTCCGAGGTGAGCGCCGTTTGGTAGTTATCAACCAAGGCCTGGAAAGCGCTCGAGTCCACTCGAGGATGGATAGTTTCTTCGCTGGTTGCGACAAAACCTGTTGAGTACGTGTGCCAGTCCTCTACCAGCTCATCGATGCGACTCTTGAGAACATCCTGGGCTGCGACACCCGTATCAAGGTTGTCGTAGATAAAGCGGCAGGAAATTACCCGGTAAAGTGTCCCTTGTACGAGGACAACCGCAGCACGGTCTTCCAGAAGTTCCGTCAGGTCTGCAATGGTGGCCACACGGGCGAACGTATCCTCTTTGGGATCGTTTACGTCGTTGATCTGCATCACAAAGATAGCAGACGTGGGAAGATCGCCTTTATCGGTAACTTGAATGACGATGACGAATTTCTCAACTTCGTTGATCGTCTCAGCGTTACGCGTTTGGACTGTTTTGGTGTCAGCCATGGTCAGCTCTGCGTGAGGGTGAAGGTTTGTGTACCTGCAAATGCCCCTTCAGCTGTGTTGAATTCATTGACAACGCCTTGAAGACGTACTGTCGTTACGTGGATGAAGTTGAGGGCATCTGTAAGGAGATCGAACAGCCGCGTGACCGCGCTCGCTCGATACCGATCCAATCCAGCGGATACCGCTGCACTCTTGGTGTCGGGCCACGCTTCAAGGTCGTAGAGCATGGCCACGTAGAGGTACACATCGTCACTGGTGTTGAATACGAAAAGTGCAAGGGGAAGCTCTTCGGATGCGTCAACGACGTAATGCACTTGATACTTCACGCTTCCGTCGGCTTGCGGCACAACTGTGTTGGTTTGCGTAACCTTTATTGAAGTGCTCATGCGGGATACGTCTCCGTCTCCACGCCCGCGAAGGTTGCTCCGTGGATGTTGGCTTGGTTCACAAGAGAGCTGACGTAGACTTCATTGGAGCTGACGCGATCCAATGCGCGCTGTACCGTGTCGAACTCTTGGGTCCAGTGACGCCGTAAAAAAGGATCTGATCCCGTGGTGGTGTATCGGTATGTTTTGCCCGTGCCAGTGCCTCGCGTCACTGCTTCAGTGCTGTCTTTGAGCGTCCATGCCACGTTCGCTTCAGCGCGAGGAAACGGTTTAACCGAATTAACGAGTACGTAGTTGCCTGTGGGTTCTACATAGGTAACCACAAACGTGGCCGATACGAAGTTGGTGTTCATCCACGCCGCAGGAGGGCTGGGGATGATCAGGTGATCTCCAGTAATCGCACCTATGGATAAGAACTGGCCCGGTGTCGTGGCCTCGAGGCGAATGAGAGGATTTTCGACGTACTTCGCGAGGTCTTCGAGAGTGGCGACACGTTCCCACAATTCCACTTCGTCAGCAGGTCCAGGATTTACAACGAAGAGTGGGTACATGCCAGAGGGATCTGCACTGGTGATCCACGACGTCACGCAGTAGCTGTTTGTGAGAAGAGTTTTCTCTTGTCTGAGGGTCACTGTCACGGACATTGTCTTGATCTCTCAGGCTAACTCGTGTACGAATAGTAAGTCACAGTGAGTGCGTAGACAAGTCTGATGGGCCAATGGCGACGTATGTTGGGATTGACCAGGCACTGAACAAGATCGGCGTCTGCGTCCTCCTGGACGGGGTTTCAGTGAGCTTGCACTTGATCAAGACGCCTCGCAATTTGCGAGGGACGGAGCGGCTTACTTTTCTACGAAACCAACTCGAAGCACAGCTCGTATCGTATCGGGGGAACATCACGCACGCGGCACTCGAAGCACAGTCGTTAGGTTCACTGGGCGATATTGACCAGCTTGGTCAAATCAACGGTGTTGTGCAGATTGTGCTCGCAGACCTCGGTATAGCCCATCCGCTTCTCGTGCCTCCCGCCACCTTGAAAAAGTTCGTGACAGGTCATGGCAGTGCGTCAAAAGCACGCATGATGCAAGCGACGACCAAATACTGGGACGTCACGATTGAGCAAGATGACCTCTGTGACGCACATGGTCTTGCACGTGTTGCTGAAGAAGTTCACGAACAACGATCTAGGGTTCGTCATCAGATCGAAGCGACGCTGAGTTTGACGCGACCACGCAAGAAACGTCCTCGTCGAAAATCGACAAACGATAGCACACTGTAAGTTGCTTGGAGGGTGGCGTATGCCGGATCTGGAGATCTTTGCGAATGTTGACATTGTTCCCGAAACAGTAGCTGCTGTGACAGTTCAAAAGCGCGGCCGGCTCTCCTACGAATCGCGTTTCTGCCCCGATGGGCAGTATCCCTACACGATGGTGCAATGGAAAACCACCGATGTGTCACTCAAAGATCAAGACACCGGCGCCATCATCTTCGAGCAACTCGGGGTAGAAGTTCCCATTACATGGTCTGACCGCGCTGCGCTCATTGTGGCGCAGAAGTACTTCTACGGCAAAGAAAGCACAGCAGAGCGTGAGACGAGCGTGCGACAGGTTGTAGGACGTGTAGTCAACCGCATCCTTGCGTGGGGCCTGGAACAGAGTTACTTCGCCACCGAAGATGATGCTGTCGCATTTGCAGCCGACCTCACATATCTTTTGCTCACCCAGCGCGGCGCGTTCAACAGTCCTGTGTGGTTTAACCTCGGTATCGATGCACGTCAACAACAAGTCAGTGCCTGCTTCATCAACTCTGTTGCTGACAATATGACGTCGATCGCTGCGTTGCAAGAAACCGAGACCATCATCTTCAAGCAGGGTAGCGGGTCAGGCGTAAACCTATCTGCGTTGCGCAGCAGCAAAGAACGTCTCTCCGGGGGTGGTATCGCATCGGGACCCGTATCGTTCATGCGCGGGTTAGATGCGTGGGCAGGCATCGTGAAGTCGGGTGGAGGAACACGACGAGCAGCTGCGATGCGGGCACTCAACGCGAACCATCCGGACATCGTTGAATTCAGCACCTGCAAGGCCGAACAGGAACACGTCGCACAGCTTCTTGTGAAAGCAGGGCTCTCTGCTCACTTCGATGACCCCAAAGGCGCCTATGCGCTCATTCGCTTCCAGAATGCAAACCACTCCATCCGTGTCACCGATGAATTCATGACCAAGGTGCTCTATGCAATGGAGCACCCTGATGAAGAGGTTCTCTGGGACTTGCACGCGGTGGTAACCGAAGAAGTAACTGATCGTATCCCCATCCTTGGTCTCTGGGAAAAGATCTGCCAGGCGGCGTGGTCCTGTGGGGATCCCGGCATTCAGTTCGACAGTACGTTCAATGCCTGGCATACCTGTCCCAGTGATGGTCGCATCAACTCTACAAATCCATGCGGTGAGTTTGCGTTCTTGGACGATAGCGCCTGCAACCTAGCCAGCCTCAACCTGATGCGCTTTCGCAAGCTCGATGGCACACTTGACATCGAATCACTGAAGCAAGCTGTGGACGTCTTCGTTCTCGCTCAAGACATCCTGATCGATAAAGCGGACTATCCGACAGCTGCAATCAAAGAGAACTCAATGAAGTACCGCCCACTGGGCCTCGGCTACGCCAATCTCGGTGCGTATCTCATGTCGATAGGGCTGCCTTACGACAGTGACACAGGTCGTCAGATCGCATCGGAAGTGACGTCAGTTATCACATCACAAGCGTACCTCGCATCGGTGAATCTCTCGATCACTCGAGGTTCCTTCGAAGCATACGATCGCAATCGCGCGGCCATGCTCGAGGTCATGCGCAAGCACATGACCGCAGCACAGGAGCGCGATCTCGGATCCGTCTCGATCTGGGATGAAGTCATCGAACAGGGTGCACTACATGGGTTCCGCAATGCACAGGTTACACTGTGTGCACCTACCGGAACGATTTCTTTCATGATGGACTGTGACACGACCGGCGTGGAGCCTGAGGCCAGTCTTTACAAGGTAAAGAGCCTGGTGGGTGGCGGTACAGTCGTAATGGAGAATCGCATTGTCGAGATGGCTCTCGATAAGCTCACTTACCAACCTCCGACGCGCAAAGAGATCCTGCGCTACCTCGCACGTCACAAGCATCTTGACGGGTGCAGTCAGCTTCTCAAAGAGCACCTGTCTGTGTTCGACTGTGCGATTCCGTCTGCGGGTAAGCGTGTGCTGAGTCCCATGGCCCACGTGAAGATGCTTGCAGCAATTCAACCGTTCATCTCAGGCTCCATCAGCAAGACCGTGAACCTACCTCATGAAGCAGCGCCCGAACAGATCGGAGAGGTCTACATCAAGGCTTGGCAACGAGGCATCAAGAACATCGCGGTCTATCGTGACAACTGCAAAAAGAGTCAGCCGCTCATTACCGCAGTGCTGATGCCTACCGTAGAAGATGCAGCGCCGCGTATCGTAAGACGCAAGCTCGCCAACCATCAGACGAACATGCATCGTATTCGGTTCGCGTTTCAGAACATCAAGGGCTACATCCTCGCTACGCCCTATGAAGACACGGGAATGCCTGGGGAGATTTTCGTACGTCTTTCGAAAGAAGGTTCAACCATTCAAGGTCTTGTTGATGGCTGGGCTCAGTCTATCTCCTATTGTCTTCAGTACGGAGTTCCTCTTGCTGTCCTTGTGCAGAAGTTCAGTCACACCAAGTTCGAACCCATGGGCTATTCCGCAGACCCAGACATTCGCTTTGCGCATTCCATCTACGACGCGATCGTGCGCAAGCTTGGTGCAGTTTTTCTACATGCACAGATGAGCAACGGTCACGACGATAGCGCAGACGCACCGGGCGTTTCACTAGCAGAAGAGGGTTTTATTGTGGACAATGACACAGACCCAGCGCTGGATCTGCAACGTATGACACCCATGAGTACGTATATGGATGCACCCCCATGTACTGAGTGTGGTGCCATCATGGTTCGCAACGGGTCCTGTTACAGTTGTTCCACCTGTGGTGCAACATCCGGATGTAGCTAAAGAGGATCACACATGCCTACAAAAACAGAGAACGGTAACGAACGCCCGTGCAGCAACTGTGAAAAATCAACACGGTTGGACCAGGCGATGGTGATCAACGACAAAGGGCGGCTCATTGCGGTAATCTGCGAAGAGTGCCAGCAGGCAAAAAAGATTCAGGTAACCCTAGTCAAAAAGAAGCACCAGTGGAATTTCTATCAGTACTTCCCCGTGGAGACATAGGCTATGCGATGTCCGAGACGAAGATAGAACGCTTCCTCGGTCTAACACCCGTCATCAAGCGCATCGCACACTACTACCTGTGCTTGGGGTTCGGCGAATACAAGCCACAACATCCACACTATGACCGTATCGTGGTTCGTTTCCTTTACGACTTTGCAGAGAATCCCTTGGTGCCTGGCGAACACGCGGGCGGCACCGTTGTGGAATTCTTCCTGGGCGACGTACGCGTGAAGTGGGTAGAGTTCCGCTGTCAGGTTGTTGGTGGTGGTGGGAAGCCTATCGTTCAAGCAGTCGACTGAAAGGAGAAACACCGTGCGTATCCTAATCGTTGCTCTGGTGCTCTGGGCAGGTTGCGGCTCTCCTTGTCAGCAGGTCAAAGCGACTCGTTGCAACGCTCAGATCGTGGAGCTGTGCGGCTCCAACCAAAAGTGGCAGCGCGTTCTTGACTGCACGCAGGTGAAGCCGGTCTCCAACCCCAATGCGCCGAAGGACTGGGTGTGCGGGGAGACCACGACGGGTCACACTTGTGTACCCAAGAAGTGATGCGATGAGTGCTGTGGCCTGGGCACTTTTTGGTTCGATGTGTATATTCGAGTTGATAGCTGATGTGCTTGGCAAGCAGTATGCGCTCTCCGGCACCCCCTTGTTGGGATGGTCAGCCTTGGGCGGCTACATGGCAGCCAATAGTTCGTGGGTGGTTGCCCTGCGCAAGGGGTTCCTGCTCAGCTTGGGTGGTGTCTACTTTGGTGTTATTACCGGAACATTCTGCGTAGTGATTGGGTGTGTTTTCTACAAGGAGCCCGTGTCTAGGTTGCAGATGCTGGGCATGACGCTAGGTATAGTAAGCAGTGGGCTGTTAGCAATGGGCGGAAAGACGTGACCGCTGTATGGACTTGCAGTCCAACGCTGAAGCTGGGAGGTGAAGAGGTGAAGCGATGAGAGATGATCCCATCAAAAGGATCGTTATGGACAATATCATCGGGCAGCACGTTGTGGCGGATGGGTATCCTCTCTATGATGCTCCAGATTCGATTATGCTGGCCAGGTATATCGAGCATCAGCTTCGTCGATCTGAGGAGTCTGGACGAACCAGTTTCTGGGCTTCGCAGGTTGCTGTTCCTTGTTTGAACAGTGCAATCGTTAAGATTCGCGAGTTGCAGAAGCAAATCGATGAACTGAAGTCTAGAAGTTAGATATGAAAATGCCCGCCAAGCACCAGTGCCTTCTTGTAGACCTTCAACTCCTGGCCCAAGAAGTGAGACTAGCATGGATCAGAGATCGTCTGAATGATATTTGGTTCAGCGGAAAAGGTCCTGCTGGAGGGGAGATTCTCGATAAGTATAAAGAAGAGTTTGAAGCTCTTTTGCAAGAAGAGTTGAACTTGCAATCCGAATACCAGAGGGGGTCATGGAGAATAGGCAGAAATGAAAATGCCCGCCAAGCACCATTGCTTAGCGGGCCAGTAGAGTGTGAACCTGACTCAAAGGTAGCTCTCCCGGAGGAGGGATGCAAGATGCGCCGTTGGCGATATCGTGCGTGGCGTCTTCCCAATGGATCGAAAGTGGTCTGTGTGCTAGATCGCGAATTTCCGCCATCGCCTGATTACGACATTCAATGGGAGCATCAAACAAGTAATGGAAGATTTGGAGTTGATGTGATCTCACGTGAACAAGCTAAGATCTTGTTACGTGGTCCACGAACTCCATGCGAATGGGATGTTGATACGTTGAAAGGGGAATGATCATGCTGACTCCAGAGCTGACACGAAACTTCTGGGACCACATGCTGAAGACGTTTGGCGCCGTGGCAACGCAGAAGGGCGATGCCGAGCTGATGAAGGTCGTGGCCACGGTCCTGGATGCGTTCGGCGTGCAGGACAAAGAGCAGTTCATGAAGGACTTCGTGACCACCCTGGGCCGTACCATCTACATCCCCTTCGAGGTCGGGATCGAGATTCCCCGCTGGCCACTTTGGGCGCAGGTCCGCGTGTGCGGCCACGAGTGTGGTCACGTCGTGCAGGGCAACCGCGAGGGTTGGGCCACCTTCGACTCGCGCTATGTGACCTCCTCCAGCTTCCGCGCGGGCTACGAGGCTGAGTGCTACGGGATCGACATGGAGCTGGAGTTCTGGCGGCTGGGCTCGTCTGGCTTTGATCCGTTCCGGTTTGCTCAGGAGCGCCCACTGAGCCTCAAGAACTACGGCTGCAAGGCAGCAGAGATCGAGCAAGCTCAGCAGATGCTCACCATCCGCGCCGGGCTCGTCGCGCAGGGTGTGGTTGAGAGCGTGGCTGCACAGACGGCGATCCCGTGGCTCGAAAAGAACGTGCCGGGACTACGCGTTACTTCTTAGCGTAAGCGACACCAAGCCCTACCGCTACACCCGTAGCAACGAGGGCTACGCCTCCACCGATGATGCCCCAGAGCCAGCTGTAGGTGGGCTTGTATTTGTAGGTGTTCTTCTCTTCGATCTCTTTCTTGAGCTGTGTGATCAAGTTCGTAATACGAACTTGATCCAACCCCTGTACCTTCCTGTACGATTCGACGAGCTGATTGTTTTTCTCGGTGAGCTTCTTGTAATCCTCAAGCTGTTGTTGCAGAAGAGGGGCAGCGTCGCGCCACAAGGCGCAGTCGTTGTCCTTCTTTTTTAGCTCCAGCGCTCCCGCCGTGTCGTAGGTAGCATGGAACTCCGTGGGACAGAGCTTCATCGTCCAGGGCGGCAGCACCTTCAAGTTCTTGGGCTGGTCGCCCACCTTTACAGGATCCGCGTGAGCCACCAACGAGAGTAGAAGAGGGAACAGGAGACAGAGATTACGCATCATTGATCTCCTCCCACGACTTCAGGCCCTCGAGCTTCTTTTGACGCTCGGCATGGGCTGTCTCGAGCCTCTTCAAGTCCTTGTCACGAGCTTCGATGATTGCGGCGAGTAGTTGCCTATCAGCCGTCAGACTCTCTTGGTCTGCTTTTTCTTTAGCTACTTGCGCTTCATGTTCTTTCTGCGCGAGATCGACTTTGAGCTGTTCAAGTTCCGTACGAGCTGCGGCCAGTTCTTTGGCGCGCTTGTTGGCCAAGTACGCCGCATAGGCCATGGTGATGAAACTGATCAAGGCCAAGACGATAGCGGTGATGTAACCCCAAACACCGCCATCTTCTTTTTTGGTCTGGACCTCTTTGTTACGATTTGTGATGGACTTGATCAGCTCATCAAGCTTCTTGCTGAGGTCGGTGGTATCCATTGCTTAGAAAATGACGTTGAGAGGATCAGAACTCGTGGCTGTTTGCCAGAGGTTAGCGGTTCCATTATCTTGGATAGCCGTGTTTCCTGCTGCACCTTTTTTGATCGTGTTGCCAGTCACGACTGTACGCATCACACTCGTAGCCAACAGAATGATGTACTTACCCGTGGCTGTGGTACCGGTGTTGTGAATACGATTGCTCGTGATCGTATTGTACGCATTGGCACCGTTGACGAACGAGAGGTTAATCATTCCCGGCGATGTAGACACCATATCGTTGAACTTGAACGAGCAGTTGTTGACCGAATTCCGGTACGTGTAATTTGCACCGGAGATTGTCGCTGCCATTTCGACCAAACAGTAGATCGCGTTGGCAAGCGTGGACCGAATGGTGCATGCTTCAATCGTGACGTCTGTCGTATCAATGACGTACCAACCGTGTGTCAAGTATCCTGTTGCACCAAGTTCAATCTTGCAATCGTCGAACATCGATTCAGGTTGGATACCGCTGAAACACGCGTAGTAGGCTGCGATATCGGTATGCGTGAGACCGCTAAGGTCCACGTATACATCTTCAAAAACCCCACTGCCTTCGATCGTGTAACGCTGTGCTGCCGCACTCTGATCACCAAACACCGTGAACTGTGCTGCACCGGATGGCGCACCCGACATGACGAAGCCACTAAGCTTCGCATTCCGTATCGTAACAGGCCCTCCAAAGCCCGTCACACGTACATAGGGGACGAGGTAGTTCAATATGAACCCATCGCCACCTGATGTAGGAATCTTGCCGGCGTTGATGATCGTGAGGCCATCGACAACACCGTTAGGAGATACGAGAATGATGGGTGAGTTATTGGCGGCAAAACGCAATAACTGATTCGCCATGTTGAAGTAAAGGTTTGTAGCAACAAGCGCATCTGCTTGCACATTCAACAAACTAGTGTAGATGTCTCCCGTACCCGTAACGGTCCACTCGACATTGTCCAGACGAATGATGCCGCCTTCAATCGAGACCACCCATTGTGCCGTGGTGAAAGGAGAACAGATGATTTTGGTGTTCGAGATAACGAGCCGTACACCGGCGGTGGCGTTAAGACCTATGTTGTTATCTGGCACGGTGATTGTGCAGTTGTCAAACATACCGCTTGAGCCACCGGCGGCCATATAGATGAGCTGTTGACCAACCCCTGTACCGGTGATTTGGGTATCCAACACGCGAAGTTTGGCTGTAGATGTCACATTGAGCAGTCTTCCATTGCCCGTTAACTGACACTGTTCGATCGTGACGTTTGCCGCTTGTACGTCTAGGAGATCCGGGCCTGAGCCCGAGATCAGATTCACGTTTTCGATACGTGAACCCGCTGCACTTGACGTGAACGTCATAGCGTAGCCGCTTGGATGGTTAGCCGTGATCGTAACACCCTCCTCCACACCAATGATGCGTATGGCCTTGGTTGTAGAGAGATTTACGCTGAAGGTGTATGACCCTTTTCGTACATGGATGGTACCGCCATTGGCGGCGGCAAGCGCCAAGAACGCGGCTCTCAGACCACCTGGACCATTGTACTGGCCTCCAGTGGATGCAGATCCATCCGTGACAGAGACAAAGACACCTGTGTGCCCACGTAGTGCATAGACCTGTTCGTCGATGTTTTCGAAGGCTTCACGGTTCGTAAGCGCCGGGTTGTGGGGGTGTGTGCCCGTGCTAACGCGCTTGACACCCTCATTGACACCGTCGTAGCAGTTGTAGAGACCTGCCATGCCATTGTAAGCCCAAGAGATCTGCAAACTATCGAATCCAAGAGGCGCAGGATAGCCGACTTGAATGAGTGAACCATCCGCGAAGAGCAACGTGGTAGAGTTGATTGCTTTACAGATAGGAATGCAATTCGGAATCTTCTCGGGCTGACGACGTGAGTTGAAGAGCTGTCCAGCGGTCAGTACGTAGTTTCCATTCTCGTACGTGCTTTGGAGCCGCCCACCAGTGCCTGTGGTGTCCACGTTCTTGTCGTACCAAACCCCGATCATGTCGCCTTCTTGGATCCGGTTTGCCGTGGATGCCGCAAAGAACGTGGCTAACACCGTGGGTGTGATCGTGTGCAACACACCCGCAACGCCCCCTTTGAGGAAACGCTGTGTGTAGTCGCCACTCCACTGTGGCGCACCCCAAAGCGCAGCCGCATTGGTGCCGGTAGAGCCCGAACCGAGAGATGCGAGCACGAGAGTGTTGGCTGCTGACACGTTCACAGCCGTGATCAGATCGTTGCACGTAGTCGTGCCCGACACGATCGTGATGTAGATATGATTCAGGTTCCCAGATGCGCCCTTCAACGTTACCGTGAGAGAGGCCCCCGCAACAATCTCCACGGAAATAGCGTTAGCATCGGCAGCTGGAAAGGCACTGCCTTCCCATTGTTTCTTCACAGAAGTGAACACCACTTCGTTGCTCGAAGGTGTTCCAACACTGAGGCTGGCTTTTGACGATCCCACGTAGGGGTACGATGTTGAACGTCCCGGAGATCCGAACGAAACCAACACAAGGTCGGTGCCTAGGAGGAAAGTTCCACTGTTGGCAGGATAGACACCTTCGAACGTAGTAGGGTTGCCTGGAACGGCGCTGTAGAGGTGTGTGTTTGTATCTGCCAAACACGCGTATTCACGCATCACAGTACGCAGCAATTCCGTGCGCAACCGTGCATTTTCCGTGGGTCGTCGAAGGACCGCCTGGTTGGCGGCTTCACCATCTGCCACAGGGAGAATCGCAGCCGACTCGGGATAGCCGGTGTCACCATTACTGGAACGGAAATCAATGACTTGGCGCATGGGATTCTCCCTTTACACGGTAAACTGGAGGGTCCAGTCATACTCGAGTGCAATAGCCGCGGTCTTTTCGATCGCAGCGTGGAGTTGACGTGCCCAACACATGAGGCTACCACCCACATCAGCACTCCAGAGGGTACCACGTGTGAAAAGGCCCGCTTCACGGTAAGTGTTTCCATTACCTGCGGTACCTTCCATGAAGGCGTGCAAGGTGAGTTCCCCGGACCCACCATTGAGCTTTTCGAGGTCAGTCAGTTGACGACGAACCGCTGTTATTTCAGCCATGAGGTTCGTATCGTTGCGAGACGTTGCTGTGCTGCTCGTCCCGAAACGCATTGAACCGAGCTGAAATTGAGCCGCAGGTGTGTCCGTAGCGCGTTGTGCGAGAAGAGCGCGTACGATGTCACCTGCTTCATAGGTGATGGTGTTGCGCTTGACGATGGTGCGGAGAATGGTTCCAGTAATCGCATCCCGCACGCGTACACGCAAAATTCCAATCATTCGAAGACGCGACACAAAGGTAGATTTTGACATGTAGGACTCGTTTCGTCGTACCTATGGTAGGCCAGGTCAGGGTACTGGCACAACCTTGATTTGTAGAGGACGTTCAATGAGATCCATGCGCTTTGGATCTCCCTCCAGGCGCCAGTGAATGTTCGTCTCAGGGTTCAGTGCTGGCCCTGCAAGAATTGCTTCAGCCATGGAAAGCGCTGTGGCGACACGCCGTACCCCGTCGTTACCCGCGATCGAATCCATGATGCGCAAGTACATCCCATCGTAGGGAGAGCCGCGCGTAGCGTCGGCGTCTGATGTGCGCCAGGGTCGGAAGAGGGCTGTGGACGATTTGAAATGACCATCGAACGTCACGAACCCATCCCGAGGTTCTTCCGATGGGAAACTCCAAAGGATATCTGTGGCACTTGCGATAGCTTCTTGAAGAACAACCCGCGTGGGAGACAGTACGCTTGCGATGCGTACCAATCCAGCGTAGTCCGTGCTCGATTCATGGATGGTGATGTACTGATGGTCGTGCAGTCCACTCTCGAACTGGGCACGCAGATCTTCAAAGTACACGTACGATCCTGCATTGACCACTGTTGCGCCCCGCCAGGCTTCACGGCGCACACGTGTCAACCCCGGGTCATTGCAACCAAGCACGTAGGGGGTATCTCCCAGGGCCGGATTAGCACTCGCAGCTGCGGTGGTCTTGATGGAGCTGTAGGCGACCGTGTAGCTGCCGCTGGGCCATGTCGTGAGTGGATAGATCCTACCTGCCTTCTGATCCACGTAGAAATCAACCCACTCAATGAGCGAAGCAGGTCCGGTGATCTTCCACGAGATCAGGGGATAGTTCGTGAGCTGTGTGTACCCAGGAGGGGTGGTAGCTGTAAGCGCCTCACTGGCCACAGGTACGTTGAACCGCCAAACATCGCCTAGATTCCAAGACAGCGATTGAATGGTAAGGGTTTGTTCTCCAACAAGTACTTCTTCTTCATCGACAGTGAGCTTGACGTCGATTTGTACATCAGATTCCAGCAGGCGCATCACATCAAGGAAACTACTCGTAGGTTCAATGTAGACGTATTTGTAGCTAGGCTTCGCGATGAGCACGAGTTCTTGTAAGTCTCGAATGAACGACCCTGAGAACTTCTTGAAAGCAATTGGGTCAACGTGGACGTAGCACACGTGGTACTTGAAAAACGTGTTCAACAACACATTGGCAAATCGACGGCGTTTCGCTGGCAATGCGGGGTTCGCTGGAACATTTCCTTCATCATCGGCGCCGATGAAGAAGCCAGGGTCTCCTAGCTCAGGTCCGTCGAGGGCACCAAGCGTATTTTCGTATAGTGCAGGGACGCTGGTACGCCGAAGCACACTCTCACCGGGCAAAAGTTCTTGCGGGATGATGATGCTTTCCCACCAGGTGGGGTCCTGCACGTAATCCGTGACCACGAACATGAGGGTCAGGGGTTCAAAACTCAAGAATGCAATGTCAGGGTCTCCCGTGGTCCATGCGACGATATCTTCACGCATGGGCGTATCTTTGGGATACACGTATTCAGCGGTAGATCCGTCGGGCCGGAGAGTACGAATGACGTCTTGATCAGCGGCACTCGTATCGTATGCACGCAGCAACTCACCATCATCGCGGATAACGGGAAGACTTCCAATCACGTTGAGTGCAGACTCAACGTGTTGAAGGGTGGGACCCAGCATGTAGAGCTGAAAGACACCGCGAATGAACTCACGGTAGGTCTCTGAGGATGGCTGGAAGCGATTGATGAGATAACCGTAGTTCTCATAGAGATGGTACTTGTCCACCTTGGCGTCGGGCGCCCAGAGCGCGACCTCATTGACGCTCATCTCAAGATCATCGCCGTTCAATTCACCTGTTGTGCCTGTAGCGAGGATGATGCGCAGCCACGCGTAGTTCACATTGACGGGTGTGACGAGGCCCCACGTACCCGCAAAGCGACCTATCTGAATGAGTGTGCCCGCTCGACTATCGAGGCGATAGTCCACGCCATCGACCACATCGTGCAGACCACCTGTGTATTGGTCACCTACACCCGCGAAAACCTCTACGGAACCATCGACTACGTAGAAGTGATCAAGGTCTCCAATATACCCATCATGCACCGAATGGGTGATTGCGGTGTTGTTCGGGTCTGGGTAGACCACGGGCAAGTCGAACAGCGCCTCGAATGCCCCAAGTACCTTCTTGACGCGATACGTACCTGCGTTGGTGATACCTACGAGTGTCGCACCTTCGATCCAAGACAACGCACATGTGAGACCCGTCTCGACCATGAAGACGCCAGAGAGCTTGCAGACCTTGCCGGTGGGGTCATCGTATTCCGCAATGGTGTAGACGTTGTTTTGACCCAGGCTGCTTCCTGTGACTTTGATTTGGGCTCCGACCATGCCACGAACAAGCGGATTCTGCGACGGACCTCCTGTCCATGTCAAAGTACCGTCGAGGGCGATATTCGCGGTCCATGCAATAGCGCCACAATTTCCCAGGGTCACATAGCGCTGTTTGTCTGAACCTGCGAACTGGTCTGCGGGTGGCGCAGCAAGGGAGATATTGAACGTAGCTGCATTTTCACCAACGTTCCAGAGAGTAGAGCCCGCAGTACCCGTCTTATCCGTGTTCACTGGAACAAAGAGTGTCGGCTCTTCGATGACTTCACTGTCGGGTGACTCACGAAGCACGACATAGTCAGCAATAGTGTGTACACCCGCAGGAGCCGGCGTGTCCGTGGATAGATACAGGCGGTCGTGGCGCACTACGCCTACGATGAAGTCTTGGGGTACGCTTGCAAGCGCTGCGTTATCGAAGACACGAATGATGTCTCCTTTGCGGACACCCAAACCCAACGGTGCGTTTGCGTACCACGACCCGCGCTGAAGCGTTCCCCCTTCTTCGAGTGTACGGCGACGGGTTGGATCGTCGAATCGTCCCCCGGACTCAACGACAAGAGAACGCTGAGCAAAGCCTTCGCGTGCAACAAACTCCGCATCAATGAGCGTGGCCTGAAGCGCACCGTTGTTCAAATCGGGCAGTGTGAACGTACCTTGTAGCAACAACGTGTAGTCGTCGACCTTTTCAGCGACCAAAAACACTTTGTTGTTACCTGATCCGCTGTTCAAAAGCTGAAGCCACTGTCCGTATTTCGCTTTTGCGAAAGGTTGAGTGCCATCAACGTCCACGTACAACCGCGTGAGCGCTCCGATGCCATAGGTGAGCAACGAACCTGTGTTGGATTGACCCAGCGTACGCATGGTACGTCCAGCCGGGTCCTCAGTGAATCGAAATTGGTAGTTCGTGCTATCAATTTCGTAGCCACTTTGTTCTTCGATGGACGCAGTAGGATCGATGACCTTGTTTTGCAAGATGTGTGCTTCTATCAGCGTATCAGGCAGAGATGCAACCAGACGGTCATCGAGGGGGTTGAACGCTTCATCGTAAATCAGGTGATCTTCGCGAAGCGTGACGAGCTTGAAAAACTCCGTGTTGAAGAGAGGAGTCTCTACAATAGAGATATTGAGAAAGGACGACAACATATCAAGGTAGCCTTGTGCCAAAAGCACCTCTGAACCTTGATAGATTGCAGTCAGCTCATCCGAGTCTGCATAGAACTTGACCCAAAAATCAGACAGTCCATGCAGTAGCGTACGCAGGTTATTTCCGATGGTGGCCATTATGCTGCGCGCTCCACGACAGCGATGGAATCCGTGAGTGCCAGATAACGAATCACGTCGTCTGTGAGGCCATAGTCGAGAGGGTTGTCAAGCCCATCGATCGCGTCACCCGGGTTGAGTTGTAGCTCGTCGAGCTGTGTGCTGTTCGAGGGTACGGAAACCGCCTCAGTCGTTTCGAAGCGCACTACACGCCCATCAGGTACATGCACGTCATAGGTGATGACGAAAGGATAGACGTGTCCAATATCAGGGTACGTCTCCTTGAGGAAATCAGAGAGTGTGGAGACGTCCAGTACTTCTGTGGAGGAAAAGTTGTTGATGAATGCAACCAGCGCCGCCGCTGCTTCAGTGGCATCGACAGTCGTCGTGGCTGACTTCTTCAAGCGATACTCGACGGTGCACATCAAGTACGCAGGATGAAACCCCTTCACAAGAGGGTTCTCTGCGGAAATGCGTTGGCGGCGTTCCACAACGTAGCCAGCGATGCTGCTGAAACTACCCAAGGTGTCGTAGGTGACTTTGCAGGTTTTCCCATCGTACTTACCGAGGTCACCGGTAGGGCCTACGAGAACATCGGCATAGCTCATCATCGACTGATGGTTCTCGGGGTTGTGTACCACGATCTGGTACTCATTATCGGGGGCTACTTGAGGTTGCGGCGCGCTGTTCACACGTACATTCAAATGCACCAGGTTGTCGGAAGGATCCGCATCAGGGTCGGATGGGTCATTGATGGTCACGTCTTTGATGGTGTAGAGCGGGCCACCCGGAAGCACGATACGCCCTGTGTTTTGCACCTGACGTGATGTTTCGCCTGTAGTCTGTGCGCTGATGACGTCTTCGAAATCAGGCATCCAAACACCAATGGACCACGTAACCACCCCTGGAGGCGTCTCTTCGTCGGTGGCGACAGGAAAGGGTACGCGTTCTGAAACGTAGAGTTCTGCATCGCGTACTTCGCGGATGGCGAAGTCACGTGCCTCGAGCGGTAGACCTTTCCACACTCGAAGAACCATACCTGGAAGTACCCCTAAACCGGGGAACGTGGTGAGGGTTCCATCGACGTATGTGGGATCCCTGAAGACGTTGATGATGTTGTCGGGACGTGCGAATTTCGCCCCGACGACGCCAGTGAAGGAAGTCTCGATCACAGGCAAATCCACGTAGATGTCTTGGTGGCCACCCACGTGCAGCTCGAGCTGGGTAGCTACTTCGCGTATCCGATCGCGAACCATCTCGTTGTCGCCCATGCCGATGACGGTCAGCGCACGAATTTCACCGTAACGGTCACGCAAAACGGCGTCGCATGAGCGTGCATTGATGAGGTTGCGTACCGTAATGAGATTGGTGCTGCGATCTACAACGTCAGCCGTACTCTCAATGCCATCTCCACCGATACCCTCTACAAGTGTTTCGACGTATGTCACGTAAGAACTAAAGGGATCGAATCCCGCAAAGCGTCCGGGTTGAATGTTGTAACCTGGACCTGTTGCAGAGGCGACCAGCGGAATGCGAAATGTGTAGTCGATGACCACACCATCCGAATCGAACTGTGCAACGAGGTCCTCCGAAGGGACATGAAGGTCCTCTGCGTTGTTGTCGAGCACGAAGACGAGCGAGCTGGATTTGTAGAAGCGTGTCTGGGCCGCGATGTCGACGTCCACACGTTCTGATGCGTGTCCGTAAGCCGAGACCCGTGAAAACGTCCCCCGGTGCCGTGCCGCGAACCAGTTCGACAAGATCTCGTCTGCGGCATCATCGGCGGCTTCGGCGTCATCACTGATATCGATTTCAGTGATCTTCTTCAAGCTCTGCCGAGCACGGATTTGTTCATCTGTTTTGCGCAAGAGAGCGAAGGTGTACGCAACGCTCTTGATCGCGAGATCACGTAGTGCTGATCCGTCGGTGTAATCACCATCGACAATCTTGTCCGCTGCGAATTCTGCCAGGAAGTTTTCTGCGTCTTTGACGTCTTGAAGACTGACGGTGATTGCCATTGGTTACTTCCTTGTCGCAAGGTCAGGTAGACGAATAGTCAGCTCTTTATTGGCCAAGCTGCGTACAGTCACCCACGCTTCGAAGCCGTCTTTTCCCATTTCTTGAAACTGAGTTAGCACCGCGGTAAGCAGTAGTTCATCTGTTGCGGGCTGTGTTTTGCGTTGAATGGTTTGAATTTGCGTGTTGCAATCTTCGATCGCGAGCATCACTACATCGCGAAGGTCTTGCATGTTGGTGATGTTGGTTCCGATCAGTCGCGAGAACTCGGTGCCGTATTCGGGCTCTGTTGGATCGCTTCCCTTGGGTGTCATGAAGCACTTGAGCCACTGACAGGTGAGCTTCCAGACACCACGAACTGCAACCGTACGACTGAAACCAGCCGTGAAGAATTTGAAACCAAGCACGTCTTCCGGTTTCTTCGATTGGAAGTAGAAGTCGTAACGATCAGCCATCAGACAGCCTTTCCTGTATCTGTGCCGCCGACCTTCCACGTGCCCGTGTCGTAGTCGTACGTCAAGATACTACCCGCGACCGCTGTGGGTTTGCTCGCCAAGGCGTTAGCTTGTTGTGCCGTTTGCGCTGAACTCTTCCCGACGATGCTGCTCAGCGTTGTGGCTTGTCCTTCGGCTTGTTTGTAGATAGCTCTTCGACTTTGCGCTTGCATACCCGTGGCACGTTGAAGCGCAACAAGCTTATCACGTTGTGACTGGAGGAGTGCTCGCTGACCGGGGTTACTACTCCGTGCCATTGCGGCAGACAGATCCGAGATGCCCTTGAACTCGGATGGGTCCAATTTTGCCACGAAGACATCCGTGGCAAGGTTGAACCGCATCTTGTTCATCATGTTCCAGAGCTGGTCCCACCCGGAAACCGCTGTCTTCAAGAAGTCATTACCGGGTAAACCCCGTTCTCCCGGTGGAATGTCGAACTGGGCTGTGGCGTCTACTTTGGTGAGTCGATGTTTACCTTTCGCACGTGCTTTCTCGGAGAACACAGCCGCTTCAGCTGAGTCACTAGGGTAAAACACATCACGATGTTGAATGTAGCCACCCCTGTGTGCTGCAACCTGCTGACGGATAGGCCCGTTCTCTCGACGTGCGTAGAAGTGTTCAATGGCAGGTTGTGCCGTCTCGAGTTTCTTGCATACGATGGCAAGCGCCAGCATTTGCCGATCGGTGTAGGGCATCAGTGCAGCTGACTTGTACTTGCCGTTGGGTAGCCGTGGCTTACACAACGCGGGTTCCAATTCGAATCCGATACTAACCGCGTTGTTCCCAAACTTCGTCATTTGAATCTCGCCACCGCCATGGAAGGCTAGATCGTTCGCATCTACACTCCACACCACATCACCGCGGCGACTCACACAACAATGAATCGAAGTGCGGCTTTCGGGTGGGCGCGGTTTCTCAAGGGTTAAGCCGCACAGCTGAGTGATACCTGCGAACCAGCGATTAGGGTGATGACCGTTCTCATCTCCGGGTGGTTTTTGTCCGTTAGGGTTGTTTTTGTACCAACCGTAATCCCAGGTGTACCCGAATGAGTGAAAGAACAACCAGGACCAAGCACGTAGTTTGCCATGTGGCGTTACTTTGTAACAACCTTCCGACGGAGGAAGGTAAGCCCAGTTGAACTTCTGGGGATGATTGGTGAGTCCTTCGCCACTGATGATGTAACGTGGGTCTGAAGAGGTTTTCGCAGCTTCGCGTACTCCTCGGTATACGTCACGATTCCTATTGAAATACCTCTGGAGATCGCGCATGCGTTTACTGACGATGCGATCGATCTCGCCACTACTGAGAATCCAGGACCCACCAGCGGGTACTCCGCGGCCTCCTCCTTCTTCGCGATAGCTTTTCTTGCTCGAAGGCATGGAGTACTACCGCTTCCTCTTCAGAGCGTCCTCGAAGAGGTCTTTCATCTTTCGCTTCTGATATGAGAGTTGACCTTGCGTCATTTTGAACTTACGCATCAACTCTGTATTCGAAAGCGTCTCCGCGCCTCCGTAGCCCGTGACATGTTCGAAGAGCTGTTGGTGTTCTGGTGACATGTCGTAATAAACAAAGCCAACGATCGGGTCTTCGGTGTCTGCGATGGGAAAAGCTGACGGGTTGAACTCACCCGAGGTGAGTAGTTCTCGTCGATTGTGGGCTCTTCGAAATTCTTCTGTCCGCGTGTTTGACCACCCCAGGTGATCCGCGAGTTCTGAACTGGTGGGTTCTCGTCCCAATTCGTTGTTAAGCTGCTCTTGACCCACGCTGAACGTGGTCATGCTTACCGCTTTGTGTTCGGGCAGCCTCGCCGCTTGGGTGTGCGTATACACCGTGCGACTGAGCTTCTGGAGCTGGTTCGTCACGTGCGTGGCCAGTGCTGCGCCTCGATTCGGGTCATACGTGCGAATGGCTTCTACGGCGAGAGCCTTAGCACGCGTCTCGAGCATGGACCGTGCGAGTGTCCCACCCCAGCGGTTCACGGCTTGCGTGGTCACGGGTTGCAAATGGTTCAACAGCTGTTGAAGGTCGTGATCGCTCTTGGTACGATTCCATTGCTGCCAGAGACGTACATCTTCAGCCTTTGTGGACGTCATGGTCATCGGCTCACCTTGACTGAAGAGTAGATTCTCGCACGATAATCGAGCAAAATCTTGTCCCATTCTGCTCGAAGCACTGGAAAATCTTCAGCAACGGCAGTGGGTGCACTCCCCTGGAGCCCTTGTTCTTCATTGGTTGCTTTGGTCGCGTCTACTGCACCTTTGAGCTTGCGAATGCGCACGTAGTAGCGGGCTGAGTGCGCAGAAGACCCATCGTCGTACGCCATGTCATCGATGGGCGTCTCGCGCATCCCGTTGATGAAGATGATGTACTCTTCGAGTGTGCAGATGGGGCGTGCACAGTACTGCATGGCGGCATCGTAACTATCAAAGTAAGGCTCGTAGCCGGGCTTCGGAACGATGTCCTTGGTTGCGGATAGGTTATGCGACAGTCCTTGTTTGCGCTTGGCGGGGTCAGTGATACGCGCAATCTCACTGGTGATACTCGCAAGCGCTGCTTTTACGATTTCGGGAGTCACATCTTCAGCGGATGTGAGCGTGGACCCCGCAGTCGCGAGCGCTTCACGAATACCTACTGTCTGTATTTTGCCCCCCTGTTCACTATCCCCTACGGACAAAACCTTCGCGGCTACTTGTAGCGAACCGTAAGCTTCGAGCACCTTCTTAGCGCCTTCCAAATCCACTTTGCGCTTTTTGATGGTCTCTTCGTTCAAACCCTCGATGGTGATGTCCTCAAGTGTGCCATCCGCTTTCACGAACGAGAGCAGATCACGATACTGGAACACCGCAGGCCGGGTTACGGGATCAGGACGACGGTAAAAGAGGGCCTGGTAGAACTGGTCAGCGCGGCTGAAGTGTTGGATGACGTCACGGATCTCCGGAATCGGTTCGGGAGGTGCAGCTGCTGTTGCGAGTCCAATACGATTCGTGATCGCAGGGCTCTCCATCTCGTTGGCAATATCCTGGAAGAACTCATAGATGGTACGGGCATAGCTGAAGTTCGCCGATGTGCCTACGCCATTCGCGGAGAACTGCTGAGTAACGTTCATCAAATAACCAATCACGTGCATCTTCGCCTGGAAATCATCGAAGATCATCATAGGAAAGCCCGGTACGAGATAAGGATGAAACGCACACTCTGCGGCGCCGCCACGTTGCGAGTAGACCTGTCGGAAGAACTCGTACTGCGCGTAGAGAATGTAAAGATCCTGATCCGTGACTGACGTACCCGTCTCGGGAACCACGGACTTGTCTGTGCCTGTTGCGACGGGTTTTCCTGTAGGTACTCCGCTTCCTTGATTCTGAGATGCGAAATACATCAACCACGGAGGTGCAGGGTAGCGCGCTGTCACAGGTCCCTTGAAGAACTCTTCTGGCCAAAGAAGGAGGTTCTTACCGGTCTCGTTGGGTGTTACACCTTTGCGCTTGTCTTGATATTTTTTGTCGGCTTCTGGTGGATACGCTCGCGCCAGTGCGTTGAGGAAGAATTCCTTGGTCTTGGTCTTCGTCTGCGCTGCGGTGAGGTTAACAAGCGCACTGTCCTCGAAGTAGAGCCGCGTGGGCTGCGTAGCATAGTTCTCATTGTACTGAATGGAGGGCGTCATCGAGGGGAAGATGACGTTGCAGCACGGGGGTAGCCCAAAGAACATCTGCGGCTTGACAAAATAGTTGGTTAGCCGCACTGGTTTTTTCGGATCGATCAATCCTGCATCATGTGCACCCGGTTTGAAAAAGCTCTCCGGCATGAAGAGGCCGGTCTGCTTTGGTGTGACAAGCTGGGGACGTCCAAAGATAGACCCGTTGGTGTAGGTGCCCACAGCTGCTGCCGTGGGAAGCATCGCGAGTTCCATGTTCACGGTGTCGAGCACTTGCTTCAGGATCGTATAGATCGACCCACCCGACATCTCAGACACGACGTGATTCTCAATGGCTTTGACCGCTTGCTCGGATTGGACCGCGCGCAGGATCGGGAAGATCCCTGCGGGCTGGTTCGCAACAGGATCACCTGTCGCATCATGCTGTTCATCGAGAAACGGCAGCGCGACCCATTTGTTATGGAATTGTTGTCTTCTCGTCCAGCGCGAGAAGAAGTTCACGGCTGGTACGCATTTCTTGTCTTTAGGTGCGTTGTCCGCAATGAGTCCCCGAACTACGTTGTACGCAAGATCGAAGGGTCGCGTGATGTATCCCTGGTCTCCCGTTGTGATCAAACCCTTCTTGAAAAGCGAATACGGGAACACCGCCGCAGCCTGGTTGATCTGCGATGCGTCTTGCTTGGCACCCATGACACCGCTAGCTACGGTGTCCACATTGGTCATGTAGAACAAGAAGAGCTGCGTCCAAACCGCGATGTCCATGAGGGCATGGAACGTGATCGCCCGGCCTCCAGAACTGTTGCTATAGCCCCAGCCTACGATCTCTCCTTCGAAGAGCAGTCGCCACGTTGGACGTGAAGGATCGATGTACTCATCCAGGAAGAAGAGCACAATCGGTACGCGATCCTGCGCTCCGAAACGTTGAAGCGCGGTGTCCGGGAACATCGTGATCTGTGCTTCAGGGATCTTCCACACCCCGTAGCTCACCGTTGCTGATGTGATGGGGCACTCGATGCCTGCGATGTAACAGAGAACCGGTGCGCGGTGTGGGAGGTTACTCGAGAAGGTCACACCATTGCGTGTTCCGCTTCGGTAAACAACGGGGTCATAACTCTGCGTGGTCCCCGGCATGATTAGCTCAACGCATTCTGTTCGAGGACCTTGGCCAGGCACACCATGACACATGCAAGCGGCACAAGATCATTGGGCTGGTCTGTGCGCAGGTACGACCAGAGAAGCTCACGATGCTCTTTGGGCAAACCTAGCGCAGTCAGTTCAGCGAGAGCTGCATTAAGCAATCCCGGTTTACGGCGTAAAGCAGCGTCGATCTGAATCGCCGTATGCTTGTAGCAGAGCTTCGCTGCCTTCTCAGCAGCTGTGGGGGTCGGTGCGAGGTTGCGCAGCAACGCCCCTAGTTCGCCCAGGTTGGCACGTAGATAGATGTGCCGAATGGCCTTGATAGGATCAGGACGTGCCTGGACTACCGTGAGCAAGTATTGGCGCAACTGTTCCGTGTAGTACAACGTTGAGGCCGCGTGGTCATAGGGAACAAGCAACGATGTTTCAAAGTCATTGATCGGTCCCGTGAAACACGTGGGATCCACGTTGACCAGGAATGTCCAGGTAGACGTAACAGGAACGCCTGTGAGGTCTGCAATGCTTACACGCACCGTTACTTCAGTACCGTAAGGAATATCTGTTTCTTTATCAACAACCACATCCCAACCGTTGAACAGATTGGCTACGATGGAACTTGCGGGACCATTCCAGCCAACTTGGAACACGCCATTTTCGATCGCGACTTCGGTGCCTGCGGTTATTTGAATGGACGCCTTCACAACCAGAATGTTGTCCCAGCACGTAAATCCGATATGTGTAGCGGGTGCAATGTTTTCCCCAAGTGGGAACTCATCTTCGATCACAGGTTCGGTAGCGTCCGATACCTGGAACGTGTAGCTCGTATCGAGATGATTGGGCACCGTCGCGAGGTCATCTGCGACCACCCGGATTGTGTTTGTAAGGATAGGAAGAGGATCATTTGGATTGATGAGGTACCGGTACCCTCCACTAATGGGTGTCCGCGACACCACAAAGCCAGGTTGCTGTACCTGATTTTGATACGCGATGGTTCCGTTGACATAGATCTGGACACTATCAGCTTTGACACCGGCACCATCGTCCAACACATCCAGTTGAACATTGGTGAATGGATAGACATCGAGTTGGCCAGGTATGGGGTCTTCGTTGTCGAGGTAAGGCGCATCCGCATCCAGCGTGCGGAATGCGTACGACGTATCCAGCACGTTGGGAGGTGACTCGAAGTCCGTTGCATAGACTTCAACGGTGACCGTTTGCCACGACGAGAAATCCGTGTTCGGATTGATGACGTAGCGCCATCCTGTGGGCAGATGCGTTGCCGCGACTGCGAAACCCGGCTGCGCTGTTTGTGATTGCCACGCAATTACACCAGCAACCGTAATCACTACGGACGCTTCATCAACATCAGAATCATTGTCGAGAATTTCAAGGGTGATGTTGGTATTGCGCGCGACGTCTGTATCGCCACCTGCGGGAACTACGTTGTCCAGATGCGGAATGGACGTGTCTGCGATGCGGAACTGGTAGAGCGTGTCGAGAACATTCGTGATGACCGCGAGGTCTTCTGCGTAGACACGTACATCTACGACTTGATACGACGTGAAAGGAGCCGTCGGATCTATCGTAATGCGATAACCTAGCGGCTGTGTGATGCGTGCAGATGAAGGTCCATTGTATGGTGCCACAAAGGAGTCTGTGTCACCTCGATACGCAAGTGCCCCTTCGATGTAAACACGTACCGTCGAGAGATTCACACCCTCGCCGTCATCGTGGATGTCCACTTGTACATTCGTCGATGGCGGATTGGGTACCCAAGGAGGTGCCGCGGCGGGATACTGATCATCGATGTAGGGTGGCACCAGGTCGGGATAAAAGTCGTTGGTCAGATCCTCCTGCATGCCGGGGTAACCCGACGTGAACATGCGGATGTCAGACGGGGTGGTGTACGTCGTCCGCTGCTGGCCGGTGAAGTCAGTCGTCTGCAACGTGATGACGTTCCCTTGGAAGTCCATCACTCCGCCAGCGAAGCAGGTCACCCGATAGGAGAAGACCTGCTGGTTGGCGGTCGCCAGATCGATGGTCGTGTCGTTGATCCAGATGGTCCGCACGACCTCGAGCGGCTCACCACCGGACACCTTGGCGATGGCGAAGCTTGCAAGGTCCAGCGTCGCAGCGTGGTAGACACTGCCTGCCTGCCGGTACTCCAGCATGAGCTTGCGGTCGAAGACCAGCCGCACGGTGTTGGGATCGGTGCTGGTCGCGGATACCAGGACTGGACCCGTGAGTCCACCGCCTGCCGCGATGGTCTGCTTCTCGACCGCCCAACCGATGCTGTTGTAGAGCGTGAGGCTCATGTCAACCTACCGCCATGGAGAGGGGCTGGTGTGCGTCGTCCTGGAAGCCCTTCCAGTAGATCGTGTGCGTCGTGCGATTCACAGCCCAGATTCTGTCTGGCCTGGCCATGCCCACGATCAAGATGGGCGTCGCGCCATCGGTCGCGAGCTTGACCGAGGAGATCGTAGCGTAGTCACCAAGGACCTCGTGCGTGGCCCCCGAGCCCACCTTCCCGTAGAAGAGAGTCGAGATGCCCGTGGCGAGGTCCATGACGTAGACGCCCTCGTTGCGCGCATAGAAGAGCAGGCCAGCAGCATCATCGAGAGTCATGGAGTCTTGGGCCAACGCTCCGTTCGTGCCGGAGTCCACCGACCCCGCAAGGGTGTACTCGTGGTCCTCGAGCCACGTACCGCCACCGCCTCCCAGGACCGTGGACCAGTTCGAGTAGTGTGTGATCCAGAGCTTGACCCGGTTGTGCGCGAGGATGTCCTTGGACGTCGGACGGAAGATCGCCCAGCTCGTGGCCACGGTCTGCGTACCGATGCCATAGTCGGGCGTGTTGAGGTGTGCGTTGCCCGTGCCCTCGAACTTCCACCGCTCCCACTTGGACAGGTACACACCGCCGTTGTTGGCGATCAGACGGTACTGGAAGCCGCCATCGTGAAGGATGTCGCACCAGTTCGCACGGTTGTGCTGAAACTGCCAGTTGTCGAAGTGCGACGCGGTGACACTGCGAGCGGAGTTCCTGAATGCGATGCAACCGTTGGCCGAATCTCTCGGCCACACACCAGTCGTCAGCTCCACGTTG
>Ga0315283_10000069_pt1 | contig 57126 bp, 36 predicted proteins | sample YL17G09_0_MG_FD_204541 | JGI IMG/M metagenome (GOLD analysis project Ga0315283, IMG submission 204541) | Sediment microbial communities from Yellowstone Lake, YNP, Wyoming, USA - YL17G09_0 | ecosystem: Environmental > Aquatic > Freshwater > Lake > Sediment | place: USA: Wyoming | collected...
CCAGAGGTCGACCTCGATGAGATGGTGAGTAAGATCGAACGCGGCTACCACCTGATTAAGGCGATGCGCACCAGGCTCGACACCACTAAACAGAAAGTCGAGCAGCTGCGCTTAGACTTCGAATAAAGGTCGGTCAAAACTTTTTGTCCAAGCCGATCTGCAGCGTGAAGGTCGTACTGACTTCGGCGCTTGCCTGCTGAAAGGCCGTCGAATAGGCTGGATCCAGGCCGCTAAAGCTAAAACTGGTGTAGCGATAAGACGCCATCCCAAAGCACCAGTCCACGGGTTTGAGCTCGGCCTGGCCGAGAAAGCTGTAGGAGTTTGCCTGCGACGCGGTGGCTTTGACACTAGGAGCGCCTTTAGCGCCGCTAGGGTCAGGGACTGCCGCATTGTACTGCGACGAGATCTGATAGGACGCAGCCGCCGTGAGCTTCAACCCAAGCTTCATCGTGTCGGTCGCGACCACGTCCACCCTGGTGTGCGCGGTGTCCCCACCCATGTAGTAGCCATTGTTTGGCTGATAGGCAGTATAGTTAACCTTGCCTTGAAGGCTGTAGGCGTCCCAGTTGCGCAGCACGTCGAGGTTCGCAGCCAGGGCCGACCCAGCAAAGCTGTTGTACACCTGATCATCGCTGTTGGACAGGGACACCGGTCCGGCTGGCGGCGCTTTATGCATCGTCACATAGACATCGGACAAGCGCAGCGTGGTCGCCAGAATCTTATCGCCGTACGTGGCGCCAGCGTAGATTTCATTAAACATGATCGATTTACCAAAGTCGATATCCGGTAGGGCCTCGAGGATCTTGTCACCACCAATCAGCAATACCGACGGCCTGAGCGCGTAGCCGCCTTTGCCCTCCAGCGACAGCAACAACACATGGGTCGATCCAGGTGGCACCGGCGATGATTGACTAAAAATCGTCCCGGGCTGCGAGCTTTGCGTGACATAACTCTCATTGGTGCCGTTGGTCTGACCCCAGTCTTGGGCGGTGAACACCTCGACGGATCCGTATGACTGGAAGCCCCCGGGCGTAGTCGGCGGCAGGTCGTAACGACCACCCAACCTTAGCGAGATGTTCTCGTTGAGTGTCTGGCTGTTGCCGTTTTTAAAGCCGAAGTAATTGGCGGTCTTGTTGCGCTGCTTCAGATACAGCCCTGGCTCAATAAAAGTCGAGACACCGACCTCCCCCTTGTCGGTGGCCGCCGCTGCGGGCGAGGGTGGGCCTACGGAGCCGACGGCGGGTTGCGGCGGCGGCGCCTCACCAGTCGCTGGAAAACCATAAAAAGCCGGCGGCACGGTCGCGACCGGAGGCCCCGCTAACGGCGCAACCGGAGGCGGTGCCTGACAGATGCGCGGATCGGTTTTGGCCAGCGCCTTCCGTCGCGCGGCTTCGAGCTTAGGCGGCAAATCCCTGGCCTTGCCTAGCAAAACCTCGGCCTTCTGGCATTCATAAGCATTCAAGGCACAGATGCCCAGGTAAAAATAGGCGAGGTTGATTTCCTGACTCTTGGCCGCGACTTTGTTGAAGCCGCGGACGGCTCGAGCGCAATCTTTCATGGTAAAGAAACTGACGCCGTATTCGTAGGCGTTATCGGTGGTCACGACGCTCGGCGGCAAGCGTCGGTATTGCAGTGCCGCCTTATTAAATTGCCCCATGCCATAGTACAGGTGAGCCAGCAGCAAGCGACTGGGTTCATGGTCGGGATAGCGTTTGAGAAGGCGACCGAGGATCTGCACCGCCGCCTTGGCGTGACCGCTTTCGGCTGCCCGCTGCGCTTTGGCAAAGCCCTGGCCCACCGTTTCGGCCCGCGCCGGCAACGGGCAAAACGCCGCGTAGCCGAGCCACCCTATGAGGGAGACGGCGCGACAAAAAGCGGCGGCGCGGCATGTAGAAGTCAATGTGATCACGATACTTTTCTAAACGAAAGGGACGAGATGGACGAATGGGGAGGGCCTAACCAACCAGGGCGGGAAACTAATGCGACAGTCTGACGGTGGGAAATTCGCTTTGGGCTTTTTCGATCGCTTTTTCTGTAGGCAAACCGGCGCGTGCCAAAGACACGAAGAGGCGTGCTTCAGGGCGGTAATCAAAGCGCGTGAAATGATCTTCAGGATTCATCTTCTCGCCTTGCTGCAGCAGCTGCCCAACGAGGTCAGCAGGCAGGTTGCCGCGAGTTGCCGAGGCCAATCGCAGCATGTTCCAGCCATAGCGCTCCTCGCTATAGGCGAGCAAAGGCGAGGCAGCCCCAAGATTTGAGCCACCGGTCATGGAACGCCGACAACGACTGAGCGCTTCGAAGTCGCGCGCGGCTTCGAAGCAGGTCCACAGGCCAACACTGCTATTATCGGCGGCCAGTGCCTTGGCCTCTTCGGATGGAACGGCGGCTGTGGCCGTGCCCATCGCGGCCTGCAACCAGGCTAGTCGGGCCTTCAACCGGGCGTAGCCGAGGCGATCCCGCTCTTCGATGGGCATGCTCTTGGCTAGGTCGTTGCCAACATCAGTCAGAGCTTTATCCGCCATCCCCAAACAGGCGACGTAGTAGTTCTGCTCGCCGATCCAGCCTTTATGCTCGCGGCGTCTGATCCAATAGGGATCCCACGCGATCAGCCGTGCCCAATGGGCCCGAACCAGGCGCCGCCCCGCCAGCATGTCATTCCAATCGGCGCTGCTGGACCGCCAACGACGACGCCACATGCGCAGCGAACAATCGACCGGGGTGGACGCAGCGGCATTGCCGCGCAGGTATTTGGGATCAAGACCGCTAAACTGCCCGTCGTGGGAGAATGCGTAGAGTCGCAAGTAAGGCAACCAGGCTTCGTCGGGCGCTTGCCGTTGATTAACCTGCGCGGTCAACTCACCGGCATGCTTTTGGACGTAGCGATCAAAGCCGGCACTATCGTTGCGGTCGAGATAGTTCTGCAGATCTTGCGGCCGCACTGCGCTTTCCAACTGGTCCTTAGCCTTAACGGTGTTCTTGGCGGTATTGGCCATATAGATCGCAGCAACGAAGGCCAATACGGCAATGACCAAAAAGACCAGGGCTAGCCGAATCCCGTTCATCGACTTAATGGCAAGCCGTTTGGTGTCCTCGTTGATCAGCTTGCCTTCGCTGTCACTGCTGATATTCCAACCGGCAATCATGTCTTCATGGACGATTCGCGCCACTTCCGGATACTGCTTTTTGATCCGATCGAGTTGTTCAAAGGTCACCCAGGGACCGCAATGCCCAGCGACTTCATCCTGCAGGCCAAACTGCATGCGCTTATAGGCATCCTTCATCTCCGCCAAGGTCATCGGACCTGAGAAGACTTCGAGATTGCGCCGGACTAGATAAAGTTTGGCCATCAGCCTCTCACGTGTGACAGAAGAACAGTGATATTGTCTCTACCACCCGCGGCGTTGGCCGCATCGATCAGCAACTTCGGCAAGGACTCGAACTGATCGAGATTTTCGGTGATGATCTGGGCGATACGCCGATCCTCCACCATCCCCGTGAGCCCATCCGAACAGGTTAAAAACAGCTGCCCTGGTTTAAGGGCAATCTCGTAGATATCAACGTCTATCCGCTCACCCAGGCCGAGGGCGCGAACCAAAGCCCCCTCCTTCGCGCCCGGCTGGACGGCCGACTTCGGTAGCCAACCGCGCTCCAGAAAATTGCCAACACTATGGTCGAGCGTCAATTGAAACAAATGCTTCTTATAGTAAAGATAAGTGCGACTGTCGCCGACGTGGGCAATATGCAGCTTTTCGCCGACAAACATCAGGCAATTGAGCGTGGTCCCCATGCCCAGGATCTCTTGCTCCTTGCGACCGCGCTCGAGAATCTCGGAGTTCATCTTGTCGACTGCGCTGACGAGGAAGGGCCCAACCTCTTCATGGCGAATCCGGTCGCTATTCATGAAGGCCTTGCGCAGGCCATTAACGGCTAAGCTCGAAGCGATCTCACCACCTTTGCGGCCGCCAATACCATCGGCGACGATGCCAAAGTTTGATAGCTCGTCGTAGTAGAGACTGTCCTGATTGCTTTTGCGCCGCCGGCCTACGTCCGTTGCGCCTATCATTCGCACCTGCACTTGCTTCCTCCGCTAGGTTCTACAGGGAGTCTATCGGTCGACAAGCTCCTTGGCCTTAGCTGGCCCAAGGCCCTGGTCCTCGCTCGCAAGAAATTCTAACATATCGAAAATTATAGCAAATCGACTGAGCATCGGCACCTTTTTTCACCGCCCTTGGGTGAAGCCAGCAAACCACGGAGGAACGACAAAGTCACTGACTTAGCGTCCCATTCCGGCTATTTTGTGCGCTTGTACCGCACCTCGTGGCCGATGCCTTTTTTTTGAGAAAGATCCGATTATCTATGTCCACGCCTTCTGTGTCCGGCAAATGGCAGAGTTTTGGGACCTCGATCTTTAGCGTCATGACGCAGCAGGCCAACGCCGCCGGCGCGGTCAACCTGGCCCAAGGCTTCCCTGACTTTGACGGTCCCCAGGTGATTAAAGACGCGGCGGTTGCCGCGCTCAAGGGCGCCTACAATCAATACGCGCCATCGGCAGGTCTGCCTGAGCTGCGCCGCCTACTCGCCGCGCGCCAGGCCAGCAAGAGCGGCCTCAGCTACGACTGGGAGAGCGAAGTCACGGTGTTTTCCGGGGCCACCGAGGCGCTTTTTTGCGCCTTGCAAGGACTGTTCGCTCCAGGCGACGAGATCATCGCCTTCGCACCGTTTTTTGATTGCTACCCGGCGGCGGCCCACTCCAGCGGCGCCAAGATCATCGGTGTCGAGCTGCGGGCCCCGGATTTTCGCTTCGATCCGGCGGAATTTAAACGCGCGATCACCCCACGGACCAAGGCGCTGCTGATCAATTCCCCGCACAATCCAACCGGCCGGGTGTTTGATGACGACGAGCGGCGCTTTCTGCGCGACATCGCCGTGGCGCATGACCTCGTGGTGATCACCGACGAAGTCTATGAAGAACTCGTCTACGCCCCGGCGAAGCATCACACGCTGGCGGCGATGCCCGGCATGCGCGAACGCACGCTGATCATTTCGTCGACGGCCAAGACCTTTAGCTTTACCGGCTGGAAAATCGGCTACGCCTTTGGTCCCAAGGCACTGACCGACGTCCTGCGCACGGTGCATCAGTTTACCGTTTTTTGCTCGGCGACACCGCTGCAGATGGGCATGGTGGCGGCGTTGAAGTTGCAGGAGACTTACTACGACGATCTACGCCGCGGCTACCTGGAACGCCGGGACCTTCTGGTGAAGATCTTACTGGAGCATGGCTTTAAGGCCAAAGCGCCCGAGGGCACTTACTTCGTCGTAGCAGACTATGCGCAGCGGTCGCAGCTCGGCGATTTAGACTACGCCCTCGAACTCACGACGCGGGCCAAAGTGGCGGCGATTCCAGTGTCGGTATTCTACAACGATCCGAAAGAGGCGGGACAACGCCTGCGCCTGCTGCGTTTTGCCTTTTGCAAGGGTCTAGATACCTTAAGTTCCGCAGCAGCCAATCTGCAGCTTGCAGGTGCTGCGCAAGCCGCGAAAGCCCGCATTTAGACGGCGAGTCGCCGCATCTGCGGCGGCTTTGTTGAATAAATCCCGCCCTCCAGCCTTCCCGGTCTCCCAGTTTTTGGGCAGCGGCTTTATTCCGCGCAGCTGGGAGGGCGGGAAGGCTGGAGGGCGGGATTTATTCAACAAAGCCATCTGCGCCCCGCTACTTAGCGATGCACTCGGTCAACGGCAGGTGGACCCACCCTTCGGACGCAACGTATTCTTTAGGCCTGGTCGTCGTCATACCGGCACTATGAAACGCAGCTACCAGGGCGGTGACAAAGGAATGAAAGGTTTCCACGCTGCTGATCGCTTGCGCCTCCAAAACCTGCTCTTCGGCGCCTTGCGCCAAAGCTAACCAACCTTTGCTTTGTAAGGCGGTCAGCACGGCCCGTCGGTGTTCCCCGCCGTCCTCAAAGCGCTTGTAGGACTGGCGGATCCCCGGCGTCAGGCCTAAGCTCAGGCGCAACGCTTCCAGGGCATGCGGTACTTGGGTTTCATGCAGGTCGATGACGGGCACCAGGGCCTTGAGGCGCCGTTGCAAGGTCATAGCCCTGGTCACCAGTGGCGCTAGGTTTGCGCTGTAGGATGGCTCCAAGCGCTCTTCCACCACCTCGGTCAGCTGCATCACATCCCATAGGCGTTGGCTCTGAGGGTTTACCGGGCGCGCCCGGCGCGCGCCGCGACGGCGGACCTTGTCGCTGATCGCCAGCATATAGGCGACGGCAACGTCTTCGCAGTGAACCGCTCCAGGACAAGAAGGCAATTGGCAAGAGACACACGGCGGGACGGTCAAGGGGCAGTCGACGAAGACTCCGGCCAATGGCCCGGCCAGGGTCAGAATGTCCACCAGCCGCTCGTCTGAAAATAAAGTGCCAAAAGCTCCGATCTTTTCATATACTTTGGCTATCTTCAGAGGACTATGACGCGGATCACCGCACAGCACGGTCAAGGCCGTCTTTTGGGCGTTAGGGCCTGACAGATGGATACCTGCTGAGACCGGCCGCGCCGGCGGAGAGGGATGTTTGCTGGACTGCCCGGGAAAACTCATGCGTTTACTCATCGTCGCCTGCCTGGGTTGCACACTGCTGCCGCGTGTAGCGCTTAGCGCCGATGTAGCGCCTCATTATGCCGTCCAAGGTCGCACTAAATTCACGCAACAAAAATATGATGAGGCCATCGACCTCCTGCGCAAACACCTGATCCAGACACCACGGGACTACGCGATCTGGAATTTATTGGCTGCAGCTTATTATTACACGGGTCAGCCGAGAAAAGCGCTACGATATCTAAAACACGTCGAGCGACTCACCGCGGAAAAGTCATATAATTATTTCTATCAAGGCCTGTGCTACGAAGCGATCTCGCCGGCTACGCTCGACGTTTCGACCGGCGAAGAATTAGCTAAGGCGCGTGAATACTTTACCTTTGCCGCGCAACGCTACAGCGACGAGTATGCGGCACGGGCCGCCTATGAAGTCGGTGTTTTGGAATACAATGCCAAGAATAAACCGCGCGCTCAGTATTGGTTGAGCTTCTACCTGCAGCATTACCCGCACGGGGTTTACGGCATGCCCGCAAGCAGGCTCCTGCAGAGCCTTAGAGACGGTTACTGGTTTGAACATGTGGCCGGAACAAAAAAGCCAGACATGGAAGACGCTCTATTCAGGTACAACCCGATCTCCCTATCCCCTACCCCGCACTATTGGTTTGTCCAAGGTGGCTTCCAAGGGCTCATCGATAACGCGCAGGAACCTAAACCAGCTGGCAAGGTTGGGTCCACGCAAAACAATGACTATGCCATCCTGGCCAACGCTGGCCTCGGTATCGGCCCGTGGCATCAGGAAGACACGACCTTTTTTGCCGGTTATACCTACCGCCAGATCTGGCACACCGATGACGATCGACTGACGGAATATGCAGGCGCCCCCTCCAAGCTCGCCTACTTTCCCTTTCGCGCCGACCAACTCGAACGCAAGCATCAGTTCTATGGTGACTTTCGCCGTGACGTCAGCGGACTGCTCTACTTCGGGGCCTTTGGTCGGTATGAATTCAACCGCATCGGTGCCGACCAATACTTTCCGAGTCCAGAGATCAAGGAGCTGCAAAAGAGCCTCAAGATCGCCGATACCCAGTTACTGATTCCGTGGATCGGCACCTCGTACCTCGAGCACTACCGAACGCTGTTCTACGTGTACATGCGCAAGGAGATCAATTTCGAAACCCCAGGCTTCTCCAACAAAAGTTACGACTTCGGCCTGAACGGCGGGACTCCCGTCGCCAGCTTCGGCATCAGCCATGCGATGGACTTTCCGAAGCTCAATCTCGGCGTCGACTTAGAGCTATTCCAATATGAGTTCATCTACAACGACAACTGGCTCGACTATAAGCGCCAAGGGGTGTTCCTGTCGACGGAGGTTGAGTTCCTGCCGCGCTGGTACTTCAATGGCATCGCTGGGTACTACCGTGATCAATACGCGCTACCGCGCCTTAAGAGCACCAGCTGCAGCAGCAACCACGGCGAATCCGATAGCTCCGCCGCCTCCAATGCCCCGCCGTTGCAGTGTCCACGCGTCGATAGTGGCCTGCTTTTCGAGGCTATCCTATACTGGAACTACTCACAGTTTCAGCGTTACCAGATCATGTTCCAATACGTCGATAACTCCAATCCGACGCAGAAGGAATTCCAAGAGAACAAAATGACCGTTCAGTTCATGTACACGATGGCCTTTCCCAGTGTTAAACGCGTGGCTAGGTTCATCGACCGGTTCGCTGACACAGCCTTTACCAAGGTGGCTCAATAGCATGCCCATCGACGCCAAGAATCAAAAAGTCCTAAGCGATGCCCATCACGAACGGCAGTCGGTGTTCATCTCCGGCGACGGCTTACCGATCACCTTCCAGACCTTTATCCTCGATGTGCGCGATGACCACGTCAAGCTGAGCAATCGCATCAAGCCGCGCTTTATCAGCGCCTTTGTCGCATCGCATGCCTTTAGTCTCCAGGCTGGGATGGTTCGCTTTCAGTCCGACCACATCAGGTCCGACGGCGAGCACATCATCTTTCCGCTGAAGGCGGACGCCGTGATCGAGGAGACACGCCAGGCCGAGCGCTTTTCCTTTGCCGCCGACGAACGGGTCATCGCCGAAATCCTCAATCCCTTTGACGGCGAGACAAGACTGTCGAAAGCCGTCATGGATATGTCGGCGACCGGACTTTCGCTACGCACCACGTTTGAATCCAAACTCTTTCAACCGGAGACCTACCTACCGCAGATCCGTGTGCTTATCGGGGGAGAAATCTACAAACAAGGTCCGGGACGGGTCGTCTACCGTCGCAAGCTGATGGACCTCGGCGGTCTGATGCGCAATCAGGTCGGCGTCAAATTCGAGAACTAACCGCGTGCAGTCAAAGCTTAAAAAGAACCAGCGAGTGTTCGTCAACCGGTCGCTGAACATGGGGCGAATTCGTGCCATCGGCTTCGACATGGACCACACCTTGATCTCGTACAACCGGGAGGAATTCGAGGCGCTGGCCTTTCGCGAGACCCTCGCGAAGTTTATCGCCGCTGGCTATCCCGAGGAGCTTGCGACCTTAACCTTCAACCCAAGCCTCTTGATTCGGGGGCTGCTTGTCGACATGGACCGCGGCAACCTACTCAAGGTCGACGGTCACAAGTACGTCAAGATCGCCTTTCATGGCCACGAGCGTTTAGAACGCGACGTTCGCCATAAACTCTACAACAGCGAGAGCTTTAAGGCCGCCAGCCTGCTCTCCGTCGATACCTTCTTCGCTCTCAGCGAAGTACAGCTGTTCACCGAAATTGTCGATTACATGGCCCGCAACCCGGCCAAGATTCAAAAGACCTTTCGTGAGGTCTACCAAGATCTCCGCCGCTTTATCGACCTGAGTCACGCCGATGGCTCGATCAAAAACGTCGTACTGGCCGACCCTGGGCGCTTTGTGCGCAAGGATAAGCAGCTTGCGGCGATGTTGATCCAGCAGATCGAGGCGGGGAAAAGCCTATTTTTGCTCACCAACTCGAGTTGGGACTACACCAATGCATTGATGAACTTTGCCTTCGACGACAAGTCCGAGGACTTTCCAACCTGGCGCCACTACTTTGAGCATGTCCTCGTGGGCGCTGGCAAACCGGGATTTTTTGTCGGCAGCCAACCTTTCTACCAAGTGATGACCGACACTGGTCTGCTGCGCCTAGAAAACGGCGGGCTCAAGCCCCTCAGTGTCTATCAAGGCGGCAATGCGGTGTTGTTTCAAAAATTAGCCGACTACCGCGGCGACGAGATCTTGTTCGTCGGCGACCACTTGTACGGCGATATCATCCGCTCTAAAGACAGCGTCAATTGGCGCACTCTGCTGATTGTCGAAGAGCTGGGCACGGAACTGGCGAAGCTAGAGCTGCTCAAGGAATCGCTCGAACTCATCATGCAGAAGCTGCAGGACCGCGAAGAGTGTGACGAAGAGCTACAGGTCATCCGCTCGCGCAAGCGCCACCAAGCGCGCCAGGCGGAAAAGGCCAAAGCCATCGGCGAGGGCAAAAAAGCCCACTATCTGCTCAAAGAATCGGACAAACTGACTGGCCGTGAGGATGAGCTGCAACTCCAGTTGGAGCAGCTGGATCTTCAGATCAAGGCCCTACTCCAAGAGCGCGAAGCACAGGTTCACCCGGTTTGGGGCGAACTCATGAAGGTCGGCCTCGAACGCAGTCGGTTCGCCGATCAGGTCTCGGACTATGCCTGCATCTATACGAGTTCGGTGACCAACCTGCGCTTTTACAGCCCGTTCAAGCGCTTCACCTCGACCCAGGATCTCCTGCCACACGATCTGTGACGGGCGGCTTTAGGAACGGGCGCTTAGGCGGCGGGAGTGACGCTTAGTTCTTTTAGGGCGGCACTCGCTTTGGTGAACTCGGGATTGAGCTTGAGCGACTTTTCAAAGTGCTGACGCGCTTTGTCGAAGTCCTTTTTCTTTTTGAAGGCGATGCCCAAATTATAGTGGATCGCATAAAGAAATTTGTTTACCTTAATCTGCTCTACGGCCGCCATATACATCTTAATGGCCCCGTCAACGTCGTTATCACTAGACAATTTAGCTCCGGCGTTGTTCAAAAATTGGACCATTTCCTTTTCGTCCATACCCTGGCGCAGGCCCCCGACCAAGTCGCTGAGGTCACCGGTTTTGATCTTGACCTGAGCGGTGACGACCGCAGCGGTTTTGTTCGCGGCATCGACGGCCTGGAGTTTGCCCATGTAGTCTTTTGCTAGGTCATAGCGCTCGATGTTGAGATTGGAGAGTCCAGCATTCTCCAGCAGCCTGATGTTGTATGGATTGACATCGGCGAGCTTGTTTAGCAGAGTCGCCGCGGCATTAAAGTCGTTCTTCTTCATGAGCAGCTGTGCCAGTCGGTGCAGAGCCGTGGATGATTTGGGATTGGCGGCAAGGGCTGCTTTGTAGTGCGTATCGGCGGCGGTGAGATCGTTTCGTTTCACTGCGATATCACCGAGCAAGATCAGCGCCTTCTCGAGTTTAGGCTGGGCACTGAGGACCTGCATAATTTTGTCCTCCGCCATATCGACCAGATCAGCGGCAAAGGCCGACTTACCGTCTCGGTATTTTAGCTCCACTTCTGACAGGGAATTTTCTGTGGTCATCAGGTGCTTAAACTTAGCCGCGACGGTGCCTTTGGATAGTGGTGGGACCATGACATAGTCGAGATCATACTCGCTGACCAATGCCAGCAGCTGCGTATCCAGCTTATTGCAAACAAGTAGATGCGGTTCGAGACCATAGTTACCGGTGGCCCGCAATTTTTGGATCACCACCAAGCCGCTCATATCCGGCATCTCGACGCGGGTGACAAATAGAGGAAACTGCTGCCGCGCACAGACCTCGTAGGCTTCTTTGCCGGAGGTGAACACGGTGATCCGACGAAAGCCGCACTCGGCAAGGCCTTGCGTGAACATTTCTGCTTCGGCTTGGCTGGCTGTGATAAGGGCCACGGGCATCTGATTGCTGAGCATGTGAATCCCACTAAACTCGGAGTAAAGCCATGCCCGTGACACCAGGCGCGGGTCAAGATCAGGACACCAAAGCCACCTATCGACTACAACAGTTCGCCGCTTAAATTGCAAATCTGTCGTATGGCCAAACCAACCTTCTTTCGCTCTGCGTTACGACAGCTTAGGATTTTCTTGGGGCATCTCGAAGTGGTCCTTGTAAGTGTACCAGGCTGGTGAGTGAGGCAGTGACGCGGCGTTTACTCATTCAGCAAATAGAACGACTATTCAAGGCGAAATCAGCATCGTCGGTGCCGACCTAGCAATTCCTAGCCGCCCCCCTTGACCTTCCTTGCTAAGACTCCGTAGGGGCATGGAACACTTAAGAAATATGGCCAATTAGCCGAAGAGACGACGGGGGACACTGAGGTCCTTCGGTCACACGCAGGCACGCGTTCATGCGCAACCAACTCTTAGGCGGCCGTTACCGCATCCTCGACTTAATTGGCGAAGGAGGTATGGCTTACGTTTACTTAGCGGTCGACGAAAAGCTAGGCCGCAAAGTCGCCGTCAAAGTGCTGCACGAACACATGGAAAAGAACGCCGATATCCGGCAGCGCTTTCAGATGGAAGCGCAGGCGGTATCCTCGCTTGAGCACCCTAACATCGTCAAGGTCTACGACTACTCCGGCGACCAGGTGGGCCGCTTATGGATCGTTACGGAAGTCATCCACGGCAGAAACCTCGCTCAATATGTCCAGCAGTCCAGTGGCGGTTGGCTGCATCCGGTCATCGCCGCTGCCATCGTCAATGAAATCTGCAAAGCCCTGGAAAAGGCGCACGGCCAGGGCATCGTCCACCGTGATGTCAAACCAGAAAACATCATGGTGACCTTCGACGGTCGGGTCAAACTGATGGACTTTGGCATCGCCAAAGACCTTGGCAAGTCCGGCATGACGGTGACCGGAACCTTTATGGGATCGCCAAGCTACATGTCGCCAGAACAGATCCGCGGTCGCGACATCGATCTGCGCAGCGACCTCTACAGTCTGTCGGTGTTGTTCTACGAGATCGTCACGGGGCGACTGCCTTTTACCGGCAGCAGCACCCACGACGTCGTACTGAAGATCATGGAAGGCAACTATACTCACCCACGCTTTTTGGTACCTGGATTGCCCTTACCGCTCAACGAATTAATCGTCAAAGGCATGGCCAGAAATCCAGATAACCGCTGCCAAAGCGCTAGGGAATACGGCGCCTACATTTCTCAGGTACTCATTGGCCTTGGCTTTGACGAAAGCCATATCGAACTAGAACGCTACTTTAAAGACCGCGAGGGCTACAATGCGCGCTTAGGAGCAACCAAAGCCAACGCCCAAGCAGCCCTGAAGCAAAACCATACCAGCCTGACTCGCGGCCGGCAGGCGCCAACAGCCGCGCATCGCAGCATGCTGCAACAAGCCCAACTGCTGCAGCAGGCCCAGCAGGCGCAGCAGCAGGCTGCACCAACGCGTCCTCTGCGCGGCCCAACTCAGCACGGCTACGCAGGTTCGGACGGTGAACCGTCACGCCTCAACGCGCAGATACCCGCTACCGCTGAAAGTCCGATGGCAGCAGCAGCAGCGCGCGTGTCGGTGCCACCACCCGTCGCCTATGCCTTGCCACCTCAGCCACCGCTGCAAGTGACCGACTACGTCACGCCACGGCGACCGGTCTATGTACCGCGGCAAAATCCACGCATCGTGCGGCGCCCGACCCGTGCTCCGTTGCAGTCCAGCAGAGCTAGCTGGGTTGGCTACCTGTCTGGATCGCTGATCGTCGGCCTCATCTGCGCCGTTAGCCTATGGGGTCTGCTTGGTCTGCAAGGACGCCCAGCCGCCAAAATACAAGGGCTCAGCAATGCCGAGGCGGCTTGGCGGGCCAACGTCCGTGCCTCAGTGAGTATGGCACGCAAGGTCGCACACGCGCGCCGTGATGGCTCCGCAAGCGTTGCGTCGCAACCACCAAGCAAAGTGACCCCCGTGCCTCCACCCGTCGTTGTCCCACCAAGCCACGGCAAGACGCCACGCCGCAGCGACCGTTCAGGACAAACCAGTAACTCGCAAATGCCTGCACAGACGTTAACGACTGCCTCACCACTAACGACCAAGGTGACGCCACCTAACAAAAAGGTCGGTAAGCGCGGCGAGCCGAAAGACAACACCGGCTTAGACCCCAGTGCGATGGCCGCTGCACCGGCGACGGCACCTGGAGCAAAGGCGGCAAGCCCGGCGCGCACCACCCGCGAGCTGGTAGCGGAGCATCCTGATGCTAGCACGGTAGAACCCAGCGCCGAGGCAGCGGTGGAAAAGGCCCCGACACGTCAAGGTAGAACCGAAAAAGCGGACAAAGCGGAAAAAGCAGAAAAAGTAGCAAAGCCTGACAAGGCCGCCAAAACGGAGGTCCAGGACAAGGGCGATCAAAGCGATCATACCGAAAGAGGCGACCGAACCGATAAGGGCGAGCCCAAGGAGCGCACCGACAAGGTCGACAAGCCAGGCAAAAGGAACAGTGCCCCGTCTGGAAAGGGCCGCTTTTCCATCAGCTCCCAACCTGCGGCTGAGATCTACCTCGATGGCCGCCGACTCGGCACCACCATTGATAACACCAGCGACAGCGGCTGGCTGACGGTAAGTGCTGGTCGCCATTCACTAGAGCTGCGCCGTAAGGACTATGTCGCGGCTCGCAGTCGGTTTGACCTCGCCGCAGATGAACAAAAAGCCTTGCCTCGCGTCGTCCTCGAAGCGGCCGGGCACAGCGGCCAAGGTGGCCCAAAACCGGCACTGCAGGAGGTGGCATTGACGCTGCGCATCAACCTTGGCCCTGCGCAGGCGACCCTGCGCAATCTCGAAACCAGTGCGACCCAAGTCTTTACGATCAAAAGCGGCACCAAGACCGTCTCTCTCAGTCCTGGCCGCTACCATATTCGCATCGACCACGGCAGCGAAACCAGGGAGCGCGACTTAAATTTAAATGGCGGTGAAGGTCAGCTTACGTTCAGCGTCGAATTTAAAAACGAAGACTAATCAGGAGTTCAAGACAACGACATGACAGGCCAGGTAAACACATCACAGCGAACACCGCAGACGGTATGGACCGGGCTTCGTAGCCTCGCCCGTCTCCTGCTCGTGTACGCCGTGATCCTACCCTTGGCCATACCGCCTAGCTACCTAATCTCCGCTTTGATCTATACGCCCACAGCCAGCGCCGCTGCTTATGGCAATGGCTACGGCAAATACCTGAGCCGCGACTTTGCCGGTGCTAAAGCCAGCCTGAAGTCAGCGTTGCAAACCCGTATGTCGAAGTCAGAACAGGCGCGCACGACGCAGCTCTTTGGCATGACCCAGTTTATGCTTGGCGACAAGGCCGGAGCAGCTAACGCCTTCAAAGCGGCCCTGGCGATCGATCCTACTTTAACCATCACCCAAGCGGATGCCCTGAGCCCGCAGATGCAACCATTCTTTAAAAGCCTCAAAGGCGCTGGTGGAGGTCGCGCGCCGGCTGCCACGGCCAAGGCTCCGCGCCAAACGCCACCAGGCGGCGGGAAGCCCGCGGCAAGCGCAAAAAACAGCAAGCCAGGTGACGCTCCGCCGCCACGTGGCAAGCCCAGCGGCCCACGCACCACCGACTCTACTGGCGCACCGCTCAAGCAAACCTTTTTAACGGTCACATCGTCGACGAAAGGGGCAAATGTCACCATCGATGGCATCATCGCCGGACCGGTCAACAGTCAGATCAACACGGATCCAGGTAAAGTCATCATCGAAGTGGCGATGACTGGCTATATCACCAAGAAGGTCAATGTTCTGATTGCCAAGAACAAGAGCAACAACATCTCCGTCGATCTGGAAAAGCCCAAACCCAAACCGCTACCCAAACCCAAGGCGCCGCCGCAACGTGCTGCGCCGCAGCAGCAGCAGCAGCAGCAGCAGCAGCAAGCTGATATGGTCAGCAGCAGTCCGCAGGGTAGTTACTCTGGCGCCGCAGTCGGCGCTCCACCTGCCGCGGCCGCAGGTAAAAGGCCACCGAGGGGCAAGGGGGCTGCCCGCAGCGCTGCTAAACCCTATGCTCCAGCACCCAGTGACGATATGTTTGGCGGCGCGCAAGCCACTGGTCCAAGCGGCGCTCCACCACCGGGCCCCGATCTAACCGCACAGTTTGCAGCCGATGCCGCAGCAGCCCGGCAACCACAGCAACAAATGGCCCAGAGGCCACAACAGCTCCAGCAACAGCAGCAACAGCAGTTCCAGCAACAGCCGCAGCAGTTCCAACAACAGCCGCAGCAGTTCCAACAACAGCCGCAGTTCCAACAACAGCCGCAGTTCCAACAACAGCCACAGTTCCAACAGCCACAGTTCCAACAACCGCAGTACCAACAGCCGCCACAGTATCAACAGCAGTACCAGCAGCCACAACAATTTGCACCACCACCGGCACAGTACTACGCACCACCACCGCCGCAGTACTATGCGCCACCGCCACAGCCTTACTATGCGCCGCCGCCGGATCCTATTATGAGTGAAATGCAGAGTACTCCGACCGCTCCGCTGCCGCCTCCGGTCGTGCCACCGCCGCAGGCTGACCCGGCGGATACAGGCTTTGGTGCGGACTCAGACCCGGCACCGGTAAAGGCCCCCTCGCGGGCACCAGGACGAGCACCAGGACCAAGCAATAGCCGAAAAAAACGCTCCAGTCAGACCAAGGGGGGTGACTTTAAGTTCCTGTTTGCCATCCTCCCCTTAGGTGCAGGCCAATTCTACAATGGTCGAACCCTGCTCGGCTTGGGTTTTATGGCGGCAGAAGGTGGCGCGATAGGCTTTTACTTCTACAATTCGCAGCAGAACACGAAGACCGTCAAGGACGCCGATGCCTACAATAAAGCCTATTGCAATGGCCAAACGAGTCCACCGCCAGAGTGTGACGTCAACTACAAGTACACCACCGCCAAGGCAAAGGCCTACAGCCAGAACGCCAACTATTCCCTGATGGGATTTGGCGTGATCTATGCCATCGGTGCGATCCAGGCCATGATCGACGACGGTCCGGCACCGGAGAAGAAAAAGCGGCGGCGGAGCAAAGGTATGAACTTCGGCGATGATTATCGCGAACATGCCAGCGAAGAGGAGCTGGCCGACGCTGGAGAGGCCCCCGTCGATCTGCACTCCTTCCAGTGGCAATTGGATCCCACTCCCGTCTATGATCAAGGCCATCAGCGGACTCGCAGCGCCCTGAGCTTGAATCTTACCTGGACGTTTTAACTCATGAGTTCCAATGAAAAAACCCGAGCCCGGCTCAAGCGCTACGGTATCGGCCTCACCGGCGGCATTGCCACCGGCAAATCCACCGTCGCACGTCTGCTCGAAGCGCGCGGCTATAGCGTCATCGATGCCGATCAACTGGCACGCGCGGTCACCGCGCCTGGTTCACCCGGACTTGCGCAGATCGTCGCGCAGTTCGGCGCAGAGGTGCTCTCGCCAAGTGGAGACCTCAACCGGACACGACTTGGCCAGATCGTCTTTGCCAAGTCCGAACTGCGTCAACAACTCGAGCAGATCACTCATCCGTTGATTCGCGCTGCTTTATTGGCGAGGGTCGAGGCCTTAGACCTTGACCATAAGCCCAAATACTTTTTTTACGAAGCCGCCCTGATTTTTGAAATCGGTAGTGCAGCAGACTACGCCCAGATTTGGGCAACCGTCTGCGCGCCGGAACTTCAACTTGAGCGTCTGAAGCAACGCAGTGGTATCGACAACGAGCGGGCCAAGGCGATCATCGCAAATCAGATGGCGGCGAGCGAAAAGGCGCGACGAGCGGACCGAGTGATTCACACCGATGGAAGTTTAGACAGCGTTGCAGTTCAGGTCGACGATGGGGTCAGTCACTTACGCTAACTACATGAAATGCAACGGATTTGGTGCGTCAGCCACAACAATGCTGTCGACGAGGGGGTCAGTCACTTACGCTAACCATATGAAATGCAAAGGATTTGGTGCGTCAGCCACAACAATGCTAATGGCCAAATGGCCCCGTTGACCCCTAACAGCTCCCCTACATACAGTGATTCCAGCCAAGCTCGACGGAGCTAGAATCGTATTGATAATGGTTATCATTTTCATTATGATCGCCCGACGGACGTTTTCTCCACCATTGTTTCAGGAGGGCCCCAGTGCCGCCAAAAACCAAGACGCACAGCTTAGCCAGGGTCGAAGCGGAAGCCCACGGCTTAGACACTTTGGTGCGATGCTACTGGCGCGAGATTGCCGCCCCGGCTGGACTGGTCCAGATCAACGCTGCCGCGTACCCAGGATATCCGGGACTATCGCCCTGTCCTTTGGCGCCGCATCGACCCTACGTCGCGGTCATCTCCATGCCGCATGTGCAAGCCACCATCCTCGCACCACTCGATCGCCACCCACACATCGGCATTCCCGATGTCGACCGCTACTGGCTGCGCCGCCGCAATAGCTGCGAACCACTAAACTGGAAAACCTTCGCTGACCTCCTCCTACGAGAACTCAGCGCGCACTTTGGCCAGCTGCCGGCGGCTGAGTTACGTGAGCAACTGGGCCTAAGCGTCGATGTGTCCACCATGATCCTCGCATCAAGGCGACCGCAAGGTGTCGATCTAGGTGACCCGGATCAAGCGTATATTCAATCAGAGCAATCGCTGCTCCGCGGCCATCCTTACCACCCGACCCCAAAGGCTCGCAGCGGACTGCTCGACAGCGATCTCACGACCTATTCACCAGAGGTCGGAGCCAAGTTCTCGTTGCACTATTTTGCCGTCAAACGCGACGCCATGGTGCAGCATTCGATCCTCGCCGCCGATGCGCAAACACTGATCGCCGCCGAAGGACCAAGTCACCTGCTTAGCGACCCAAGCTGGGCCCTCATCCCAGTGCACCCCTGGCAGGCTGGCTATCTCCTTGGCCTTGAGTCGGTCAAAGCCGCACTGCAACCGGGAGCAGGTCAGCTACTACGCTACCTCGGAGCTTACGGACCTGAGTTTTCTCCGACAGCATCGGTGCGTACGCTGTTTGCTTCGTCCAGCCGCTTTTTCTATAAAACCTCGCTCAGCTTTCGCATCACTAATTGCCTGCGCCGCAATGCCCTGCCCGAACTCGCCGGCGCCCTGCGCATCAGCTCCATCATGCGCGACCTTAAAATCGAGCTCAGCGAGCATTTCCCAAGCTTTTACCCGCTTGAGGAGCAAGCCTATCTGAGCGTCTGCCTACCGTCGACGGACGAGTCCGAGCGCCGCAAGGTGACCGAGGGTTTTGGCCTGATGCTGCGAGAAACGATCGAAGCCAAGCGACAGGTTGGCGAGGTTTGTCTGGTCGCTGCGGCGCTCTTTGGCAATGCAGGTGGAGGCAGAGGGTTGATTCGCCGCTTACTCGCCACAGCCTCGGCACGGTATCCACAACTCCCGCGCCTGGACTTGGCTAAGCGGTGGTTTGCCGCGTATCTGGAACAACTCATCGGCCCACTCATCTACTTGTACAATCAGGCGGGCATCATGTTTGAACCGCACCTACAAAATATCGTCGTCGGCTTTGCCGACGGCTGGCCCCGGGCTGTCTATCTTCGCGACTACGAAAATGCGCGACTCGTGGCGAGCAGACTCAAACCACGTTTAGCTCTGAGCTTAAGCCGCGAGGAGCAGGAAGAACTACTCTATCCCGAAGACAAGGCCGAGCTACGCTTCACCTATTGTCTGTTTACCAATCATATCCACGAAGCCGTCCGACAACTCAGCTATGCCTGTCCCGAAATCGAAGCCGACCTCTGGGACTTGGTCCGAGTCGAGCTTGGCCGCTGTCTGAGGCGGTTTCCAAGTGCCCATCCAACGTCGCTTCTGGAGGGACTGCTTAAGGGGCGGCCATTTCCGGCCAAGACCAATCTGATCACCAGGTTTACCGCAGGCAAGGACGCGCTGGCCAGCTACGTTCCCATCGGCAGTCCATGGCGCCAGAATGCTGAGTATCACGCAAGGACGCAGTCAGCCGCATCTGGCCAGCTGCCACGAGCTCTGGCCTAAACAGCATGGACGACGTCAAGACCTCAGGATCATAGGATATGAAACTAGTCTCGCACTGGCGATGGCATCGCCTCCTCGGCATCGTCAGCGCAATCCCCCTGCTTTCGTGCGCATTAAGTGGCATCATCCTGGCATTCAAAGAGCGGCTCGAGCCACTGCTACCAACGCAACTGCCTGATCCGTGGCCGATCGTTTACCAGCTACATCGCAGCATGTTCGCCGGCACGTTAGGTAGAGCGTTGGTGTCGCTCCTTGGACTAAGCTTGTGGATCCTCTGGTGGACGGGCCGGCGACTTGACGCTGGCAAGGGTCGCAGCCGGCGGCGGCGCAGCTGGCACGTGAGGCTTGGACACAGCCTTGGACCGATCGTAGCGATCATCTGCACGCTCGGCTCTTTGCTAAACTTTCGCGAGCCCCTTAGCGAGGTGTTCGATCCGATTGGTTTGCGCAACCCTAGCTTTCAGCCTTTTCAGGTTCCTATGAGTTCAACAGCAGTGCTGGCGGCCCAACGCGAGGCACACAAGTTGCATCCCGAGGGTGGACCAGCCCAGCTGCGACCGCCCGACGCACAGCGTCCTTACCTCCTATTGTTCTACCGCGACGAAACTCGGATCTACGCCGATCCAATGACCGGCGCCGTGGTCAAAGTCCGCAGCCGGTGGTCGCACTGGACCAGTGCGTTACACCCACTACATACTCTGCAGCCGCTGGGACCAGTTGCGCCCTGGCTGTCGGCAGCACTTGCGGGCTGCTTGGCCTTCCTATGCTGCCGCGGTCTAGCAAACTTCAGACAGACGCGACGTCTGACTCCTACCGCAAATGGCACTCCCCTTCCGACCGAGTAAGGACCTCGACTCTTCGTCACCAAACCATGCACGACAGCGACCTGATCGCCGCGATCAATTTAGTGGCACAGGTGAAAGCGAGAAATTTTGCTGGAATTGAAGCAATGAAAGCCTGTGGCGCGAGAGGATACCAAAAGAGCGCTACAGCATCCTATTGGCGCCTCTTGCCCTATTGCCGCTAGCATTTGATGATGCGCCGCCCTAAGATGCAGGTCTTATCCAGAAGTCAGCCGGTTAGCAGAAGTGGCTGACCCCCTATACTCAAAGGGCGTGGTTTTTGACCAAAAAAGGCAAAGGCAAACAGCACAAGAAGAAGAAGCGCTTCGGCAAAGCCCCCGCCGCCAAAGCCGGTCAGGCCCGTCCAGCAAAGCCGGGTGAAAGACCATCGGCTAGCGCCAAAAAGACCGCCGGTGGCAGCAAACGCTTCGCCCGCCCCGCCGGGAACGAACCGCGTCATCGTCGCTGGCAGGGGGCCCCTCGCACCGAGGATGACGGAGATCGCGTCGCGCCAAACCCAGCAGGCCTCGCAGCGGCAAAGCTAGCGACGCAGCAGCAGCTCAGCCAATGGCTGGCCCAAGGCGAGGCCATCAGACGGCAGCGCAGTGCCGACGAGGGCAGCGATCACATCCGGCTTGATCCATGGCAGGACCAAGTGCTCAAGGCCCTGGTCGCTGGGTCCTGCGTCGTGGTCGATGCGCCAACCACGGCCGGCAAGACCCGCGCGGTCGAGGTATTCTTTCGCGAAAATTTAAAGAACCCGAATTTTCGCGCCGCCTATACGACGCCCGTCAAAAGCCTTTCGAACGATAAGCTGCGCGAATTTCGCCAGATGTACGGCGCCGAGAACGTCGGGATCGCAACCGGGGATATCAAAGAAAACCTCGACGCACCGATCGTCGTCGCCACGCTTGAGTCCTACCGCAACTCGCTGCTCGGGGTGGAGCCAGATCTCGGCCGCACGCTCGTGGTGTTTGATGAATACCACTATCTCCAGGACGAAAGCCGCGGTAGCGCCTGGGAAGAGGCGCTGATCCTGACGCCGCCAAGCTGTCAGGTCCTCCTCCTGTCTGCCTCGGTGGCCAATGCCGAGGAGTTTACGGACTGGCTGAGCAGTATCCGCGGTGGGCCCAAGTGTCTGCTGGTCCGCACCGAAACAAGGCCGGTGCCGCTGGCACACTTGATTTACCTGCATGGTCAATGGCTGCTCGCGGAGACCTTACCCGAAGAGGTATTTAAGCAGCTCGATCGCAACCGCTTGCAGACACCGATGCGGCAGGAAGAGCTGGCCGAAAAGGCGGTTCAACTCGTCGATCTGGGCTTGACTCCCGCCATCTTCTATTGCGGTCGGCGCCTCGCCTGCGAAACCATGGCTTCGTTACTCTGCCGCAATCTGCCACCCCTGGACACCGCTGCCGCCGAGCGCATCGGTGCGTCGCTGCAGACCTCGCATCAGGAATTTAGCGCGTTGTCCTTTATCCCGCCCAAAGTCCGGCAGATGCTACAGGTCTACGGGGTTGGCTTTCACCACTCTGGCCTCGCGGCTCCGGCACGCATGGCGATTGAGGCCCTGGTCAAAAACGGTCTACTGCGCTTTTGTACGGCAACGATGGGACTGAGTCTCGGCATCAACTTCTCGGTGCGTTCGGCGTTGATCTGCGAGTACCAACGTCCAGGCGAAGGCGGTTTTACCGACTATGCACCTTCGGAAGTCCTGCAGATGCTCGGACGCGCTGGCCGCCGTGGCAAGGATGCGGTCGGCTACAGCTTATGGCCGACGGTCGAGTCCTATTCCCGCCTGGGCAAGGCTAAACGCGATAACGTTGAGTCGCGGCTGCGCGCCGACCCGACCACGCTGCTTGGCCTGATCGGTCGCGGCTTTGACCTGGCGCATATCGAGCACTTTTACAGTAAGAGCTTTCGCCGCTTCACCGACCGTGGCATCGACCTCAGCATGGTGACGAAACCGCGCTTGCAAAAGCGCCTAGGCGCTGGCGAACTCCCGTGCCAGTCGCCAGCGGCAGCCTATGCGCAGTTTCTCCTGGAGCAACCGACGACGCCCTGTCACGGCTGCCCTGCGCGCGCGTCTTGTCACCCCCTGCTCAAAGCCAAGCCAGGGGGGTCGCTCGCCGCCTTGCAGATCCATCTGCACAAGATTGGCGCCTTAAACGAGGATGAATCGCTCACCGACTTTGGGCGGATCGCCAGATATTTCCCCCAGGCCGGTGGCTTGGTCATGGCCCGACTTATCATCGACCGCGTCATAACCAGCGACAACCTCGCCAAGGCCGCGGAGCTGGCGGCGGCTTTGACGCTGGCCAGGTTTAAGGCGCCGGGCGGTGACCCGCGCTACCGCCTGCCGTTTAGCGACTTGGACATCGAGAAGCGAGTCGAGGCGATGTATCCGGTGGCGCTGTTCGAAGAGCTCTACGATCCGCCGTTTCGCCAGCGCACCTTTCCGGTCATCCGTGAATTTAATCCGGCCGGAGGCTACGTCATCCGCGAGTGGATTCAAGGCATGCCGTGGAAGGACTTGGCGCAGACGGTCACGCACGAACAATATGGTGCCGGCGACATGATGTCCCTCATCTATCGCAGCGCCACTTACATGCAGTCGATCATTCAAGCGCGCATCCCCGACCTAGCTCCCGTCGCCAAAGCCCTCCGCGAACTCATGCTGCGGGAGCCCCTGTCATATGCCTTGTCGTTATGACGATTATTATGACACTATGGAATTATATGATATTTCAATAGAATTCTTTGGCCATTTGGCCAGTTACTAAATTTTGTTTTAAAGATTGACAGTGTTGACTGACAATTGTACAAAACGTGGCTGAGACCAGGAACGACCACAGACTGACTGGGATAGGTAAGTAATCCTGTATTTTTGGGATCTTAGCTGTTCAAGACCTGTCCGATTCCGCTGGCGCCATAGATTTGCAAATGTTGGCATCGCTATTGCAAACCTATAAACAGAACGCCGGAATCGGCGCTTAGTAAGGTCTTAGTCGTGTTGGTTTAAGGTTGGTTCACAAGTTTACCGAAAAAAGCTCTACCGCTGCATTTTTTAGTCTCGCCCGTTTCTGTTAGCACTGCATGTACTGTCCAATCCAAATCTATCCTTTCCAAAAATTTTCACCTTAGGTGGTCAGAGCTTGGGGGTCCCGCGAGGGGCCCCTTTTTTCCTTTTTCCGCGCGCCCTGGTGGCTCAGCGTGAGCGTGCAAAAAATGTCCAGTCAGACGCGGCTTTGCTATGATGATGGCAACTCAAGGAGTCACCATGCAACGCCGCTATGCCTTCCTGCTTATCCTGAGCTGTCTGTTTCATGCTGCGATAGGTCGCGCCGAGACCGCCAAGATCCTCACACCCAAAGGGATCGGCGTGAGTTCCTCGGTCGTCGAGACCTACGCGGAGGTGCTGCGCCTTGCCGTCACCCAGGCCAAGCTGCGCGTCGTCAGCAACCCCAAGGCGAAAGCCGACGTCACCCTGCGCCCGACCATCTCCAAGATCGGCGGCGGCTATCTTCTCGTCTTGGAAAAGCGCGCCAAGGGTGCCGAGCCCTATGAGGACAGCTTCAAGATCGCCAGTGAAGACGAGTTGGATGTCGGCACGAAACGACTCGTCAATGCGGTCCTTAAGGAACAGCCAGCCAGTACCGAGGATACGGTGGACGACGTCACCAAGGATGAAGTCACCGCAGGAACCGCCCGCCGCCAAACCGTCAAACGCGTGCTAGTCGCCTTTGGTCCAGCCTGGGGCTACGGCCTCGGCAGCTCCGACCTCCTCTATCATGTCAAAACCGCCTACACCTGGGAGGGGGAGCACCTAGCTCCACGACTGTTTGGCGACTTCAACTGGGCAGCAGGAAGCTCGCAAATGGCTAGCGCCGCCGCTGGCCTCGGCCTCGACTATTACCTCGGCGCTGCTAAACAGGCGCCATTTATCGGCATCGATGCTGGTCTCGGCGTCTTGCACCGGGCGCACACCGCACAGACGCGGGCCGACGGCCACTCGATGTACTATTCGGGCTTCTCGCTTGGCGCCAATATCGGCTATGCCATTATGCGCACCTCGGATGTCTCGATGATCATTGAGGCCTCGATTCGCCCGGTGCTAGGCGGTATCGTCGGCAAGGCCGCTGGGATTTATGGTTTTGATGTCGGTATCTTGTTTTAGATCGTCGGCTTAGTTGCATAAATCCTGCCCTCCAGCCTTCCCGCCCTCCCAGTTTTTGGGCAGCGGCTTTATTCCGCGCAACTGGGAGGGCGGGAAGGCTGGAGGGCAGGATTTATGCGATAAAGCCTAGTTCATCGGCCCTAAAATAAGCAGACATTCCCACGCAGGAGTCGCTCCGCGCAGGTGCCACGACCCCACCGTTTGCTGCTGCTGTGTAAAAAATCCGCAAAGAACTACCGGTAGCAACAATCCATGATTATTCCTTTTTTTGACATTCTTAGGCATACCCTCAAGTTTTAGTCGCCGCAAACCGATACGCTTGTATACGGCCGATGGAACATTCACATGCAACCTGAGATGGAACGTATGACCATCCGGGTACCGGCGAAGGAGATAAGAGTATGGCTCACGTAAACACCAGTGTTTTGCTCATAGTCAGCGCTCTACTAGTGAATATTTCCTGCACCCACACAGCACGGCTGGACGCCACATCGCCTACGGCGATCGCCCCTGAACCGCTGTCGGATGTGCATACGCCAACGCCGCGAGCCATGACGTCCGCCGTCTGGACCGGCGGCGCCATGATCATTTGGGGTGGGGTGGGTGCCGGCAACGACCGCCTAAACAAATCCGAAGGTGCTATGTATTTCCCCGAGGAAAAACTGTGGAAGGCCATTCCCAAGGCCGAAATCACCTCGCGCTTCCACCATTCCGCAGTGTGGACCGGCAAATACCTAGCAGTATGGGGCGGCGTCGATTCCCGCTCCAACGACCGGCTAGGCAGCGGTTGGCTCTATGATCCAGATACTCAACTGTGGCGTCCGATGTCCAGTGATCAGGCTCCGAGCCCTCGCTCAGGTCACTCAGCCGTGTGGACCGGCAGCCACATGATCGTCTGGGGCGGCGAAAGCGACCACGGGGTTTTGCAAGATGGGGCCATGTACGAGCCAAAAACTGACCGCTGGGTGGCCCTGTCCGCCGATGATGCGCCGATCGCTCGGTCCTTCCATTCGGTCAATTGGTTGGGAAGCAAAATGCTGGTCTGGGGCGGCATCGGCGCAAGTGGCAACCTAAGTAGCGGCGCCCTTTTCGACCCGACGACGAACACTTGGAGCGCCATGGCCAGCGTCGGGGCCCCTAGCGAACGCGTCAGCCACAGCGCTGTGTGGACTGGAACAAGCCTCATCGTTTGGGGCGGCAGGCAAGATAGCGAGCATTTTTTAAATGATGGCGCGTCATACGATCCCTTGACCGACCTTTGGAAGCCGATCCCAGTAACCGAAACGACGCCAAGCCCACGGGAGCTCCATTCGACCGTTTGGACGGATCAAGAGATGGTGATCTGGGGCGGGCAAAATGACGAAAAAACCTTTGCTGGCGGCGCCGCATTCAACCCAGCCACCAACTCGTGGCGTAAGCTCAAAGATACCGGCAAGTCGGTCGCGAGATCGCAGCATGCAGCGATCTGGACTGGGTCTGAAATGCTGGTCTTTGGCGGCCGGTCAAAAAAGGGCAAGCTTGTCGTCAAAAAGATTGGCATCGAGATCCCGCTGAATCTGGCAGCGGAGAACATCGAAGCGCACTAAACTATACGGTGCTTAGACACGCGGTATCTGTGGTGCGTTAGTGGGGCATCAGTCGGCGCGACCTGGAACACGGGTCAGCGCCGACTGCTTTTGGTGCGGACATGCGCACTCTGGGCGGCAAGAGGTTGAGCTTACATAACGAAATACAGCGCGGCTGCGTTTGACGCAGGCCGCGCTAGCGATCACACGGTCCGACCGCGGACTACGGCCTCAAGGTGCTAAAAAGGTGACTTTCGCGCCGCCAACAGCTGAAGTGTCGGCGGTGTTGGCCACCATGGTGCGAGTGCTATTCTTTAAGTACAGCGTCACCGAAGGAATCATGCCAAGCGCGTTGGTGATGGCAGGACTCTTAAAATCAAAGGTCATCAAGTAAGCGGACTCGGCGCTGATATTGTGGACGGTCCCATTGTCTTCTTTGACCGTCACTTTGGGCGAAACCTTGGTGATCGTCACCGTTCCAGTCACCGAGGTCAAGTTTTTCAATAATGGATGATTGGTTTTGACGATACTGGCTTTGATGTTGCTAAATACCTTTTTGTCTCCAATCTCCGTTTCGATACGACTCTGAGCCGCGGCTGGTTGGACCGACGTTGGCAGCGGCGGATCGAACGTCACCGTCGTGGTGTTCTTACCCATGTGACTATCCAGGCCAGTCGACGCGAGCACCGAGCACGCGATACCACGCCAGTCGGGATTGTGATCGCCGAGCTGCGGCAGGGCGTTGAATGCGACACTGGTGTAGGTCATGGTACCAGAGTTCTTCGCCGCCTCATCCTTAGCCTCACCGACGCCAAAAAGAGCAAAAAAGCCATCCAGACTCTTCACGTCGACCTTGACCTCCTCTGTGGTCTTGGACGGCGTCGCGCTGATAGACAGCGAGGCGCCGAGGTGAGCAGTCACCCCAAACTGCGGGGGAGCGGTGAAGCCAATTGCCTTCATATTCTCAGAAAAAATAGTTTCGGTTGGCGCCGCCTTAATGATCTTAGCTCCGCCGCAATCATTGATCAGCTGCGTCACGGCAGGGTCTTCCGCCGGCGGCTTCTCGGCCGTCATATCCTGAGGGGCTGGAGCTGGATCGGCTGCGGTAGCGGCACCCGATGTTCCACTATCGGCCTCGGCGACCGCGACTGGAGCCGGCTCTGCCGCCGGAGCAGGCGCTTCAGCGGTCGGCGCTGCGGCCGCGGGTGCCGTCTTAACGTCACTACTAAGTGAACTTTTAGACGGCACGGGCGACTTACCTGGTTCTGAGCAGCCTGTAAAGACAACGCACGCTGCGGCCACTCGAACGAGCTGTTTAGTGATCAGGTGTTTCATAGGTTATCCGATAAAGTATTTTGATTTAGAGAAACCCATCGCAACTCTATCGGAACATGTGTCCCGAAGCTTGAGCCCTTGTTTTTTGCAGCATGCATCGCTCTAAAATGACATGCATATATGGCGTCCTAGGCGGCGCAATTGCGCCTCGCGTCTGCGCTCCGGCAAAAACCCAGCTGCGCCCAACAACAACGGCCTAGATTACCGCATGGAGAGTGCAGCATTCATGCGTCGACACCCCCCTTGACGACCAATCAACCGAAACCAGGTCGCGGAACCTCCCCGCGAAGCGTCGGGAAACGAAATCGCCTTGTTTCCCACCACGAGGAAACAAGGCGATTCAGTGTATTCGCAAAGCTGTTACGGATTGGTCGCTGGCGGCGTCGCTGCTCCGCCTGGATTGAGGATCCCAGTAAGACCCGATAGCACTCCGCCTGCCCCACCAGCGCCGCCGAGGAGGCCGGTGAGACCGCCTAAACCACCCAAGCCGCTGGTCAAGCCACCCAAACCACCCAGACCACTGGTCAAGCCGCCCAAGCCGCCTAGGCCGCCCGTTAAGCCGCCTAAACCACCAGCCAACCCACCCAACCCACCCAAACCACCAGCAGCACCGCCCGCATTCGAGGAGTTCGGATCCGCCGATGGAAGAGGCAGAGTCATTGCCGGCGGAGTTACTGGAGTAATCACCGCTGGAGTAACTGGAGGCATCGCGGCAGCAATCGGAGCTCTACCTGCGCCGGTTTTTGGACAAGCCGAACCAGAGGCTGCCCCAGCACTAGCTGGCGTCGCAGTGGTGGAAATACCGCCAGTGCTCGGGGTAATACCCGACGCCGCTGGAGCCCCAGTAGCTGAGCCCACGCTGTTAGTGCCAGTAGCAGTAGAGGTCGTACCTGTAGCAGCAGTGCCAGCTCCGGCTGTTGCCGTCGCAGTCGAACCAGTGGCAGTCGGACTCATCAAGTAACCGCCACTTTGCCAGCTCTGGAAGAGCGCTATCTGAGCTGCCGAGAACTTGTTGCCCTGAGGCATCGTCGTGGCGACCACGGATGCGACCACAGCCGCTTGGGCATTGGCCACGGCCGTTGCCGAAGAGAGATCAGGCTTATTCTTGCCGGCTGCGTGGCAGCTGAGGCATGAGCTCTGAATGAGTGGTTGAATATCTGTGGAGTAGGTCACCAGGACGCCGGTCAAGTCAAGGCTGTTGCCGGCGGCACACGCATCGGCACTCGGCGTACCACTTCCGGCGCCGTTGGAAGCAGGCGCCGGGGGAGGACTCTTCTTAGCACCATCGGATTGACTTCCGCAGGCTGCAAGTAGCAACACCGTTGCGGCAAAGCTCGTATATTTAAGCCAAGGATGACGGTTCTGGATTGGATGAGCCACGTAGCAACCCCCTGTTAGAGTTATACCCACGCAACTTATCGGCAGAATCACCAAAAAAGTTTAGACTTTCTTACATCTTTTTTATTTACAATATAATTATTTAATTTAATTGAATGATTTTAAGTTAGAAGAACCATTGTTTACCTGCAATGGGCTCCGACCACCCTTGCCCGCACTTAATATGACAGCCTGAGCCGAGCGAGGAGACCGAGTAGATTCCATCGCCTTGCACCCCTAGGCGCCTGCCCTATAACCACCCACAAACACGAATTATTTTACATTGAAGCAAAGGTTTTCAGGCGACTAGCCGATAGCAAATAAAAGCACCCCCTGCGGTGCCACGAGGGTCTAGGCATGGGTCATGCGAAAACACCAATCTACCTGCTTGCATGCTTGCTATTGCAAGTGCTTGGCGCACCGGTCGCGGTCGCGGACCCGCAGACTTCCAGCAGTATCTATCGCAGCGCTTATTTTCTTGGTCGCGGCGACACCGGCATTGCCAGCGCGGATGATGAAGACGCAATTTTTTATAATCCAGCCGGCATCGCTCAGGGTACTGGCATCTATAAGCGCACCGTCCTCGCCTCGCCTATGATCGAGGTATCAAAAAACACTCGTGACATCGTGACCCAAGCGAGCAACTCCTCCAGCTCCAATGCGGTAGATACGGTTAAAGAGAGCATCGGTAAACCCGCACATATCGGCGTTTCCAATTTCAGCGGCCTGATCTTGCGCCGCGCGGCCATTGGCGTCGTCGCTACCAGTCATGCCGATCTTTTGGCCTTTAACGACCCAAAGGCTGGCGGCCTAGAGGCCGTTCATGTCAGTGCCGATGAAACCGTAGGACTGACCTTCACAGTCGCCGATAAGCTCTTTAGTGACCACTTCTTAGTTGGAGTCACCGCAAAATACCTCCAGCGTGGTCGCGGCGATATCAATGCCAGCGCGGCTGACGCTGATACTCTTAAGGATCGCTTGAAGGATAAAAGCAACTTTATTGCGACCGGTACCGGGATGGGCGCCGATCTCGGCATGATGTTCCGCGGCGGTGGGCGCATCAATCCGAGTTTTGGCCTAACAGTCAACGATGTTGGTGACACACACGTCCGGCCCGCCAAAGCGACGACTCTCGACCTCGGACTCAAGCAGACGATCAACGCCGGTGTTTCGATCGAACCAGGTACCAAATTCAGTCACATCAAACTACTTTTTGATTACCATGATATCGCCAGCGCGGCCATCAAGGACCCGCGGCAGAAAAGTCACATCGGCGCAGAACTCAGTGTTTTAGATACCGTCGGTGTCACCGCCGGTGTCAACGAAGGCTACCCTACCGCAGGCCTCTACGCAGACGTCTACTTTGTCCGTCTAGACCTGGGCATGTACACCGAAGAAGTCGGCGACCGTGTTGGTACGCGTCCAGACCAGCGCTATATGCTACGCCTACGCATGGGCTTTTGAGGAGGTCGACTATGAATCACCGCACAGCTCACCGTTGGATCGTCTTTAGCCTGATGACGCTGGTCCTCGCGGGCCCACTTGCTTGCGGCAAGAATCTGTTTAAAAGCGGGGTAAAAAAGGATCCGGCAGAGGACGCAACCCTGGCGCTAGAAAAGAAAGATCCGGACTCCGCGATCAGTATCCTCGAAAGCGCGCTGGTGAAGGATCCAAGCAACGCACAATACCTGTCGATCCTAGCAACGGCCTATGCTTCTAGGGCGGGGGTTGATCCGCTGGTGCTCGGCAGCAAGTTTGCCGTATCCGGCGCCAGCTTGCTCGAAAGTAGCTCGTCGACCAGCAGTATCACCTCGCTGTTTAGCGTCATGCCAGACGCAACGCCCATGGTGATCAGCGATATCGATCGCGCCGTGAGCATCTTAAACAATCAAATACCGGTGAGCCTGCGCCAGCCAGGCGATGTGTTCAAGACGGCCATCTATATGACGGCATCGATGGTGCTGCACACCAAGGCGCTTGACTCCATGCATACCGGAACGCTGACCGCTGCCGACATCGCCAAGCTGAGCGATGCCGATGCCAATGCGATCTTAAATAATTTGGGCGCTGCAGCCACGCTCCTTGCCGGCAACAACACCGGCACCGCGGCAAGCAACGCGAGTGCCAGCCAAGTTGCGGCAGCAGCTCTGAGCAAATACTCAACGCAGATCGCCGCCCAGCCTGGCGACACCAATGCCGCCAAGCTCCGCAGCTACCTGGCTGCGAATCCTGGTGCTGCCAATGGCAGCACCGGCACAGCTACGAGCGGTGGCACGACCAGTGCACTAAATTGAACATTAAAAGGCCGACCAGTCGCAACCTAGAAAGTCCACGCTGGTCATCACACCATAAAAACAGACTGCACTAGGTTTACTTGGTGCCCACCCGGCAACCCGTGTCTACCGACGCCAGAATATCCTCACGCGGGATCAGCTCAGTCGGCAAGGACGCCCGACGGATATTGGCATGAAACAAGATAGCACCACGCAATTTGGCATAGTCGAGATCCGCGTCCTCGAGATTGGCATTGGTGAAATCAGCGCCCTCGAGGTTGGCGTTCCACAGCGACACGCCGCGCAGGTCGGCGTTGCGGAAGCTACAATCCTTCAGATTCGAATACGAAAAATTGGTCCCGCGAAGGTCGCAGTTGGAGAAATCGATCTTGATCAGGTTGGCTTTGCGGATATCGCGATCGCGCAAATCCTTGGTATCAGCCAGCACCTCCAAGACTTCCTTACGGGTCAGCGTTACCAACTTGTTACTGTCCTTGCTCATCCGTCACCTATTCGCCTTGAATTAGAGTAGCGCTGGCTGCCATGGAATCCATTAGGCCATCAACCGGGCGACATCCAGCATCCGGCAGCTAAAGCCGGTCTCGTTATCGTACCAGGATAGGACCTTGACCATGTTGCCATTCATCACCGTCGTCAACTCAGCATCGACAATGGAGGAGAGGTGGTTGCCATTGTAGTCGGACGAAACCAGCGGCTCTTCGCTAAAGCCGAGAATGCCTTTCAAAGGCCCGGCTGCAGCTGCTTTCAAGGCTTGGTTGACCTCCTCCTTGGTGGTGTTGCGGGCGACTTCAAAGGTGACGTCAACCAGCGACACATTGGGCGTCGGGACTCGGATGGACAGCCCGTCCAGCTTGCCTTTCAGGGCGGGAAGGACGAGCCCGATGGCTTTCGCCGCGCCGGTCGAGGTCGGGATCATGCTCAAGGCCGCAGCACGGGCCCGACGCAGATCTTTATGCGGGAGGTCGAGGATGCGCTGATCGTTGGTGTAGGAGTGGATCGTCGTCATCAGACCGTGCTTGATGCCAAAGGCATCGTTGAGCACCTTGGCGACCGGAGCCAGGCAGTTGGTCGTGCAGCTACCATTGGAGACGACTTTGTGCTCCTTTTTGAGTAGCTCATGGTTGACACCGAGCACCACGGTGATGTCCTCGCCCTTGGCTGGCGCGGAAATGAGCACCTTTGGCGCACCGGCTTTCAGATGCAGGTCGGCGTCTTTACGGTCGGTGAAGATGCCACTGCATTCAAACACCAGATCGACCTTTTTCGCGGCCCAAGGCAATTCGGCCGGCGATTTAATGGCCGACACGCTGATCTCTCGGCCATTGACGCTGAGGCCCTCGCCTTTGGCTTGGACGTCAAAGGGGAGCACTCCATGCACGCTGTCGTACTTGAGAAGGTGAGCAAGGGTATGCGTATCGGTCAGGTCGTTGATGTGGACAATCTGTAAATCACTGCTTTTATCAGCTAAAACAGCCCGCAGAACGGTACGGCCGATGCGGCCAAAGCCGTTGATGCCGATGCGAATAGTCATGGTCGCTCCTTCGAGGTCAGGGATCGTCGTCTCAGTGTACAGTTCTATATGCTAGCCCCGGCAAAAAATCCAGCCCATGGTGGCGCCCGGGCCGGCCGGATTCAGCGGTGAAAGCGGTCAATATTCTAGCTCTTTGACCGAAATACCAGGAGAATCATGCAAGCCTCGCCCAAGCCGCTACCACCGCAGCAGCATCCTTGATATGCTGAGCTAGGCTGGGCTGGTCTGATCACGGCCCCGTGCACTCTCAAGTAGGTCCAGGCCGGTTTCAACCGAGGATTTATGACCGCACCCGCTACAAGAAAAGAACCTTCCCTGTATAATTTCGCCCCCGGACGGGTCTTAGCCCGCAAGTACGAGGTGCTGTCCCGGGTCGGCGCCAGCTCGAGCGGCGAGCTGTATATGCTGAGCGAGCAAGCCACCGGGATTGAACGAACGGCGAAGTTCTTCTCGCCCGAACTCGACCCGAAAAATCGCTGCGCCAATACCAGTGCCGTAAAAATGCACAAACTCCGCCACTGCGACATCCTCGTCCACTACCGGACCCAGGAGACCATCTCAGTAGATGGCCGCGATGTGACCTTTTTGGTCTCGGACTTTTTCCAAGGTGAGACGCTGACCGACTTCCTGGCGAGGGCGCCGCAGGGTCGATTGGGTGCCTTCGAGGGCTTGCATCTACTGCATGCCATGGCGCTTGGCGTCGAGCAAATCCACCGCGTCGGTGAGGCGCATGGCGAACTCGCCATGGAACACATTATGGTTCGCCGTAAGGGCCTACGTTTTCAGGTAAAACTCCTGGACTTAAACCCCGAATTCGCGGCCAACCGGGACAGCATCCGCGACGACGTCTATGACCTCATCCATATTCTGCATCAGGCCCTGGGTGGCGGTAAGACCTACGCCTCCTTGCCGGCACCGGTGAAAGCCCTCTGCTGCGGTATGCGCCGGGCCTCGATTCACGAGCGCTTTCGCAATGCCGGCGAGCTCCGCCTCTACCTGGAAACCATGACATGGAGCTAGGCGACCTGCTCTACGCAGGGCGCGAGCTGGTCGAAGGCGAGTTGCACACCTTGGGTGTCGGACTTGCCGCGGTCTTCACCGCGCGATGTCCCGACAGCGAAGACCTCAACGAGGATTGCTGCGCCGTCATTCCCTATGACGAAGACTCTGGCATCCTCGTCATCGCCGATGGTGCCGGCGGTCTGCCCAGTGGCGACAAAGCCTCTGAGATCACCATTCACGCCTTGCACGAAGCCATGCGCATGGCGCGCAAGCATGGCACCGATCTGCGTTCAGCCGTACTTGATGGCATTGAGAGAGCGCATGCCGAGGTCATGGCCCTCGGTGTCGGCGCCGGCACCACGCTGGCCGTGGCGCAACTGCAGGGACAAACCTTACGCACCTATCACGTCGGCGACTCACAGATCATGGTGGTTGGGCAAAAGGGCAAGATCAAGCTGGCGACTATGTCGCATTCTCCGGTCGGCTACGCCATCGAGGCAGGCCTGCTTGAGGAGAAGGACGCTCTGATGCACGAAGAGCGGCATCTAGTCTCCAACCTGATCGGTCAGGCGTCGATGCACATCGAGATGGGCACCCCAGTCGAGATCTCGGCTCGTGATACCGTCATCCTCGCCAGCGACGGACTATTTGACAACCTATCGATGGACGAGATCGCTGAGCTCTGTCGCGCCGGACCGCTGCTAGGTATGACCAGCAGTTTAGCCGAGGCGGCAAAGTCGCGGATGACCGACCCGCAAGAATTCCAACCATCGAAACCCGATGACTTAACCTTTATTTGTTATCGAAGGCGGGTAAGCGCTGCGCCATGACCGGGCGCCCGCAACCTTTAAGTCTGGTAAGCAAATGCCGATGAGCCCGGAGGCTAGTGGCTTCTTTAGGGCATCAAACCAGCATGTCAACTGCACTTCGACTCATGACGGCATCCCCCCCGGGCACGCAAACGCCCGGGAATGAACCCCTATTGCCTGAATTATTGCCGAGTCGCATCAAAATAACCGCAAGCCTTTACCGCGGCAAGCGAACGGAGATTTACCAAGCACTAGGCCCAGATGATCTGCCTTTGATCATCAAGCGCCTCAACCCCGGCGAACAGTCTGTGGCCAATTTGCAGCAACTGCGCCAGGAGTTCGAATTCCTCTCAGAACTTCAAGGTCTACCAGTCCGACCAGCGCTAGGTATCGTCGAATTAGACGGCCTGGCTGCTCTGGTCCTCAGCGACATTCAAGGTCTCACCTTGCAGGAGTACTACCGTTCCCACCAACTATCGATACCGCGTACCATTCAATTGTTTATTTTGTGGACAAGAGCCGTCGCTCAGTTACACGTGCGGGGAATTATTCACCGCGACATCAATCCGCAAAATACCTTAATTACCCATGACGGCAACAGGCTTTACCTCATCGATTTTGGCATCTCCACCCGCCTAAGCCGCAGCCAAACGAGCCTGCCTCCATCGGAAGCTATCGAAGGCACGCTACCTTATATTGCCCCAGAGCAAACGGGGCGCACCGGCCATCCACTCGATGAACGGTGTGATTTGTATGCACTCGGCGCGAGCTTTTACGAACTTCTTACCGGTGCCCCGCCGTTTGCCGGTAAAGACGGCATAGAGCTCATTCACGCACACCTCGCTCAGAGACCTATCTCACCGCATGAGCGCAATCCTGAAGTCCCTGTGGACCTTTCGCGCCTTATTCTCAAGCTGCTGGAAAAAAACCCCACCGATCGCTACCGGGGTGCCATCGGGGTCATCCGTGATTTGGAGCAGATCGCTGCGCGCGGCCAAAACGCAGCGGGCTCGGCCTCCTTTACCTTAGCCGAAAAGGACTGGCCGCTGCGCCTAGCGATTCCCAGCAGGATCTATGGCCGCGAAGAGGAGCAAGCACTGCTCCTCAAAGAATGGCAGCATGTCATCTCGGGCGGCAATGCTCTCGTCTTAATCGGCGGCGCCTCAGGGATCGGCAAGACGGCTTTGATCAAAGAGCTCACTCGCCACGGCATCCGCAACCAGGCATTTGTCGCCAAAGGCAAACACGAAGAGCTCGGCCGCGATAGGCCCTACGATGCCATCATCCAAGCCTCAAGATCCTTGCTCGCAGGGATGCACGCGGCCGACGACGATGTGCGCTACTCCTGGTCTCAGGACCTCGCAGCAGCTTTGGGTGCCAATGCCGCACTGCTCACGGACATGATTCCTGAGATGTCCGAGATCCTCGGCGCGCAACCGGCACCGACACATGTCGCGCCAAAAGAGGCGCAAAACCGTCTCACCGAGACCTTTATCAAATTCTTTCGCAGCTTCGCCCAAAAAGATCGACCATTGGTGCTGTTCTTTGATGATCTGCAGTGGTCCGACAGCGCCAGCTTGGACCTCATCGCCGATCTCGCCAGCGATACCAGCCATGGGCATATCCTCTTGATTGGCGCCTTTCGTCCCGACGAGGTCGATGTTAAGCACCCACTGCACCTCTTACTGCAGCAATGGCCGACGCGGATCGCGCACTACCTACGCTTAGACCTCGGGGGCATCAGCACCGCGGCCATCACCTCGCTTTGCTGCGACACGCTGCACTGGACCGAGGCAGAGGCGGCCCCCTTGGCGCAGGTCCTGGCGCAACGCACGCAGGGCAACGCCTTCTTCGTCAATCAGATGCTGCAGGGGTACTATCGCGAAGGCCTACTTTTTTTTGCCCTGGACCGCGGTTCCTGGCAGGCCGATTGGCAGCAGATCCGCAACAATCCCGGCAGTGAACACGTCATCAATTTGCTGACAAAACGGCTGCGGGATCTGCCGGTCAACGTCCAACGCGTGCTCGGTTGCGCCGCCTTCTATGGCCATAGCTTCCAACTTTCGACCATTGCCAGCGCCTTAAACGAACCGCTTCAAGTCGTGGCAGAGGCTGCCAGCATGGCGGCCAGCGAGCAACTCATCATTCCTGACGAAGGTGGCGGCTACCACTTTCTCCACGACCGCGTCATAGAAGCCTGCCAGGCCGTCATCGATGCCGCCGAGGTACTCCCCCTACGCCTCACCTTGGCTCGGGTATTAGTCGCTAACCGCAAGACCCTTAAAGGACTGACACCCAGCGAAGCCGCCACGGCACTGCACGCGCTCAATCACTTTAAAGCAGCCCGCGACTTGGTCACCAGCAGCGTCGAGCGTGAGACCCTAGCCCGCTTGTACTGTGACGCCGGAGACCGGGCCCAGGCCGCCACCGCCTGGCGGATTGGCGCCGACCTCTACCATCAAGGCAGCGCCTTCTTGCCCCCGCACAGCGACCGTGCGTTGCAGCGCGAGTTATCCTATGGCGAAGGCTCTTGCGCCATGCTTGACGGCGCCACCAGCAGGGCAGAGCAGTGCTTTGCTTCACTACTAAGAGAGGCAAAAACACCGCTTGAGATTGCCGAAGTGCAATATTTTCGCTGCCGGCTTTATGTAGCCTTAAACCTCTACGCACAAGCAGTCAGCATCGGCATCGACGGGCTCAAAGCCCTAAAGGTGCGCATGGGATCCCCACGCGCTCCGTTAGCCCGGTGCGTCATCGCTTCGATTCTTTGCTTGCGGCGCGTACAAAAAAAGCCCATGGCCGAGCTACTGGCCCTGCCAACGATGACGGTTCCAGAGCATATATTGACGATGAAGCTGTTCACCGAGACCGTCCACCCGGCGATGCTGGCGCACTCCAACGGCGCCATCATGCTGGTCTGCGCGCAGATCGACTTTGTTCTGGAACACGGCCACTCCACCTACTCGGCCTTTCCCTTTTTGTACCTGGCCGTAGTGATCAACGCTATTTCCATGCAACTGCCCATTAAATTTTGGCGCAACACCAATGTCCGCAAACTACTCGATCTATACGTGCAACTCAACGACCAAAGGTCAGATGAAACCATGCGGCTGCGCGGCGAGTTCATCTACCAAACCTTTGCCGCTCATGCCATGCCTGACTACCGCGACACCTTGTTCAACTTCTTCCCTCTGACCGTCAAATTCATGGACCGAGGCGACGCGCTGTTTAGCGGCTATGCGGCCATAAGCGCCTTGGATCAAGCCTTCATGACCGGACGAAACCTGGTGAGTGTCACCAATACGGCGCATCTTTGGCGCGAATATGTTCAGCGCTATACCGACGATCCGACCAAGCGGTCGTTTGATTTTTATCGCTTCAATTTTGGCAATTTGTCCGATGCCGATCTACCTACCGCGATCGAATTCATCAAAGATCCAGGCAAACGGCAAGTCGTCATCGACAAAAATCAATACAATTATCCAGCTATTTTGTCGTCGAGCGGCGCCACTCTGGCCCTATGCGGTGACTTCGAATCCGGCTTCGAGCGTCTTCACCAAGCTCTAAAACTGAACCTCGACCGAACCTTTCCCGGGCATTTCATCATCCCATTTTACTATATGTTTTATACTCTCTCGCTGAGCTACGTCCATGCCAAGGCAAAGCCGCTGAAGCGGCTGTGGCTACGCCTACTCATGCTGCGTAAACTCTGGCAAATCAAGCTTTATGCGCAGATAGCCCCCGCCTACTGCAACCACAAGGTCCTGTTTATGAAGGCCTTGAGCAAGGTCATGGATAAAGCGCCGCTCACCGAAATCATCACGCAACTGCAAGAGGCGTTACAGACTGCACACAAAGAGGGGTTTGCCTCCGACGAGGCGATCATCAGCGAGTACTTAGGTCGGCTGCTGATCACGAATAAGTTAGAGTACCTAGCGGCGTACCCACTGCTCTCAGCCAGATCCGCCTATGAGCGTTGGGGATTATCCTCAAAAGTCAGACAGCTAGACGAACTGTGTCAGCCGTTTAAGTTCCACACGACAGGCCAAGCGCCGTCCATCCAGACCTTAAACCGCAGCGTTGAGACCCTGTCGCAGCGCCACGGCTTAACGATGGACAATCCGACCTTGCTGCGTGCGGCCTATGCCATGTCGCGCGAGATTCACCTTCCCGACCTAAAGAAAACCCTCCTGCATCTGCTCGTCGAAAACGCTGGTGCTCGGCATGCCGCGGTCATCTGGCGCGCCAAGGACAGTCACCCAATCAATCAGCCGATGCAGGTCGTGGCCTACTGCACCAGCGACGGGACCACCGTTGTCGAGGCTAGTGCCAGCACCGATGAAATCGTCTCGCTGCGCGCGCTTAGTTATGTCAAACGCACGCGAGACACCTTGATCCTGGGCGATGCCGCCAGCGAGTCGCCATGGCAAGACGAGGCCTCGCTCAAGTCGCGCCACGTCAAGTCGCTCCTATGCATGCCGATCATGGCCGGAGGCAGCTTCCGCGGCGCTATCTACTTAGAAAATGACCTCCTAGCGCACGCCTTCACCCCGGATCGGGTGCAGGTCCTCAGCGTTCTTGCCGGACAGATGGCCAGTTCCCTTGACAACGCCGCCCTCTACTCGCAGCTCAGTTCATCGCTAGCAGCAGAACAAGCAGCACGCGCCCAGGAGAAAGCGGCCCATCGTGCCTTCATCGTCGCGGAGGAAGCAAGGCGGCATCTGCAAACCGGCTTGGAAGCAGCCGAGGCTGTGCAAAAGTCGCTGGTGACCGTGCAATCCGCGAGTGAGAGTTATGATATTGCCTACCTTTACGATCCTGCCGAAAACACCGGTGGGGATTGGTTGAGTACCTTCTATGATGAACAGCATAATTGGCTCTACCTTTTTCTCGGCGACGTCACCGGCCACGGCATCTCCTCCGCATTGGTCACGGCCGCCGCCGCCGGAGCCGCCGCAAGCTTTGTCGAAAGCATCAAAGGCCAGCCGAACATGACGCTAAGCGGCGCCCTGAACAGTATTGCTGCCGCCGCAAACACCGCCGTGTTAGGCATCGGCGGGGTGACCGGACGCTTGATGACCATGACCATGATCGGGATCGACCTACAAACCGGCCAGGGTTGTTATGTCAATGCCGGCCATCCAGCCATCTTGTGGATGGGAAAGACGGTTAAAACGATGTTGGCGGGTGGCGCACCGCTTGGGTTCCGCGCCGACAGCGATTTTGGCCACCGCGAGTTCAACTTGAATCCAGGGGACCTTATGGTCCTATACAGCGATGGTCTGATCGAGAATCGCAATGCGAAGGGTCAGCATCTATCGCTTCGCTCGATCCGCAAAATATGTCAGGTCTCGACCACGCCCGCGGACGTCATTGCCGAGCTTAAAAACCAAGTCAGTGCATTTGAACGCACACCGCTGATGGATGACAGTGCATGTATCGCCTTTAAGTGGTTAGGGCCTGTCCATAGCCTAAAAAGCGCAGGATAAATCCTGCGCCTTGTATACTCCTGACTACACAAGCAAACCATCATTCGGGTGGACAAGACATCCCCGCGACTGGATCCCAGCCCCAGCCGCCGTTGTTGGCCGCATCGTCGTAGTTGCACAGCGGCGGACAAGAAGTCCCAGCGACTGGATCCCAACCCCAGCCACCGTTATTGATGGCGTTGTCATAGTTACAACGCGGCGCGCAAGACGTCCCCGAGACTGGATCCCAGCCCCAGCCGCCGTTGTTGATGGCGTCGTCATAGTTGCAAGCGCCCAGACCACGATCACGACCAATACCGGCACCCCGTCCGTGCCATCCACCATGACCATGGCGATGGTGGTCAAAGTTGCCAACACCTGGATTTCCAGCCGCAGCAGATTCTGCAGCAAATGCAGGAACCGCCAACAAGCACACGGCCATGCCAGCGATGATCGATTTAATCATCATAAAGACCCTCATCATGTTAAGTGATCGGACCAGGCCGCCACCGGCGACCTGCGGTGCCATCACTGCAATAATGGGGCCGAGTTTATCCTCTGCGACCGTTTAGTCGCTGGTTGCGCGCAGCAACCACTGACTGTCCAGATCAAGCCGACTTCAAACAGATCGCCTTAACCGCGCGCAGGGCCATGTGAGCGCTATCGTCGCCAGCATCCAAATGGAATACGGCACGGATCCAGCCGCCGCCCATTTCGATCATCCGTACGCCGCGCCGCGCCAACTCTTGTACATGAGCACCAGATGCCCCCTGCGTAAAGCGCAGGTAGACCATATTGGTCCCAACTTCAGGGTAGGCCACTTCAAGTTGCACCCCCTGATCTTGCAAGGCTTGCAAACCCTTCGCCAGAGTCGCCGCCTGGAGATGATCCTGCAACAGCCGGCCACGATGATGCTCCAATGCATAGAGGCCTGCGGCCGCCAAATAGCCGACTTGCCGCATGCCACCGCCAAACATCTTACGCAGCTTGCGCGCCCGATGAATGAGCGGTGCAGGCCCACACAGGGCAGAACCCGCCGGCGCGCCAAGCCCTTTGGAGAAACAAACAGCCACCGTCGTAAAGCCGGCAACCAAGTCGCGTTCGGGCACCGCTAAAGCCGCTGCGGCATGCCATAGGCGAGCGCCGTCACAATGCACGGCGAGGTTTAAAGCCCGTGCCTTAGCCGCGATCCGACGGGTTGCCACCACGTCCAGAACCCGACCACCACCGACATTGTGGGTATTCTCCACCACCAAGAGCGTCGTCTCAGAGGTGTGCAAAGCATCACCGCGATAGGCCGCGTCGATCGCTTGATCACTAAGCAGCTCGCTGCGCGGAATCAAATCAAACTGCACACCAGACAGAGCCGCCGACGCACCAGCCTCAAACACCACACAATGGGCACCGACTTCTGTTATCACCGAATCACCCGGCCGCGTGTGCAAGGCCAGAGCAATTTGGTTGGCCATGGTGCCTGAGGGGACGAAGAGCGCCTTTTCCATGCCAAGAAGGGCTGCCGTCTGTTCCTCCAGGCGGCGAACCGTCGGATCCTCGGCAAACGCGTCGTCGCCAACCTCGGCCGCAAACATCGCCTTGAGCATCGCCTGGGTCGGTTTAGTCAAGGTGTCTGAACGCAGGTCGCAACCGCTCATGTCAACTCGCGCCTTGGACTTGGAAAGGGAATGATCTTAGCCCCATCATCGCTGGTCTTGGCCACGGCGGCCTGCGGCTGAGTCGCTTTCGCACTGGCGCCTTGAAGCTTGGGATGCGCCTTGGCTTCGCCTTTGGACTGGGAACTAGATGGGACATTAGGCGAAGACTGCGGCTGCGCCTGTGGCCGCTTCCGGATCACGCCCGGCGACGGCGTCGTCTGCGTCGACTTGACAAACATCGTGGCTAAGCCGCCGCCATCGAGCAGACGCCCAGCGGCAAGGCCAGCGCGCACGAGGTGGGCGGTCTTGGCGTCGAGTTCGGCAAGGCCAGGTAGGCGGTCGATCGCCATGCATTTTTTGGCGCGGATAATCACCAACATCGCATCGTCGATGTGACCCGCGTGGAGGTACGCGCGGCACAAGACGGTGTACAGGTCTTCGAGGACGCGACGGCGCATGCGCGAGGTGACGCGGTCCTTGTAGTATTCTTCGCTCGAACCAACCAGACCTTCGAGCTGTGCAATGGCCGAATCAAAGTGGCCCATGCGCCAGTCGAGTGCGGTGCGGATCGAGCGCGCCATCAAACCCTGCGGCAGCAACACCCACAGATACCAAATGGCGCGTTCGAGCACGATGGGGCCTCGCAGCACGCCGAGCGGGCCGAGGATAATCCCATACAAAGCGAGGATGATCGCTCCCAGCAAGTCAAAGGTCATCGCGACGACATTGGCTCCACGCGAATGCGCGGGGCGGTCTGACTCAGTCGGTTGATCCACAGACATGGATTTGTCGTTCTCCTGGTTTTTGCTGGCACTTTGCGCTGGAAGCAGCGGCGAACCGTCCCTGAGGTCATACCCGAGGACAGTGGCCAACTGGAAGGACTATTTTGCCACAATCTGCTGCGCCTGGCGCCGATCTTTTCCACCCGCGGACCAGCAGTTAGTTCTGAGATCCCAGCCGATTAGCCAATATGGATCAGGGCGCCAGACGGTACCGGGCAGCTACCGGGCAGCTACTGGGCCGGCTTTGTCACCAACCGCGCCTGATCCACTCGCCCCATCGCCAGCAACACCGGGGTCTGCTCTTGGCGCTTGGCGAACGCGTCTTTGGACGTCAAACCAAGCCACTGCTGCTGAATCAAGATCTGTCCGATGGCGCCCCCGGACGTCGCACCTGGTCCAAGGAGGATCAACAAGTCGGGGGCGAATTCTTTAAGCGCCACCTCGACGGCCTTACTAAAGTCGTAGGGTTCATAGACCTGCGGCCCAAGCGTATAGGCGCGCAACTCGTCTGGATCGGTACTGTATGGCTGCCAGATCACGCCGCGCCCATCGATCAACGGGATCTGCGGTGCATGAAACAACTCGGGGCCGAGCAAACTCAGGCCGCGTTCGGAGATCCCTCGCAGCATCGGCGTATGAAAGGCGGCGTGGTTCACCAAAACAAATGGATATTTACCATCGTCGATGGATGGAAGCAGCTGCATCAGCAGAGCCAGGGCTGCGGCATTCGCACCCACGATGATGTAACCGCCAAAGCGGATGCTCAAATGCGCCTCACACCCAGGGCGCTGATTGACCTCGCCAAGGACGCGTTCAACGAGAGACGCTCGCTCTGGATCTAGCCGCCAATCAGGACCAACGATGGGATAAATGAGCTGACCGCCGATGATCCCTGCCTTCATCATCGAGCCCATCTGGTGAATCAGCGAAAAAGCCGCGACCTCATCCAGTGCCTGTCCAAGCGCCAAGGTCGTATACCAGCCCATGGAATTTCCGGTGATCGCCACGATGTCGATCTGCTCGCGGTCGATGGCATGAAAATCCGCGGCCGAGCATGCATAGATCAAGGTCGAGGCGAATTCTCCCGGGGTGTGGGTGCGCAGCGAAAACACTGCGGCGCCGTCCAATGCAGTCACCGTCGGCTCACCCAGTGCGGCCAAGGCTCGGTCAATACCCGCGATCAGATCCGGAGCATGAGCGCGTCGGTCCTTAAGATAACCAAGCTCCGTCTTCGTGTAGGTTCCCCGACCAGGACAGATGACGACGGCGGTCTTGCGCATGCTAGGTCCTCACCGGCGTCGCCGGTGTCTTGGTGGTCAATGCGAGGGCCGCAGCGATGATCGACTCTTTGCTAGGCAGAGTGACTGTGGCCGCCAGCCCCAAGGGAATAAAACAATCATCAGCGGTCAAACGGCGGAGTTTAGGCAGCGGGTCCAAGCGTTCAACCAGCAACGTTATTAATGCTTCACTTTGCGAGCCGGTGCGCCGGCACTCATCGACGATCAGCACCGCCTTGGCGCCTTTAACCGCAGCGGCAATGCCATCTTCATCAAGCGGTGCAAGCCAGCGTAGGTCGATGATCTTGACATGCAAACCATAGTCCTTGGCCAATGCCAGGGCAGCTTGACGCGACAAATAGACGCCGTTGCCATACGAAATGATCGCGAGTTGATCGCTGTCACCGTGTACGGCACACTGTCCAACCGGAATCTCCAGCTCAGGCGAGGGATACGGGAACAACCAGCCCCCATCCCCCGGCGCATCCAGATCCTTGGTCATATACAAGGCGATCGGCTCGATAAAAATCACCACCCGGCCCTGCTCGTGCGCCGCGCGTACCGCACTGCGCAGCATCATCGCCGCATCGGCGCCATTGCTTGGACAGGCGATGATCACACCTGGCAGATCGCGAAACACGGCCAGCGAGTTGTCGTTATGAAAATGACCGCCAAAGCCCTTTTGATAAGCTAGGCCAGCAATCCTCACCACCATCGGATTGGTAAAACGACCACCCGAAAAGAACGACAAGGTCGCGGCCTCACCGCGGAGCTGATCCTCTGCGTTGTGGACATAGGCGAGAAACTGGATCTCCGGGATCGGAATAAAGCCGTTGTGCGCCATCCCGATTGCGGTGCCCAAAATACTCGTCTCGTCGAGTAGAGAGTTGAAGACGCGTCGGGCGCCAAACTTTTGGTACAGACCAGTGGTGACATTATAAACACCACCCTTTTGCGCCACGTCTTCACCGAACACCACGGTGTTTTGGTAGCGCAGCAAGATATCCGCCAGGGCCCAATTGATCAGTTTGGCCAGGTGCTGCGGCTTCTCAAGATAACGCCAGTCCGAGCCAAACAGCTGCTCGCGCTGGGCTGCGGTGGGCAGTGGCGCTGCGGTAGGGATCTGTGCGCCTTGACGATGCGGCAGGACGCTGTAGGCGACCTCAGCAGCGGTCAGCAGCTTGGGGCGCAGGATGGCATGCTCCGCGGCCCGAGCGACGCGCTGACGAACCGACTCATAGAGGTTTAAGATCTCGTCGCCGCTGAGTACGCCCTCGGCCAGCAGCAGGGCGGCACTATGCAGCAGCGGATCATCGGCCTCGGCGGCCTCGATGCGCTGAGTCGGATGATACTGCCCCTCGACGTCTGAGCCGGCATGGCCGAGGAGGCGCACGGTGCGCATGTGCAGGAACGATGGTTGGCGCGTGCGCCGCGTGAAGGCCACGGCCTCGGCTGCACCGCGGTAGGCGTCGGCGAGGTTTAGACCATCGCACTGGGTGTAGCGCAGCATCGGCCTGCCCTTAGCCACCGACTGGATCCAGCCGCTGGGCGTCGACACAGAAATGCCGATGCCGTTGTCCTCACAGATAAACACGATGGGCACTGGCACGCCTTGGAAGGCCGCCCAAGACGCCGCATTAAACGCACTCAAGGCACTGGCGTGATTGGCCGAGGCATCACCAAAATTGCACAAGACAATACTGTCGCTGGGAACCGTTGCAGCAAGGTTTAAGTCCTTGGCGCGACGAATCGACAAGGCCATCCCAACAGCCTTGGGCAAGTGCGAGGCGATCGTGCTGGTCTGCGGCGGCACGAGCAAGGGTAGACTGCCAAAGACCTTATGTCGGCCGCCAGAAATCTGATCCTCGGCTGAGGCCACGAGCGATAGCAGCATATCCCAGACCGGGGTCGATCCTGGTAGCTGCTTCTGTCTCTGAATAAACAGGGCGCCGCTGCGATAGTGCAAAAAAGCCATATCGCTGCGCTTGAAGACTTTACCAAGAACGGCGTTGCCCTCATGCCCGGAGCTACCGATGGTGTAGAAGCTCTCGCTGCGTGCTTTCAACAAGCGCGCGCTAAAATCGAGGTGGCGGCTGAGCACCTGGGATTCAAATAAATCACAGGCGGCGGCAGTGGTCAGCCCCGCCTCCGCCAAGCTCAGCGGCTGGGCGAGGCTTGAGACCGGTAGGCGGCCCTCCCGCACCCGAGCCGTGAAATTCGCATCGACAATCTCAGCCCGATTTGTGCTCATTAAGGAACGAGGAGCTCCTGCGTCACGCGTGCCAGAAGGCTGGTCATGCGGGTCATATAATCGAAATTCATCCGGTCTACCTTATCACACTTCTTGTGGTAGCAAGGGTTGCCGTCGCCACCAAAGAAATTCTGCGAAAGTACCACTGCAGGCTTGTCAAAACGCCAGAAGCTGGCGTGATCGCTGCGGTTGGTACAGGCCGAGACGAATCTCAGGCGCAGGTCCTGATCGCGTTCGGCCACCTCGCGAAACTTTTTGCTGAGTTCGGCCGAGGTGTTCTCGTTGCAGTCGATGATGTGAAAGGCGCCGTCGTTGGCGGAGTTGTAGCCGGTCATCTCCATATTGATGTCGCCGATCAGGCCGTCGAGCTGGCCTTCGTCTTGCAGCTGCTGCGCATAGGCTGCGGAGCCGACCATGCCGATCTCCTCTTCGTCAAAGGCGAGGATACGCAAGGAGTAGCGCAGCTCTTGATCCTTCAGCGCCTTCGCCACGGCCAGTGCGGAGATGGTGCCAGCGCCGTTATCGTCGGCACCCGCGTTGCCAACGCTATCCAAATGCGAGGAGATCAGGAGAAAGCGGCTCGGATCGGCCCCGGTTTTTTCGGCCACGAAGTTGACGTGGGTGCCAAAGCCCCAACCGCCGCGGTAGGTCTTTTCCGTGACGGTAAAGCCGAGAGCTTCGTACTCCTGGCGTAGATAAGCCCGGGCATTGGCCTTATTTTCATCCTGCCGCCGCTCGGTGATGGTTAAGCGACGCCCAGCAATGGTCACGGGCTGATCGCCGGACAGCTGGCGTACGTGGGATTCAAGAAAGTCCCGTTCGACGTTCAGGGTCGATAGGTGTGTCACCACGCGCGAGGTCAGGTCGTGGAGCGGAGAGCGCAGGGATGGCTCACCCGTCGCAGCGGGAGTGCTGTGCAGCTTCGCCCCTAGTTCTTCACCAAACAACAAGGCTTGACCGTTGATCATGTGCAGGTCTTCGTTATAGGGCTCGGACAGCACGGCAAATTCGTCCATCCGTGCCAGCTCCCCAGGCAAGCGGGCTGGAGCCACTCCATGCAGCTCGACAAGAACTAGGCGCTCGCCGCTCCGGGCCGACAGCTTTTGACTCGCCAAAGCGCCGTCAACCGGCGCATCGCTGGCGACAAACCAATATTTATTGTTGGCCAAGCGATTGTAAAAAGGCGAAGCCGCGCCTTTGTTGGTCAGCGAAAAATACGCCGAGCGCGGCTGCGGCGCCGACTGAGGGACTTCGCTCCCTAACGCGGTCACGCTGAGAAGGCCTGCGAGTAGTCCCCATGGTAGTCCCCTGGTCATGCCGAACCTCCCAACTTTTATGCTGTATTCCTGACTCAAGGAGGTAGCAATAAGGACGCCATGAAGTCAAGGCAAGGTTTGGCCTTCCGGCCAATTTCTTCACCCGCCGCTGCGGACACCTGAGGCAAAACCTTTTAAACGCTGCCTAGATCTTTTATCATCGATCCATCACATCATGAAATCACCTGTCGACCGCTTTAACACGCCTTAGGTGCAAAGGATTGGACGATGCCACGTATGCTGACCCGGCGCTGGCAAGGGCCCGCGATCATCTTGGTCCTGGTCCTGCTGGTCTTTGGCAACGCCGTGCGCTTTGGCTTCCTTGAGCATGACGACGATCGGCATATCAGCAACAACCCGCGCATGCAGGCGCTGAGTCTCGATGCGGTGTCCGCCTATTGGCGCGCGCCTTTTCTTGGCTTGTACATCCCTGTGACCTACACCTATTGGTCGGGGATTACGGCGCTGTCCTATGCTCTGGATGGCGATGCCCAGGTACCGACGATCAAGCCGTGGCTGTATCACTTGAGCAACGTGCTACTGCATGCTGCCAATGGGGTACTGGTGTTCTTACTGCTTGAGGGCTTTGGCGCGAGCGCTATGGCAGCGCTGATCGGAGGGCTATTTTTTACCCTCCATCCGATCCAAGTCGAAGCGGTGGCCTGGGCCTCGGGCGCCAAGGACGTCTTGTCGGGATTTTTTGGTCTGTCCGCCTTGCTGTTCTACTCCTGGTTTCTCCGCCGTCTCACCTTGCCTCAAGGCTCTACCAGCTCGCCCAGGCCCAGACTCTTGGGCTGCTACATCGCCGCCTATGCGGCCTTTAGTTTAGCCATCATGGCGAAACCAGCAGAGGTGATCCTGCCGCCGCTGTTCGTGCTGATGGCGCTGTATACCGAAGGGCGCTGGCGTTGGCGCTCAGTGCTGCTGGTGTTACCGCACCTCCTGACCGTTGCCTGGTACCTCAAGGTGGCCAGCGTGACTCAAGGTACCGAGGGGCCATTTCCACCAGTACCCTGGTCGCTCAGACCCTTGATCGCTGGTGACGCCTGGATCTTTTATCTGCAAAAGGCGTTTATACCGTTCGGTTTTGCCCTGGACTACGGCCGCAGGCCGGATTTGGTGCTGCGCGACACCTGGCTGCTGGTGCGCGGAGGCCTCCCTTATGTGGTCGGCGTAGCGCTGCTTTGGCGGTGTTGGCGACAGCCGACGCCAAGACTTAAACTGGTGGCCATCTTGCTTGCGGCCTTTGCCATCGCATTGCTGCCAACGCTGGGGTTTCTGCAGTTTGCCTACCAGTTCTTCTCGATGGTGTGCGACCGCTACGCCTATCTAGCGATGCTTGCCCCGGCAATCTTGGTGGCCGCGCTCTACGTGGCCGGGGCCAAAACCAAGCATGGCCAACTCGTCTCCGGCCTGATCCTCGCCGGTCTCGCGGTGCAAAGCGCCTTCCTCGTCGACACCTGGTCGAGCGAACGCAAATTATTTGGCCACAGCCTGGAGCAAGAACCAAACGGCGCCGTCGCCTTGGTCGGCATCTCCAACGACACCGCCAACAGCGGCAACTGGCGCGGCACCATCCCCCTGTTGCAGCGGGCCCAGCAGGCCCTTCCCGAATGGTCTAGGCCGCACAATAATATGGGCACCACCCACATGAACCTAGGCGAGCCCCAGCAAGCAGCCGACGAATACGCCGCCGCAATCAAACTCCATCCAGCCTATCCCCTCGCCCACTGCAACCGGTGCGCCGCGCTCACCGACCTCGGGCGCCTGGACGAAGCTATCGCTGAATGTCGCGAAGCCATCCGCCTGGCATCCGAGTACCAGCAAGCCTTCACCAATCTTGGCTCGGCATTGACCAAGGCGCATCGCCTACCTGAGGCCGAGACCGCCTTTGCCAAGGCGACCAGCTTGGCGCCAACGTCCTATGGCCCCCGCCAAAGTTGGGCCACCAACCTACAAGAGCAGGGGCGCTGGGCTGAAGCGCTGGATCAATGGGGCCTTCTCAACCGGCAGTACCCATACTACGTGCACGTCGTGCTGGAGATGGGCAAAGCCCTGCTGGCCTTGGGGCGAGCGGACGACGCCGCAAGGCTCTACGCTGACTATGCCAAGATTGCACCGGATCAGTCCGCGCAAACAGAGATCGCTGCCGCAATTCGCGCCTTGCAACTGGTCGGTCCACCAGCACCGTTGTCGCACAAACCATGAACCAAGGCCCGCAAAGCAGCCTGCGGCGCTGTCGAGCCGTTTCGCTGCTGTCAAATCATGGCAGCCGCGTTAAACTTCCTGTATACTTCGAGAAGTTTACCATTCTTTTTACCTATCTGAGCAGCCAAGGCTAGACCACTGCATTGCGACCAACGCCTGGTTGCAAGCCTATGGTAGCACGCGGACTGGGGAGGGCAGACCATTGCATTGGTCGCATATATCTGTGTTCCTCGGCAAGTCGGCGGAGTATATCGGCGTCGGTTCACTGCTGCTGATCGCAGCTGTTGGGATTCGTCGCCGTCGCGCCGTCCATAGCGAAGGGCTGCACGCCTATAAACAGGCCGTCGTTAACGACATGGCCGAGCCGATCAGCCTACATCCGTATATCGACCCGGTCCGGTGTGCCGGTTGCGGTGCCTGTGTCAAAGCTTGTCCGGAGGGCGAGATCCTCCAAATGATCGACCATAAAGCGGTTTTGGTCGCGCCGACGAAATGCGTCGGCCATGGCCAGTGCGAGGTCGCTTGCCCCTTTGGCGCCATCTCGCTGGTGTTTGGCACCAAGACCCGCGGCATGGATTTGCCGCGCATCACCAGCGATTTTGAAACCAACGTCAAGGGTCTCTATATCGTCGGCGAACTCGGCGGTATGGGACTGATCCGAAATGCCGTCAAGCAAGGGCGCATGGCCGTCGAGCATGCGGTGCAACATCTCAGCAGCGGCACCAAGGCTGACTGCGATATCCTCATCGTCGGCGCTGGCGCCGCCGGCCTATCGGCCGCGCTCGCAGCGATTGCGGCCAAGCGTCCTTATAAGTGCATCGATCAAAACTCCGTCGGCGGTACGATCTTTAATTTCCCTAGGCAAAAGGTCGTGATGTCGCAGCCGGCCACGCTGCCGATCGTCGGCACGATGAAGTTTCCTCGCAACAAGGTCACCAAAGAAGAACTGTTGGCGTATTGGAGCATGGTTCGTCGCCGCACCGGCCTCAAGGTGCGCGAGGGTTGCCGCTTCATAAGCTTGCGCAAAGAAGGCGAGCTGTTCCTCACCGAGACGACCCAAGGCGTGATCAAAGCAAAAAAGGTCGTCCTGGCCATGGGGGTTCGCGGGACGCCGCGCAAACTCGACGTTCCCGGCGAAGACCTCGCCAAGGTCACCTACAATCTGCTGGAACCAGAGCAGTACCAGCGCATGCACGTCGCCGTGATCGGCGGCGGCAACGCGGCCGTCGAGGCCGCTCAAATGCTGGCCAAACCAGAACTTCGTAACAAAGTGACGATTCTGGTGCGCACCCCGGGCTTCAACCGCGCCAATCAGGAAAATATCGACATCCTCCAATCCATGGCGGCGCGCAAGCTGGTGACGATCATGTTCAATACCTTTGTGACACGGATCGAACGCGACTTCCTGGCGATCGAGGCGAACGGCATCGCTAGCCGTCTGCCCAATCAGTTCATCTTTATCTTCGCTGGAGCCGAGATGCCGTTCGCATTCCTGCAATCCTTAGGCATCAAGATCGACAAAAAGTTTGGCGAAGCGCGTAAAAGATCCTAGAGCGGTTGCCCTTACAGTTGGAATGCGATGCACTCTGTTCGTCCACGTTCAAAACCGACCCGAAGATGTCTCTGGACCCTTTTAGCGACGGTCGCCCAAGCCGCACCCGCTGCGGCCATCGACTACGCTGGACACGTCAATGGCGGAGTCTATTCGGCCCACGAGAAGGACAGCACGCCATTCACCGGATCGGATCAAAACGACTCCTTGGCCGCCTTTGGTAGCCTCTACTTTGATGCAGCCAAGATCGGACCATACAACAATCAGTTTACCTTGGACCTGCGCGATAAATACGACTACTTCGCCGGTGCCCTCGACGCAAGTGGGTTGCGTTTGGTTCCGTCCAACGAACCGCAGCTGCGGCAACTGGCGGTCAAACACCCCTATGATCAAGGGTCCTACTACTGGGCCCTGGGCCGGTTTCCGATTGCCGATGCCGCGGTCCTGGGCAACGACGGCGTCGACGTGGGCATCAAAGCCGGCGCCAAGGTAAAGGTCGGCGCCTTCGCCGGACTTTTTCCCGAGCAGCGCCATGGACAAACCCTACAACTGTCAAAAGAAGACCACCAAGCCGGCGCCTATGCGCAGTATCAAGATCAAGGTCCGGACTGGCAGCGCAGCACCTATGCCAGCACCGCTTTAGTCCTGCGCCAGCCGGTCAGCACCGTGCAGCCTCCCGGCACCTATGTTGAACGGGCTCAGCCCCTGCCGGATGGTGCGACGACGCAGCAGGCAGAATCCGCAGATAGTGGCCTGCCGCTAAAAAACTACCTGTTTTGGTACAGCAACATCGTCCATCAGCCGAGTGAACAAACGCGCTTCACCTACCTGTCCCACGTCGACGTCGAGCCAAGCGTGCATCTGCGCAATCTTTGGGCTTCGGCCTACCACCAATGGACCGCCCGCTTTTCTGGCACGCTTGCGGCTTTGCGCATCGACTCAACCGAGTATAAAAGGCAGCGCGATCTGCGCGACACTCTCCCAGCTAGCGCTTACACCGAGGGGCGTGCTGATGCCCGCTTTAAGTTGGACAAAGGGCTGATGCTCGAAGGAGTCTCGACCGTGGGCGTGCGCGGCAGCGATCAAAAAAAGGCCGCGAGCATCAACGCCAAACTCGTCGCCACCAATCTGCAAAAGGGCCGCCTCGCCGCCTTTGCCGGGGCCGGCTACCGTAAAAGCTTTATCAGCCACGACCTCATCGCCCGCTTTGGCGCCAGCTATTTTACCGCTAAGGTCGACGTCGACTTCACTCAACTGGCCATGGTCGAACACAGAGACGACGGAGAAACCCTGCATCCGCTGATCTCCGACCTGAGCCTGACGACCATGTTGAGTACGCGCTTGGTCGGCTCACTGACCTTCGAGCTAGCCAAGGACGAAAAAGTGCTGCTCACCAGCGCCTTGCTGACCCTAGGCTACCGCTTCGGTAGCCGCCAGTTAACCCCAACCCGCGAGCGTGCCCCGCGACTGGAGCGCCTCTAGTGCTGCGACTTCTGACCGCATGCTGCATCCTGCTGAGCTGCTGGGGCGGACCTGCCTTGGCTGACCCAGCCAAAGACCTGGGTAGTGAAAGCGCCAAAGATGGTGACACCAGTGAAGGGGTCTTTAACAAGCTTCTGGCACCTGGACCACTGATGTTCGCCCACCGTTCACTCGAACACGGCGCCTGCCTTAAGTGTCATGATGCGGGCAAAGGCGTCCCCGATGCCAAATGCCTGACTTGCCACAGCGATATCCAGCAGTCGATTCGCAAGGGCAAAAGCTTTCACGGCATGACCAAACAAGCTTGTATCAGTTGCCATAGTGATCACAAGGGCCGCGACCTCAACAGCACGGCCGTCAACACCAAGACGTTTGACCATAACAAGACCGGCTTCATCCTGCATGGTGCGCACGCCAAGATCAAATGCGTCAACTGCCATACCGAAAAGCGCGGCGCTACCATGTCGCGCTCCAGTGACCCACGCTTCTTTGGTAAGACCCAGACCTGTAATGGTTGCCACCGCAAAGATGACATCCACGCCTTTCCGCCGCAGTGGGCGGCCAAGGAGTGCAGCGCTTGCCATTCCGACGCGACGTGGAAAGGCGCCGAGTTCGATCATAAAAAGGCGACCGGCTACGCGCTCATCGGCGACCATGCCAAGATCAAATGCGCCACTTGCCATTTGCCAAAGGGCAAAGCCTCGGCCAAGTATAAATTCCCTGAACTGCCCAAGCAGCAATGCCTGACTTGCCACGCCGACTTTCACAAAAATCATCTGCAGGGCAAATTTCAGGGCGGCAACTGCTTGCAATGCCACAGTCAGGGTCAAGAGACCTGGAAGATCGCGCATTTTGACCACCAAATCACCGGGTTTGCCTTGCTTGGCAAGCATCAAACCACGGCCTGTGTCGACTGCCACAAGCCGCCAAAGGGCGCCAAGACCGACTTAAAACATGCCAATTTTACCGGCTTAAAAAACGACTGCGCCTCCTGCCACAAGGACTTCCATGGGTTTCGCGGCGAGACCTCGCCAAAGCTGGGGGTCCTGGCGCAATGTAAAACCTGCCATACCGAGGCAGGATGGAAGGCCGATCTCCACTTTAACCACAACACCTCGACCAACTACCCCATCGATGGCAAACACATCGGGGTCAAATGCTTTGCCTGCCACGTGCCACTGGTCAAAGGACAAAAGACACCGGATACCGCGCGCAAGTATGCATTCCCTGAGCTTGCCAGCAAGACCTGCGAGACCTGCCATGCTAGTCCGCATCTCAAGGAATCCGCGGTGGTCTTTCGCAAGAATAAATGCAGCACCTGCCACACGACGCAGGGATGGAAATCCGTCAACTTAAACGGCAGCGGCTTTAACCACAGCACCCAGACGCGCTTCCCTCTAACCGGCGACCACAACCAGATCAGCTGTGCTAGCTGTCACCTTAAAAATGGCAAGTCCGTCTATAAGTTTGCCAATGCCGATAAGCAATTCTGCGTCAGTTGCCACGCCACGGTGCACAGCAATCAATTTGAGCCTAAACTCGTCACGGCGTCGTGCGCCACCTGCCATGACACCGTAGCCTTCGCCAATCTGCGCTATAACCACAACGAGTCGCGCTTTAAGATCACCGGTGCCCATGAAAAGCTGGCAACGGACTGCGTCAAGTGTCACAAACCAAGCGCCTCGATGTTACCGACCAAACCACCAAAGCCGGCAGGTAAGTATATCTTCGAGCATCCGCAAAGCGGCTTCTGCGTTGATTGCCATAAGAACATCCACAAAGAACAATTCAGCCCCGCGTCGGCCAGCGATAACTGTCTGCAGTGCCATAATGTCAAAAGCTTTAAGGACCTGAGCGGCTTTGATCACGATAAAACGCGGTTTAAACTCGTCGAGGCCCATGCCGAACTCAAAACTAATTGTGCCAAGTGCCACGTCAAGACCAACCAGATGCTAGAGACGACGCCACCACGGCCGGCGGCCAAGTTTCGCTTCGACGGACCGGGAGTCGAAGGCAGCGCCGGAGGATTCTGCCTTTCTTGCCATAAAAACGTGCACATCGGGCAATTTGACGAGGAGTTTGCAAAAAGGCCGTGCCTCAGTTGCCACAACCAAAAGACCTTCGGTCAAAGACCGACGTTTGATCATAGCCAGACCAAATTCCAAATAGTCGGAGCCCATGCCAAGTTCAAAAACAACTGCGGCGAGTGCCACGTCAAAACCAACAAGCTGCTCGCCACCAGGCCGCCAAAGCCGGCGAACCAGTTCCTGTTTGCCTTTGAAAACCGCGGCTACTGCGACGCCTGCCATGCTAAGGAGCACGTCAAGCAGTTCCACCCACCCTTGGCCGGTCAGGTCTGCACAAGCTGTCATAATCAAAACAACTTCGCCAAGGGCCTGACCTTCAATCACCATAATCTGGCGCGCTTTGATGTGAAAAACAAGCACGTCGAGGTCAAATGCGTTGAATGCCATACGCCGACTACGGCGACCTATAAGCAGTCACCGCATCACGCCAAAGGCAAGTTTATCTTTGAGGGCCTGCTCACCAAGGACTGCGCCCTGTGTCATAAAGACCCGCATGCTGGGCGTTTTGGACCGAAGTGTTCGACCTGCCATACCGATGCCGGATGGGGCGCAACGGCCGGCTTCCACAAGGACTTTGTCCTGACTGGCGTGCATCGGCTGCTCGACTGCAATCAGTGCCACGCCAACAATCGCCAACTCAGCGGCACCGGCGACGACTGCAAGATCTGCCACCAAAAGGACGACGTCCACCTCGGCGCGCAACCCGACTGCAAGAGCTGCCATATCCAGCAATTCTGGAGCGCGCCAAAGTTTCAACACGGCATGACGGACTTCCCGCTGCGCGGTGCCCACCGCCTGCTTGAATGCGGCGAATGCCACGCGCACGGGGTCTACCAGGGCAAGAGCTCTGAGTGCGTCAGCTGCCATCTTGAGGACTCGGTGCTGGTTAACTTCCCGAATCACAAACAAGCTGGCTTCAGCCAGTGCGAAACGTGTCATAATCAGTTTCAGTTCCGCGGTAAAAAATAATGCAATGGGCACAAAGATGCCGAGATGTTCGTATGTTAGCGCATATCAGGGCAAGGTAATCAAATGTCCCACAAAGAACGATTAGGTCTAAAGTATTGCGGTTTAAGTGCCGATGCGACTTGGACGCCCGGGAGCGGCGGAATGGAATTATCCCTAGAGAAGGAGACAGGGTATGGGTTCCGGATTCAGGCCACTTTTGGCCTTAGTGGTTGCCTCGACCGTACTGACGATAAGTTCGACCATGTTTACGCCTAGTCACGGTCTGGCGGCGGCCCAGGCCGACTGGTCACCGCTAGGCGAAGAAGACGGGGTGCGGATCTACCGCCGCGATCTCCCCGGGACGTCGCTCTATGAGTTCCGCGGCGTCGGCGAGGTCAAGGCCAGCATGGCAAAGATCATCTCGATCATCTCTGAGCCAAGCAAAATGCCGCGCTGGCTTGAAGGCTGCATTCACGGCGAATTGGTCGATCGAAACTACACCGTCAAAGATCCGAAAGCCCCGTTCAGCTCGCAGTACAGCGTCTTCTATGCCATCACCAAATCACCGTGGCCCCTGCACAACCGCGACTACGTCATAAAATCGCATGTCGTCGTCACTCCGGCGACACCGTCCATCCCTGCTGGTTTGACGGTTGATACTCAAACGATCGACCACCCCAAATACCCTCCGGTCAAGAGTATGGTGCGGCTGCCGCTGATGCGGTCGAAGTTGGCCATGACGCCGCTGGGCGGCGGTAACGAACGGACCGAGGTGGACTTCTCCGTCGTCCTAGACCCGGGCGGTAACATTCCCGATTTTGTCGTCAACTTTATCAGCCATGATCTGCCACTCAAGACCCTTTCGGCGCTCAATGACTTGGTCAAAGACAACGACTACAACCATGAACTCGAGCGCCTCATCCAACATCACTATGATATTTCGACCGGCGCGAAGCCAGTACCCGTGCAGTGATCCACCGTGCTCTAAAGGCGCCAACCCATAAACAAGGTATGCCAACTGCCAGAACTACCATGAGCGCGAGCGCTTTGGACTTCGACGCGGAAGCCGACGCGTTCTAGGAGCTTAGCAAAACCCTTGTCCGGTGCCGCCGACCAGTAACCGACGCAGCCGCCTGGACGCAGCGCGGCCTTCGTGTGCAGCAGGCCGGTGCGATGATAGAGCGAGGCGTTGGCGGCAGCACTTAGCGCTTCCGGACCGTTGTCGACGTCGAGAATGATGGCATCAAAGCTACCGGGATGACGCTTGATCAACTCACCGACATCACCGAGGACCACAGAAACACGCGGATCATTCAGGGCCGCGGCGGCTAGTTGGTAATCCGGGTGACGGTTCCATTCGACGATGGCCGGCATCAACTCGGCGACGACCACGGTGGCCGTCGGCGCAACCGCCGCAAGGACCGCCTTGAGGGTAAAGCCAAAACCCAGACCGCCGATCAAGACGCGCGCCTGAGGCGCCTGCGCAATGTGCGCGCAGGCCAGTTCAGCGAGCTTTTCCTCAGACGCAT
>Ga0315283_10000073_pt1 | contig 56417 bp, 50 predicted proteins | sample YL17G09_0_MG_FD_204541 | JGI IMG/M metagenome (GOLD analysis project Ga0315283, IMG submission 204541) | Sediment microbial communities from Yellowstone Lake, YNP, Wyoming, USA - YL17G09_0 | ecosystem: Environmental > Aquatic > Freshwater > Lake > Sediment | place: USA: Wyoming | collected...
CCCTGCTCTGTTATGAATTTGACCAACGCTCCCTGTGAGCGGCCAATCCAGTTCGTTTGTAGCACCCTCACCCGTTCCGGCCAGTTAATTTCTGAAAAATCGAGTAATTCGTCAGCATATTTGGTAATACGGAAGAACCACTGCGCCAGGTTTTTCTTGGTCACCGGAGTTTTGCACCGTTCACAGTGCCGATCATCTCCCCAAACCTGCTCACGCGCCAAAGTCGTGTTGCAGCTCGGACACCAGTCCACCGGGGACATTTTTCGGTATGCCAGGCCGTTCTTGAAAAGCTGGATAAAGAACCACTGTGTCCAGCGGTAATATTCAGGATCGGCACTCACTGCCTCCCTCCTCCAGTCGAACATCGCTCCCATCGACCGCAGCTGCTCACGTTCATGATCGATATTGCGGTAAGTCCATTCCCGGGGGTGTATGTTTCGCTGAATTGCTGCGTTTTCTGCCGGTAGACCAAAGGCATCGAAGCCTATTGGAAAGACCACGTTGTATCCCTGCATCCGTTTGAAGCGCGCCCGCGCATCGGAAGGTACCATGGCATACCAGTGGCCAATATGGAGATCACCGGAGGGATACGGTAGCATTGTCAGTGCGTAGTATTTCTTCCGACTCAAATCGATATTCGATTCATACAGCTTTTCAGCTTCCCAACGCTCCTGCCACTTTTTTTCGATCGCAGCAGGATCATAAAATCGCATCTTGTTTTCTTCCATGATCGTTCCTCCTCAAACTTAAAAGAAAATTCCGCCCCGCACAGGGACGGATTTCTGATCCGCGGTGCCACCCTGTTTGCCCGGATTGATCCAGACCACTCAGGTCAGCGATAACGGGCTTTCCCGGTTGAGGTTACTATTCTTTCACCACAACAGCTTGTCATTTTCAGACTGCCAGGCGAGTTTATCCTTTGCGTTCCGCGAACGCCTGCCGGATTTTCATTCCTTCACCGGATTTCTGGCGGATGGCTTACTACTCCTGGTGTGCTTTTTCAGGTGGACCCAGGGAGGTTCGAACTCCCGGCCTCCTCAATGCCATTGAGGCGCGCTCCCAACTGCGCTATGGGCCCATGTTTTCGAGTCTGTAACCAGTGGACCTGGGGGGAGTCGAACCCCCGGCCTCTTCAGTGCGATTGAAGCGCGCTCCCAACTGCGCTACAGGCCCATGTTCACTAACGAACCGATTTTACCCGATGGAAATGGAGATGTCAAGCATCGATGGGTTGACCGATGGGTTGACCGATGGGTTGACCTAAATTTGTATCCCGACTAAACCGATTATGCATTTTTTTTCAATCTCTCGAGTCCCAAAAACCCAAGCATGAATTCAGTTCCTTAATGCACAACCATCAGATTCCTTGTCAATTTACATCTATCTCTGTATAATTAGTTCGATAGTTATCTATTTAGTTATCGAGGAAAAAATGGACTCATCAGAATCTTCTGAAGCTTTATTATTGTTTTTTAAAGCCCTTGCGGACTCCAACCGGCTGAAGATCGTTGGTCTCCTTGCCAACCACCCTTCCACGGTCGAGCAGCTTGCCAGCCAGCTAGGGATCAGTTCCTCCACTGTCTCGCACCACCTTTCGAAGTTATCTGAGGCTGGTCTGGTTTCAGCCCGTGCGGAGAGTTATTACAGCATCTATTCTCTCGAAACCAATATTCTTGAAGATATGTCACGCATGCTCCTATCCCATGAAACACTCCCCGCCCTGGCTGAGGATGTGGACGTGGATGCCTACGATCGTAAGACAATTAATGATTTTGTAAGTTCTGACGGGAAAATCAAGGCTTTTCCTGTGCAGCGTAAAAAGATGGACATCCTCCTGGTTTTCGTGATCAAGTCCTTCGAACCGGATATCCACTACACGGAAAAACAGGTCAATGAGATATTGAAGACCTATAACGAGGATTTCGTTACCTTGCGGCGCGAGTTGATCGACGCAAAATATCTTGCCCGCGACCACGGTGAATACTGGCTTACAGCGCTCGGTTATAATTCCGGCAGGAGATACCAATGACCCAATCCCGTCTGGATCGCATAATATCCATCCTCAACGAATCCGAATTGGACGCCCTGGTGCTTAACCCGGGCGCCAGTTTATATTATCTTTCCGGTTTCCATTTTCACCTCATGGAACGCCCGATCGTGCTCTTCATACCCCGCTCCGGCACACCCGCCCTGGTGCTGCCTGCTCTTGAGATGCTTAAAGTCCAGGATATGCTCATCCAGGTGGAGCCCTTCCCTTATGGAGATAATCCTGCCACCTGGCAAGTTAGCTTCCGAAAGGCACTAGATTTTCTTGGGTTGAAGAAATGCCGCATCGGGATTGAACCTACCTGCCTGCGCGCATTGGAAATGAATTACCTTCAAAACGCCCTGCCGGATGCCGCATTCCCGGATGCTTCACCCCAGCTCAGCAAGTGGCGAATCTGCAAGGATGCTGAGGAGATTTCGTCAATTCGCCGGGCGGTTGAAATAGCTGAAACCGCGCTCACAGTCACCCTGCCCTTTATCCATGTTGGCGTGACCGAGAAAGAAATCTCCACCGAACTCAGCCTGCAGCTAATCCGGGCAGGATCCGACCTCAATATGGCTTTCCAGCCGATTGTCGCCGGGGGACCGAATTCCGCGAACCCACATGCCGAACCCTCTTCACGGAAACTCGTACATGGTGATCTTCTGGTCATTGACTGGGGAGCGGTTTATAACGGTTATGTTTCCGATATCACCCGTACCTTTGCTGTCGGAGATGTGGATCCAGAATTCAAGCAGATAGCCGCTGTTACAGCGGAGGCAAATTCCGCTGGTAGGGTTGCCTGCCGTCCGGGCATCCCTGCCGGTGAGATCGACCTGGTCACCCGCAAAGTCATCCAGGCAAGGGGTTATGGAGAATATTTCACCCACCGCACCGGTCACGGTATAGGATTGGAAGGTCACGAACCACCATACATTTTCAGCGAGAACAGCCTTGTCCTGAAACCAGGGATGGTTTTCACAATCGAACCGGGGATATATCTCCCGGGGAGGAATGGGGTGCGAATTGAAGATAATATCGTCATCACCCCGGATGGTGCCGAGACCCTCAGCAGCCTGCCCCGTGATCTGCACGTCCTAGCGTAAAAGGAAAAACAATGTCCCAAAACATCATTCTCCACGGCGCTGAGCCTTTCTCATTTTCCGGTGGCAGGATTGGATGCCTGCTTGTCCACGGTTTCACAGGAACGCCAAAGGAAATGCGCTTGATGGGGGATCACCTTCAGCAGAAAGGTCACACCGTTCTGGGCATTCGCCTGGCCGGGCACGCCACCACCTGGCAGGACCTGGCGCGCACCCGCTGGTGGGATTGGTTGGCATCGGTGGAGGATGGTCTGAACCTGCTCAAAGGCTGCACGGATGAACAATACCTGATGGGATTATCGCTGGGCAGTGTGCTCAGCTTAATCGCTTCAACCCGCTATCCAATAAAAGGCGTGGTGGCGATGTCCACCCCTTTCGGTTTGCCCAATGATCCCCGCATCCACGTGATGAATATCCTCACGATGCTCCAGCCAAAAATGAAGAAGGGGGAGGATGTTTTCTTCAACGAGCAGGCCAAGGCTACTCACGTTGCCCTGCCATTCACACCTTCCAGGGCGATGATGGAGTTGGTCAAGGCGATAAAGGAATTGCAACGCGTTCTACCGGAGGTAAATATACCCGCTTTACTGATCCAATCCAGGCTGGATAATGTTGTCCCCGCTGGCAGCCTGGATGGGCTCTACGATAATATCGGCTCCCTTGATAAAACCAAGATTTGGGTTGAAAACAGCGGTCATGTAATCACGGAGGAACCGGATCGTCAGCAGGTTTTCGACGCCGCTTCCAACTTCATTTCCCGCCTCACTTCACAGGTATGACCCGCGATCTCCTGCTTGTCGCAATCTCTCTGTTTTTCTGGGGATTTGGCGAAGGGCTATTCTTTTACTTTATTCCCCTCTCTCTGCAGGAGATGGGGGCAAGCCCTTTACTTATTGGGGTTGTATATGCTGGTATTGGGTTGGCCGCCGCCCTCACCCAAATCCCTGCTGGCATCCTCTCGGATAAGATCGGTCCGCGAACGATTATGTGGATCTCCTGGGGAGTGGGAGCACTCGCCACCTGGATACTCGCCGCAGCTCATTCCCTTAATATTTTCATCATAGGCATCTGGTTATATTACATGACCTCATTTGGTGTCGTGCCGTTGAATAGTTATGTAACCCGCGCACGGGGTAAATTAAGTCCCGAAAGAGCGCTTACCTTTTCCGGTGGTTTGTTCAGTACCGGTATGATCGCCGGTCCCATTTTGGGTGGCTTGATCGCCTCCCGGTATGGGCTGCAGCGAATCTACCTCTATTCAGCTGGAATTTTTATTATTTCAACAGCTATCATTTTTTTTATTCGCGCAATACCGGTGGAGCATCACGAGCATCCAGCACAAAAAGTGGGGATATTGAAAAATACCCGGTTTTTTGGTTTCCTTCTCCTGATCTTTATCACCGTTTTCGTCCTTTACCTGCCTCAACCACTCACCCCTAATTACCTTCAGAATCAGCAGGGATTGAATACTACCCAGATCGGACTTCTCGGAACTATCGCAGGCATCGGGAACGCCCTTACCATGCTGATCCTTGGCAGTCTGAAAGCATACTGGGGGGTGCTGGTGGGACAGGTGATGATTTGTGTATTCGCACTCACGCTCTGGAAAGGCTCTGGAATGGCCTGGTACGGGTTGGGATATTTCATGTTGGCTGGATACAGATTAAGCCGAACCATGCTGGTGGGTTTTTCCCGTCCCCTTATCCATCCCGCTCAGGTGGGTTTATTCTTCGGGATGATAGAAACAACCGCAAGCCTTGCAGTTATCCTTGCGCCTGCCCTTGCCGGGCTGCTTTACACCAAGGAACCTTCATTAATGTTTTCGGTATGTATAATTCTCACCATCATTTCCATCGCAGTGAATTACAACCTGCTGCCTCGGATTCAAAAGGGAGGGTTTTCAGTTGATATCTGAAACGTTGACTACGATAGAATCCTTTCTCTTAGGTCCTTTGGGAAATAATTCTTATCTTATTTTTGATACCGGATCTAAAGAAGCTGCGGTGATCGATCCTTCCTTTGATCCGGCTCCTATCCGTTCCAGGCTTGATGACCTTGGCTTGAACCTTCGCTATATTCTCCTTACCCATGCCCACTTCGACCACATCGCCGGGGTGTCTGACCTGGTATCGAGCACTTCGCCCCATCCAATTATCGCTATACACCGGCTTGAGATGCCCCTCTGGAATAACAGGGGAGCAGCTAATCAATTCGGTTTTAATCTACCGGCTTTACAAGTACCGGATTTTTTCCTGGAGGACGGGAATATTCTCGAATTAGGGAATACTCGGATTCAAGCAGTTTTTACCCCCGGGCATACTCCCGGTCACCTGGTTTTTTATATTTCCGAAATCCAGGTGGTTTTCACTGGGGATCTGATCTTTTTCCGCGGGGTTGGCCGGACAGATCTTCCAGATGGGGATTCCAACTTGCTCTACCGTTCAATCGATGAAAAGATCCTCACCTTGCCGCCAGAGACACGATTGTTGAGTGGTCATGGTCCGGCAACATCAGTTGCGGATGAAATGAAAATGAACCCATTCATTTAATATCAAAAGAACCCAAATGGGTTCTCTTGATATATTATTGGATATTTGATTATTTCGCGAATTCGATTGAGCGTGTTTCCCGGATGACGGTCACCTTGATCTGCCCGGGATACTGCATCGTTTCCTCGATCTTCTTTGCGATATCACGCGCCAGCCTGGTGGATGCCAAGTCATCGATTTCCTCAGGACGAACTATGATGCGAACTTCGCGCCCCGCCTGGATGGCATACGTCTGGCTGACACCCTTGAAGGAGTTTGCAATATCCTCCAAAGCGCGCAGACGCTTGATATATTGCTCCAGGTCTTCGCGGCGGGCTCCCGGTCGGGCACCGGAGATGGCGTCGGCGGATTCAACAATGATTGCTTCGACGCTTTCCTGCTCTGTCTCATGATGGTGCGATGAGATGCAGTTGACCACTTGAGCGTTTACCCCGTGCCGTTTGGCAAATTCCGCCCCGATGGAAGCATGAGTACCTTCTGTGTTGAAGTCCATTGCCTTGCCGAGATCGTGAAGTAGACCGCCTGCCTTGGAGATTTCCACGTTTGCACCTAATTCCGCGGCCAACAACGCAGAAAGTTTTGCGCATTCCACGGCGTGAGCCAGTTGATTCTGCCCGTATGATGTTCGGTATTTCAACCGGCCGAGGATTTTGGTAATCTCAGGGTGCAAACCGGCTACACCGGCTTCAAATGCAGCCTGTTCACCGGCTTCGATGATATCCCTTTCAACGTTGCGCTCTTCCTCGCCTAGGATCTTTTCAATATGCGCCGGGTGAATACGGCCATCCTGAATAAGCCGTTCCAGGGAGCGTCTCGCAATTTCACGACGGACCGGATCGAAGCAGGAAACCGTAACGGCTTCTGGGGTATCGTCCACAATTACATCCACCCCTGCTGCCTGCTCAAAAGCGCGGATATTGCGCCCGTTGCGGCCAACGATGCGTCCCTTCATTTCCTCATTGGGAAGAATAACAACTGAAGTTGTCACCGATGCAACATGATCTGATGCAACCCGCTGAATCGCTTCGGCAACAAGTTCGCGCGCACGTTTTTCACCGTCCAGCCTTGCCTCCGATTCAATCTGACGGATAATCCTCGCCATATCAGCGCGGGCATCTTTTTCAGTTTCCGCAAGTAGAATCCCACGAGCTTCTTCAATGGTCATCTGCCCAATACGCTGCAATTCAACTACTTGCTGCTCATGAAGTTCTTCCACTTCATTGGCACGTTTGTCAAGGGCACTCTGGCGTTTATTCAGGGTTTGTTCCCGCTGTTCGAGTCTCTCGACTCGGAAATCGAGATCCGTTCGGCGTTTTTGCAGACGTTCCTCTTCGCGTGAAAGCTCCTCGCGCCTTCGGGAGGCTTCGGCTTCAGATTCTTTTTGAATCTTGTAGCCTTTATCCCTGGCTTCGAGTTCAATTGTCCTGGCTTTTTCTTTTGCCTGGCTGATCTGCTCGTCGAGTTTTGCCTGTTCCGCCTTGACCATCCGATTCGCGATCATCCTCCCGACCACAAACCCGATGATTATTGCCGCCACAGCGGCGATCACAATGATTAATACTGAATTACCCATTTGATTTTTCTCCCATAACTGCTCAATTATTATTGTTGATTTCAGCCCAGATCACCGGGGTTACCTCAAGGATCACATCATAGCGGAAACCTTTGCGGGCAAGAAAACCCATCAAACGTTTCCTGAAATCCTCCAGGGTCGCTTCTTCCAGGCGGCGGGCGTAATTCCTTCCTGCTGCCAACGCAAGTTCCCTGTCCTCTGGAACTGAAAGCAAAGCTTCATCGATATGGCTTTGGTCAACTCCCTTGCGTTGTAATTCAAAAGCCAGCATGCGCTGACTGCGCGGGTGCGCGTGGATGCGGTTCTCCACCCACATTCTTGAAAACTCCTGATCCCCTAGTAAACCAGACGCATTCAATCTATCCCTTATTAGTTCGATCACCTCAGCTGAATTGCCGGCTTTCTCAAGCCTTGCTTTTAATTCTGCTTCCGACCTGGGCCGATAACTGATGAAATTTAGAGCCCTTTGAAAGGCTTTCTCCTCGGAATCAGCCCGTTGAAGTTGCTCGATCTTACGATCATCAACCACCTGATTGGTTTTCAACCAGGCTGCCACGATGCTCGCCAGGCTGAAGGCGTAATCTCCATCCAGGAAAATATTCACCCGGTTGGGATTCCTCTTTTGTGGCGTAATCGCAGTAATTTGATGATCCATTAACAAAAACACAGCCCTCGCAAGCATTGCGCCTGGGCTGTGCAAAGAATGTACGAACCGGAAATCGTTAAGAATTAAATCAAAGGATCGAATCTAAATGAAAGAAACAACTGGAACCAATTAAGGTCGATATCGCTTTTGACATTTAAGTATCTTGTCATTCAATTTCGTGGTGATGCGACCCAATCCTTTGAATCTAATCCTAAAACTCCCTTGGGAGGTAGTCCTTTTCCGTCTTACAAACTTGCACAGCACCCGGTTAATTTAATCAAAGTTACGGATGCTTCGATTACTTTTTTAATTATACAATAACTTTGGCAGAAATGTTTTATCACTATTGGGAAATTGCGGAAAAAATCTAATCCGTTTATACTCAATGTCACGGCAAGAAAGCACATCGAGGATATGAAGAACCTTTTAGTGACCGGCGGTGCCGGGTTCATCGGATCCAATTTCATCCATTATTTGCTGCATGAATATAGGGATATTCGTATCATTAATTTGGATGCTCTTACCTATGCCGGAAACCTGCAAAACCTGAATGACATTACTGATCCCACCAGGTATACCTTTATTCAAGGTAACATTTGTGACCGGGATTTCATTGATTCCATTTTTCATCAGTATCAAATCGATACAATCGTCCATTTTGCAGCCGAAACTCACGTGGATAGGTCCATTGATAATGCAATGTCTTTTATCGAAACAAATATCAACGGAACCTATAATCTACTAGAATCCGCCCGAGATTATTTGACCGATCCGGTACAAAATAAAAACTTCCGTTTTCACCACATTTCCACAGATGAAGTATTCGGATCCTTGGAACCGGGAGAAGCACCATTTACAGAAAAAACCCCATACTCCCCCAACTCTCCTTACGCTGCTTCAAAAGCTGCCAGCGACCATATCGTCCGAGCTTACTTTCACACTTATGGTCTGCCGGTAACCATTTCAAACTGCTCTAATAATTACGGTCCTTACCAGTTCCCTGAAAAACTGATTCCACTTGTGATTACGAACGCCCTGTCCGGAAAACCCATCCCGGTATATGGCGATGGAAGACAGATCCGCGATTGGCTCTATGTCGAGGATCATTGTGAAGCAATCTCGATAATCCTTATAAAAGGTATCCCTGGTGAAACTTACAATATCGGGGGAAGCAATCAACCTGAAAATATTGAGATCGTGGAAAATATATGTTCCATCTTGGATGTTCTGTCTCCTACAAAAATACCGCACAGGAAATTGATCGATTATGTAACCGATCGGCCGGGTCATGACCGGCGTTATGCTATGGATATTTCAAAGATCCAAAAAGGGCTTGGGTGGTTCCCCAAATGGGATTTGAAAAAAGGTATGGAAAAAACAGTAAAATGGTACCTGCAAAATCAGGATTGGGTAAAATCTATCGTTGACCGTGAAGATTATCAAAACTGGTTGGATAATAATTACTCTTTAAGAAAAGTGGGCAGATGAAAGGAATCATCCTAGCTGGAGGGCTTGGTACGCGGTTATACCCATTAACGATGGGTATCAGTAAGCAGATATTACCGGTATTCGATAAGCCCATGATCTACTATCCACTATCGACATTGATGTTAGCCGGGATTCAGGAAATTCTGATTATCAGCAATCCGGAGAATTTGCCTTCTTTTCAAAGACTTCTCGGAGATGGAACACAATGGGGGATGAAGTTTGAGTTCCTACCGCAGGCGAATCCCCGCGGGTTGGCGGATGCTTTAATTATCGGTAGGGATTTTATTAGTGCCGAACCGGTAGCCCTTATCCTTGGAGATAACATTTTTTACGGCAGCGGGCTGGTGGAAAAACTTCAGGAAGCTGCAAAAATTCAAATAGGTGCAGTGATTTTTGCCTATCCAGTCCGCGACCCGGACCGCTTCGGTGTGGTGATTTTGGATCAAGAAGACCGCCCTATCTCTATTGATGAGAAGCCGAAGAATCCCATTTCGAATTTTGCAGTACCGGGTATATATTTTTATGATTCATCAGCACCTGCAATTGCCTCATCTTTAAAACCTTCCGCCCGGGGGGAACTTGAGATCACCGATTTGAACCGGGTTTACCTGGAAAGAGGCGAACTTGAGGTCAAGGTACTTGGAAGAGGAATAGCCTGGTTGGATGCCGGTACTCCCGAAGCGCTTCTTCAAGCAGCCAACTTCGTACAAGCAGTTGAAGACCGGCAGGGATTGATGATCTCTTGCCCGGAGGAAATCGCTTATCGGATGGGTTTTATCGATATACAACAACTTACCGAATTGGCAAGAAGCCTATCTAAAAATGAATATGGAACATATCTAGAAAAGATAATCCGCGAGGAAACTTCGACGAAAGCTCCCAGAAAATAATAATGAAACCTTCCGTTTCTGTTGTGATCCCTGTTTATCGCGGTGCGCCTACCCTCGAATCCTTGGTCATAGGACTGATCCCAGTTCTCACAAAGATTTGTTCCAAATTTGAAGTGATCCTGGTAAATGACGATAGCCCTGATGAGAGTTGGCAAATAATCAACAACCTTTCAAAAAAGAATTCTTATATAAAAGGAATTCGTTTGATGCGTAATTTCGGGCAGCACAACGCGACGTTATGCGGTGTGCGGGCAGCCCAATACCCCATATGTATTACACTTGATGATGATCTTCAGCATCCCCCTACTGAAATCCACAAATTACTCGGAAAGATGGATGAAGGATTCGATGTTGTTTACGGTACCCCGATCAAGCAACCCCAGGGGTTACTCAGGAATCTGATCACCTCTTGGACAAAGCGGACCCTTGCTTATGTGATGGGGATACCAAATTTAAGAAATATTTCCGCTTTTCGCTGTTTCAGAACCGACCTGCGAAAAGCTTTCGACCAGTACCAAAGTCCAAATGTAACCCTGGATGTGTTGCTTTCCTGGGCGACCACCCGTTTTGCTTCCATCCCTGTTGGCATCCTCCCTCCCCCGGAACACCGCTCCAACTACAATTACCGGAGCCTCATTCGATATACTTTATTAGTGCTGACCGGTTACAGCACTGCCCCGCTTCGCTTCGCAAGCATCATGGGATTTGTGATGACATTGGTAGGAATTGGTGTCTTTATTTATGTAATTTCCATTTTCATGTTCGCCGGTAGCATCCCAGGTTTTCCTTTTCTCGTATCCATAATAGCCATTTTTGGGGGAACGCAGTTATTTGCGTTGGGAATCTTTGGCGAATACCTCGCCAGGATTTTCACCCGCAGCATGGATAAACCGACCTATGTGATCTCGGATCAAACCGGAAGCCAGGAAAAAAACAGGGGATGATCGTAGCCATCCTGCAGCCTTCCTATATTCCCTGGAGGGGATATTTCCATCAGATCGCACTCTCGGACATCTTCATATTTTATGATGATGTGCAATATGACAAACATGGTTGGCGAAATCGTAACAGAATTAAAACCCCCTCCGGATCCAGATGGTTGACCATTCCTGTTCATTCCTCCGGGAATGTGGTCGAAGAAATCCCCATCAACCAAATCAGGATCGATTGGCATAAGAATTGGGCAGAGTCCCACTGTCAAATCTTCAACCAGGTTTATAAGACTGCACCCTTTTTTCCACAGTATTATCCGCTAATTTCTGGGTTTTATCAGTCCAAACCTGATTTATTAGCCGATTTTACTATTCAAACCACTATCGAACTTGCCAGGAAAATTGGGATCAATCAAACAAGATTCATGCGATCCTCGGAAATCCCCCGGGTAACTGGAAAAAAAACGGATCGCTTGATCCAGATCCTTAAATCGGTCGGTGCCACCGGTTATATTAGCGGTCCTTCAGCCAGAGATTATATTGAACAAGAAAAATTTGATGCAGCGGGCATCCCAATAGAATATATGAAATATGATTACCGTGAATATCCTCAACTCTTCCCCCCGTACGATCCCCAGGTGTCAATTCTAGATTTGCTTATAATGACCGGCAGTGAGGCATTGTCATACATCCTATAATTCAGGCAACCAGGTCCATCCATGCAAAAAATAGGTTCAGAGAACTCTCCATCATCTAATTTCAATTCCCAAAACGATTTTCGGATCGATTTTAATAAACCTTGCCTCACAGGGAATGAGCTCGAATATATCCAGCAGGCGATTCAAAATCATAGAATCTCCGGGGATGGGAGCTTCACAAAAAAATGTAGCTACCTTCTGGAAAAGGATCTTGGCATCCCTAAAGTTCTCCTGACCACCAGTTGTACACATGCGTTGGAAATGAGTGCGATTTTGATCGGGATCCAACCCGGTGATGAAGTTGTAATCCCATCATTTACCTTTGTTTCCACAGTCAATGCTTTCGTTCTTCGGGGGGCAAAACCGGTTTTTGTTGATTCCAAGCCAGACACGCTGAATTTGGATGAGAATCAACTTGAAAGGTTGATCACTCCACACACAAAAGCGGTTGTTCCTGTGCATTACGCTGGTGTCGGCTGCGAAATGGGTCAAATTCTGGAAATCGCTGAGAAATATAATCTCACGGTGATCGAAGATAATGCTCATGGATTATTTGGAAAATACCGGGGAAAATTCCTGGGGACCTTTGGAAAACTTGCTGCGCAAAGTTTCCATGAAACGAAAAATGTAACATGCGGCGAAGGCGGAGCGATATTAATAAATGATCCGGAACTTGTCGAAAATGCCGAGATTATCCGTGAAAAGGGTACGGATCGAAGCAAGTTCTTCCGCGGGCAGGTAGATAAATATGGTTGGGTGAATATTGGCTCAAGTTACCTGCCTTCCGAAATTCTGGCGGCATTTCTCTTGGCTCAGCTTGAAAATTGGAGAATAATCCAGGAAAAGCGAAAATTTATTTGGGAATATTATCATTCCGAACTCTCAGATTGGGCTGAAAAATTTGGCGTTCGCCTACCGGTTGTTCCCCCTGAGTGCGACCAATCCTACCATATGTATTATTTATTAATGCCGTCCCTGGATAAAAGGCAGGAATTTATTCAATATCTTAAATCAAGGGGGATTCTTTCAGTTTTTCATTATCTACCATTGAATACTTCAATAATGGGTGAGAAATTTGGTGCGAAATCCGGGGATTGTCCTGTAGCAGAACGGATCAGCGATCAGCTTGTCCGTTTACCAATGCATTTGGATCTGCGACCCTCTGATTTGGAACAAGTTGTAGATACCATCTCGCATTTCCGTGTTTGACAACTTTCAGCAATTGTTTCCGAAATCGATCTTTGAATCCAAATCACAGCTGCGATTTTTTGTGCTAGAATTTGAAGCATGGAAAATAATACCGATTTAGATCAAAGAATAGATCCTTTCTGGACGATATGGTTTCCGTTGGGGGTTTCGGTTTTCCTTACGGTTCTTACAGCGCTCTCTTTCATTATTGCCTATTTTTCCGGTGGTGAAGTGTCGAAATGGGCAAGCGCTTTTTCAAGTTTGATGATCTCTATTGTTCTATTTACTTCGATTGTTTCTATAGTCCTGTTAGTGTTCAGTATTGCAGGAATGAAAGAACTTTCAAATAATACACCCGGATGGTTAAGCAAGTTGCAGCTTTACAGTATGATCGGAAACGAAAACGAAAAACGTTTTATGAATGCATTGACAAAACCTGTTATCTTTATCAGACAAGGGTTTGCTGGTCTTAACAACTTATTCTCCAAAAAATAACGATCATTTCATACAATTGTAAGAGTGAGGTAAAAGATGCAATCCTGGAAAACGCGAATTCTAATATCGGGAGGCTTCATCGGAGCTTTGGCCGGTGTAATAGCTGCGTTATTGATGGTCCGAAAAGCCGAAACAACAAACACTCAACCCCAACTGACTCCTACCGATGGAGTAAAAATCGGGGTTGGATTGCTGGGATTAATAAAAATGATTTCCGATTCTGGAGATTCAAAATAATTCGCTAGACTTTCCCCTGACACCTGCCGATTCAAATGGCAGGTGTTTTAATTCCTCTGATGTCAATCCCAAATAACCCGACGCAAGCTATTAAGATCCTCTCTTTTGGTAGTATCAGTCGCGATTTTATCATCCCGGTTCATGGCAATCCTATTTCCGATATTCCGGGTGGTTCAGCGCTTTATTGTGCGGTTGGGGCTGCTATTTGGAGAAAAGATCGAATAGGTGTGATTTCCCAGGTTGGAGACGATTTTCCTCTTTCATCGTTGGGGCTTCTCATAAATAATTATATCGATCTTCGGGGAATTCGAATCTTGCCACATTCCCTCGATATTCGTAACTTTCACTCATCCTGGAGTTCTAAAACTTTGCACTCTGAACCTGTTTCAGAGTATTCAAACCTGAACGCTGAGTTTCCTAGAACCTTGCTCGGTTACAAAAAGCAAGGTTTTTATCGAGAGTACCGGACAAAAATAACACCCTTAACAAAGCTGGATATTCCCCCTGATTATTTCCTGGCTACTGCTGCTCATATAAGCCCTTCCCATCGTCTTAGCCAGGTTCTACTAGCATCGCTGCTTCAAAACCACTATTTTGGTACCATCACGATGCATATTTCTGATTCAGACCCGGCTTCATCAAAAAGTGATCTAATCAGGTCAGCCTTGAGGAATCTCACATGCGTCATGATTGGGATTGAATCCCTTAAGAATATCGATGGGACCATTAATAACGGTAATTCGGATTTTTTGAGAGCTGCATCGAGACTGGGTTCAGAAATGGTCGTTGTCTTGCTCGGTAATCAAGGCCGCCTCCTTTTGGATAATAAATCTGGAAAACAGTGGTTTATTCCCGTTTATCCGGTGGAAGAAATTAACCCTGCAGGTGTTGATGATTCCTTTTGTGGAGGATTTATTTCCACTTATAGGAATACTTACGACCCACTCGAGTCGGTTTTATGTGGGAGCGTGTCCGCTTCAATCGTGTCCCAGGGAGTCGGGCTTGGATATGCACTTAATGCGAATCTTGAATTAGCGCAAGCAAGAGTTCAAAAACTGCGAAACCTTGTTCGAAAGCTTTAGATCTCATTTTTCATCTATTCCAAGAACTTCAAATACATTAATTGGATCCCTTTTTCCTTTTGCAAGGACCGGTTCGACCGGTTTTACGTTGATTAAGTTCCCGGTCCGTTTATGAACTTCCTCACTTATTAAAATGCTTCCGGGTTGGGATGCCTCCTGAATTCGCTTTGCAATATTGACAGTGTCCCCAATGGCAGTGTAATCCATCCTTTTTTCCATTCCGACAAGTCCTAAAATTGCAGGGCCGCAGTGAATCCCTATTCCAGAACTTAAACGCGTTTCACTTTTCATAACCTGATGAAGATTGTTTTCACCATTGCGGATCGCGATGGCTGCTTTTACAGCCCGCATTATATGATCCGGTTGTTTTACCGGAGCATTAAACCACGCCATGACCGCATCTCCAAGAAATTTATCGATCGTCCCGGCTTCATTCAGGATGGCACCTGCAGCATTTGCCAAGTATCTATTTAGAACACTAACAAGTTCCTCTGAATTTATCTCTTCGCTTAGATTTGTAAAACCTCTTAAATCGGCAAAAAGGACAGTGATTTCAGTCCTTTTCCCCCCCATCTGGAAATTATTGGTTTCAAGTTGGGCAATAACCGCTGGTGAAACCATCTTTTCGAATAATTTTCTTTGCTCTTCAAGCCGTTTTCTATCTGTCAGGTCATCAATCACGATAACCACGCCTTGGGTTTTGTGCTGCCCGTCTTTTAGTGGTGTCAATTGAAGCATCAATTCTACCTGCCCTCGAACAGGCAATCTGAGACTTGCTTCCAATCCAAGACTGGATTGATCTGATTGGATAACCTGTAACACCGCCTGACGGATCGCTAAGGCAAGAGAAGGGATTTCGTGCGCAAGGCTCTGACCGAATAATTCAACCGAACTCTTTCCAAGGATCGTTTCAGCGGCTTTATTACAGGTAAGGATGCGTCCATTAATATCAATTGTCAGAACTCCTGATGCCACCGAGGTGAATACATGGTCCATCAAGTTCTTCAAGCGGGATACTTCATCAAGTGTCCTGCGCACAGAATTGAACAGTCTCGCGTTTTCAAGGGCAAACGCTGCCTGGTTTGCAAATCCAACCAGGAGATCCAAATCCTTGGTCCCGAACATGCCGGTTTTGATGCGATTGTCTGTATAGATCACTCCGGTGATCTCATCCTTTATTTTCATCGGGACGCACATGATTGACCGCAAATTATATGCGATCACACTTTCCTGGCCATCAAACCGGGGATCCTGCTGAGCATTTGTGGTCAGCAACGGCTTCCCTGTGGAGATGACGGAATTCACGATAGTCGAACTGAATGTCGATTCTGTATCCGGTAGGGACTCCTGTTCCCAATTCCGCGCCACCCGTATGGTTAGCATCCCGGTATGATCTTTCAACATCAGGAATCCGCGTTCAGCATGCGTAAGCCGGACGATTGTATCCATAACAATCTGTAATACGATATCTAATTCGAGGGTTGAATTAACCACCTGACCGATTTGAGCCAATGCACGAAGAGACCGCCTTTCTTCTTCTTGCCTTTTTGATAATTTTCGCAACGTATCAACCTCGGCACCAAGCTGAGAAATCCCCTCTGTTATTAATGTCGGATACCTTTGCTGGTTATCTTCCAATTTGGCCTGCATGCCATTGATCAGAGCCTTCATATATTCAAGCTTTTGATCCATGTAAATATTTGATGCCGTTGAATTGTTTTCTTGCATTAAGTACCCCTTTTTCTCCGATAAAGAAACCCGAAGTAGGTTCGGAAATAAGCTTTTAGCACTTTCGCTCGCAATTTGAGGAACGCATTCTTAGCAAAGTTCTCATCTGCTGATTTCCCACCGAACATATATCTTTGATATTCCTTAAGTATAATCTCCCCCTCGATTTTCACCACAGGATACGCGTCTATTAACTCCTGGATTTTTTCAGAAGGAGTGCCCCGATTTGAATAACGAACTCGAGCGAACTCCCCGATTTTTAACGTAGCACTGAAGATGCTTTCGATTTTAGACCTTTGTTCTTTCGAAAGTATTTCGTCAAACCAAACCGGTGGAATTATCCCTACTTTTTGATATTGAGATGATATCCACATAAATATTTTTTTTCTAGATTTTTCATGCTTAAATATGTAATACACAGTCGATCCAAAAACGATAGTGACACCTATTAGAAAGCCAATCGGGAAAAAACCATTCTTCCTAACCGTGTCAGGATTGACACTAATAATGTTTTCATTTTCGGGAAGATCCTTTTCAGAATTAGCTGCGGATTCCAAGACGTTGGAATCCGGAATGGGTTTTTCCGATCGCACGTTTTCATCCTGGATTACCGATCCGGTTTTATTTGTTGGGATGAAATATTGATTCGGTAACGAAGATGTCGGTTCGAAAACGACCCAACCTGTTCCCGGAAAATAAACTTCCGGCCAGGCATGGAAATTTTTTCGTTTGATTGTGTTTCTCTTACCGGAATTTGTTACCTCCCCTTGGGAAAAGCCCACTGCGAGTCTGGCAGGTATTCCAATCGAGCGCAGCAGGAGGACTTCTGCTGTTGCGTAGTAATTACAGAATCCAGTTTTAGAATCAAAGAGGAACCATTCAATTCTGTCTTTTACATTTATCGGGATTGTTACGGTATCAGAATATGTGTAATTATTCCGAAGGTATTCAGTGATGGCATTGGTTTTTTCGTACTGCGTCTCCAACCCTGCAGTGATCTCCTCCGCCAAAACTTTCATTTCCGGGGATATCGCTGTTGGAAGTTGGAGGTAGCGGTTTAATACCCAGTCTGGTTCAGGACCTATGTTTGTGGATAATTGGTCTTCGGAAATACTCTTTATCCAAACTTCCGGGCGGTAACCATTTCCGGTAAGAATAGTGCTCTCCGGTTCAATTGAGATGATATCTTTTCCTCCCTCATCAAACGGGCTATATACCAGGAAGCCGGGGTTATTGATGGAAATCAGTTCTCCCGGTATGAAATAATCTCCCAGGGGTTGAATTGCTTTGATCCGGTAGGTAACAAAAACCCCATCTGAATTCTCTGTTGGAGAAAGATTTCTACTATTGGGATTAATGGGGGTTTGTTTTTGCTCACCTTCCTGCCACGACCCGTTCTCATACTTTTCATATACTCTTCCTCTCCAATAGATCCGCGTACCCTGTGACAATGCAGTTGACGCTTCCGCAGTAAAGACTACTTCTTCACTAATTGAAATTTGATCCCCAAGATTCAAACTGGGACCGTATCCAATTGCATATGAATGTGAACTACCTTTTAATGATGCTGTCAACCTCTCAAAATTGTCTCTAAACTTATAGGAAAATCTAGAAAAACGAGCCGATTCTGGTGTCCCTGGAGATGCCGCCCTAACCCCAACGGGCACGCTCCAGGCGACAATCACTATGACTAATCCAGTTATCAATAATTCAGGACTGAGACTCCAGTTTTTTATATTATCAAGAGAAGATCTGTATACTTTCCATTCCCCCTTGAATCGAATGGAATTTGCTCGAATATAAAATAGCAGGCAAATAAAAGCTGCCAATCCTGTAATTATGTGATTTCTTTCTGTAGCAGGTAAAAGAAAATCAATCAACGCAAGCAGGAAAAATCCCAGGAAAATCGAATAGATGAATTTTCCTTTACGAACATAAATAAATCCACTATATACTCCGACTATCCAGAAGACACTGGTTAATAATGAGAGGAAAAGTACCGACGATGTAACTTCACCCCCTGATGAAAATTCGTGGATGGAGAAACCGGTTTGTTGTATTTCATTTAAAAGAGTATCCACGATCCGAATACTGGATTTCAGGGTCAACCCGATTGCCAATGGAATGATAATGATGGAATATACGACGATTAGCCAGAATCCGGAGAGTTGGTCAAATCTACTTTTCCCTACAATAACGCCGAATAAAAAACCGCCAACCGAAAGCAAAGTGACAAGCTCAAGATTATCGAACCACTTTGTAGTTTGCAGGTATATGGATACAATCCCTAAAAATGTGCCGAGCAATAGCAGTGACAGGATATCGTTATCCCGCGGGTTTGAATCTTCCATTTTTTGAGTGTACAATAATAATCATCCCAAAGTCAATGAGGTATAAAAATGACAATCCTCTGGCCATTTGAGATTCCCATCATCATCCTTATTCAAAATATTGGGTCATGGCTTGCCCCTTTCATGCATTTCTTTTCATTCCTGGGAACTGAGGAATTCTTCCTTTTGATTTTATCCGCATTATATTGGTGCATCGATTCAACCATTGGATTGCGGGTTGCCCTCTCGCTCCTGATCAGCAACACAGTAAATGGTTACCTGAAATTAGCGCTTAGAGGGGCGAGACCTTACTGGTTTGATTCGTCCATAAAGGGATTGAGTCACGAATCCTCCTTCGGAATACCATCCGGACATGCGCAAAACTCGATGGTTGTCTGGGGAACGATCGCGCTGGGATTTAGAAAGCAGTGGGTAACCATCATCTGCTGTCTGGCAGTCTTTCTTGTCGGTTTCTCGCGTATTTACCTGGGCGTCCATTGGATCAGTGATGTTCTTACAGGTTGGACGATTGGTTTAATCATCTTATGGGTGGTCGCAAAAATGGAGAAACCGGTCGTTGCCTGGTGGGTGAGCAGATCCTTCCCTTTCCAAATATTCCTATCAATCGGATTTTCAGTTGTTATCATTTTTATCGGTTTCCTCTGGCAATCTGCCTTCAAGGGTTGGCAAGTGCCACAATTGTGGCAGCAAAATGTCTCAGCAGCCTTCCCGGGTGCATTGATTGACCCCGCCCCCCGCTCAGATACCTATACCCTCGCTGGATTGTGGCTTGGCATGTTGATTGGTGCGTCGTTGATCCATAAAGTTGGTGGATACCAACCACCGGCAGGATTTGGTCAAAAGTTATTGGCGTATCTAATCGGTCTGATCGGAGTTATGATCTTCTGGTACGGACTCGGTGCGATTTTCCCAAGGACAGAAGATCTTTTTAGCTACGGCTTACGTTATTTACGATACGCCCTCGTCGGTTTTTGGATCATCGCCCTGGCGCCGCTTGTTTTCCGTAAGCTTAAAATATCGATCAAATAATTTGGAGGATAGAATGAAAAAATTTACTGGCTATTTTTTAGGCGCTATCGCAGGCGCAGTTATTTTCAGCGGTTTAGTACTTCTTTTAGCTCCGGTTTCTGGAAAGGAACTTCGTGAAAGGATCAAAACGAAATACCTGGACCTTGAGGCGGAGTTCAAACTTGCTTCCCAGGAACGCAGGGAAGAACTGGAAACTGAGCTTTCCAACCTTCGTAAAGGGCTTCCCTCCGGAAAATAATCTGGCTTGTTATTAAAAAGGAAACCTAAACTAACCAATTTCTAGATTTAGGGTATTGGGATTAACCTGAATTGGTAATTAGCCGGTGTGGTGACGAATCGTGTCGTACCACTCACGATCAATTCAATCGAATTAATCGAATCAAAATTGATACCTAAATCAAGGATCTCGTTCCCTCGGGTTGCAAATCTTTGAACGACTGGAATTTCTCCAGATTGGATAATGGACAATTCATACGTTTGTGGAAGTTCGTTCTTAATCCGCACCCAGCCTTCAGGAACCCACCCGCCATCATTTTTTTCAAAATCGGCGGAATAATTGATTGCCGGAATCGAAACATCATCAATCAACACCCCCTCATTATTGACCGCTGAATCGGTTATCGTTATTAACTGAAGTGTGACTTTTTTTCCGAAGAATTCCGAAAGATCTACTTTTTCATTGACCCAGGATCCTGATTTTCCTGTATAACCGCATCTCAGGTTGGCTCCAACCGGGTTAGTGGTAGTACAGGAAGGGGTATCAATGATCTTCCAATGACCGGATTCGTCCAAGGCTGATAAATATGTGTAATCATAACCATCCTCAAGATCGTACCAAATTCGGTATGTCATTTCAATTGGACCGGTTATCCCTGAAAAATCAAAGTCTTTAGTTAGATTTGTCTCGGAAGAGTCCGCCCGGTTTGACCAAAATGCGTGATTGTTCTGCATATCCGGGACTGATAAGATCTTGACATTCGATGATCCCTGAAACTCCAGGTTGAATTTCCCATCACATTTCAATTCAATATAATCAGTTCCAAATTGGTTAATTGTTCGTTCCTGCCAATCCATCGGGCAACCGGGTGACTCGGTATTTGTAAAAGGAGGGATTGGATAGTCCAGGGAATACGAATACTGACCCTCGCCAACCGAGGGGTCATTCAAATAATTGGTTACAGCCCAGTCACCAAATATCTGGTTCGCAGTCGCTGGTTGACCCGTTGCAGGATCAATCGCCCCAAGGGATTTCAGCAGTGTATCAACCCCCTCAAATCCATTTCCTGGAATTCTCATCAGTTCTCTGATAGCATCCTCGCCAAAACGGGAATATAAATACGCGATAAAGAGGAATGAACTCCCATAATGCGCATCCTGGGTATCGATGTCTTCCGGCCAGGTGTTCAATTGAATATCCGGGTCTGCAGCGAATAGCCCATCGAAACCTCCTGTATCATAACCATTGATCATTGAAGCCAGGTCAGCAAGTCCTTCAGCAACCCAGGTATCTTCATTTCCATCCTGAAACCAGAGGATCATATGATTGAATTCGTGTGCCAATACCCCGTATGTATACGGATCAGGCAACCGCTCCGAAGAGGAAATGAAAAACATTTCATGTCCATTTGAATTGGGATTAACTTCCGGTGGGATAGAATCATCCGCGGAAAAAACCCCTGCGATGGATTCCCCCAGATCATCGGTGTATAAGATGAAAATATGTCCATCATTATCCACCCCCGGCGTCCATTCCGATCCAAAAAATGACCTGGTTTTAGGATAAATTTCTTTTTCAAAGGTATCTGCAAGGGCATTTAGATCCGGTTTATTGAAAACTCTATCTTGCTGGACCCAAAAGTAGGCGTGGGGAGTGGTTTTATGAAGGGTTGCCGTTTTAATGAGAATTTGGTTGGTTTCCTGGTTCAAGACCCAGAATTTTTCAATATCACCTTCAGAATAAATTTTGGGTGGATCGAACTTGGCCCGGGAAAGATCTTTCACCCACCCCAGCTTGAAGGCAGTCTTCACAGGATCAGCAGGTGGAATCTCCGCGTTTTGAATCGCCTTCAATGTTTCATTCGCCTCATCTGGAGGGAGAGAGGTAACAGGCTGATTTGTCAATTTCGGAACGAAAGGGGTTCTCGTTTGAGATGATGTGGAAATAGAATGAAATACGGTTGATAATTGTTGAAAATTCTTAGTTACCACTTTATACCCAAGAAAAGCAAAAAGGCAGCAAAGTATAAATAAAACCGCAACAATCAACGCGATGATGAACCTGGGACGAAATCGGGAATTTGGATTCATCGGATATTTGCGTTAAAACGTTCAGTATCATAAATCATTGAACCTGCTGTCACAATTCCTGCCGAAAACCATAAATAAGGCATTGCGAAGGAGTCGATACTGAACCCTTCGATACAAAAACCGATCAAAATCAGGATCCCGGTCAAACCAATTACTTTAATGAATTTATCCTTTTCAAGTACCATTTTGATCGAGGAAATCAGGATGACGAATAACCAGGAAATGAAAATCGAAAATCCAATGATCCCGGTCTCAGCCAGAAGCCTGAACCAGAGACTCTTGATATTGAGAAGGTTGGCTGAATGGAAAAATAATTTTTTCACTTCCACAAGAGACCATCCATAAGCAACGATGGAAGTCGGGAAATAATAGCCTGCGATTCCCAACCCTACCCCAAGCCAGGGAAAGTCACTAAAGATCTTCCACGCTGCCAGCCAATAGACCAGCCTTTCTCCAAATTTCAATGAGTTGGCATAATGAAGAACAGGATCACTCTCCCCTTGAACAAACTGAAATAAACCAGCCATGCGGGGATCAAACCGGATAAAAGTAAGTGCAATTGCGTATATTACCACCGAATATAAAATGACTAGTGAAATAACAAACCCTAACTGGAATAGGATAAATACACTCTTAGAAGGAGAAGATGATTTTCGGAAAATTCTTACTTCCACTTTTTTTATGATCTTAATATTAAGCCGGATAAAAATAAACGCCGCCATGAGAAGAAATGCCAGCATACCGACTCGTGAAAAAGAAATCATTAATGTGGATGCGCCAAAAACAAGCAGTACGTCTTCAAAATGGAATTTCCATAGTTTGAATGAATGTGCTGAAAATCGGCAGGTTGCGGCCGCCAGCCAGTATGGGAGATAAAGCATATTTAATTGATGCGCAAGCCAGGAGGGTTCCAAAGCCAGGCCTGTCGCCCTGCCGAGAACCAATACGCCAGTGGAAAAAAATGACTGGATGGCATCCATCCAAGGGGGATAATTTCCTAGTATAAGGTTGACAGCGACCTGACAGAAGCTCCACAGGATAATAACCAAACCACCCCAATTGACCATCCTCAATGTGAGTTTTAGGATACTGATGTTTCGGATGTATGAAGACGTTACTAGGTAAAAAGTCACCCCGATGAATAAAGTGACCAAACCCTTAAGCACACTTGAAATCAGCCTGATATCTTTATAAGGTGGGTTTTCGCGGAAAAAAGCTGCCAAAGTCACGATCACTGCCCATAATGTGAAGACCAAGATCGGGATCGTTTGCCTGGGGATTTCTCCTCTTTTGAAAATGTATGGAACAAACCAAAAAATGAATATGAATCCCAGGAAAATCCCGGCAACGGGTGCAACTGACCCGGTGCGGGCAAACTTCGCAACCATTGGTTGACTTGTAATGGGAAGGGAAACTACCAGCATGATCCAGATCCACTGTACCACACGGTCAAACAATTTATTCTGCAAAGGGTAGCGCCTTCGAATTCTGTCCGGGAAATCCGGAAAGGACAAGAATCAATCCGCCGATGAATCCCAGCACTGCACCAGCGAGGACTATTTCGGCTGTTTTGAAAGTCACCGGTGCACCTAAATCATTGCCCGTCTGGGTCACTGTAAAAACCACCGCTGGTATCAATCCGAAACTTTGCGCCTGCTCCTCTTTATACTCGGCACCAAGGTCGTTCAACTCAATGCTAATCGCTTTGATTGACGAAAGCACACATGGAGGTACGGCCGGACGATTCGTGACAGCATTGGTAAAACAGCTTTGCAATTGAGAGATCTGGCGGGAGAGTAATAATGCCTTTCTGGAATGCGAAAGAGCTTCGTCCAAAGTTTCCGTGGCAATATCAGCCCATCTTAAACTGATCTCATCCGCAGTGTGTGTATTCGCTGATCTTACCCGCAAGATCCACCGGTAACCCTCTCGTTCAGCGAAAAGGTGGGAACGAATATTCTCTTCTATCATTGCGCGGGTTTCAGGATTTAGAGAATCCTGTAATTGTGTGATCACCGAATCGGAAACGATCACCTCGCCAATCACGGAGAGAACATGATCCTCTTCAAGGTCCGTCATTAAACCTGTTTCAGAATAATTGATCGCAGTTGAAATTACTGAACGGGATTCAAATAAGGGGGGTTGTGTAAGATGGAAAACCCACCCAATTCCTGCACCCAGGATCATGCACATGGTGATAATCCACCATCGGTTGATTAACCGGTCCAAGTATTCACGGGGTTTATAACCGTTATGCATGGAAATATTATAACCTGCGGGTGATTCGAATTCTTCTTATTTGTGAATAATTACCAGCAACTGCATTATCAAATTTTTATTTTTCATTCGCATAACGGACAAAGAGGGATAATAACCCTCCTATTGCTGCAACTACTGCACTTAGTATGAATAGTGTTTGGAACCCTTGAGAATCTGCAATCTTCCCTCCCAGGATCGCAGCAGCTGCACCGGCGGCAAAATCAAACCCCAGGATCAAACCGGATGCCAATCCCCCCCTGCTGGGAATCAATTTTTGTCCTTTCAGGATCAATGTACTGAATGTAAGTCCAAGCATTATGCCGGAGAGGAACATGATCACGAACCAATAAGGTCCATAAGGAACGATTGCAGTGAGAAAGAGAGGAATAACGCTAAAAATCATCCCGGTCCGGATCGTCTTCATACCTCCCCAATGGTCGGCGAGATAACCCCCTGTAAGCGTACCTATCGTGGATCCTGCCATATAGATTGCAGCAATGGCACCATATACTTTGGGTGATTCACCCAGCCCTGCAACGTACTTGGGAGCAAATGTGATGATGGTTTGTGTCGACCAGGCCTGCGTGGCTAACACAGTAAAAAGCAGTACCGCTCCAATAATTCCCACCTGGTCAATTTCACCTTTACTTTCAACTTTGGAGGAATCCAAGCTTTTAGTCGCATGTAAACCATTTTTTAAGACATGATTTGTCCAGAAAAGAATCGGAATAGTGAAGAGGAGGAACCAGAGATACCCATTTTTCCCACCGGTTTCAAGTATCAACCCGCCCAGGATGGGACCAATAAAAAAAGCCAGCTGCCCTCCCAGGAAGAATACAGAAGTAGCAAGGGATTCGCGTTTCTGGGGATCCTCTTTCCCAATCCGCATGGCTTCTGTAGCTCCGGCAGGATGAAAAGCTCCGGCCCCGAGATTTGCAGCGATGAGCAGTGCCGGGGCATAGGTTAAAGGAAAAAATGCCATAACAGTGAAACAGAATATGATCCAGGCAAGACCGCCTACGATCAATTTTTTTCCCCCAATTTTATCTGCCATCCACCCGAATAATGGTTGGGAGAGGCCACTGAAAAAAATCGCCAAAGTTGTCATCAGACCCAACCAGGCATTATCCATCCCGAGGGTGACCGCCACAAATGTCAAAAGAATGGAGCGCTGGCTGATAAAAATATCGACCGACAAATGGGTCAGATCTATCGCTAGGAATCGTTTGTTTTTTAGAAAATCCACTGAGGTAAGTTCATTCCTCTCATCAATGATAAAGATCCAACTCAATGATTTTTTGAAACACTTTCTCTGGCAAATAGTATTGAAAGGGTTGATGCCGTTGGATCCTGTCTCGGATTTGGTGAGAGGAGATCTCAAGCAATGGAGCATCGATGAATTTTACTTTTCGAGTCAATCCTGATATGTTTTCTTCGAGGATGGCCATATCCGTCTTGTTCCCTGGACGCCGCATTACCCCCAGAAAATCTACTTCATCAATAAACTGAACTGGTTCATGCCATTTCGGCAAATCCTGAAGCGCGTCTTCACCGATCAGATAATAAATCTTAGCCTGTGGTTCGCGCTGTTTCACTTCTCTTACAGTATCGAGCGCAAATTGTGGAGGTTCCCTTTCAAGTTCAAGCGTGGATAATTCAAAAATCGGGTCATTAGCTATTGCCGCTTGTACGAGCTGAATTCGTATTGATACCGGAGTGATCGTCTGGTGTTGTTTTAGTGGAGAAATTGGGGTTACCATCCAGAGAAGTCGATCAAGTTTTAATTGACTGGCTGATTCCATCGCCAGGATCAGGTGCCCCAAGTGGGGAGGATCAAATGTGCCGCCAAATAGCCCGATATTCATTACTTTCCGATTTTATCCTCAATCTGTCCATTCAAGCTCAAAATCGCGAATGAAGACGGTCTCACCTTCCTGGATGCCAGCATTTCTGAGGGCTTCATCAACGCCAAGACGTTCCATCAATCTTTGAAAGCGCCTCACGGATCCGTCATATTCCCAATAAGTCATTTCGGCAGCACGTTCTATGGCAGCCCCGCTCACCCGGTAACCTTCGGGGATCTTCTGAACCTCAAATGAATTCTCACTTTTTTCCGGTCGGTAGACCGGAATTTCTTCTGTTACAACCAATTCCGGTGTCTTCTGGACCAGTTCTGCAACTTTCCACAACATTGGGGTAAGCTCCTGGCGGGTCAAGGCAGACACTGCCATGGGAATATAACCCCGTTTTTTCAAATCCTTTAAAACGTTCTTCCAGCGTTCCTGGACCTCGGGAAGATCTATCTTATTCAATACAACCAGTTGCGGTTTTTGGGACAAATTTGGATCAAATAATGCCATTTCGCTGTTGATTTGAGAAAAATCCGCGATTGGGTCGACCGATAAACCGTCCAGAAGATGAATAAGAACCCGGGTGCGTTGAATATGTCGTAAAAAAGCATCCCCCAGGCCTGCTCCCTGGTGAGCCCCCTCGATCAACCCCGGGATATCTGCAAGGACTAGGGTCGTTTCCTTATCAAGTTCAACCACCCCTAAATTAGGCTCAAGGGTGGTGAAAGGATAATCCCCAATTTTTGGTTTTGCATTGGAGACTGATGCCAACAGACTTGATTTTCCTGCATTCGGAATTCCGATGATACCGACATCCGCAATGAGCTTCAGCTCCAACTTGACGGATAAGATCTCCCCGGGCTCACCTTTCTCTGCTGTCCTGGGTGCCTGGTTGCGGGAGGTTGCAAAATGCTGGTTTCCCTTCCCACCCCTACCCCCTTTGCATAATGTTATTGCATGACCATCATGAACCAGGTCTGCGATTATACTTCCTGTGGAGGAATCGTAAATAATGGTTCCTGGAGGGACTTGAACCGTGAGCGATTCAGCTGACTTTCCACTCATATTATTCGGTCCACCCCTGCCACCATCACCAGCGATGTACCGGGATTTATGCCTGAATTGGGCGAGCGTATTTAAGTGCGGCGAGACCTTGAAGATGACATCTCCACCCCTACCCCCATCTCCTCCATCCGGTCCACCACGGGCAACGAACTTTTCACGGTGAAAGTGAACTGCACCATCACCGCCTTTTCCGGATTTAATATAAATTTCGGCTTCATCAATGAACATCTTCGATTACCTGCAAATCATCGGGGGATCCTTCGAAAAACCTCGAGCGGATCCCCCGATCCTTTTCTATTTATTTCTTGAATTTCTTCTTCAGGATATCTTCAAGGGTAGGTTTTCCGATTTCCTGAAGCTCATAGCGAACCCGCTGCATGGGTTTATTCACCTTGATGATTCGGGTCAAATCGATGGGTGTTGCAGAAATCACCATATCGACATCAGCAGAATTGATGGTTTTTTCCAAATCTTTTACCATTTCATCTCCGTACCCCATCGCTGGCAGGATGGCTCCGGTATTCGGGTATTTCTTATAAGTCGCATCGATCGAACCTACGGCGAATGGACGCGGATCAACGATTTCCGCGGCTCCAAACCTGCGCGCAGCCACCCAACCAGCTCCATATTTCATTTCTCCATGGGTTAGCGTTGGGCCGTCTTCAATCACAAGCACCCGTTTACCGCGTATATCTTCCGGTTTATCTACAAACAAGGGTGAGGCAGCTTCAATTATCAAAGCCTTCGGGTTTATTCTGCTGATATTTTCCCGAACAGTGATCACATTTTCCGGAGCTGCAGTATCCACCTTGTTGATCACGAAAACATCCGCCAACCGGACATTGGTTTCCCCGGGGTGGTATGAAGTTTCGTGACCCGGCCGGTGTGGATCAACAACGACAATCGCCAGATCAGAAACATAGAACGAGAAATCGTTATTTCCACCATCCCAGAGGACGATGTCAACTTCGGTCTCAGCCTGGCGAAGGATGGCCTCGTAATCGACACCGGCATAGACAATGATGCCGTTATCAATGTGGGGTTCATATTCTTCGCGTTCTTCGATTGTGCACTGGTGTTTATCCAGATCCGCATAGGAGGCAAAGCGTTGTACTTTTTGTTTGACCAGATCGCCATAAGGCATCGGGTGGCGGATAGCGGCAACTTTAAACCCCATATCGCGCAGGATCAGCGAAACCCGCCGGGTGGTCTGGCTTTTTCCGGACCCGGTACGCACCGCGCAAACAGAAACGACCGGTTTCGTTGATTTGATTTGGGTGAAGCGTGGACCCATCAGTTTGAAATCTGCCCCGGCAGCCATGACCTGTGAGGCTTTGTGCATGATGTACTCGTGGGAGACATCGCTATACGCGAAAACAACTTCATCAACCTTCAAGTCCTTAATCAATTTATCAAGTTCCTGTTCCGGGTAAATATTGATGCCTTTTGGATATTGTTTACCGGCAAGTTCAGCTGGATATTTCCGGCCTTCGATGTTGGGAATCTGCGTGGCGGTGAATGCCACAACTTCGTACCCCGGATTTTCCCGGAAAAAGGTATTGAAATTGTGGAAATCTCTGCCAGCTGCTCCCATTATTAATGTTCGGATCGGGTTCATGTGTTTCACCACTCCTTAAAAGATTTGGATTTCACATCGCTTCTGGGGCTGTGATGCCCATCAAACCCAGAGAATTTGCTAACGTTTGCTTTGCCGCCGCGACCATTCGCAATCGCATGCTCCGCACCGGTTCCTCTGCTTGAATGACCCGGCAGTGAGTGTAAAAATCGTGGAAACTTTTCGCGAGGTCGTATGCATAATTTGTCAGGTCAAGCGGCTTAAATTGGTCGGCTGCGACCGTAACAACATCCGGGAACCTTGAAAGCAGATTTATCAATTCAACTTCTTGTTTCGTCAGTTCAAGATCAATCTCATCGGACTGAGGGATTCCACCGGGTGCATTGCGAAGGATGCTGCAGGCACGCACGTGCGCATTTTGGATATATGGAGCTGCCTGACCGTTAAAATCGAGAGCAGCTTCCCAATCGAATGTTACCACCTTTGTGTTTTCACGGGATAGCATGGTGTATTTAATCGCTCCAAGGGCAACTGCTCTGGAGATCTTTTCTTTTTCTACATTGGTTAATGCAGGATTCTTCTCTTCAACTATTGCAAGAGCTCTGCTGGTTGCTTCCTTGATGAGATCTTCCAGAAGGACAACGGTTCCTTCACGCGAGGCCATCACAACATTTCCGGGCAAACTAACCAGTTCGTAGGGGATATGCTGGCATTGGTCCGCCCAGGGATACCCTGCTAATTCGAGCGTCTTGAAGATCTGGGTGAAATGCAAGGATTGTCTCACATCCACTACATACAAAGACTGCGTCAGCTCTGGGTAATCGCTGAATTTTTTTATCGCGAGTGCAAGATCTTCGGTGGCATACAACGCGGTGCTGTCTGACCGAAGAATTACTAAAACCCGGTACTTTTCTTTTTCATTCCCGAGAAGTTCATCCAATTTTACGATGACCGCTCCACCCAGGTCCCGTTCGTCAGTGGCGATACTTTTATCTATTAATGTTTCAACTACAACCTGGCCAGCCTTTTCTACTTCACTTGGAAAATAATAAATATCAAAGGAAATATCCAGTAATCCATAAATCTGACGGAAACCTTCCAGGGACCATTCCCTGGTCTGCTTCCATAAGCTTGTTACCTCTTCATCACGCTGATCCCACCGGGTATAGAGCTCGCGCACTTCTGCTTCAAGTCCAGGATCCTCTTCCAACCTGCGGTTGGCTTCGGCATAGAGCTCGCCCATCCATTTGGTGATTTCTTCGGCAGGTTTTTCACCGGAGTGGAATTTCATGTAATTCCATAACCATTTCATCACATGCAGGCCGATATCCCCCGGGTAATTTGCGCGGATCACCTCGTAGCCGGCAAAATCCAGCATCCGGCTGATAACATCGCCAAGAATCGCACTGCGCAAGTGACCCACGTGAAACGCCTTGTGTGTATTTGGTTGGGAAAACTCCACCATGATCTGTTCGTTCCGTGCCGGGTGTCGCCCAAAATTTCCTTTTTCTTCGAGGATGGAATCCAGCACGCGCCTGGCGAAAGCAGATGTTGAAAAATAGAGATTCAAATATCCTTTCACTGCTTCGATCTTTGAAAAATCAGCGGGCAACGTTATCCCTTCAGCGATCATGAGAGCGAGTTGTTGCGCTCGCTCTGCTACATTTCTATTTTCTCCCCGCTGATTTTCTAATGCTGCTGTTTTAAAAAGGGAAATTGATATTCCCCATTCTCCAGAAAAAGGAATGTAATTCCATAGGAAAGCAGGAGCCGGGATTCTCTGAGTCAGGCAAAAATCCGTGATCTCTTTTTCAACTTGATGTTGTTCTTGTTCAAACATTACGCTTCCCCATTGGGTGGCAGAGCTATTTGAAATTGGTGTCCGGTAAATATTTTATAAATTATTCTATCTGAAATTGAAAGCGGGAGAATAATACTCCCGCTGCTGTTTGTCGATATTACCCCGTAGGCGGGGTGAGATTCCTTGCTATTTTTCCAGCGCAGCCAGGCGTTTCATCAACCGGCTTTTACGTCGGGCAGCGTTATTCTTATGGATAACGCCTTTCTGGGCAGCTCTATCAAGCGTTCGGATTGCGAGCAGGGTAGCTTTTTCTGCAACAGCTTTATCGCCTTTTTCAATGGAACCAAGCGCTTTTCCAATAATGGTTCGCGCGCTTCCGCGGTAAACCCGATTGTGAACACGGCGTTTTTCATTCTGCCGGTTCCTCTTAATTTGCGAGCGGATATTTGCCAAAGTTACTCCTCCATAAATTCTTACATAAACAACGAGGTTGAATTTTACTTGATGGGATAAAAAATGTCTAGGGTTTTGGATATATCGAAATAGGAATAAATCATTTGAAAAAACATATGCTTGTCAAAACAAAAAATCCCGTAATTTTAAAAAGACCCTCCCGTTCAAAGGAGGGTCTGAATCAACCTTGATTGTTTATTTATCTTGCAGTGCTGCCAGGCCGGGTAATTCCAATCCTTCAAGCATTTCGAGGGAGGCTCCGCCACCTGTTGATATATGAGTGATTTTATCCGCCACGCCTGATTTCTGGACTGCAGAAACTGATTCTCCGCCGCCGATCACGCTCACTGCGTTGCTGGCTGCAATCTCTTTGGCAATCGCAAAAGTGCCTTCTGCGAATTTCGGAAATTCGAAAACGCCCATGGGACCATTCCAGACGACCGTTCCGGCAGTCTTGATGACCTTGCCATACGCCTCAATAGCATCAGGGCCGATATCCAGGATTCGCCAGCCTTCCGGGACAGGACCAACCTGGATGATCTTTTTCTGAGCTTCCGCATCGAATTTATCTCCGATGGCAATATCCACCGGCAGGCGGAGTTTGGTGGTTCCCGATTTTAGAAGTTCCCGGGCGGTATCAAGCGCTTCATCTTCTACCAATGAATCCGCGGTGGGATAACCCTGAGCCTTGAAGAAGGTATTCGCCATACCGCCACCGATGAGGATCGTATCTGCCTTGCTTAGCAGATTCTTGATCACGCCGATTTTATCCGAAATCTTTGCTCCACCCAGGATTGCGACAAATGGCCGCTTGGGATTTGCGACAGCTTCACCAAGATATTTGATCTCTTTTTCCATCAGGAATCCCGCTACTCCCGGCAGAAAATGCGCCACGCCTTCTGTTGATGAATGCGCCCTGTGGGCAGTGCCGAAGGCATCATTCACATAAATATCCGCCAGGGATGCCATCTGTTTGGCAAGATCCATGTCGTTTTTCTCTTCTTCCGGGTGGAAACGAGTGTTTTCGAGGACGAGGATCTCTCCGTATTTCAAACCTTTGGCGGCTGCTTCAGCTTTGGGACCAACGCAATCTTCAGCAAATTTAACTTCCATGCCCATCAATTTTCCCAAATACGCTGCGACTGGCCTGAGGGTGAAGGCCATATCCGGACCGCCCTTGGGGCGACCAAGATGGGAACAAAGGATGACCGCGGCGCCTTTATCTAGAAGGTATTGGATGGTCGGGATCGCCGCGCGTATGCGGGTGTCATCAGACACAGCGCCGTCTTTCATGGGAACATTGAAATCGACGCGAACAAGGGCTTTCTTATTTTTAAAATCAAAATCTCGGATCGTTTTTTTATTGAACATGATAATCTCCCATCAAAAAATGAAAGGATGCGCTATCCGGATGATTTTTGTTTCATCAGATGGCGCATCCATGATTTTGAAAGTACCCGATTAGAGTTTCTTCGCTAGCAAGGCTGCCAGGTCCGCGGTGCGGCAACTGTAGCCCCATTCGTTATCGTACCAGGCAACGACTTTAACCAGGTTGCCACCCATCACCATGCTCGAGGGTAGGTCGACAATCGAAGAACGGGGATCCCGTTTGAAATCGGTTGAAACAAGCGGGTCGCCATATTCACCATGAGTCACGCCAAGGATACCTTTTAGGCTGCCTTTGGCGGCTTCCTCAAATACGGAGTTGAGTTCTTCCTTGGTGGTTGATTTTTCCAGGGTGGCGGTGAAATCAACAATAGAGACGGTGGGGGTCGGGACACGCAGTGAATAGCCGTCGAATTTACCTTTAAGGTCGGGGATCACCAGCGCAATAGCTTTGGCAGCTCCGGTGGTGGTCGGGATGATATTCAAACCGGCCGAGCGGGAGCGGCGCATTTCCTTCTTGTGTCCCTGGTCCAGGATGACCTGGTCGTTTGTATAAGAATGGATGGTGCACATCACCGCGTTCAGGATATTGAATTTGTCATGAACCACCTTGGCTGCGGGTGCCAGGCAGTTCGTTGTGCAGGACGCATTGGAAAGCACATGGTGCTTGGCAGGATCGTACTTGGATTCATTGACGCCAAGCACAATGGTGATATCTTCGTTTTTGGCAGGAGCGGAGATGATGACCTTCTTTGCCCCACCCTTTTGAATGTGGACATTGGCGCCAGCTTTTCCTTTGGCGGGGTCGCCGATGGCATCAGTGAAAACACCGGTGGATTCAATAACAATATCCACACCAAGATCACCCCACTTGAGGTTGCCTGGATCTTTTTCCGCAAAAACCTTAACAACTTTGCCATCAACAACAATATCGTTTTCTGCGACTTCCACATTCTTGCCCCAGATCCCATAAGTGGAATCATACTTGAGAAGGTGGGCGTTCTGTTTCGCATCGAAGAGATCATTGACAGCAACAACTTCCAGGTCGTTTGGATACAGTTCAGTGATCGTCTTGAAAACCAACCTACCGATTCGACCAAAACCATTAATACCAACTTTTACTTTACCCATTTTTCATTCCTCCGAGATTTTTTGAAATTTTACCATGAGAGGTTCATGGTGATTACCATTTGATCAGACATCTTTTTCAACCAGGGGACCAGTTTTCTCCAAATAGAGATCCATGATCGCAGATGTCAACTTTAATGAATCATGTCGCCAGGGGTGCTCAGTATCCACTAAATCAGTTGCGTAAACCTGGAAATCTTGGTCCAGGTCGCTTTCACATTTCACCCATTGTACTCCATGAGACAACTTTCCATCAAAGCGGTTATTGATGACCATCAAGTCGAATATATTACTCCCGAGATGATCTTGTAAAACCTGGATATGTTTCTTGCAGGTGAATTTGTCTGTCTCACCCACCTGGGTGGCAACATTGCAGATGTAAAATTTCAAAGCCCTGCTCGAAAGCAACGCAGCTTTTATGTCGGGGACCAATAGATTGGGAAGGATACTCGTATAAAGGCTGCCAGGTCCAACCAGAATGAGATCAGCAGAAAGAATCGCCTGGATTGCCGGCGGATATCCGGATGGGTTATCCGGTTCAAGCCAAATTCTATGGATGGTGCCTTTCGCCAGCGGGATTTTACTTTCACCCCGTACTTGGGTTTCGCCGTTTTTATCCTTATTCTCCATATCGGCTACCAGGCGGACATCATGTAACGTGGATGGTAACACTCTGCCCCTTACTGCCAAAACGCGACCGGATTCAGCTACAGCTTCTTCAAAACTACCTGTGATATCCGTAAGGGCGGTGATAAGCAAATTGCCCAGGGAATGACCGTTCAATCCCATTTTTTCGCCAAAACGGTATTGAAACACCTGAGATAACAAAGCCTCATCGTCAGATAAAGCAGCCAGGCAATTGCGGATATCGCCTGGAGGAAGGATACCCATATTCTTCCTGATCGCCCCGGAAGAGCCGCCGTCATCCGCAACGGTCACCACAGCGGTAAGGTTGCTGGTCTGCGTTTTCATTCCCCTCAGAAGGGTGGATAACCCGTTTCCACCCCCGATCGTAACGATCTTGGGACCTCTTTCACGTTTCCGATAACTGGAAATGGAATCTACGACCACTGTTCCGGAAGGTAAAAATGGTTTCAGTAACGACCGATTCAAACCAGTCACACCCCAAAATAAAAAGGCGATTCCCAATCCTCCAAAAACAATCGCTCTTAGCGTTCTGTCCAGAAATCTGAGCGATAAAAACGAAAAAGCCGGAAGCCACCAGGTGGATGGCGCCGTCCGGTAAATATCCAGGATCAAGACTGCCAATCCCACGGCAAGCAGGGTTGTACCAAAAAGTATAAGAAGAATCCATCTTTTTATTCCGATGCCGGGAACAAACCAGCGCAATTGCCTGGAAAAGAAACTCTTTAGGGTGGCGGATAATCCAATCTTGCTCGAACGCATCTCGGCTAAATAATAGCAGTGAATGAAAGACCCGTCAACCAAACCTCTAATATGTTCAAATTCAAATCGATATTGAACGGAATATATACACCAATCATTTCCTAGACTGCTTTTCTGCCCATATTTGGTGGTGTATAATCATCTTTGTAGGCTTTTCCGGCATTGAACGCGATGAAGGTCCGGAAGATCCGAAATAATTCACCGGTTTCCAAAGAATTACAGACCATTAATTTAAGGAGGAATTCCAATGGAACCGTTAAAGTTACCAGGGCCTAAGGCCAGGAAAATTATCGCACGTGACCATGCGGTAGTTTCCCCTTCTTATCCTCGAGGTTATCCCTTCGTGATGGATCATGGAAAAGGTACCGAAGTGTGGGATGTTGACGGAAACCGTTTCCTCGATTTCGCGGCAGGGATAGCAGTTGTCTCCACCGGTCACAGTCACCCGCTTGTTGTTAAAGCCATCCAGGATCAAGCCGAAAAATTCATCCATATTTCCTCAGATTACTACCACTCGCTTTGGGTGGAATTATCCGAGTACCTGGATCGGATAACACCATTCGATGACCCTGCGGTTACATTTCTAACCAATTCAGGTACCGAAAGTGTTGAAACTGCGATCAAACTTGCCAGACATGCCACTGGCAGAACCCAATTTATTGGGTTCACCGGCGGGTTTCACGGGCGGACCATGGGAGCAGTGTCTTTTACCGCGAGTAAATCCGCATATCATAAAGGATTCTTCCCATTGATGGGCGGTGTAACCCATGTTCCCTACCCGGACCCTTACCGCCCTGTTTTGATTTCCAAACCAGGCGAGGATTACGGTCAGACAGTTGTCCGTTATATTGAAGAAGAAGTATTTCACAGGAACATACCAGCCGAAGAAGTTGCTGGTATCCTGGTGGAACCTATCCAAGGGGAAGGTGGATATATCGTCCCTCCTGCCGGATTTTTCCCTGCTTTGCGCGAACTCTGTGACAGATATGGCATTTTACTGATCGCTGATGAAGTCCAATCCGGGATGGGTCGTACGGGAAAATGGTGGGCGATCGAACATTTCGGGGTTGAACCGGATATCATTACTTCTGCCAAAGGAATCGCATCCGGGGTACCGCTTGGGGCGATGATCGCGAAAAAGAAATTTGTTACCTGGCCAAAAGGATCTCATGGAAATACATACGGTGGAAATCCGCTTGCCTGTGCAGCTGCCTTGGCTACGCTAGGTTTAATTGAAAATGAATATTTGGAAAATGCGAAAGAAAATGGGCATCATGCGCTCCAAGTTCTCAGCGAAATGGCAAAGCGACATCCTTCCATTGGCTGCGTTCGCGGGATCGGGTTGATGATCGGAGTGGAATTCGTTAAGGATTTCGAAAAGCGCGAACCGGCAGTTGGATTGCGGGATAAAATTGTGGATCTTTGCTTTGAGCGCGGTCTTCTCTCCCTTGGCTGCGGAAAAAGTGTGATCCGCATATCGCCCCCTTTAAGTATAAAAAGAGCTGAGATGGATGATGGTCTTGCAATTCTCGATGAAGCCATCACCAAAGCTGAAAACGGTGTTTATCCGATGATCGAAAAGGATATTCCGGCTAATTCCTTGATTGATAATTGATGCTTCCTGATTTCCGTGTTCGCCAGCGTGATTACCTCTTAGAGATCACCCGGGCTCTTACCCAAGATCTGGATCTTGATCGACTTCTCAGTCGGATTCTGAATATTTCCGTTGAAATGCTTTCCGGTAATGGTGGGTTGATTGCGCTCCGCTCCGAGGAAGGAAGGTGGCAGATCCAGGTTTCGCAAGGTCTGGCTCCATCTTTTTTACATTTCCTTGAACCATCCCTGGCTGAGATTTCCACGCAAAATTCCGATACACAATCCGAGATGCCCGAAATCGGCCGTCGCCTAAATGAGTTAACCGAAGCAGCCAGCATGGGTCAATTGACCAGTGTCGGACTTACACTGATGACCCGACAAAAAGTTCTTGGCGGGATCTTTATTTTTCGCAAATTTCCGGGATTGTTTTCAAGCAATGACCGGGCGCTCCTGGCCAGTTTCGCCGATCAAGCTGCCATTGCAGTCCAGAATGCTCAACTCTACCAACAAAGCTTGAATGAAACCCAAAGGACCAAAGCTCTTCTGGAAAACGCCGCTGATGGGATCCTGATTTTAAATCCGGATCTTTCCGTATCATCGGCGAACGCAGCATTGTCCCGAATCCTTGCGAGTGAGGAAACAATTAAAGGGAAAACCCATGGTGACGTGATTCACTGGGTAAACAAACCGCCCATTCTGGAACTCGGAGGGGCAATCGCAGGAGGATGGCCATTAACCCCGAATGCGACTCTTTACGTCGAAGGGGATCTCCTCCGGTTCGATCAGAATCTCCCCCCTCTTCCGGTCGGAATAACGTATGCCCCGCTCCTTTCCCCCGGGGGTACTCTCCAAAATATCATTGCTACAATCCGTGATATTTCTCATTTCCGCGAAGCAGATGAATTGAAAAGTACCTTTATTTCAATCGTTAGCCATGAATTGAAAACACCAGTAGCCTTGATCAAAGGGTATGTCAGTACACTCCGCAGGGATGATGCCCGTTGGGATCCTATTGTGGTGGATGAAAGTTTAAAAGTCATCGAAGAAGAAGCGGATCATCTTGGAGAATTGATAGAGGATCTTCTTGATACTTCAAGGCTCCAAGCAAGTAGCTTGTCTTTGAAAAAAAGCGAAGTTTACCTGCCGGAATTGATTGACCGTTTGATTAAGCGATTCAAAACACAGACTGCAGACCATTCTCTTATGTCTTCTTACACTCCTGAGTTTCCCATGGTCTTTGCAGATGAGAAAAGGATAGAGCAGGTTGTTTCAAATTTAATTTCCAACGCGATCAAATATTCTTCCAATGGGATAATTTCCATTGAAGGACACCAGAATAACCAAAATGTGATTGTTTGTGTTCGCGATGATGGCCTTGGGATTTCACCGGACGACCTGCCGCATGTTTTTGATAGGTTCTACCGCGGACCTGGCGAAGCCCGAAAAACCAAAGGCGCAGGATTGGGGTTATACCTCGCGAAGGCTATTGTGGAAGCACATGGCGGGAAAATCTGGGTGGATAGTGGAATCGAAAAAGGAGCCCGTATCTGTTTTTCTCTTCCCATCCATACTTAAAGTATCGACAATAAATTTCAGGTTGAAAATCCATAATGGTATAATCGCGGGGTATTTCATCCTTCGGTAAAGAGAAAAACCATGGCAAAAATTCAAACATCCTGTCCTCGCTGCAGACAGCCTATCGTTGCGGATGTTGAACAGGTTTTCGACCAAAATGTTGACCCTCAGGCGAAACAAAAACTTCTCGGCGGGTCGGTAAATTTCGCTCGTTGCCAGAGTTGCGGTTATGAAGGTCCTTTATCCACCCCGATGGTGTATCATGATCCGGAAAAGGAACTCCTCCTCACATATTTCCCCAGTGAACTGGGATTACCTTTGAACGAGCAGGAAAAACTTTTCGGTCCCCTCTTAAACCAGATCATCAACCGGCTTCCCAATGAAAAGAAAAAGGGCTATCTTCTTCAACCCAAATCGATGTTCACCTATCAGACCCTTATCGAAACCATCCTCGGCGCGGATGGGATCACCAAAGAAATGCTGGATGAGCAACAAAAAAAGCTCAATCTCCTCCAACGCTTGATGACTTCGAGCCCGGAAAATCGCGTCGAGATAATCAAGCAGGAATCCGCACTCATCGACGAATCTTTCTTTGTACTCTTGGGTAGATATATGGAAGCAGCATCAGCGCAAGGAAATAAAAAGGTCGTGGATACCCTCAATGAGGTGCAAACCGCGCTCATTGAAAACACCGAGATTGGCAGGAAGTTAAAATTCCAATCGGAAGAAATCGAAGCCGCGCTGAAAGATCTCCAGGCAGCCAGCAAGGAGGGATTAACGCGCGAGAAATTGCTTGAACTATTGATCAATTCACCTACTGACATCCGCTTGTCAACAATAGTCAGTTATGCCCGATCCGGAATGGATTATTCCTTTTTCCAATTATTGACGGAAAAAATCGACCAGGCCCAAGGTGAGGATAAAGAAAAACTAACTCAATTACGTCAAAAATTGCTTGATTTGACTCAGGCGATTGATAAACGGTTGGATGAAGAACTGGTAAGAGCACGTCAATTATTGGAGAAAATTCTCAGTGCAGAGGATATTCAGAAAGCAGTGGAAGAGAATCTTGACCAGATTGATGAATTCTTCAACCAAGTTCTAAAAACTGCTCTCGATGACGCCCGTCAGCGGGGTGACCTGGAGAGAAGCAGTCGTATTCAACAAGTTGTTTTGGTCGTGGAAAAAGCCAGTGCTCCCCCACCAGAGGTTGAACTTATCGAGAGATTGCTGGCAGCAAAAGATGATACTGAATTGAATTCCCTAGTGGAAGATAATTCAAGCCAGCTCACCCCCGAATTCATGCAAATCCTGAATACAATTGTTGCCCAGAGCGGAGAAAGTAGTAACCCGGAGATTTCGCAGAAATTGAAAAGTGTTTACTCTGCAGTCATGAAGGCATCGATGAAAGCCAAGATCAAGTAAATAATCAAACCCTGCCCGACCCGGACAGGGTTCTTTATTATTTATCTTCAAAATGAAAATGTTAATTAGTCGATCGGGTTGTCCAAGCGAACACCATGTCCTCGCACAGTAATGATATATTCATGCGTAGAATCTTTTTCCTGAATCCTATAACGTAACCGCCGAATCAATGCATCCATAGCCTGGTCGGAAACGCTGATCGCCTCTTCCTCTCCCCACACTACCATCATTAAATCCTGACGTGAAACTACTTCTCCGGCTTGATTATAGAGCAAATTTAAAAGGTTAAACTGCGGGACAGAAAGTGGTGGGATAAGTTCTGCTTCCCCTACCCAAACCCTTCGTGACCGGGGATCCAGACGAAGTTTTCCTTTCTTACCGGGATTCATCCTGTTTTGCTGATCCATGGGAAGGGTGGAATCTGAGCTTAGGAACACAAATTGCTGCACCAACGCTACCTGCATAAGGTCGCCATCCTGTAAATAAATTGGCTCGTTAATAGTTATGCCATTCAATGAGGTGCCATTTTTACTTCCAAGATCTTCAAGCATAATTCCTTCCGGGTTTAAAATGATCCGGGCATGAAACCTCGATACTTGCCGGTCTGATATGACAACATTACACTCCTGGTCCCGCCCGATGAGGAGAGTACCCTCAAGTGGCCAGCACAGTCCATTCAGCAATCCTGATTGGCCTATAAGAATCGGTTTTGTTGTATCTTTCCGTTCCAAATTATCCCTTCCCTTCAATTCTTAATGTTATTTTATCATTTTCGCGATAAATTGCTATCAGGTATAATTTGGAGGAGGATGTTTATTCCTCTTGGGAGCGGAACAATGCCGAAACACATTATCCGCTCAATTGATTATAAGGAAATAGAAGAATGCCAGTCCCGCTAAAATCAGGCGAGGTGCTGCGCAGCCGCTACAAAATTAAGCGGATCATCGGTCAGGGAGGTGTGGGGAGTATTTACCTGGCTGATGATATGCGTTTGCAAGGTCGTCAATGCGCTTTAAAAGAAGTTGAACATGACCGTTCCTTTGGCCGGGAAGTTTCCCGCCAGGCACGCGAGCAATTTCTCCGTGAAGCAACAGTTCTCGCACGCCTGGACCATCCGAATCTTCCTAAAGTATCTGATTATTTTTCGGTTGGTGACCGGGATTATTTGGTCATGGATTATGTCCCTGGAAAAGACTTGCGTTCTTTGATGCTGGAAGCCAAACAGGCAAAATCCTTCTTGCAGGAGAGAGACGTTCTTGATTGGGCTAACCAACTGGCAGACGCCCTCAGTTATATGCACGGGCAGGAACCTCCCATACTTCACAGGGATATCAAACCGTCGAACCTGAAATTAACGCCTGGGAAACTGGTTAAATTGGTTGATTTTGGACTGGTAAAAATATTAGCACCTGGAGAAGTGACAGTCACAATTCTTCAGGGGCAGGGTACAGCGCTCTATACACCCATTGAGCAATATGGCGGAGATAGTGGTCATACGGATGCCCGCTCTGATATTTTTTCTTTTGGGGCAACTCTATATCACCTGCTCTCAAACCAGCCTCCCGCAGAATCCAGGGAGAGGTTTATCCGCCCGGAATCACTTATCCCAATGAGGGCGATCAATCCGGCAATAAGCCCGGGGGTTGAAAAAGCCATTTTCTGGGCAATGGAAATTCATCCTGATGCCCGGCCGCAATCTGTTGATCAGTTCCGAAAAATGCTTTTAGGAAGTTACCCTTCGATCATTCGCTCCGCAGAGAACCGCTATTCGATCATGGATTATTTAAAACTACCCCTGGAGCGCAGCCTTTTTTGGGTGGTTGCCGGGCTGCTTTTTCTGAGTTTATTGTTTACCGTTTTCTAAGTATTCTCATTCTGATTTGTTCATCCATCTGGGAAGCATCATCCAGATATATCCGGTCGCCCAACCAACCGCTGATCCAAGTATAGAAATTAATCCAAGGATGATAATTTCTTGAGTCCCAGTGTTCGATGAGCTCGTCTTTCGTAATATGACCGCAGTTGAATAGAATAGCAACCCCCCTATTGCTGAGCAGGTAGCCCACCTTATCCCCCACCTTGAAGAATAATTTCGCCGGCCGATTTGATAAACTCCCAAACTACAAAGACCTATCATTAAAATGGAAATCAACCAATCCAGGAAGTTTAGCTTTTCGGATCGGGAAGCATTACTGCTTGTGCTCGATACAGGGTTTTCATCTGTCGGACTGATGGCCGGGGTTGGACTGATTTGCGCAGTGGGGGCAATCGCAGTAACTTGGCTGGCTTCACCCTCTTTGACCTCTAATTGAAGGACCTGTGAGATCAGCGCCGGTTCACTAATCACCCTGATTTCAATTTGCCCTGGTTGAGTGATTTGATAACTAGCTTTCGCGATCCCATTTTGCGTAACAGTCTCTATCTGCTGGTTGGTTGCAACATCTCCCCCGGTGGAAATTAGGAAGCGGGCAATAGTACCATCAGGGACTTGATTGCCATTATTATCGACGATTTTTCCGGTTGTCACCGGCAGCGTATCCCCGATTTTAAAAACAGGAGGCCCAGGAGTTGTATCCGCTTCAGGAGTTGCTCCAATTTGAACGGTTGTATCCACGCTCAAACCAATGATCTGGTTAGGGTCCGGAGATGTTGCAACAATAATCTCATATCCCACCCCTGGAATACTTACAGCTGAAGCCCCGTTGGGAGAGATTTCTTGAAAAAGGATACGCGCTGCAATATCGACGAAGGGACCCACCTTGCTATAAAGCGCATAATACGCCGTTAGTTTGGATATATCCGTTGCATCCAAATAATATGGTGCGTTGAAAGCAAAAACTATGGTTTTCTTGTTGCGAATCAACTCCTGGTGATTATTTAACAACATCAACAAAGCTGAAGACTCTGGGTTGTCTTTTCGTAAATTCAAAATAGAGAATATCAACCAATCAGCAGATTTTAGACTCTCCTCAAGCTCCGGATCACCTGCCGGGTCGTTCAGATAGGTCATCAGCCTTGAAAAGGAATACGATTCCAGATGACTTTGCATTACCTGCCCGCTTGCATGCGGACCATACAAACGAAGAACCGCATTTTGGAAGGTATCCACACCCATCTGGATCTCATCCGGACACTGGGAACATTGCCTGGCAGTCAATGTGTCTGTGAAAAATACAATTCGATCGCCGATCTCAGGTGGTGATGGCATTAGATTCTTTAGCTCTTCTGGGTTGGGGCTGATCAAACTTGCATTTTCTCGAGCGGTTTGGAAACTGGTCTTTTGAGATAAACCGATTGCCGATAAACCATCCAAAGGAGGAATTACATCCTCGATCTGGCTTTTTGGATACATTTTTTCTTTTAATGAAATCACCCTGCTCACCGATTCATCCACCCGTTGAGCAAAGGCGGGGTCTTCATCATATTTCTGAATGAAGAAATCCAACGTTCGGTTGATGGTGACAAGAGCATCAGCATCACCGGTAGCGACGAAATTCTGATCGAGAATTAATAAATCGTTCCCTGCCAGAAATGCATTTCTAGCGATCTGCCTTGCATCAAACCCGGAATTGGTGGGATCAAAAAACCGTTTCACCGACTGGCTGCCAAGGCGGTCACTGATTACCACACCTCCATTTGATCTCCAGCCAACTATTGGGTCTAAAGCAAGGATTGATTGCAGAGCGGCTGCATCAAAACTCACCGGTTTCGTGGTCGCACGAATATTCCCCTGAAAACCCTGGTAACGGATATGGGATACCAGTAAACCATCCGTAATTTCCGAGGCTGATTCAGTACCTCCGGTGACTACAAGGAAAGGAGCCAATTCGATTTGTTTTAATTGTTCCAGTGATTTCCGGACGGTGGAAACTTCTTCATTAGAAGGTCTGTCTGCTCCTCCTCTGCCCGGAAAATTCTTGGAGATCACTGCAATTCGATTCTGTCCTCCCTCATGTAAACCGCGGATATACGCTTTCCCCATCTCCCCCACCCAGTAAGGATCTCCACCAAATACCTGCGTGCCTAAATCTTCCCCGCTGGAGAGGGGAATATTATCCAACACATCAAGCGAGGGTCCCAGGAACATATTGATCCCAAGCGAGGATAATTCTACTCCTATCACCTTCCCGGTTTGGTTTGCCATGTCGGGATTCCAGGTTCCCCCAATGGCTAACTGGTTGGGAAGGGGTGTCATACCGCTGATAATCTGATCCAGTGGTGCCTTGTCTCCGTTTTGAGATATTGCAATAAATAAAGGGATATATTTTTTCGAGGACCCTTCAGATGTACTTGATTCCCAAGCAACGCTTTGCAAACCTGAAGTCATGTCATAGGTAGTTTGAAGAATATTCTCAGGACCGGTGAAATTATCATTCTGACTCTCAAGCAGGATTCCCCCGATATGGCGGTTTGCAATTAGATCGTAAATTCGGGAATCTTTTCCGTACTGGTTTCCTTGAAACGAGACCACGAAAAGTTGGCCGATCTTTTCCTCAGTTGTTAGCTTACTTGCATCGATATTGAAAAATACTGCGTTTGAGGATAATCTGGTTTCATTAAATGCCTCGACAGGGTTTTGTTTGATCGCAAACAGACCCATAATCAAGGTTATCGAGATCAAGGTTCTGGTGAAATTGATACCCAGATTTCCTTTACGGTTCATTTCAATAATTATCCTGTTTAAGCAATGATTCGAATGTATCTGGTTGAATATTACCACCGGAGTGAATGATCGCTGCAGGTCTTTCGATATCACAATTAAAAATCGCATCTGTCAGGGCAATTGCTGCCGATCCTTCTATCTTCTGACCATAAATCCACCAGGCATATTTGATCGCTCCTAGGATATTCTCTTCTGAGATGAGAATGATCTCAGCTACGGATTGTTTGAGGATGGGCAGGGTTATCGTTTGAGGATCAATCGCTCCTGACAAGCGATCAGAAAGGGTCGGGTTATATTCAGCACCTTTTTGCGACCCACGGGTGAATAATGAATTAAGAAAATGGGATTTTGAGGGATTCACACGAACCAATCTTGTTTTTTCCCTTCTTTTTGGACATCAAGACCGTGGTTTCCAGCCGAAGCGATAACGATCTGATTTCTTTCATCCAAATTGAGTGTCATAACCGGTTCAACGAACCCCAAAATTTTAATGATCCGGTTTTCTGCAGGTTTTCCAGTTTCAGGAATAGGTTTAATTTCTGATCATGAATAACCGGGGTCTGATATACCTTGCCTTTCATTATTTCCTCGGTTTGATCCAGCCACTCGAAAGGGATCATTTCGCATCCCGAATTCTTACACCCAAATTTGGATCATCGGTAATGATTCCGTCAACGCCATCCCGGATTAATCTTGTGATCTCCCTTGGATCATCCACCGTCCAGGTGTTCACTTTTCGACCTTGATGATGAGCGCGGTTGATGAAATCGCGGGTGGTTCTTGAAAAATGTGGATGGATAAGTTTTGGTGATAACCAATTTCCGATAAATGAATTTCCCCATTGAAGCCAACCCTCCCCTGTCAATAATCCAGCGGGTACCTCTGGCATCAAATCCATGATCCGGCGGAGCACGCCTGGGTGGAATGAGGAAAAAATGATGCTCTCTTTCACTCCTGTTTTTTCGATCAACCTGGCAACTTTTTCCGGTAACAAATCGCCAGGTGTGGAGTAGCTGGTAAGCTCTATATTGATCAGGAACCTGGTTCCAAAACTATACAAGACTTCCTCCAGCGAGGGAATTTTCTCGCCCTTGAATTCACTAGAAAACTCGGCGCCGGCATCGAGTTTTTGTAGTTCGGATAAAGTTAAATCCCGGACATTCCCGGAACTATTAGTAGTGCGGTCGACGGTTTGATCGTGAATCACGACGACCTGTCCGTCTTTCGACAGTTTCGCATCCAGCTCTATACCATCAGCATTCTGTTCCAAAGCCAAGCCGAACGCAGCCATTGTATTTTCAGGGGAATAACTGCAAGCTCCCCTGTGGGCAATGATCAGGGGTTTTCGAATTTGATCAACCATTCTTATAACTCTACGAAGTAGGATTCTGCTGCCCGGTCGATCAATTCCCTTGAGAGAGAAGGTTCAATCCCGAGGTAGCGGGCAATATCAACGATCTGGTCACAAAGATCACGGGGATGGACAGCGCGAAGTTTCCGATTTGGTTTCACATACCATTCCTGAAGCAGGTAAGCGAGTCCCTGGTCGTTGTAATTCACTCCCTTGGTGGCAGCTACTCTGTGGAATATATCCCGGTATTCTTCATAAGAAGGATCTGTAATTTCAATCTTGTGACGTAACCGCCGCAAGAACGCTTCATCCACCAGATCCTTTGGGGGCAGATTAGTGGAAAAGATCACTAAGACATCAAACGGGATTTCAAGTTTTCGTCCGGTATGCAGAGTCAGGTAATCGATTCGGTTTTCAAGTGGAACAATCCATCGGTTGAGGAGATCACGTGGACGGACCTGTTGCCGTCCGAAATCGTCGATCAGGAAAATTCCCCCGTTTGCCCGCATTTGGAAAGGCGCTTCATAGAATTTCATCACATCATCAAAAACCAAATCCAGACCGGTCAATGTCAATTCACCTCCGGCAACGATGAATGGTCTTTTTATCTTTACCCATCTGGTATCTTTTCGGGGCCGCACCCCACCGGATGTTGGTGGAGCCTCCTCTTCGGGGGCTAGCTCATGGTTAACATTATCGAATAGTTTGATGACTTGCCCATCCACATAGATGGCATATGGGATATACATCTCCTGGGTCAGAACGAGGTTTCCAATAGCACGGGCAACGCTGGTCTTACCGTTTCCTGGAGGTCCGTAAATGAAAATTGACATACCGGAATTGACTGCCGGACCCAGCTTATGAAAAGTTTTATCTGAAAGAGTTAGGTTTGAAAGCACTTGCTGCATTACACGGGGATTCACCTGCACCCTGCCGCGGCTTTGCTTCCTGATTGAGTCATTATAGTTTTGAAGTTGAACAGGAGCCGGGCCGGCATACTGGCTCCGCTCAAGTGCTTCCCGTGCGCGGCTGATCCCCGCCCCGGTGATAGCATAAAGATAAGCCCCCTCCCCCAAACCCATTTGAGAGGAACGGACCTCCACTAGTTTATCGCGCTTGAGGGATTCCAAAAGCTGATCGACGACATTGGCAAAAGGCAGCTCGATCTCCTCAGCGATCTTGAAGCCGGTGAGGTAACCCTGGAAATACATAACCTTAAGAATCAAGTCTTGAAGCCAAAGCGCAGAAAGCCCGGTATCTTCGATTTTATTAATCGGAGGCGGCACAAATTGAGATGGCGCCAGTGGACCAACCGGCGCAGTATGTTTTGAATTGGATGGATTGTTCATTGATCAAGTACCTTATGAAAAAGAATGATAACTTCTGGTTAAAATTATAGCAGAATTGATCCGCTGAATACTGCCCGCTTGGCAAAATAAAGCCTGGTTTATTAAAATAATTACTTACCGATATAAATGCCGAATCTATTTCCCCTAACCTTTTTCCAAATTTTATTAAGTCTTAAATATTCAGTGATGCTGCAGAAATGTTTTTTAGTTGTTTGGGTTTTCTCATAGATTGTATTTGAACCAGCACAGCTCCGACTCCGGTTAAAATCAACCCGATTCCCTGCTGGATCGTGAGCTGCTCCCCCAGAAACATAAAAGCGAGTATGGCTACATAGATTAACATAGTATTGCTGATGATATTGGATTCCATCGCAGTTAGAGTTTGCAGGGAATAGTTCCACATGGGAAAAGCTACAGCGGTATTAACTACAGCCAGCCATCCGAGGATCATCAAACCGTCAAGGTTGAATACTGGCACTCCATTAATATTTATTCCGGCAACCAGCATCATCAATCCGCCCACCCCGATACTCACTGTGGAAACAATATATGCATTCATTCGCGCTCCACGATTGATCCTTCGGGATAACAGGGAACCAATAATATTTAAAATCAGGCAGCCCAATGCGATCAATAATCCAAGCCAATTGTTATCTTTGCTTTGCAGGGGGAAAAAATAGAGGAAAACCCCGGCCATGTTTATAGATAATCCCCCCCATTGCAACCCAGTTGGCCGCTCGTTCAAAAACCCAATTCCGAGAAAAGCCACAAATACCGGGGTACAGTTCATTATCAGGCTGGCGGTCACCGCCGGTAGATAGACCAGAGAAAGCGCCAAAGCACCCTGGGTAAGCCCAATAAAAACAATCCCGAGAATGACCAGGTCGTTCCAATCTTTACGGGACATTTGATGAAAATGTATTCTTACCTTTGGAAGAAATAAAAAAGGAAGCATGAGGAAAAACGCGAGCGTATAACGCAATCCGTTCAGGGTTAAGGCGGGGATATCTTCCATCCCGACCTTGATCAAAATCCACGAAGTTGACCAGATTATTACCACTAAAACAGCAAGGAGGATGGCTTTGATCCGAGAAGGAGGCATTTCTGATCAATAATCAGGAATTAAATCTGAGATTCCCTGATATCCTTTATATTCACTTGAAGGGATTGATTCCCATTGTATTCATTCAACTCGAAACGGTAAACTACATCAATTCTTTCAGGCATATTCTCAGCCCACTCCCCTTTAAAGAACGCAACCGCGTTTATCACCACCCCTCCTTCCTTCAACGTCATCCGGAGATGTTTCCCTTCCGCCCCTATTTGACGGACATTCGAAACCGCGGCATTTCGGGTTATGAATAAGCCTTCCGGGTTTCCCGCTCCAGTTGGATTGAGGAGATCCAGAAACTCAAGCAGGTCCTTTTTCAAATCCTTAAACGATACCTCGCAATCAATCATCAACCTTGGGTTTAAGTCCAGGTCCGCTAAATCCCTTTCCGCGATAGAAAACAGTTTTTCAAGGAAAATTTCCAGGTTCTCATTCCGGACCGTGAATCCCGCTGCCATGGCGTGCCCTCCGTGACGCACTAGCAGATTATCGCACTCATCCAGAGCATTGGTGATATGAAACTCGGGAATGGATCTGCAGGATGCCCGGGTTGATTCGTCCCCAGTCTTACCCGCGATGCTTGGACGGTAATGGGCTTCGGTTAATCTAGAAGCAATCAATCCCACAACCCCTTCATTGAAGTCCCCATTGCTTGCGAAATAGATCAGCCCATGCTCAGATTTTTTTGCGATTCTCTCAGCAATCTCCTGGGATACCAAGGTTATTTTTTGACGTTCTCGATTAATATCATCTAGTTGCATTGCGATCGGACCTGCAATTTCCAGGTCTCTCGCGATTAATAGCCTAAAAGAGGCTATCGCGGATTCCAAACGGCCGGATGCATTCAATCTTGGTCCCAGTTTGAAACCAATATCGGTTGAGTTGATCTCCTGGTATTTCACCCCAGCCATATTCGAAAGGGCTATTACCCCAGGACGCGATCCTGAGTGAATAACCTCCAGTCCTTTCCGGACAAGAACACGATTTTCTCCTGTCAAAGGTACAACATCCGCCACTGTGCCAAGCGCAACCAAGTCCAGCCAAGACTCGATTGGGATCGATGAACCAGGAAATTTCGCTACCAAAGCTTGCGCTATTTTATAGGCCAGTCCTACTCCGCTGATGTCTTTATTTGGGTATTCATCTCCAGCCTGCTTGGGACAAATGACCGCGTATGCAGCGGGAATATCGCCCCTTGGGTGATGGTGATCGCTTATGATCAGGTCAAGTCCCAGCTTATTCGCAAATATTGCTTCATTAGGGCTTCGAATCCCGCAATCCACGGTGACAACCACTTGAACGTCATTTTCAGAAAGAGTCTGAAGCGCTTCGCTATTTAAGCCGTACCCTTCATCAAAGCGGTTTGGAATGTATTCCTGAACATCTCCCCCCAGCGCCTTAATAACCTCAACCAATAATGCAGTGGCTGTGACACCATCTACGTCATAATCACCATAAATGGCAATCTTCCTATTTCTTGAAATAGAGTCCGCCAGAAAGCTGGCTGCTTTATCCATATCCATTAATAAATATGAATCATATATTGGGGAATCAGCCTGGAGGTAACTTTGCGCTTCTTCAAGCGTAGAAAACCCCCTGTTATACAGAATCTGCCGGAAAGCGGCTGGAAACCTTTCGAACTGCTTGTCAATATTGTCGGGTTTTTTATCCGCGAGGATCCATTTTCGAGTTAATGTTTCCCCCATACTCATCCCTTGTAAAACCTGGGTACTCGATCTGCCAATCCACAAACCACTTCATAATTTATGGTTCCCCAGGTTTTTGCAATATCTTCTGCGGTGATGCTGGTCTCCATCTGCCCTCCGATCAGGATTACCTCATCCCCGACTTCGGCAGAAGCTAAATCGTCTAGCCTGACCATACATTGATCCATGCAAACCGCTCCCACAACATCAAATTTTTTTTCATTGATAAGAACTTGATTTCCCTTAATTCGTCGGAAACCGTCCGCATAACCGATCGCGATCACCCCAATTCGTTCTTCATGGGTAGTGTAGTAATGAAATCCGTAACTAACGCCATGCCCGGGGGGCAGGGTTTTAATTGAGGTAAGACGGGTTTTCCAGGTAAGGGCTCTTTTAAACCCTTGTGGGAGGATGGTCTCAGGGGATGGATGTAAGCCGAATATCGAGATTCCGCAGCGAACCATATCAAACCTGCCCGCAGGAAAATTCAATGCTCCTGCGGAATTGGCTGCATGGATAACTCGTGGCCGCGGTCCTCTTCGCTCCAATTGATCGAGGAGGGTTTGAAACTTTTCCATTTGTTCTTTTGTGGTGGAAGCGCCAGGCTCATCGGCACGAGCAAAATGGGTAAAAAGACCTTCAATGGATAAATTTGGATATTTCTTTAGAGCAGCTAAAAAGATAATAGCTTCCTTCACTGGGACACCCAGCCGACCCATCCCGGAATCTGTTTTTACATGGACATGTAATTTTTTATTAGAGTGGAGGGCTTCTTGATCATAATCAGCAGCAATTTTTCCATCATAAAGAGTTACTGCAATATCATATTGAATTGCATCTGGAATTCTTCTTGGTGGGGTATACCCCAGGATCAGGATCGAGCACCGGATGCCGGCATTACGAAGCGCGATCGCTTCCTCAATTCTAGATACCCCCAGCCAGGAAACCCCTTCCTTCTCCGCCGCCAGAGATACTTCGATCAAACCATGGCCATATGCGTTGGCTTTGACCACAGGCATCACGCCAGTTCCGGTAATTTCGGAGAGAAGATGGATGTTATTCCGAATGGCTGAAAGATCGATCTCCAACCAGGTGGAACAGGATTCGATATCAGGTGGGCGGACTATTTCCATCCGCCTAGTATAAACGTCCCCTCCAGCTTCGGCAAGCAGCTTTCGTCGAGAATCATGTTTTTTCCAAAGGTATAATTGCTGCGAAATGAATGATGATTTTAGATTTGACCTGATTAGAACTGACAGTAATGCTCGTGCCGGAGTTTTCCATACCCCTCATGGAGAAATCGCCACACCGATTTTTGCACCGGTTGGCACACAGGCGACGGTGAAATCTGTCTCACCAGCACAGTTGGAGGAGATCGATGCAAATCTAATCCTTGCAAACACATACCACCTCTATCTTCGCCCGGGAGAAAGTTTAATCGCTGATTTTAACGGCCTGCATCAATTCATGAACTGGCAAAAACCTATTCTCACCGATTCCGGGGGATTCCAGGTTTATTCATTATCCAAATCTCGAAAAATCGATGAGGACGGAGTAACTTTTAAGAGTCACATTGACGGTTCCATGCACCGGTTCACCCCGGAAAAATCCATCCAGATCCAGGAAGCCCTAGGTGCCGATATCATCATGGCATTTGATGAATGTGCTGAACCGGAGGATCGCGAATACAGCCAGGTTGCAATGAGCCGGACTCATCGCTGGTTGGAACGCTGCATTTCAGCCAAAACAAGATCTGACCAGGCACTTTTTGGTATCGTCCAGGGTGGGGTTTTCCCTGATTTTCGGAAACAATCTGCAGAATTTATCGCGAATTTTGATCTGCCCGGATATGCAATTGGCGGCCTATCCGTGGGTGAATCCAAAAAAGACATGCATGCAATGATCGATATCGTAAATTCAATCCTGCCCGGGGAGAAACCCAGGTACCTAATGGGCGTCGGCTCCCCGGAGGATTTGATTCATGGGATCGCACGTGGCGTGGATATATTTGATTGCGTCCTGCCCACCCGGCTGGCCCGCCACCACGCTGCCTTCACTCCTCTTGGTAGAATCAACCTTGCGAATACCGCAAACAGCAGCGACCACGCCCCCATTGATGATTCATGCGATTGCTATGCTTGCCGGAATTTCAGCAGGGCATACTTGCGTCACCTCATCCTGGCAAGGGAAATCCTGGCAGCCACCCTGATCTCCATTCACAACCTGAATTTTTTACTGGAACTCACCCGCCAGGCGAGGAAAGCTGTGCTGGAATCACAGTATGAGGTCTTTGCGCACGAATTTCTGGAAAAATGGCATTCCAAATCCAGGAACATTCCAAGACTCAAGGGTACAGAATGACTTTTTTACAGGCAATTATCTTAGGGATTGTGCAGGGTTTGACCGAATTCCTCCCGATCTCAAGCTCCGCTCATCTTGTTCTGATCCCTTACCTGCTCGGGTGGCAAATTCCCATCTCACAGGCATTCGTCTTTGATATCCTCGTTCAATTGGGTACCCTGACTGCCGTGATCATCTATTTCCGAAAAGATTTATGGGCAATTCTTACGGAATGGCTCCACGGAATTTTCCACCGGGTTCCTTTTGGTACCTTCAATTCCCGCATGGGTTGGTATCTCATTCTTGCGACAATCCCGGCAGGTTTATTGGGAATCACGATCAAAAGCAAAGTGGAAGCGGTTTTCAATAACCCCCTTCTTACTGCCTCGCTGCTTTTTGGAACCGCCATTTTACTGGTAGTTGCTGAACGCGTTGGAAAAAGAATCCGCGCATTAGAAAGTATGAATTGGAAGGATGCGCTATGGGTCGGTGTATTTCAGGCAATCTCGATCTTTCCGGGGATCTCCCGCTCCGGTTCAACGATATCAGGCGGAATGATCCGCGACCTGGATAGACCTTCCGCAACCCGGTTTGCATTCCTCATGTCCATCCCCGTGATGATCGCTGCCGGACTTATCGGGATGCTTGACCTTATCAAGGTCCCAAATGTGGTTGCGTTTCTTCCTGTGATGGCAGTCGGATTTCTGACCGCGGCGGTTGTCGGGTATTTATCCATCCGTTGGCTGCTGGGTTATATAGCAAAACGAAATTTCTATCCCTTCGCCATCTATTGTGCTGTTCTTGCCTCTCTCACCATCGCCTTCGGGTTTATTGTCCAGCCTTCTATGGAACCAGCCAATACACAATCCACTGTAATAACCCGTGTATCTATAAGTCCAACCCTACGCTGGATAGCACCCCTCATGAATATTTGCGCCCGCGAGCAGGGGAATTTTCAACTTGTGGTTATGGAGAATCCAGCTCCTTCTCTCTTGGAGTCAGATCTGGCGATTCAATTTGAACCTGATAAAATGGAGGAAGGATAAGGGATCGTTATCGGATCTGATAAGATCATTGCCATCACAAATCCTTCTAATCCGGTAAAAGCTCTTTCACAATCTGAAGTTACCGCCATCTTGCAGGGGAATGATACAAAATGGCCAGATAGCTCTCAAATTAATGTTTATATTTATTTACCGGGATCTGAGATAAATATAATCATTTCTGATTCATTAGGTTTTTCGGGAGGTTATACCTCAGGTGCGAAAATTGCCTTCCAGCCGGAAAATGTCCTTAACAATGTTGGACGGGATCCTGCGGCTTTTGGGTTTATCCCTGTAGAGATGGTTGATGAATCTGTAAAAATGGTAGAAATTGAAGGCAATGAAAAGTCTGGTTTTACCAGGGAAATCGTCACCATTTATGGGTCGGAATTAACCGTAACCCAAAATTCATGGCTTGCATGTCTGACCCGTGGTATTCAAACAGATTAATAATGGAGGAATTGCTTCACATTCTCAAATATGAATTTTTGAAAATATAGGTTTACCTGCATAGGTAAACCCCTTTCGTAATATCTAAAACATCCTGGAAAAATTTTTCTCACAATTCAATCGGAAATCAATGCAGGATTTTACTCAAAAATAAGCGGGTACGTTCTTCACGAGGTTTGGTGAAAAGTTCTACCGGCGTTGTATCCTCAATGATGCTGCCTTCATCCATGAATATGATCCGGTCAGCAGCAGCCCGGGCAAAACCCATCTCGTGGGATACAACGATCATTGTCGTTTCGTGCGCCAACCCTTTCATCACATCCAAAACTTCACCGATCATTTCCGGATCCAGCGCACTGGTGGGTTCATCAAAAAGCATCAGGCTTGGTTTCATCGCCAGGGCGCGGGCGATAGCAATTCGTTGTTGTTGGCCTCCGGAGAGCTGGTTCGGATAACTATCCCGCTTATCGGTTAACCCGATCCGAACAAGCAGTTGCATGGCTTCTTCTTCAGCTTGTTTTTTCTTTAATTTCCTGACCTGGACAGGTGCTTCCATGATATTTTCCAGGGCTGTAAGATGCGGAAAAAGATTGAACCGCTGGAATACCATCCCGATCTCCATCCGCTGTCGGGCGATGTTCTTTTCGGATTCTTCGATTAGTTTGCCATCCTTTTCGATATATCCGACCATCCTGCCATTCACAAAAAGATGACCGCTATCCACTTTTTCCAGGTGATTGATAGACCGGAGCAAGGTGCTCTTGCCAGAACCACTCGGACCGATGATAACCAATACTTGGTTTTTTATAATATCCAGGTCGATATCCTTCAACACATGTAGGTCTCCAAAGAACTTATTGACCTTTTCAAATTTCACAACAATTGGAAGGTCGGTCTGATTATTAATTTTAGACTCCATTGCAAGCATCAGTGCCCCCTAACCAGCCGGTCAAAGACCCCGAGAGTGCGTGGAGTTTTTGTTCCCGCACCTTGAATCGTGTTAGCTTTTTTACTGGAATATCCCCATTCGGTAGACTGCTCAATCCTTTTTTGGATCAGCCCCCAGATAGAAGTCAGGGCAAGATAATAAAATGACGCTGCGATAAACAATTCAAAGGGTTTAAAGATCCTGGCATTGATTTGAGTGAAACCAAAGAACAACTCTCCAGCTGAAATGACCACCATGATCGAGGTTGTTTTCATCATGTTATTAAATTCATTCCCGGTCGGAGGAATAATTACTTTCACAGCCTGGGGTAAGACAATCCTGCGCATGGCCTGGCCGGGAGTCATTCCAAGTGATTTCGCTGCTTCCGTCTGACCAGGGTCGATGGATTCGATCCCTGCCCGGACGATTTCAGCCATATACGCACCTTCATTTACCGCAAGGGCAAGAAGCCCCGCCTGAATCGCTCCGGAAACCGTAAAAAATCCCATATGAATATCCGGGAAATCATAAATATGCATCACCCCTAACCCGTAATAAAGAAGCATCATTTGTACGAGCAGAGGCGTCCCCCGAAAAAAAAGGATGTATGCACCTGATATCCCCCTCAAAATTGAAAACTTGGACATTCTACCCAGGGCAGCTAAAAGACCGAGGATTACTCCGGCTATCTGCGCCAAGATACTGACACTGATGGTGACGATTAATCCATTTCGAATGAGTGGATTCTGCAATGCAGTCACCGGCCAGAGATAATTCCAGAAAGTTCCCCAGTCAAAATTGTACATTTTTTCTCATTTCCAGCGGATCGAAGGAATTGATATCCTCCGATCCGCCTTTCGATATTATTAAACCGGAAATCGATTTTTAGTTTTGACCGAATCCATTTTATGGTCTAACACCGCTGGAACTAAGGTTCCATTTATCGAGGATTTTCTGGAAAGTTCCATCATCGAACATGCTCACGAGGGCTGCTTTGACGCCTTCTCCCACAGCGGTCAGCGGAGCGGTTGTGCAATCCTCTGCATTGCAGGGTAGTCCGATTCCCTCATTTACGGTTTCAAAAACGTCGCCAACAACTTCAAATTGATCAGGACTCTGAACTGTGTAATAAGCAGCGACTGGTGAATCGGTGGAGTACGCAGTCACTTTACCAGATTGAAGCTGCTGTAGGGCGTCGCTGTCTTTCTGAGTGATAACCAAATTTACAGTGGGTTTACCTTCAGCCTCGCAGCGCTGCATCAATCCATTACCCTCATAATCCCCACTCCCCTGGATGAAATCCACTTCGGTTGTACCGCTTTCCGCCGCAACTGATTTTCCGCATAAATCCATAATTCCAGTGATTTTTTCAGGGTTTCCCTTCACGGCCACTAGGGACTGGCCAGCTTTGAAGTACGGGATCATGCTGATCTGCTTGTTTCTATCTCCGGTAATATTCATCGCAGAAACAATGATGTCACATTTACCGCTTGTTACTGCTGCGATGATCGTATCAAAAACTGTATTTACATACTGTACCTTGAGGTTCAGACGAGTTCCGAGCTCGTTAGCAATATCAATATCCACACCCTTCGGTTCGCCATTCTCATCATAAAATTCCTGGGGTGGATAA
>Ga0315283_10000076_pt1 | contig 55205 bp, 50 predicted proteins | sample YL17G09_0_MG_FD_204541 | JGI IMG/M metagenome (GOLD analysis project Ga0315283, IMG submission 204541) | Sediment microbial communities from Yellowstone Lake, YNP, Wyoming, USA - YL17G09_0 | ecosystem: Environmental > Aquatic > Freshwater > Lake > Sediment | place: USA: Wyoming | collected...
CTATAATAATGAACGTTTCTTATGACGACGATACAGTTTACCAACATTATATTGAATATTTTCAAAACATTCATGTAAATATTAATGCCAACGATGATGTTTACCAAAATTATATTAATACAAAAACACCAAAGACCAAACTGTCAATTTTTTAAATCAAAAAATAATAATTTCGTATTAAATTTAATAAAAAACATTGCATATTTACACGATGTCAATACACAGCCCATTTTTATTTCAAAAATAAATAAAAAAACTGATATTGAAATAATTACAACAAATGATTTTTTGATGAAAAATATTTAACATATTATTTATTAAATTTTATTTCTCTCTTAACAGCGAAATGCAAACCCCAAGAAACCTACGGCTATTATACCTAACACAAATCCCAAATGATAATTATACTGCATTTCTTTATACATTGAATACCATTCCTTTGCGTCAGCATTATTTTTTACATAATTTAACATTGAATCCGATTTTGGATATAATGTATAATAAAAATAATTTGTTAATGCGCTTGTAGCAATTACTACACAAATTATTGGTAAACTACTTAATCTACGAGATGTAAATGACTTATTATAAAGAATAATAATTACAGATAACAAAAGTCCCAATGCGTATCCTTGATAACTTATATTTAATCTTTCTTTTGAAATTTTATCATAAATTATTTTATTTTCTTTTGTCATTTTATCTTTATAATTTTTAACTATTTCACTATTACTAGTAGCATTGTAAAAATAAATCATTCCAACTAAAAATACAAATGATATCGCGCAACTAATAGAACATGCCATTTATTATATTATAATATAATAAATTTTATCAAGATAATATTTTAATAAGATAAATTTAAATGAATGAAATTAACCATTTAAAAATTAAATAAAATGAATGTTATATGAAAAAAGTATACACTATATCATTTTATGATAATCCTAATAGAGACGGAACATTGCTATCTAAAGAAATGGATTACTCTGACCCAATGCCAAAAAAAATAAGAAGGTTTGTAGATTCATGTATGGCACCAAACATCTATATTGCTACGCTTAACAGTGATGGAACGAGAGTAAATGTTCTTAAAGATGAAGTTGATGAACATTCAACTTATAGTTATGATTCAGACACTGATGTACGCGTCACATGTCAGTTATCTAGATTTAATCCCGATACAATGACATATGTGAGTTCTATGCAATTATCCAAAGAATCTGACCAAAATTCTATTGAAATATTTAACATTAAGGTTGAGAGTGACCATGGGCATTTACTGAATAACGAACTAGAAGATAAAAGAATGCCTAGACATATTGCAAGGGCTGTTGGGTTATACATAGATTCAAATATATCAATTGCAACAGATATTAGTGGGCACGGTCATAAATTCTATATTCTTAATCACGGAATTGAAAAAAAAATAACTTATAATTATGACCCAGAAACAATTGTATATATTACATATAATTTAAATAAATTTGATCCATCAACAATGACAAATCTGCGTCCTATATATATCCCAGGGGATCTATCATAGAATATTAATTTTATAAAGTATATTTTATTTTGTTTTATTATGATTTATTTTGTTTAATTAAATATTTGGTCATAAATTATTTGAGCCTCTTCGGTTTCTATTACTACTAAAGGTTTAGTTTCCCATTCTGAATATGGTATTGCTTTACTTGTAGATTGTTCTAATTCTAAAAGCATTTTTAACGCTTTAATTCGTCTCTCAAGCGGATACATTTTTTTCGGTAATTTTCTAGACAATTGTTTAAATCTCCATTCAAATTGCAATGCGCTCGTCCAATCAGGAAAGCCTTCAATATGCAATGCTCTACACCACGTTTCCCCTTTTAAAACCTTAGAACTCGTTGCATGCGCACCTCCTTTAATTTCTTTATTATGCTGTCTTAGTCGTCTATCTAAATTAACCGTCGCTCCAACATAAGTCGCATTGTCGCTAGATGTTAATAAATAAACATAATTGTTTATCATATATTGTTTAATAATATATAATAATATGTTTAATAAACTCGGATATAAATTTTTAGATTTTTTTAAAAATTGAATCATTTAATATCAGATTAAATTATGACAACACACGACAATAATGGCTCGCACGAAATGCGTTTATTCAAATGAAAAAGAAATTATTTTATTTGAGGAAGACAATATAGATGATAATTTTTGCGATACTATGAAAAATGCAGATTTTATTAATAATGATTGTGTATATTGCGGATATCACACTGAAAATCATGATTATACTGGGTATGATAAGATTCTTCATTTTATTACAAAAAAAACTCTCGGTAATCGCAACATCAAATCACTTGGTTTATATGAATATGAATTAGAGGTTTGGCCTACAGACAAATATTATAAGTATTGTATTGTACCAAATAATTAATAATGATTGAATTTTAATTCTTCTATTAAATGACTAATTTCATTTTGTTTTATCATATTAAAATCCAGAAAAGAATGATAAGAAAAATTGTTAGTTAAACTAGAAAATATACACAAAAACCATTTTTTAATTTCCAGAGAACATTCATTTTTTTTAATTGCTTCATTAATTGATGAGAGATAAGTATATACAATTTCACACGTTAATAAAAACATTTTGTCATCATTTATTATATTATTTTTGATTGGTCTGCTCAATATATTATTTATTAATTTATAATCATATTTAATATAATTTAAAAATGTTATTGGATTTGTATATTTAATTATATAATCAATGTCCAATGAAAATAAATGTTGAGGCCATGTTGTTTGTTGGTTATTTTTACTTAGCCACAATATAATATTCCAGTTTTTTGTTTTATAGCCTTCTATCATAATATTGCATGGATATGGAATTTTATTTTTGTTAAGAATTGAAAATATTTCAATGTTATTTTTTTTAATTGCGTCAATCCAATTAATACAAATTATTTTTTCATTTTTTATAACACTGTTTTCTTTTTCTATATCTATATCTACACAATCTACAATGTCATCATTTATATTAATTACAAAATCATTATTTTTCATTTTATATTTATTTGTTATATTTAAATTATTGCTAATCATTTTCATTATTGCTTGTTTATATTTTATTATTAAATATTTTAGCGTATTATATTATAATGACTAGAATTGATGATTCAAATATTCGCATTTTTGTTAATGCGTATATAAATAACAGGTCTGGTTTGCCTATAGATTTACAAAATAGTCCAATAGGAGACTGGGATGTATCTCGTGTTCAAAATATGGAAGAACTGTTTTCAGAAACAGATTTTAACGAGGATATAAATAACTGGGATGTTTCTAACGTAGTTACAATGAACGGAATGTTTAATGGCGCCACAATTTTTAATCAACCATTAGATAATTGGGATGTATCAAATGTTCAAGATATGAATAATATGTTTAGTAGAGCTATAATGTTTAATCAACCACTGAATGATTGGGATGTATCAAATGTTCAAGATATGAGTAGTATGTTCCATGGAGCAACAACTTTTAATCAACCATTAAATGGTTGGAATGTATCAAATGTTAATGGCACGCCTGGAATGTTTCAAGACGCAATAAGTTTCAATCAACCATTGGAAAATTGGGATGTATCAGAGATTTACGATATGACTAGAATGTTTAATGGAGCAATAAATTTTAATCAACAATTAAATGGTTGGAATGTACGAAATGTTTATCTTATGGGGGACATGTTTGTTGATTCACCTACTGAAATTCCGAATTGGTATGGAGAAGACGAAGAATTATTTGAAGGAGAAGACGAAGAATTATTTGAAGGAGAAGAAGAAGATGAAGAAGAACTAGCCAATCGGAGAGCACAGCAACTAGCAACACAACGCGAAGCAGTAGAAAGAGCCAGGATAGCCGCTACACAAGCACCTGTTATAACACCTCAAGATTATCCTGAATGTGTCATATGTGGAAATTATTTAAATAATGTTGATGGACCTGATCCAACTGACAAATGCAGAGCCAATTGTGAGGATGTTGTAAATGTATGTAGAAACAATCATTTGTTTCATAGAGCGTGTATATTAAATTCTTGTAATGCCGATGCAATTGATATAGTTGGTCAAATGAATATACAGGGACGAGGAGTCCATAATGTTCAACAGTCAATTGCTACTATATGTCCTATTTGCAGAGCTCCACTAGTTCCTAGTTGTGAAGGAATGAGAATTAAAACGAGGGTTGCTACAGCAAACATTGGAATGGATGGTATGGAAATTAATCTAACCGGAGGAAGAAGAAGAAAAACTAGAAAACACAAACGAGGAAGAAAACATAAAAAAACGAATAAACATAAAAAACACAAAAAAACAACCAAACATAAAAAACACAAGACTCATCGCCGAGGTGGGAAAAAAAATAATAGAAAAACAAGAAAACACTAAACCATTTATAATATTTTTTTAAGAGTATATATTATAATGACTACAATTGACGATTCTAACATCCGTAATTTGGTTCGTACTTATATAAATAATAGACAAAATTTACCTGCTGATTTATCTGGTATTCCAATTGGTGATTGGGATGTATCAAATGTTACAGATATGTCTGACTTATTTAGCGACAGTCAAACTTTTAACGAACCATTAAACAATTGGGATGTATCAAATGTCACTAATATGAGTGGAATGTTTGTAAGAGCAAAAAATTTTAATCAACCATTAGATAATTGGAATGTATCTAATGTCACTGACATGAGTTCAATGTTTAGTTCTGCGAAAAATTTTAATCAACCACTAAATAATTGGGATGTATCTAATGTCACTGATATGGACTCAATGTTTCATTATGCTATAATGTTTAATCAACCACTAAATAATTGGGATGTATCTAATGTTGGTATTATGAATGATATGTTTTATAAAGCAACAAATTTTAATCAACCATTAAATGATTGGAATGTATCCAACGTTGAGGAAATTACAAATATGTTTCACCAAGCAATAAATTTTAATCAACCATTAGATAATTGGGATTTATTAAGAGTTACAGATATGTCTGGAATGTTTTCTGGAGCAATAAGGTTTAATCAATCGTTAGATAATTGGAATTTATCATATGATATTATTACAGAGGATATGTTTCTTGGTACAATGATGCCCCTTCCTGTTTGGTATAACGAGGGCGAGGGCGAGGACGAGGACGATTATGTAGAGGATGAAGAACAACTAGCCAATCTGAGAACTGCTCAACTTGCTACTCAACGCGAAGCGGAGGAAAGAGCAAGGACTGCTGCTGCACAAGCACCTGTTGTAGTAGCACAAAACTTTCCTGAATGTGTTATATGTGGTAATTTTTTAAATAACGTTGATGGACCTGATCCAACATCCAATTGCAGAGAAAATTGTGAGGATGTTGTAAATGTATGTAGTAATAATCATTTATTCCATAGAGCATGTATATTAAATTCTTGTAATGCTGGTCGTGTAGGTCCATACAATATTCTACAATCAATTACTACTATATGCCCGATTTGTAGGGCTCCGCTTCTTCCTAGTTGTGAAGGAATGCGAACAAAAACTAGGGTTTCTACTGCAAACATTGGCATTGATGGCATGGAAATTAATCTAACTGGAGGAAAACGTAAACGAAAAACCAGAAAACACAAAAATAATAAACGCGGAAGAAAACACAAAAAAACCAATAAACACAAAAAGACAAATAAACATAAAAAACGCAAGACCCATCGCAAGTACAAAAAAAATAATAGAAAAACTAAGCGCAATTAAACGTAACTAAATAACTTAAATGAATTAAATAAATATAAATACAAATAAACATAAATAACATTATCTGTATTTCTAATATTATGAACAAAAATATTCCTCGTTTTAATGTTATCATTGCGACAGATTCAACTGGAGGGTTTAGTTATAATAATAAATTGCCTTGGAAGTTTATTAAAGATACAAATTTTTATAATACAATAACTAGTACAAACATAAATGGAGCGTCAAATATTTTAATTATGGGTAGGAAAACATGGGAATCAATGAATTGCATTGTACCAAAGAATAGGATCGCATTTGTTATTAGCAGTGATTATGTCAAATTCAATAATAAATACGAGGCTCTAGAGAGAAAAAATTTATATTTTTTTCCGTCATTTTTAGATGCTCTTTCTAATATAAATAAATTTAAAGATTCTATTGTTTGGGCGATAGGAGGATATCAGATTTATCATGAGGCATTAAGTCACGAAAATTGTGCTTCTATATATTGTACATCTATTGTTGGAAGTTTTGAAACTGACAGAAAGATAGATTTAAAAACATATAATGTTAATTGGGTAAACATTCATCAAGAGATAGATAAAAATTTAAATGATAAATTAAATTATGTTCTCAATTTTAAGAGGGGTTTTATAAACAGATATTAATTTATTTTTATAATCGTAAAAGTTTCAAAGTTTTCATTTTTTGGTAAAAATAAAAGAATAAAATCAATTACTATAAAAAGTATTTGATTTTATTTTCACCAACGAGAAAATACCCTATGCGAGACTCGAACTCGCAACCTCAGGATTAGAAGTCCTGCGCGCTATCCATTGCGCCAATAGGGCTCAGTGAGAATTTATTCACTCTCATATTAATAAATAGTTTTGTCTTTAAATTTGTTTATATATAAAATAATAATATATAGTTTATTGAATATTATAAAATTATAATAATTGATCCACCTTAATTTGTCTTTACAAAAACATATGTTATTTCTTTACTTTTTTTAGAATTGCCGTCTTTATCTTTTGATCCAGGTCTTACACTATTTCCAACAAAGAACTCCAACTCTATTTGTTCCCAACCTTGGTCATTGTGTAATTTTACAATATCATCATATAAATTATATTGCTTATCCGTCTTGAAATTTTTAACGGACCAGCAACTTTTTCCTCCGTCTTTTAATTTACTTAAAACGCCGTATACAACTGGTTGAAGGAATAAATCATACCAATTTTTATAACTACCATATTGATGCGATTGAGTATCTTCATCACTGTAAATTTCTAAATTATAATATGGAGGCGATGTAATTGCCAAATCATATTTTCTTTCTAATGTCGGTAATACATTTTCAGCAACATCTTTGTATAAAGTCACTCTATCTAATCCCAAATTATCTTTTATTTCTTTTAATGAATTATATGTCTTACTACATGGTTCTATTCCAGTATAATTCACTCCATCAATACATACAGACCCTAACATTCTACCTCCCCAACCCACACAAACATCTAACACTTCTTTTGCACCAAAATAATCTACTATTCGTTTAGTTAGTAGTGGTCTATAAATCGTTACTTTAGATGTCCCTGCTATAAATCCTATTTGTCTAATAATTTCACTTACATAAGGAGTAGAATGAGATTGACGATTTACTTTTAATGCCTTTTCTATATTCTCTTTTGTCCATAATAATGAAATAGATTTACCTTTATAATTTTTTACATCATAAAGATGTGGCATATATTTTTTAATAATAGATAATCCTATAGTAGATTGAGCGTTAATATTATTTGTTTCAATCGTACAAGACTTTAATTTTGCCCAATCAGATGCAATATCAGAAAGATATTGATGATTATAATCATTTACTATTTTATTAAATCCATGTTGTAATAAATTATCAACTAAAGATGGTAACATTTTTATAAAATCTTCTTCTGATAATGTTTCGTTTAGTTTTGATTTGTTTAGATAATTGTATATATCAGTTAATTTATTATTTTCAATCACTTCATTTGTTATTTGGTTGTCTTCTTTAATTATTAATTTAATTTTTTTTCCCTTTACTTTTTTAGTTTTTGATTTAGTTCCAAGTTCTGGATTTGTTGTTGTTAAATCCATTACTTCAATATTAAAGAGTATATTGTTAATATAATCATAATATTTAATTCAATTTTTAAATATTATAAATAAAATCATCTTCAAAATCGTTTTCATTAACTGATTTTTGACAATTCATTTTTTATGGACATTAAGTATTTTAATTTTAATTCATTAGAAAATAATTCATTAAACTCATTAGAGACTAATGAATTGGGATGGTCCATATGGGGCTCGAACCCATGACCATTGCGTCATAAGCACAACACTCTACCAACTGAGTTAAAGGACCTGAAATTATAGCATTACCTAAGAGCATCCGGTAGGAGTTGAACCTACAAACTAAGTCTTGTTGGACCAAGTGTTTTAGCCAATTAAACTACGACTGCTCGTGAATGAGTTGCTATACTACTCCTTCACGATATATACTATCACCGTGTTTTTAAGTTATTTTGAGGGAAATAATATTTATTAGTTATCTTAAAACAATTGTGAAACATTAATTAATTACACAACAACTATTCGTCTCCTTTGCTCTCCTATAAAAAATTTTACTTTGATTACTCAGATCATTACTCTTATTCACCAAGTCATCTAGTTTTACTCCTCTATCTAGAACACTTGCAATTGTTTGTTGTAATATAACAGTTGTTTGGTCTAGTTCACGCTGAATCTTAGTTAGTTTATCTGCCTCCGATGGATTTTGGAACTTCATTAACGCCTGCTTTAGAAATGGCAGGTCTAAGTTAACATCCGACGTTGAATGCTCCCAGCGACAAATATTAGTAGCAGTAGAAGTAAAATCTTCAAACATCTTAGAAATAAGAACCATCGCAACGCGTGACGGATACTCAAGGTCGGAAACGACAACCCCTGCTAATCCATCAGTCCGCAGATAGATGTGAATATTATATTCCTCGTGTTGGACGCTCTGCATTGTTCCATGTGGCGTACGCTTCACAAAAGTTCTACAAAAAAACCTAATCATCTCTGCGACGCTCCCGCGCTGAAAAAAACCAAAGTTGGAAAGTTCCATCTCCTGCGCGAGAATAATAGGTTCTAGTGTATCAGACCGCCATTTCAACAAACCGATTGATACAATCTTCATTTTTTATATCACAGTTCATAATTTTAAGTTAAAATACATATGATTGATTTATGAATATAAAAATAAATTCGGTAAGGAACTTATTTTTATAAGTTTTTGAACTTTTAGGTTCTATTTGCATGGTGTGGGGTTTGAACCCACGCGGATATTATCCACTAGATCTTAAGTCTAGCGCCTTAGACCACTCGGCCAACCATGCTAATAGGAGACGATAATACATCACAGTAAATTTACTTAATTCAATTTATCATAATGTATTACCATCCCACTACATTATATCATAGTATAGTATCTTTAAACCAATTTTAAAGATATATATTTTATAAGTTTTTAAATTTAAATAATAATAATAAAAATAAAATAAATTTAATAACACAATCATTTCAATATTTATAATTTAATTTATTTAACACCCAAATTATTTAATCGGTACTATATAAATCATCGTTCACAATGATGTCACTCATGCTGATGTCACTCATAATATTATATGCTTGACCAATTGCCCATTCACTTTTTACCTTATCTATGCATTTTTTTAATAACTCTGTTTCTTTTCTTAGCGAAGAAATATATTTCTTAAGAATTTTAATATTATATTCTAAATTTTTAACTTTATTGTCTTTTTTATCGTTTATTTCGGGGGTCTTAAAATCATCTAACTTTTCATTTTGTTTTACATGTACTGCAAATTCACTATAAAACAGATGAATGTTTTTATTGTTTTTTAATAATTCGGTTTCATGTGTTAATGAAAAAATTTCATTTTTTAAAAGTTCAACATTATCCTCCAACAACATTATTTTTTTTTCTATGCTTTCCTTTGTTGTCTCTTTCTCTCCTTGGCAATTAATTCCAATCACCTCTCCATTTTCATTATAAGATACCAAATTTAATATTTCTTCTCTAGACAATTTAATTTTATCATACGATGGTACATTGTATGCGTTATCAATTGAAGTTACATTCACTCTATTATTTATGCGTTTATTTGATAACTCTATTGCTTTTCTTAATAAAGAAATTTCGGTTTTAATAGATTTAACACTAAACTCTAAACTACTAACTTTATATTCTATTGTATTCATTTGAGCCTTACTTGGAGCAAAACGTTCTGGACATTTATGATTATTATTATTATTATTATTCTTAGTAGCATTAAAAGCCAAAAACCAACCAAACATATTCATTTATATGTGATATAAAAAAAATGTTTATATTATTAAATTATTAAATTATTAAACAATCATTAATATTTATGATTGCTTAATAAATGAGAATCACAATATAATGACTCAATCTCACATAAACGATCACAAGGTTTACCTGATTTTGTTATTTGATTACAAACATATTTAAAACATCCATTACCTATTGATTTCTTATTTGTCCTCCAAACTTTACTCGCTTCATCAAAGTCTATAATTTTTTTTAATTCTATATTATTATTTGTTGATTTATTTGTTGATGAATTTGTTGATGAATTTGTTGATTTATTTATTGATGAATTTGTTGATGAATTGGTTGATTTATTTATTGATGAATTTGTTGATTCATTTAAAATGCGTTTGCTCATAGAACGAGTAGTTACCATATTAATTAATTAATTAAAAAATTATTAATTAATATTACTTCAATTTTTAATTTATTTTAAAATTTAAATAATTATTTCTTAGTCTTTGTGTGTTGTTCACAAAATTTATATTTTCTAGGTGCTACAGCGCTTTCACAATTTTCAAACTGGCACATCTTTACAGTAGATGTTTTAGGTTCTTTTGTAACTTTTGGTTCTTTTACAATTTTATTTTCTTTTAGTACCTTTTTTTCAGTAGTTGCTAACTTCAACTTTTCTAATTTTTCTTTTTTTTCTTTTTCCTCTGCTTCTTCCTGTTCTTGCTTATCCATAATTGCTTGCAATTTAGCAAGATAATATGCTTGCATTTCTTCTTTGCTCTGATTCGGCGTTTCATCTTGTACTTCGTCTTGTACTTCATCTGAAACCTCGCTAGGTGGTTCTTCTTCTTCTTTCTCGTCGTCATCCTCGTCAGTTTGATTTGATTGAGCCATTTTTATCATGCGTAGAAATGGGAAAGATGTATCTAAAAGGTCATAAACATAATTCACTTTCTCGGCATCAGTTTCAGATAAATCATCTGTAATTGTTTTAAGCATATCAAGTTTAAGATATAATGAATATAGGTTCTCAATTGAACCATTAAAAGTTAAACTTCCAGTTTCACTGCTCATTTGTAAGTATTGTTATTTATATTTTACAACATTTCATTAAATCAATTTTTTTATAAATTTTATATAGTTTTTTAATTATTTAATTCGTCTATTTGACCTTTTGTGTTTTTTATTAGTTTTCCTTTTATTTTTTCTTGTACGTCTTGTACGTCTTTTACCATGTTTATTTTTTCGCCTTCCGCCAACAAATACATCCCCTGATACTTCACTGTCATTTTCATCCTCTATTGCTGATATTTCATCATTCCAAGGTTCTAACTGAATGTCATCTAGATCACTTGATAATATATTAGAATTGTCATTAGACATAAAATATTCTTCGCCAATAGTAGAATCTAAATTAATCCCAGTTTCATCATATAATTCATTGTCGTCAGCCATAAATGATTCATCCAAATCTCCTACAAACGGAAGTTCAAGAGTCGTATTCGCATACGCGGGTACTATTGCGTTGTACTGTGGCGCTTCACCTCCTCCACGTTTTTTTGTATGTCTGTTTATTTTCCTTAAAGATTTATAAGTACGCCTTGATGCCCTCATTATAATATATGTTAATATTATTTAATATAAGCAGTGTTAAATTGGTCAACCGCATTGACTGGCTAAATTAATATACAGAAATTTATCATATTAAATATAATAAATTAGATTAAATTAAATATTAATAATTAATAATTAATAATTAATAATTAATTCTAATGTTACCGCGATTAATAACGTATTTTAATAAAATTGAAATACTTTTTTCAGTAACAGTGTAAAGTATCTAAAACAACAACTATGAGCTCAACTCGCATTTTCATCCGCCCTGACAACGACGACGACTACAACTACTACAAGAAGATTGAGGACGAAGACTATTTCCGCCCAATTGCAACTCTCAAGCATGAGCGTGTAGGCAATTTCAGAATCCACGGGAAGTACGTGTCTACTTTCCACCCCGGAAAGAGAATTCCGAACGAGTATTATTGCCTGGCTAGTGAGGCGATGACGCTCCGTTCTGGGAAGAAACTGAACTACCTAGCCGAGGGTTTCTGTACGACAGATTTGAGGGACATTGCAGACACTTTTAACGGAACACCGGAGTGGAGGTGTTTGAGTGTAAAGAAACTTATCTGGGGTTACGAGAACTATTACCATGTCCTTTCTACATGTTACCAACTTTCCAAAGTTTACGACATTTGCGGTGTCAAAATCAAGGAGTTCATTACAGAGTTAGAGAAGAGCGTCAAGGGCGTCTACAAGGAGAGGAGTTTCCGGAAAGGTGAGGAAGACGGAGAAGATGTCTACTATGTAGACCATACGGAGCCGATGCCGGAGCGCGACACTACAGGTAAGTATGTGTTTTGCAATTGCCGCTATACAGTAGTAGAGGGAGACAAGGCTACCGAGTGTTTGGGCCATCATCTGGACGAGATGCTTCCCCAGTTGCGGAAGCTTAACAAGATGTACTCTAAGCCCCACCGCGTCATCACGGACTCGGAGGCGTATAAACACGTGAACCAGAAGATCAACGACGACTGCAGGAGACTGGTATTCAGTTTCATTAAAGCGGAGGACATCAAGACATCTCCAACTCCCAACCCAGAACTCCCGCGCCGCAGCAATCGCATTAAAGCAAAAGCACTCAAGGCATAAATAGGACATTAGATTTAGTATAGGCATTTTAAGTAAATAAATAGGTTAGGTTTTTTCATTTTCATCATAGTCTCAGTCCAACTTCCATTAATATTTACCTCTTCAATTCATATCATAGAGAGAAAACAACAAAATTAATTTAATAAATTTATAACACTATCACAACAAATTAAGATTCTACTTGTTTTTTACGTAATTTGCAAATTCCACGAAGGTCATTTTCACTTTGTTGACTTTTTATTTTTGAAACAATTTCTCCCTTTGCATTTATCAAAAAATCTTGTTTTGTTAATTCACCTGCTGTTTTATACGCAATAGAATCCCATACTTCTTGTCTAGTTCCAATTAATTTTTCATATTTGTTATCATTTATGTAATAAAAATTATCTTTTTGTTTTTGAAATTGTCTAATTCTTTTACGTACACGCGTGTCTGTTACATCATTCTCGTCTTTTAATAGTTCTTTTTTATTATGTATTTGGGTTTTATTTTTAATTACTTGTTTTAGTATGGCATTTTCATCTTTCAATTGTTTATTTTCAGACAATAATTTAATATAATTTTCTGGACTATATTCAATAGACGTTATAATGCTTTTAATAATTGTATCTAATTTTTCAAAAGTTATTTTATCAACGGCCAATAATTCTGTGTAGTTTGTATTTTTTATTTCTATGGTTCGCTTATGCGGTACAATTTTTTTACAATTTTTTATAGCATTTTCAATATGTAGTTTATTATCTACTTTGAAAGCATTTACAAGTCTAAAATTTGTATATATTTTCTTATGTTGCTCAACCCGTTGTTGTAAATTATTAGAATTACCATATTTTACTAATTGTTCATTGTTCTCGTTTGTATTATCTATTATGCCGTAATATACGCATTGAGTATTTACTGGAAATTGTTCTAAAATTGTTTTTTCTCTCAACAATTCTTTTTCTAATTCTTTTTCTAATTGATTTGATATTTTCTGGTTCTCTAACTTTTGTTTTAATTCCAGACATTCTTCTTTTAATATTTCATTCATAATTTCTTCTAATTTAACAAAGTATTCGTGTATTTCGTTGGCTTTTTCTGTTCCTGCTTTTATACAAAATAATTTGAAGGTGCGAATGTTTAACATAATAATTTCTTTATTGTGTCCGCCTCTTGTATCATTTTTTTGCTCTGCCGATTGACAGAGCAAAACTTTATAATCTTTATCAATAATAAAATGTTTTTGTAAACTACGTTTAGCCATTGCTTTTTGGCTAAAGCCAAGCCATTTCCATATGTTATCTAAATCAATAACAAAATCAGTAGTTTGGTTATAGTTCAAGTAACAGTAAAATGATGAAACAAACAATTGTTGTTGCGTTTCTGTAAAATTTTCTTTTATTTTATTTATAAACCGGTTGTTACATTCAGGGGAAATTTTTATTATAGGATTGTTCTCTATCAAATCTACAATATTCAATGATGCGTCCATTTATATTTTATATTATTGCGGTTTGTTTATATTGATTATTACTTTTAATACTAATAATCAAACTACTTTCACCCCGTCAACCCGGCAATCAGCATTCGCCTATTCCATTATGAAATCCGATAGGCGATCGTGTATAATAGAACTAGCCAATCGCCCTACATCATAGTAAACGGTAATTGAGTGTCAAAACGAGAAGTCGGTGACAAAAATTTCTCTATTAATTTAATGTATTAATTTAAATTAAACTTACATAAAAATATTTTAATACTTCTTTGTCATGTTCGCATAAAAATTTGTATACAGTCTCAGATGAATCCGCCCCTTCAATTGTCTCTCTTGATACTAACATCTTATTATACAAGTATTGCACCTTTTCTTTAACCGGCTCATAATTTTGAACACCATCACCCCTTTTTTTTATCAATCCAAAAAAAGATGGCTCTTTTTTAACGTCTGGTGATGCAACATCCGGCGATTTTACATCGGTTAAAATATTTGGCACTGTAGTTTTAATCAAATTTAATGAGCGATTGTCAATAGTTAACGTAGATGTAATTGTTTTTAAAATACTTGGCAATGAACGTTTAATATAATTCAATGTCTGTTCATCAATATTTAATGATGCTGATATTGTTTTTAAAATATCACTATCTGACACACACGCATATGGAGTACAACTAATTGTAAAATGTTTTAATATTAATTCTTTGATTTTATCATGAGATAGTTTATTGTCTATAATTAATATGTCAGTGAATAACAAATTATTTATTATATTTTTTGCACAATCCGCGTTAACAAACACATCATTTAATATATCGTATAATTGCTTATATTGCGACATGTTTATTTCTAGAGTTAAAATAAGAGACAATTCAGAGAACCAATTGTTTACATTTATATCAGTTATAGAAACATGAACAACGTGAATAGTATTAAAATAATTATTAAAATAAATATTAAATTTAGTAGTGGTATGATCATTTACAAAATTATCACCAAATGACGACTGAGATTCATCTATATAACTAAAACTATTGTCATTCGTAACTCCATCCAACAGTTCACTATTACAAATTGAATTACTACCGAAAATTCTATTGGCTATACCAGTAATTCGTTCATAAGAAGGATCATTCTTAAATTTATTTTCTGCATTCTTAAATTTAGCCTCTGGATTAAATGTTGGATAAATTAAATGACTACCTTTTTTATCACTTGGAATAGCATACACTGGATGCATGCCTACACCCTTATTTAAATTAAGTCCATTAAGACTAAAATAATTTGTTAATTTATTCAAAGCACTTATATTTTCAAGAAAAATTAATGGATTAAACTCATTCTCCAGTGTTAAAAAAGAAGGATTAGAATTTAACATTTTATCAAAAAATGGATACAACTCTATTTCTTTCTTATAAATTCTATTAAATATAGACTTGGCATCTTTTAATAAAATACCATTACTTGTAATTACTTTGTAATCATCCCCAATTTTTACCAAATAATGAGTATGCTCTTGATTGACTATCATATTAATTTACATAAATACATTAATATATAAACATAAACGCAATTAATTTATCTCTAAATATTATAAAAATGACACCATTTCACCAGCAAATAACGAATATTATGATAATAGTTTAATCACATTTTAATATAGAATCACATCATACTATCATCATAATATATATCAAACTGGAAATCAGTAACAAAACGAGAAGTCGGTAACAAAAATAATCATAGTATATCTTGTTATTTAATAAAAATTTGGTAAATAAAATCATAATTAAATATAAACATTAAATAAATCCTTATTTCTCTCTTATTATTCATTTTAAAAACACCAAAACATAGTCCATAAAATATTAAAAGTCTATTCGGTTAACATTTTAACTCCCATTTTTCTTACTCTTGGAACTTAGTCAAAGAGAGAAAAAGTAATTAAATTTAAATAAATAAATTAAACATTAAACATTAAACAAAAATATAAATATTTGTTATTATTTATTTTTATTTAATTATTTTAAAAGACAAAAACATAGTCAACAAAATATTAAAGTCCATTCGGTTAACATTTTAACTCCCATTTTTCTTACTCTTGGAACTTAGTCAAAGAGAGAAAAAGTAATTAAATTTAAATAAATAAATTAAACAAATTATAAAATAAAATATAAATAATAACTTTATTTTTATTTAATTATTTTTATTTAATTATTTCTCTCTTATTATTCATTTCAAACGACAAAAACATAGTCAATTAAATATTAAAACATCATGCAGTTTATATTTTAAACCCAAAATTAGACACTCTTGGAACTTAGTTAAAGAGAGAATAAATAAATTAATTAATTAATTAATTAATTAAACAAACAAAATCATAAAATATAGTTATTATTTATTTATTTTTATTTAATTATTTTAAAAGACAAAAACATAGTCAACAAAATATTAAAAAACCATTCGGTTAACATTTTAACCCCCAATTTTCTTACTCTTGGAACTCAATCAAAGAGAGAAAAAGTAATTAAAATTAAATAAATTAAACATTAATAAACAAAATCATAAAATATAGTTATTAATTGTTATTTATTTTAATTAAATTTAAATTTTTTCTCTCTTATTATTTATTTCAAAAGACAAAAACATAGTCCATAAAATATTAAAAGCCCATTAGGTTAACATTTTAACCCCCAATTTTGTTACTCTTGGAACTTAGACAAAGAGAGAAAAATTAATTAAAATTAAATAAATTAAACATTAATAAATAAACTCATAAAATATAGTTATTATTTATTTATTTTTATTTAATTATTTCAAAAAACAAAAACATAGTCAACAAACATTAAAAAACCCATTCGGTTAACATTTTAACTCCCCATTTTCTTACTCTTGGAACTTAGACAAAGAGAGAAAAAGTAATTAAATTTAAATAAATAAAATAAACAAACAAATAAAGTAAATATTGTTTTTGGGTATTAAAAATAAAAACAAACATATATATTTCATGACACTCTTGTATCATACTAGTTCAACAATTAGGCACCCTTCTAACTCATCATAAGAGAAAAATATTAAATAAATAATAATAAACTTGGAAAAATACAACCATGCATTTTCAATAATATATAGTAAAATGGAAATGAGTAATTTAACTAGAAGTCAGTAACAAAAATAATTAATAAAAATTAATAAAATAAACAATATAATTTTATTAATTCAAAACAATAAATTAAAACAGTTATTTCTCTCTTAAACCATATGACAAAACATGAACCCACACAAAATAACTTACGATAAACCAACTCTTATAACCATAACAAAGAGAGATACAGAGCAAAGAAAATAAAATAAATAAAAGAAAAAAGGAATAAACCTTTAATTATTTATTTAAACAAATCCACAAACTAACTACACTAACTACACTAACTACACTACATTAAACTATTCATCTTCTTCCTCTTCCTCCTCTTCCTCCTCTTCCTCTTCCTCTTTGGATTCTAGAGGATCAATTGTGTCCGTCTCTTCATTCCACATGCCAATCGCCGTTTGCGTCTTGAAATCATATACCTTGTTTAGACTAGACTTCAAATACTTCTTACCCTTATGCGTCCACGCGCTCACCGCCACTTCAACCTCCTCTTCATCATCAGAATCGCTATTTTCTACACTCTCTTCTTCCAAATCAGCAGATACCTTAGCCGCAGTTTCAGCCTTCAATTTAGCCTCCGCTTCAGCCTTTGCCTTAGCCTCCGCGTCAGCCTTAGCCTTAGCCACAACTTCAGCCTTCAATTTGGCCGCAGCAGCCTTAGCAACCTTAGCAGCAGCAACCTTAGCCGCAGATTCAGCCTTCAATTTAGCCTCCGCGTCAGCCACCGCCTTAGCAATTCTCTCGGCTTCCAATGCAGCAACCGCTGCCGCCTCCGCCTCATAATTAGTTTCATCGTCACCATAATCATCCGCAACTTCTTCCGCGTCCGCAGATGATTCCACTTCAGCAGATTCTTCCGGCACCGCTTTAGCGACAGCGACAGCGACGACAACATTCTCAACTACCTTCGCTTTAGTTTTTTTAGCCACAATCTTTTTCGTCACAACTACTGGCGACTCTGAAGTATCTTCGTCACTAGATGCATCGTCAGAATTATTTGCCTTCGCCTTTGCAACAAGCGCAGCAATTACATCCGAACCGTCACTATCGCTTACAACCTTCTTATCCTTAGAAGGACGACCACGAGACTTCTTCACACCATCATCCGATACCTTATCAGACTTTGACTTATCAGATTTTGGACGACCTCGCCCAGAAACCTTCAAACCAAATTCACTCTCCGGAATAGTCCAACCGAACTTTGATGCCTCCAACTCAGCCTGTTCACGAGTAATGTTCAAACGAGCCATCACACTACCATAAGGACACGGCTTGCGACCCTTCACCTCGTAATTTGAACCCGCAGACAAACGATCATTTATGTCTCCGTATTTAGGCTTACCAGACGAGGTAGTCTCGCACTGCTTATTACAATTACGACAGTAATCACTATCAGACATCTTAACACTCGTACATTGCGCATACAAATCATGCGTAGGACGAATGCCAAAACACCAATCAGCGTTCACTACACCGCAAAACGGCAAAGCAATAGAAGGAACCAAACGAACAGACTTCGCTACCTTCTCCGCCTTATCCGGCTTATCAGACAAAGACAAAGACTTTGACTTTGGCTTACTCAACCGACCAACAGATGTTAGTTCAATATCACCCAAATTCAGAAATGACACCGCATCCTCATAGTCAAAACCATACTTGCTAGATAAACGACGCGTTACACTCTCCCCAAAAGACACATAACTAACCCTTACACCAGATAAAACCAAATCACTCAGAGAATATGACAGAGAATCAATAGAAACCACGCTTGACTGAGACTGAGACATTGAATATCGCTTGAATAGAAATTAGATAACTTACATTACTACATAAAAAAGTAATTCAATTTTATTTTATTACCATATTAATTTATATTAACATACAAAAATATAACATAACAATTAAACATATTTATTAAACATATTAATTAAATATATTTATTAAAAATATTAATTAAAATCAGAATTAAACATATTAATTAAAATCAGAATTAAAAATATTAATTAAAATCAGAATTAAAAATATTAATTAAAATCTGAATTAAACATATTAATTAAAATCTGAATTAAAAACGTGGACCGACCGACCGACATTTAAAACATATAAATAATAAACTTAAACAAATAAACATATCTTAAATATATTTCTTGTTGTCAGTAAAACTTATCTCATTCAAAATTTTATCTATCACCTTCTCCGTACGGTCTTGCATCGTTTCTGTAGCAGAACGAATTATTAACATATACTCATCCTTATGATTATCATTATTTATCCAATCAGGCTTATCAGCGATATATTTTGTAAGATTACGCGTCTGCACCTTTGATATGTTGTAAATCGCCTCCTTTGTCTTCACATTATTTGTGTCCTCTTCCCAAACAGCCTCCTTCACAAATAAACGCTTACGCTTCTTATCACTACACCACATTCTTTTCTGTTTTTTGGTAAACATCCACCAACATATAAATATATATATATCATCAATAAAGTTATTAAATCAGTTTAATAAACATTTCTATGTAAATTATATTAATTAATATTTATTATAAAAGAAATTAAAAATTTAAAATATTTATTTATTTAATAAAAGATTAATATGCTTCTGTTTTTTGGTAAACATTTAGTCATCATTTTTATATTATGGTGTTCTCATTTTATTTCTCATCAATAATTTACACGATAGCATGGTTTTATTTTTGTTTAAATGGCTCTTCTGTTTTTTTCTGTTTTTTGGTAAACAAAAGTAAACATAAAACAGAAGCGCCGCATTGAGTTAAAACCTTTTGTTAAAAACTTACCAAAATCAGGTTTTAGAGCATTATGGTCTTATTTTGTTTTTTATTTTTTTAAATTGTTATGACAAAAATATTTTATTTTTCCCAAGAGTTGGCAGGATTTTTTTTTTTTTGGACAAGGGTTTTTGGCTTGTCCATTTTTATTTTGCCCAGAAAAGTTTTGAGAATTGAATAAATTAAAATTAAAGAATATAAATGTTGCTATTAAGAATTTATAATTAATTTAAATATATTATTTTCTTTAATTTACATACATTAATTTTTACGTTTATTTGTTTTTTTATGTTTCCCTCCGCGTTTATTCTTATTAGTTTTTTTATTTTTTTTATGTTTGTTAGTTTTTTTATGTTTCCCTGTGCGTTTATGTTTTTTTGTTTTTCTTTTGCGTCTTCCTCCAGTTAGATTAATTTCCATGCCATCCATCCCAATATTTGCGACATCAACTCTAGTTTTTGTTCGCATTCCTTCACAACTAGGGACAAGTGGCGTCCTACACATCGGGCATATAGTAGCAATTGACTGTGGAATAGTATACTCATCCTCACCTTGTATATTCATTTGACCAACTATGTCAACTTCTGCAGCATTACAAGAGTTTAATATGCATGCTCTATGAAACAAATGATTATTTCTACATACATTTACAACATCTTCGCAATTGGAACTACATTTGTCAGTTGGATCAGGACCATCAACATTGTTTAAATAATTGCCGCATATAACACATTCGGGGAAATTTTGTGATACTACTGCAGGTGCCTGTGCAGCTGCTGTTCTGGCTCTTTCGTCTGCTTCGCGTTGGATGGCAATTTGTTCACTTCGCGAATGAACTACTGCATTCGGAGGTTCGATATCTGTATTATAAACCATATCTGCCATATCAACATCAGGCATATAATTCCAATTATCAAACGATTGATTAAAATTTATTGCTCCAGCAAACATAAATCTCATACTTTGAACATGTGATACATCCCAATTATCTAATGGTTGATTAAAACTTGTCGCATTATTAAACATGAGTCTCATATTCTCCACATTTGACACATTCCAATCATTTAATGGTTGATTAAATTGTGAATTGTTATTAAACATATTACTCATATCTTGAACATTTGATACATTCCAATTATTTAATGGTTGATCAAAATTTGTTGTAGAAAACATTCCTACCATTCCATTAACATTTGATACATCCCAATTATTTAATGGTTGATTAAAATTGGTTGTTCCATAAAACATAAAATCCATTTCTTTTACAGTTGACACATTCCAGTTATTTAAAGGTTGATTAAAACTTTCGGCATTCATAAACATCTCTTCCATTGATTCAACATTTGATACATCCCAATCATTTAATGGTTGATTAAAACTTATTGCATTCATAAACATTCCAGCCATTGTTTGAACGTTAGATACATTCCAATTATTTAATGGTTGATTAAATTGCTCTGCTCCATTAAACATATTCTCCATACTTCTTACGTTAGATACATCCCAATTATTTAATGGTTCATTAAAATTCGTGGCGTCCCCAAACAACTGAAACATATCAGTTACATTTGATACATCCCAATTTCCTATCGGAATGTTTCTTAAATCACTAGGTAAGTCATCGCGATTGTTTAAATATTGACCAACTAATGTTCTTATGTTTGAATCATTGATTATAGTCATTATAATATATTATTATAAATTAATTAAATAAACAAAGGTTATTAGATTAGTTACATAATAATTTAAAAACAAATTAATATGTATATTAACTAAATGAAATCTTTTAACGATAAACTAAATAAATTAAACATGACATGTCCACAAAAATCTCAAATAATTCCATCATTGCCATCTAGTTTCTCAAATAATTATTGTATTCATTGTCGTAGAAATAATTTGACTCCTCATATTTTTCCATCAGATTTTCATAAGATTCCTTATCTTCCTATTCTTCCTCCAAATCTTCCTGATTTTCATCAGGTTCCTCAACTGCCTCGCACTTGCCATGTTTGTAATACTTCATTCATATCATAATTAATTATATTTTAAACACAAAATATTTAATACAAAAATTAATCTATTACATTTTTATTATTTTTTTAATAATAAATATTCTCTTAAATTTTTTTTGACCATCTTCTTGATATCCGTCACTTATTCTTTTAGGAACTAAAACATGATTACATGACTTTAATACTTGCCTTACTAAATTAATCAAAGGCCATCTTTGTTTTTTACAAGCAACATTTTGCATTGATGTGTGATAAGATGAACTGAATATTTTTTTGAGCTCTAAAATGTGAGGTTTGATTGCATTGTAAGTAGTTTCCATTAATAATATCTCTCTTGGTATAATCATTCCATCTAAATCATCAAAACTTTCAAATTTAATTCCGCAATTGTCTAAAAAATTTTTAATTGTGTGTTCAATTGTTTTATCAAACATTATATAATACCTTATATATTTCAATAAATTATATTCATTGAAATATAATGATTTAAACGAAACGAATTATTATTATTATTATTATTATTATTATTATTATTATTATTATTATTATTATAATGCCATATAAAAATAATAGTTGGTATTGTTCTAAATGCGATTTTTATGTTTTTAATAGTAAAAATGCGTGTAACAAATGTTCAACTCCTAAACCAATACTTAAAATAAATGAACCAAATTATAATAATAATAATAATAGAGATTATTTATCTGATGCTGAAAGAAAAGAATTAGATAATTTTTTTATTAAACAAACTAGTGTACCAAATCTTAGTTGTTATACTTGTAAATCTAGCGATCCAGTTGAAAGGTTTTCAAGCCATAATTGTTGGAAACGTAGTTGATTAATTAAAGTTTAACTAATTCCTAATTCTGGAATTAGATAGTCTCCTTTTGCGTTTCTTGTATATTTTGCAACAACAGATGGATTTTTAGAATTGCTAATAATGTCTTCAGTTTTATATACATTATTATTTTTGTCAATATAATAATTAATGCCTTGAATTTCTTGAACAAATACTTCTATTTTAGTTTGGACTTGTTGTTCAATTGTGTCGGTCTCAATTTCTCCATGAGGAGTTCCTTTAATATGGGTTCCACAGTGGTCACTTCCGGTTTGCTTACGCCGCGAACACTGATCTCCATTTGCTCGTTTAGCCCCACATCTCTCAAATTGTGGCACTAAATTCTTAACCCTTTTACGTTTCTGAAAATCTTCCTTCTCTAGATTAATGTTGGGGTAGTCATATAAATATTGTAGAAACACGCTATATAATTTATGTTTTGACATATCGCTATCATCCATCCATGTCTTGACTTCAGTCTTGAAATTTAGCATATAAGATTCGCATTTCTTTGTGATACGTCGTTCCATTTTAGTTGTTGTTTAAATGATTTACACAATATATATTTATTTCAATTTTTATTTAAATAAAATAAAACCATTTAAACATAAAATGATGTCTAACTATGACGTCATCTTCTTATTTTTTCGTTTCCGTTTTTTCTTTAATTTATCATGAGGTTTAACAATATCTGAATTGTCAACTCCAATTCCGATATTAATCTTTTCATTTAATAATAACTCAATTTGAGAATCGCACTCACTATTAGTACGTTCCTGAGAATTGATGTCATCTAACATGTCATTTTCAGATGAAATATGGGAAATTATGGAGTCTAATTCTTCTCTAAGTTCTTTATTATTTCCCCCACTTTCATTCAAAAATTTATATATCTCATCTTGTTGTCCAATTGAAATCGTAGGACTTTCTATTTTTTGTTTATTTACTTCAATAGAAGAAATATTTGGAACTTGTGAACCCAATCTTATGTCTTGATTAATTTGTCCCCACATTATACCCAATTTAATATATAATCTAGATAAATATGTACTGTGGTATTTGTGAAATGTTTGTAAATACCTTTTAAACAGTTTTATTTTATGAGACAAAACCGCATTCTCAAACATTATTGTATTTATATAATTATCTATATTTAATCCATTACTTGATTTGTCTTCTTCTATCTTAAGATCCGCTTCTTTTTGATTCAGATAATTTGTCATTTCATCCAACAATTGAACAATGTCGTGATGCAAATCATTTATAAGTTCAAATTCATACACTTTATATTGATCCAAATCTTTATAAACCGGATATTTAGATTTTAAATTACATAACGATTGAATTTTCTTATCAATTATTATTTCATCCGCATATTTAGATATCAATCTAAACAATTTATAATATTCACAGTACATTTTATTGTCTATCAGATTATAGATTTTTTCCATATTTTCATATTCCAATTCAATCAATGACTTTTGAAAATGCAATGAATCAATCCCAAATAATAAATTATTTTTCTTAGCAGTTTCTATATACGATAAATATAAAGACTTTAATAAACACGTCAACGATTTTAAATTTTCAAATAAATTTTTAATTTTTAACCTAACAGATTTTAAATTTTCAAATTTAATTTTTAACTCTTTAAACTCACTCATACTTAATATAATATAATATTTAATATAATTATATTATATAAATGGCAGAAACAATAGACCAGACAAATGATACGAATAATAATGAAGAAAACCAGATATTCATTAAATGGACACACGAACACGAAAATATACTTATTGATTGGGGTGACAAAGCAATGTGTTATAGATGGCTACATTCTAAAAGTTATGAGAAATATAATTCATTAAACACGTGGTTTACTATACCAGTTATTGTAATGAGTACACTGACAGGAACCGCCAACTTTGCTCAAGAGAGAGTACCAGTAGAATATAGAGGATACTTTTCAATGATTGTCGGAGGAGTAAACATTGCAGCAGGCATCATAACAACTATACAAAACTTTTTAAAAATATCACAACTAAACGAATCACACCGAGTGGCTTCACTTTCATGGGATAAATTTTATAGAAAAATAAGAGTAGAATTAGCAAAATCACCAGATGAAAGACAAACAGTTAATATTTATTTAAAATTATGCAATGAAGAATTTGATAGACTAATGGAAACAAGCCCATCAATTGATGCAAAAATTGTTAAAATATTCAAAAAAACGTTTGACTCTAGCCCACGATTTGATTTATCAGGAAATCAAATTATTACAGAACAACAAAAGATTTTTAAAGAAATTAAAAAACCTGAAATTTGCGATGATATTGAAAGTGTTAGAAAAAGCGTTTATGTCAAGACAGAAAACACAAAAATAGTATCATCCGAATTCACCAGTGGAATGGCTGATGTAATTAAACGCAAAAGAAATTTAGATTTAAAAGAAAAAAAAATAAATGAATTTAATAATACATTTTTTGAAAGATATAACAGACAGCCAACCGATGAAGAATTATTAGAAAATTTAGAAAATGAACAAGAAAACATAAATAAAACTGTCATTGGAAACTGGATAAATCGTCATAAACAAACATCATTGACAAAACAAAATGTTAAACTTGGAAATAATCAACCAATTTTTGGTGACAATAATGTATAATTATTTAATTAAATTATACATTATTTTAGCATTAAAACAATTAAATAATTAATAATTAAATAACTACATCAAACACAAATATCAAATACAAACTTAATAAAATGTTTATATGTTGAGATTATTTTATAATAGAAATATATAATATGTCAGGATATAATAAATTTACTTATAAATGGCAACCACAACAATATATATCTTGGAAAGGATATTCTCGCACAGAAGCCGTTCCAGGAAACGCCAGACCATTAACAAATGGAACATGGATATTAAATCAGCCAGATGGAATGAATCAGACCGACGGAAACGCATTTTTACCAAGACCAATTAAACATTGGAGAAGACAATTGCAATCAGACCCTACACGCGGAGGCACTATAGCTAAAAATATACATGAAGTATTTCAACCAGGCGGAACCATTTATTTAGGTGGAAATCCTAATGAGAAAAATGAATGTTGTGATAATGATAACAAAACTGGATTTAATATTATTTCAAATATATCCATAGACAAAAATAATAAATTTTGTAATGACATCAACTGTGCTTATACAGTAACAGCAGAAGATGTATTGGAAAATGGATGGAATGGACCAATTGGAAAACAAATATGTTGTAATCCAGTTTATAATATAATTAAACCTGCCACTACATTATTAAGTAAAAAATATTATACTGATAGTAGGGCTTATTTAAGAAGTAGAAGCAAATTATACAATCAGAAATTAACTAATTTGCCTTATCCAGGGGTAACATATTATGGGGAAGATGGCAAATGGTTATATCCAGACAATTCAATATTAGGACCTCAAGTGTTTTCAACAGGGGAATGCCCTCAAAATGCTTGTAATGGATCCCAACAAATTACAATATTTAAACCTAATAATAGATCATTCAAAGTCCAAGGCGCAGTTGAAAGTAGTACGCGTTTGGAAAAACTTAAACTAGAAACTGTAACTAAAAGTGGAGCAAGCCTAAGAAGAATATTTGGCGATTCCGCCGCAAAAGCAGGGTCATATTATTTAAATGGAAATTCACCTTATCTAGTTAAAAATAATTATGTACCACCTGAATGCTGTAGCGAACCTCCTCCTCGTCCGCAAGTTAACTGAACATTTATTTATCAATTTGACAATGATAATATTGCATATTCAAGAAATATAATCTTTAATAACAATAGAACATTTTATTCAAAAAACCTTAATAGTGTTCCAATTCCAATTATTTCTACAAATGACATGACTTATACATATGAGGTTGAAAACATTGACTCAATTACTAAGGTTACTGTAAATTATACATTTTATACAGATAACGAGAACACAAATGACGGATTATCATTTTATAGTGCCGATAGTTCAATTGTAAATTTTTATAATGCACTTGGTGGAAATTTAACAATCATTCAATTTGGAGACATTCCTTTATCAAAAGGAGGAAATCAGTTTTCCAATTTAAACAATTTAATATTTGATTCTGGTTCGGGTGTTCCAACTATGCCATTTTTTGGAACAAGCCTAATTAATTGTTTTAGTAATACAAATTTTAATAGTGATGTTAGTTCATTGGACGTTTCTAATGTCACAACTATGGAAAATATGTTTAAATCCGCCTCCACATTTAATCAAAATCTAAATTCGTGGGACGTTTCCAATGTTACAAATATGACTTTTATGTTTAATTTAGCAACAGCATTTAATAATGGAGAAGTTTCATTAGCAACTTGGTCTGCCCCCTTATGTACATCATTCTTTGGTATGTTTCAATCGGCTACTGCTTTTAACCAACCAATTCCAAACCTTGTTAATACTTCAGGTGTGGCATTGTCTTCATTAGCCGCTATGTTTTCTGGAGCAACTATTTTTAACCAAAATGTAGGAGCCTGGGATGTCTCTAATGTTCAAGATATGACATCTATATTTAGAAATACAAACGCTTTTAACAATGGAGGTTTTGATATGAATAATTGGGATGTTTCTAATGCAAATGATATGACAAATATATTTAATTCGGCAATAGCATTTAATAACGGAGGCGCGCCTGGAACTAGTTCGGCACCATTAACTTGGTATGCCCCCCTGTGTAAATCATTTGTTGCTATGTTTGGAAGAGCAAGTGCTTTTAACCAACAATTGCCCAATTTAGTTAATACATCGGGTGTAGCAAGTTGTAATATGAATGCTATGTTTAATTCTCTTACAGGTGCAAATACGACTTTATTTAATCAAAATATTAGTAGTTGGGATGTTTCTAATGTTACTAATATGGGGTCAATGTTTTTTCAAGCATCCAATTTTAATAATGGAGAAATAAATACACTATCCAGTGTCACTCCATCTACTTGTACAAGTACGAGTACTACATTAAATTGTCCAGGTGCTACTCTGTTATCTCTAGTTTCAGTTGGAGATGCGCTTTTAATTCCTAATTCATCAAGAATAAGTGCTTTTGTAGTGACTAATGTAAATAGTAATACTCAATTAACAATATCTCCTAGTATTGGAACAAATACAGCAGGTCAAATTTTTAATGTACAAAAAGTAATTCCTATAACAAGTACTCTAACAAGTGTAACGCCTTCAACTTCTTCTTATCTAAATAGTACAAAAACCTTAACTTGTCCGGGTGCCTCTTTCCAATCACCATCTCCTCCAATTAATGTAAATGATACACTATGGGTTGTTACTACAACAATTATTTTTATTACAACTGTACAAAGTATCACAGATAATGAAAATTTAGTTGTAACAGGATTTGGTACTAATATTGTATCCGGAACAATTCTTAATATACAAAAACCACCAACTGGAACTAATCCATTAACTTGGGATACTTCTAATTTGACAATTACTAATAATATGTTTCGTAATGCGGCTATATTTAATCAGTCTCTTAGCACCTGGGATACTTCTAATGTAACAGATATGGCAGAAATGTTTCGTTCAACGAGTTCATTTAATCAACCTCTTAGTACTTTTAATACAAGTAGCCTTACTAATGTTGGCGGAATGTTTAACGAAGCAAAAATGTTTAATCAACCGATTAATACGAATGGACCTTATTGGAATATGTCGAATGTAACGAATATGGGTAGCGTGTTTCAGGCCGCTCAGATATTTAATCAAAATATTAATAATTGGGATACGAGTAAAGTAACCATTATGAATACTTTATTTTTTAACGCCTTTCTATTTAATGAACAATTAAATTCTTGGGATGTTTCTAAGGTAACTAATATGAATTCTACATTCCAAAACGCTTACACGTTTAATAACGGCGGTTTACCTGGTACAAGTTTAGTTCCATTAACTTGGTATGCTCCCTTATGTACAGCTTTTGCAAGTATGTTTGCTCGTGCCAACGCGTTTAATCAACCATTGCCTAATCTTGTAAATACAACTATTGTAACAAGTTGTGATATGACTTCAATGTTTGTTCGGGTATCTACGTCTCCGTTTAATCAAAATTTAAATTCTTGGGTAGTTTCTAATGTTACTAATATGACATCTATGTTTCAAGGTACAACATCATTTAATAACGGAGGTGTAGCATTAACATGGTCTGCACCCAATTGCATATCATTTACGTCAATGTTTCAATCTACCACTGCTTTTAATCAACCAATTACAACTCTGGTAAATACATCAGGTCTAATTGCTGGTGTTGCATGTTCATTAGCTTCTATGTTTCAATCAGCGACAACATTTAATCAAAACATCGGTGGTTGGGATGTAACTAATGTTAATACGATGCAGTCTACGTTTCAATCCGCTCCACGATTTAATCAAGACATTAGTGCGTGGGGAGGAAAGCTTGTCAATGTAACTAATATGAGCGCAATGTTTCAAAATGCGTCTGATTTTAATAATGGAGATACATCTGGTTCAAGCAATAATCCATTAACTAGTTGGAACGCACCAAAATGTGTCAATTTTAGTTTGATGTTTCGTTCAGCACCATCATTTAATCAAGATATTTCAAACCTTGTATCAATGCCAAGTAATATTATACCAAATATTACCCCTTCTACATCAAGTTATACAAATTCAACAAGAATATTGAATTGCCCAGGTGCTACATTTACTACTACATTAGTAGGTCAAATGAGTATTATTATTCAAACTTCTTCTATCACATATATTAGTAATATTTCAAGTATTACAAATGATGAAAACTTAGTAGTTGTTACTGCTATTGGATCTAATATTGGAGTTGGATCAATAATATCAATTACAATTAATAATACATTGTCTCTTATGTTTAATGGAGCCTCCACATTTAATCAAAACATTAGTGAGTGGAATACATTAAACGTAACTGATATGTCATCTATGTTTAATGGAGCCTCCACATTTAATAATAGAGGAGTCTCGTTAGCAAGTTGGTCTGCTCCTTTATGTACATCATTTGCTAATATGTTTCAATCAGCATCAGCGTTCAATCAACCTCTTACAAACCTTGTTAATACATCAGTTCTTATTTCCCCTTCTGTATGTGCTATGAATTCTATGTTCGTCAGTGCAATAGCATTTAATCAAAATATTGGCAGTTGGGGTGTATCTAGAGCGACCCCCATGAATAATATGTTTCAATCAGCGACAGCATTTAATAATGGGGGAAGTCCAGATATTCAGAACTGGACCGCACCCTTATGTACAACCTTCGCGTCTATGTTTCAGTCAGCAACGGTCTTCAATCAACCTCTACAAAATCTTGGGACTGGAACTAAACTTGTTAATACATCTGGCCTTACCACCTCCTCTTCTGTATGTGCGATGAATTCTATGTTCGTCAGTGCAATAGCATTTAATCAAAATATTGGCAGTTGGGATGTATCTAGAGCGACCCCTATGAATAATATGTTTCAATCAGCGACAGCATTTAATAATGGGGGGAGTCCAGATATACAGAACTGGACCGCACCCTTATGTACAACCTTCGCGTCTATGTTTAATTCAGCCACTTCGTTTAATCAACCTCTACAAAATCTTGGGACTGGAACTAAACTTGTTGATACATCAGTATTAACCGGAACTTGTTCATTAACTTCTATGTTTCAATCCGCAACTTTGTTTAACCAGAATATTGGATCTTGGAAACTTTCTAAAGTCGCTACTCTAACAAATATGTTTACTTTGTCAAGAGATTTTAATAATGGAGGGAGTAATACAATACAGGATTGGTCTGCTCCCTTATGTACATCATTCGCATCTATGTTTTCTTCCACTTCTGCGTTTAATCAACCACTTACAAACCTCGTTGATACAACAAGTTTAGGTGTAGCTAGTTGTTCATTAGCTAGTATGTTTCAATCCGCAATCTTGTTTAATAAAAACATTGGATCATGGAATACGTCTAATGTTACAACAATGGCTTCTATGTTTTCGGGTACAACTACATTAGCAACTACTACAACTTTTAATAATGGACAAGCATCAGGTACTGTTCCAGGCACAGCTCCATTAAATTGGAATACAAGTAGAGTTACAACTATGGCTAATATGTTTCAATATTGCGTAGCATTTAACCAGCCTATTGGTGCAAATGGTGCTTATTGGAATACTCCATTAGTAACAACAGTTGTTTCAATGTTTCAAGGAATTAATGGAACAACCGGAATACATTTATTTAATAATGGAAAAGGGGCATTAGATGAAACAGCTCCATTAAATTGGACATTTAATGTTTTACCAACAAGTACATCTTACAGATTAAACTCACGGTTGACTAGAAATGTAACAACTTTTAATAATGCAAAAACAACTCCACAATTACCTGCTTAAATATATTTATTTAAGTCATCAAGTAAAGCATATTTCTAGTTGCTAATGAGAATTTAATTACACATTTCAATAATGGCAAATTATAACAGGAATGATGTTATGTAAAATCATCAAATAAACCGACTTCTTTGTCATATTTTTATATAACATTTTCATAAAAAATATTAATTAAATATAATTATTATAATTTATTCTGAATAATATATTAAATTTATATTATATAGATGATTAAATATTCTGAATTATTGCCGAATGACACTAAATTTGTATTTACGTCTACTAGAATGAACCCCCCGACACCTGGACATTTATTGTTAATACACGCATTAATTTTAGAAGGTATACGCCAAGGAACAACAGAAGTATATGTTGTATTATCTAAAAAAAATACAGATTTAGAAAATCCAATTGATTGTGATCGTAAAATTTATTTCCTTAATGGACAAGATAGTGATAGTATGATAAATAGTTTGAAATACAAAATGATTTCGGAAGAAACGGATGATGATATTAAACAAAAAATACAAAATATGAACGTTATATTTCGCTGTGTAACTCCTTCTCAGGCAGGACCATTTAACATGGTTGACAGCATCATACACGAAAAGGTAGAACGGCTTGGTCCAGACGCAAATAATATTCTTGATATAATTTTACTTGTCGGCGATGATAGACAGAATACTGTAAATGCAATGCGTTCGGCTTTAAAAACTGATAGCATTCCCGCAATACGTTCATTTGAGGAAAGAGTACTTAGTAGAGAAGGCGGAGTATCCCTCGCGAAAGCACCAATAGAAGAACTGGAAGAAATGGACATGTCATCTGTGCCACCCAGTCAAATATCGGCGTCTTTAATAAGAAAATTGGCTTATAATAAAGGGTTAAAAGATAAATTTATGGATGTTTATTCTGATTTTCTCTCTGACGATAAGAAAGAAGAATTATATAATGACATAACCAGTGGTTATGAAAACATAATGGCTTCTAAATTGTCTGCCCCGTCTAAAAGAAAGGCAACCGTGAAAAAAACTATTACAAAAGAGCCTTCAACAAATACAACTCGTAAAACGCGTTCATCTAGTGGCGGACGCAGGAGAAAAAATCGCAATAAATCTAAACGTAATTCAAAACATAAAAATAAAAATAAACATAAGACTAAAAAATCACGACGCAAATAAACAATAATTATTTTGAGAATTTATTTATAAAACTTATAAATGGAAATACGTGATGTTGTCTTAACTCTCTATTTACTACAAGTGCTAATTGGGTTTTAATTTCATCTAATTTAGGATTTTCTTTATCAATTACCACAAAATGTTTTAATAAATTTGAAACAGTGTCAAAATTTTTCTCTAAATTACTGTATTTAATTCGTAAAGCATGTAATTCGGAAATTAAATTTTTATTGTCATCAATTGTGTTAGTTTGTGTTGAAGAATCTGTGTAATCAGGTTCTATCATAGTTTTACAGTTACAATCATTTAACGCATTTAATTCATCGCAAGAAGTAATTTTATGCATTTTTTTTTCTATAATTTCTAAATCTTGCAGGCTATCATTGCTATTACTTGATTTAATAGTAACTAATGCTATTTCATTTATATTATCATTTTTATCATTTTCATCAGTAAAATAAATATTATCTATATTAAAACCATCATTTGACATTTAATTTATATAATTTATATAATTAATCATTTTTTATATTATTTGATTAATTATATCTATGTTTAATATATAATGAGTAAAGAACTTGTTGAATTTAAAAAATCGCGTATAAATTCTTTAAGAATTCAATTTAACATTGATTTGTCGGCATTAAATCGTATTACCTCAAATAATGTTAGAACAATTAATAGACAGCGAATTCCCCTTGCTAGAAAAAATACAATATTTGCAAATCTTAGAAATCAATATAATAATGTATTAAATTCATTACAAAATAAATTAAAAACTAATATTGATAATGTTAATAATTTAAACATATTACCAATTAAAGTAATAAGGAAAAAATCTATTTTATTTGGATTAAATTACAATGGTACAAACTCTCAATTAAACGGTTGTATCAATGATGCGAAACTGATAGAAAAAAGAATACAAGATAGTGGATTTACTGAAATTAAATTAATTACAGATGAAACAAGTGTTAAACCTACGAGAGAAAATATATTATTAGAATTTAAACAATTGTTATCAGACGGTGTTGAAGGTGATTTATTATTTGTTTATTATAGCGGACACGGTTCATATACAATTGACCGCGATGGTGATGAATTAGATGGGAGGGATGAATTAATAATACCGTTAGATTTTAATGCTATTCGCGATGACGAACTTAAAACAATAATACAAGAAAATTTGAAACCGAATGTGACTTTATTTTGTTTATTTGATTGTTGTAATAGTGGTACTGCTCTAGACTTAAAATATCAATGTTTAGAGAGATTAAATTATGATAATTTTACTGAAAATCCTAGAAATTTAGAAACAAATGGTAATGTTATTTTATTAAGTGGGTGTCGTGATGAACAATATAGTTATGAATCATTAGTAAATAATAAAGTACATGGTGCAATGTCGTGGGCATTCAATGAAATTACTAATTCTAATAATAATATAACTTGGCGTGAACTTTTAAAAACCATGAGAACTCGTGTTAAATCTGCCGGATTTAATCAAATTCCTCAATTATCAAGTGGTCTTGTGATAGATCTTGATAGTAAAATTTGGATATAAATAGAGAAAAATAATGAATCTATTAAATTTCCAATATACATATAAATATAAATATTTTTTTCTAATGTTGACCATTTAAGCAAGTGATATAATTATTGTCTATAATGGCATTTTCTAACTCTATCGTGCCGACATAAACATATTTACCACATTTCAAACAATTTGATGCTTGCATTTGAAGGTCATTGTCATATTCATTTTCAGGTGGCATCCAAATTGACCAGTGACCAATTCCTTCATCAACATAGTTAGTAACACGATATGCGTTTGGAGCATTGATAATCTTCATTAAATCATCGTGTCGCTTCTTCTGTTCTTTTTTTTGAGCATAAAATCTTTTGTCCTGAAATACAAATGATTTTATAATATCAAGCACATCTTGATTTAGCATAATGCTATTCATAACAAGTTGAACATTAATAGCCTTGTTCTCTTCATTGGAAATGTCGCACATTGTGTTTTTCTTGGTTGATGTTTTTATCAACATTTAAATTTAATTTCAATTTTAATTGTAATTTAAATCATTAAACATTAGCATTTAATCTTTTTTTTTATCATTATCATTTTTATAATTTATAAATGTGTCTTCTTCGTATTTTTTAAAAAATGTCATTAACTTCCAAGACCATTCCCATGCCCAATTTTTATAATCTTTATGTTTATTACGTGTAATTTTCCATTCATAAAATTCAATAAAATGTTCAATGCGTCTAATAAATTTATGGTATCGGTTTGCTTGAAAACAAAGTGTATGATATTTATAACTTTCTAATGCTGGATTTGTTGTATTTAATTCATTAATTGTCACTTTCAATATTTTTTCAAACATTTTTTTTTGATTCATGTATTCAAATATTTCGCTGACATCGTCACTGTTTTCACAATCATCATGGATTATTACATTATATAATTTATTGTCTTCATTTGGGACCATTTCATTTATTAATTCAATATAATTTACATCATCGTAAATACAAGTCATAATCTATTAGTTAAAATATAATACTTCAAATTATTATATTTTCAATTTTTCAAATAAAACAATTTATGAATCATTTTAATTGTTTGCAATTTTCTCTCTAATGTCATTAGATAAATGTGTATTTTCTGAGATATCCGATATTATTTTGTCCATTCGTTCATTTATGTCATTGGTTGTTTGTTTAACAATGCACATATAAGTATCTTTCTTATTATCACATTTAAGCCAATCGGGATTTTCTTTTACATATTTACTTGTATTTTTAGTTTGAACATAGCACAATTTTTTAATTGCTTCTTTGGTTTTTTGATTGTCTTTGTCTTCGCTCCATTCATCCTCTTTGATATACAATTTATGGCGTTTTTTATCACTGCACCATAATGGACGCTTAAATATTGGCAACTCATTAAATCTCTCTATGAATATATTTGAAATGCCATTTGCTAGCCCTTTTTTACCTGTATATAATAAATCTGTTACATTTATTTGTACTGAATCAATGAAATCATTCATGCTGATCGCGTCTTTGCAATTATCATTTAAAAATACGCTAACATTAATGTTATTGTTGTTTATAGTATTAGTTATATTGTTAGTGTTTCCTATTTTTGGTATAGTAGAGCAAATAGTATTTTGCAATTCTTTATTTTGTTTTAATAATTCTATAAACATTTCCTTGTAATTAATTTCTTCTGATTGGCTAGAAACTGTGATAACTTCATCGGTTTTGCAATTATTTAAATGTCGGTAATAACCACTGGAATATTTATAACTCTTTCCGCATTTACAAACATATTGTTTAATTATTTTTTCATGAATCTCTCTTTTTTCCTCTAAACATACATTAATTTGTATCTTTTTTGTATCATTTGTGAACATCTTGTGTTTTGCGGTGTTTAAATGATTGTTGTATTTGGTTTTATCGTTAGTATTAAAGTCACAAGTTATGCATTCATATTTTATTCTCTTTTTTTCTCCTATTTTTGTATCCATTAATATACCTTTAAATGATATAAAAAAAAGAGTTTAAATTATTTGCGCAAATGGTTAAATTAAATAAATTTTTAATATTTTAAATTATAAAAACATTGTTAAATTAAAATAATTGATTATTTTAATTTATTTATTTAAAAATTGATTTTTATTTTATAAATAAAAATAAACATAAAAGACATTCTACAAACAACCAAATTAAATGGGTCTTGACTCTTACTTTAATTCTGTAGAGGGAAGTGTTAAAAATGAGTTATTTATGTGCGATGAAGATGTAGAACATAGAGAAATCGGTTACTATAGGAAGTTCTGGACACTACACCTGTGGATGTTTAAAACTGCGGTGACACATGGTTACAGTCCTGAAGATGAATTCAATGATGTGTCGTTTAGACTTTCATTAAAACTGCTTGATTATTTAGAATACGACATAACACATAATAAAATGGACAAAAGTTACGATGACTGGAATTTGGATGAAAAGTTAAACGATGTGCTGAAGAGCATTGTAACTGCTCGGGAAGAAATGAAGGCAGGAAGGGATGTATATTTTATAAGTTGGTACTAGAAACAATGACATATCACGTCACAATAACCTTATGAATGTTGAATAAATGATTTTATAAAAATTAAATTAAATTAAAATAAAAATAACTGAAAGTTCATTATTTTTTATAAAATGATATTGATTTATTAATTAATTTAATTTATTAAAACAAATGTCAAAATTTATGTCCCAAAATCCGACTTTTATTATTGGCGATTTTAAGTGATGAATTTATTGACATGATTTTTACAAGAATTAAATAAAAATTAATTAAATTAAATTAAAATAAGTGAAACTGCATGTTTTTATTAAAAAGTAACTTTACTTATTTATTAATTTATTTAATTTATTAATAAATCTAAAAATGTCATAATTTATGTCCCAAAAACCCGACTTTTTTATTTTAACTATTTTAAGTTGTCCATAATTGACATGATTTTTATAAGAATTAAATAAAATTAAATTAAAATAAATGAAAAAAAACAATTTTTATTTAAAAAAGTCATTTATTTAATTATTAATTAATTTAATTTATTAATAAATCTAAAAATGTCATAATTTATGTCCCAAAAACCCGACTTTTTAATTTTAACTATTTTAAGTTGTCCATAATTGACATAATTTTTACAAGAATTAAATAAAATTAAATTAAAATAAATGAAAAATAACAATTTTTATTAAAAACAGTCATTTATTTAATTATTAATTAATTTAATTTAATTAAAAATCCTAAAACATCATAATTTATGTCCCAAAAACCCGACTTTTTTATTTTAACTATTTTAAGTTGCCGATAATTGACATGATTTTTATAAGAAATAATTCACTAAATATCAGATATTTGGTTAGATTTGCCATCATTTATAGTCTCCGTTATTATATTTTTATGATAAAATGCGAGTTTTTCTCCTTTTGTCTCTTTTTGATGTATCATTTGCTATCATTCGGGTCCTATAATGGACTATTGGTTTCATCTTTTTTTATATAAAATAAAAAATTAAATCATACTTCGTAACAAATTAAATAAAATAGTCGCATCTCTTTTCAATCACCGAAACGTATACCATTATGTACCATTCCAATGGTACAACGAAAAAGGAGAAGAAATTTATGCGAAAAAACGGTTTGTGACGATAATGCTCTAAATTGAGTTTTCATTTTTTCAAAAGTGTTACGGAAAAATATTTTTTTTTTCACAAAAGTCCTGCCGGAAATTTTTTTTTGGACAAGGGTAAAAACCTTGTCCATTTTTTTTCACGGCTGGCGACTCTTGAGAATTTTGTTTTGTAAAAATAATAAATTAGAATAAATTAAATTAAATTAAAATAAATAAATAATAAACTAACAATATATATTCTGTATTATTAATAATTATTATTTTATTTAATTAATATAAAAATAAAAACAAAAACAAAAATAAAGTAAAAATTAAAAACATAAATAAATTAACATTAGTTATTAATTTATTTAGTTAATTAAATGGTGTAAAAGTCTGGTAACATTTTCCGAAAAATAAAACAAACATTATAAATACATAAAGAATTAAAATTATATTTATAATGGATGAAGAACTCATTAAGTTTAGAATAAAAGGTGGCAATATAATAAATTGTGATGCTATAGATAAATTAATAAATTGTAATGACTATGACAAAATTGTATGGTTAAAAATTAAAAATTGTTGTTTTGATAAAAATTTTGTTTTTCCAAAACAGTTAGAAGAAATTTATATCACAAATTCAAAAAATTGTAACAATCTTGGAACATTGCCAAATAGCATTAGATACGTTGATATTAATAAATCTTACTTAAGTTCTTGTGAACATTTATTTTCTGATAATCAATCCAATATAGAAACTGTTGTATTGTCATTTAACCAATTGCGATCGTTGCCGCAAAATTTACCAAAAAATTTAATATCAATTAATGTATCTAGTAATTCTATAAGCAAATTGCCTGACGCCAATTGTTTCTCAAAAAATATACAATTTATAGAGTTATCAAATAATTCTTTATTAGATTTGCCCGAATGGTTATTAGAATTAAATCCAGCATCAGAAGTAAGATTATTGAATAATAGATTTTGGTTTAATGCTTATTCAGAAATTAGTTTAAATAAAAAAATCTATGATTATCATATTCAGATAGCAGAAAGGTTTTTTGGATATGGTTTGAGAACAAAATTAATAGAAACAAGAAATATAAGCAATGGTGTTGCTAATAGAATAATCCCAAAACCTATTGCTAATAGACCTCCAGGTACCAATGCAACCACAATTACCAATCCAGTCATACTTGCTAATGCAATTAATCTTGTAGATAGGAAAACAACTGCCGACCAATCACAGAATGTTCATAATTCTGATATTCAAAATAGTTTCTCTAAATCAGTTACTAATATTATGGAAAATCCAGCGCCTAAAATATCAGATTGTTTAAAGAAAATATGGATGTATTATGTATTAGATGGTAAAAATATTTTTGCAAATCTAAAATTTTTATATATAGTTAATTTAAATTTTTCTTCATATAGCATTGTATCTCGCAATGGTGTTACTTATGCAGAAATATTAGAAAGAATATGGGCTATTAGTGAAATACATGAATACAAAACCGAAATTAGAAACGTTTTGCGCGATGAAATTATTGCTGGCAAAGATGTTTGCTTTACTGGAAAGGTTACAAGATTAGTAAATACATTATCTGGATTTGTTGATGAAGTTCAAATTGGAATAAGTGAAAACGAACAAATTAATAATGCGGTTATTGCTACAATAAGAAGGTGTGAACAAAATAAAGATTTAGATGTCATTAAAGAAGTTAAAGCAATTCTTGACGAGTTAAACGTTCCAAGTGACCGACAAGAGATATGGTTAAGCGCAATTTAAAACTATAATATTTTAAATTTTGCTATTATCAATTATTGCAAATAAGAATGTCTTATTTTATAGAATTTAATATGAAATGTTTATTCTAAAAATTTAGGGTTACCTTTTCCGGGCAATATAAGAAAAAAAATTACAACCGCAATTATCCAGAATAAGTATGCTCCATATGATGAAATTCCTAAGCCAAAAAAACTTAAAATGGTAGTTGTTACATATAAAAACATAATTAATCCAAATAAATATGAAATAATTTTTGCAAAGACATTCATTGTTAATATATATTAACCATATAAAATATTTATTCTATTTTAATTTTTCCAAATCAGTTTCATCGGTGTCAGTATTAATGTAATGATATGTTAGAGGTATTTTCGGTTCATATTGTTTTATTACATTTTTTGAATAAATAGTGCCAAAAAAACTTAAAATGGTAGTTGTTACATATAAAAACATAATTAATCCAAATAAATATGAAATAATTTTTGCAAAGATATTCATTGTTAATATATATTAACTATATAAAATATATTAACTATATAAACTGTATTTATTCTATTTTAATTTTTCCAAAATCAGTTCCGTCTGTGTTAGTATTTATGAAATGATATGTTAGAGGAATTTGCTGTTCATATTGTTTTATTACAATTTTTGAATAAATGGTAACAGGTTTGTCTTCAATAATTTTGTTGTATAATCCAGTAAATACCGAATTGTATTTTTCTCTCCATTCAATTATGGGATTATGGTTTGTTGTAATAAGAGATTTTTGTATAAATCCTTGTTCAATATCATCAAAAATTTTCATTTTACCTGTAAATATTACAAATCTAACTAAACCTCCCTTTTCATATCTTCCTTGTTCATCAACTGTAATAATATTTCCGTCAATAGTTTCTGGTTTATTTGTGGGACTAAACATGGCGTATCTAACTGCATTGTCGTATGGAGCAAAATAATAAAAAGGTCCCAATGAAGCATTTGTTGTTGCGCGTGTTATGCCAAATACTGAAATAAATTTAGTTTTTTTATAATAACTTCCGTGATATGATGTAATGGGCATTTCATATGTGGTTGTATTGTCTGGGGTGTATATATTATTAACATCAAAATTATTTAAAAAGAAATCTGTAACGTCTTTTCTGATTGGAAAATTTAATATTTTTTGTGTATCAATTAACTCATACACGACTGCCCATACCCATTGACTATTTCTTTTAATGTTTTCAACTATTTCTTGTTCTTTTGGAGAGTGTTCAAAAAATAAATAATATTCGTTTTTGTATTCTCTATATCCTTTGTATTGTGGTTTTTCATCATAATGTTTAAAAATTACATCATTTAACATTTTTGTACTTTTTGATTTTATATTTATGTGGTCGGCTTCAATTTCAGTTAAAATCAAATGTTCATCTGGATCTTCGTTGATATTATTTTTATACAACAAATACATTATGAATGGTAAAGTATTAAAATGATTTATTTGGTAAATAATGATTTTAATGTTTTGTTTTGGATAAACTCCAGATGGAAACCCATGGTCTAATTTAATGTCATGATTATACGGTTTTTGATTTTTAGTATAATCAATTTCAATAAAATTATTAATGTTGGGTAAATAAGTGTTTATTTCTTTGTCAATTGGAATATTTAAATTATTTTGTAATTGTATTTTGTTATTATTATTTTCAATATTCATGTGTTCAACTGTGTAAATTTCGTCTAATTCAGTAGTTTTTTTATTTTTTTGTTTTTGTTTATATTTTGTATTAATAATATTTTCTTTATTATTTAATTTAATGTTGAATTTGTCTATTATAGTTTGTCTGGTCGTGTTAAGTAACATATATATTACTATTCTATAATTTTTTCCATTTTACGTCGTATTGTTTCTTTGACTTTAATTTCTCTATTATCTAAAATATAATTAGTTAATTCTGAAATCATGTTTTCATCTTTATTATTTTTAAAATAATTTTCTAAACAATTAAGTATGTGTTGTTTATTAATAGTTCCTTTTGTTTTGCTCTGACTAAAAATAAGTTTTCCATCATTTAAATCAAAGCAATCAATTTCTTTTGCTTTCATGACTTTTACAATGTTTTCAGTCAATAATTTTTGTTTTTCCTTTCGCAATTTAACTTCTTTTTGAAGATGCTTGATATCATTATCATATTGTATCCATTCTTTAATATTTCCAATAAGTTGTTCTTTTGTAGCCATTTATATAAACCACTAATTTTATTTTTAAGTTATTTATATATTTATAAAAAACTTAAAAGTCAACCGTTACTATAATTTATTTATTTCAAATTTAAATATTCTATTTATCAAATCCGATTTAACTCCTGAAACTTTAAGATTATTTAATTTAAGTATTGCTTTCAACTCATTAATAGTGTGCATTTTTCCAAATGTGTCCATTTGCTGTTCTATGGTTTGATTATGTGGGTCTGAATTGACATCATTGGTTTTAGGTTTAATATTTTTGGGTTTAATTGTTTTTATTTTTAATGATTTAATTGATGAATCATTTATTGTTTTAGTTTTTTTGTGATGCAATTTACAAAAATGTCCAATGGGTGTTACATACGAAAATCTCTCGCATAAATTATCAAACTCGCATTTAATTGTCATGGTCTTAGATTTTGGAACATTTACGAATCTTTTATTTGTAACATTTTCAATGTCAATTGTCTGAGGCAATATGTAATTTTTAATTGTGCGGCAGTATGGACATTTAATCTGATGATGTCCTACTTTATCAGTGGCATATGAATTATTAAATAAGTTTTTTTGATTCATATAAATTTCATTATATAGCGGTATATAATTAAATGAATGCTTACAGTCTAGCGTGATTTTAGTTTTGTCTAATGTTTGGTTTGATATTAGACACATGTTTTCACAATTACTATTGTCATTTTTAGTTTCATCGTCGTTACTATCATCTTTCATCAATTCTTCAAAAAAATTAATGTTTCCTTGAATGATGTAATTATTCATTTATTATTAATTATCACTTAATCTTTAAATATTTATAAATTATCTTCTTTAGCATTTAATGTTGTATGAATTAAGTTAATTAAAATTTTATATTTCATAATTTTATAACACATGAGTAAATCTATATGGGGTCCTCCTTGTTGGTTTTTAATGCATAGTTTGGCAACAAGAGTAAAAAATGAAAAGTTTGAAACAATAAAAGAAGAATTATGGAAATTGATAAATGAAATTTGTAACAATTTGCCTTGTCCTGACTGTCGTAATCATGCTATGGTCGCAATGAAGAATGCGAAGAAGGGTCTTATTTTAAGATCAAAACAAAATTTAGAAACATTTTTATTTGATTTTCATAATAATGTGAATAAACGAAAAGGCTACCGAGTGTTTACTAAGGAAGAATATGATAAACGATATCAAACTGCGAATTTAAAGAATGTAGTGGAAGTTTTTGTGAATTCATTTAATTTTAGTACAAAAAATAGTAATTTAATGATGGAAACCTTTCATCGTCAGAGATTTATTAAACAATTTATTGTTTGGATAAATGTTAACAAAGTGAATTTTGAGTAAGTGGTTAATTAAAGTGTTTTAACTAGTTCTCCATTTTTATAAACGGCGCATTTAAATGTTTGTTTTTTTGGTCTAGCACAAAATACTTTATTGGATGCGGTTTCATTAAAGTATAGTAATGTATCATATCCCGCTGCATGAAATATGGTGTACCACAAGAATCCAAATAATCCTCCGGTTAGTAATCCCAATATAACTCCTGTAACTGATGTGCATTTATTAGTAATTTTATTTATGGCATCAATCGCAAACAATCCGAAAAGGAAAGAAATAATACTATAATTCATTTGGTTACTAAATTGCATAGGCAATATTAAGTATGACATTGTAAATGCGATTAAAACGCTATTTAAAGCCGGATTGTTGTATCCAGACATATTAAATGGCAAATTAACTAAACTACAAGTAGGTGAAGCATCTGGGAAATTTCTGCTACCAATCATATATAACAAAAACACATTTGCGAATGTTGCAAATAAAACCCCTGCTAAATATACAAGACCTTTTAAGTCTTGATTAAATATTGATGTTACGACCAAAAAGAACCCTAATAATAGTGGTGATATGGCTGATGTAAATTGAAATACATTGGTTAATGTTAAATCCATTCCCATTTTCTATATTATACAATTAGATAATAATAGTATAATATGGTTGATATGGCATAGTTTAAGATATTTGTAAAATTTCCAACCCAAATTCAATAATGTACATGGCCCATTCTTGTAATGCGTCAATTGCATAAAATGTTATATGTTTAACATCTGTTATGTTTTGATTTTGCGATTTATTATAAAAATATCCCAATGATAAAAATCCTGACCAAAATATGATAGTTTTAAATTCTCTATTATATATTGATTTTATTAAAATTATGATTAATAAAATGGAGGCTAATATGTTTAACATATTACTATTATTTTCTAGAAATTCCATTTATATATACTTATTTATAAATTAATTTATGTATTTATTTATGTTGGATTTTATTCTACAAATATTAATTTTAATACTTCCTGTATATGTGTTACTTTGTGAAACACAATATTATTAAGTAATGGATTTGTTTTGTATTTTTCATAAAAATCATTAAAATCTTTGTCATTTTCACTTGGATAGATAAATGTTTTTACACCTGCGCGGATGCCTCCTATAATTTTAAGGTCAAGACCTCCAATTGCGGTAACATTTCCATGTAGACAAATTTCGCCAGTAATAGCAACATCATTTTTGATTTTTTTTCCAGACAATAAACTATAAATAACAATAGTGATTGCTGTTCCAGCCGACGGTCCATCTTTTGGAGTTGCTCCTTCTGGGCAATGCATATGAATCCCTTGAAGTTTAGTTTGTTCAAATTCTTTTACTAGTTCTTTCATTTGTTCTTTTTCTAGTAATGACCAAGCCAATGTTTTGGCTACATTCATGCTTTCTTTCATTACATCTCCTTGCATGCCTGTTAGTTTTAATTCTAAAAATGTGCTAGATGGAAATAATTTGGCTTCTATTGGCAGAACTCCTCCTTTTCCAAGAGAATTAGCCCATAATCCATTTATAATACCAATGTCTGGTTGTTTGTGAATTTTTTTATTTTTAATTTCGTGGCGATCTTTTAGATATTTAAGTCGTATTTCTTCCATTGTTACATTAATAGGCAAATTAAATTCCGTATTTTCTTTTAAAATTGTCAAATTAATTTCGCCAATGATTTCAAATAATATTTCTTTTAATTTTCTCACGCCGGGTTCAAATGTATATTCTTCAATGATATAATCTATTGTTTCATCTGAGAAATAAATAACATCTCCTAATCCCATTTTTGCGAAAATTTCAGGTAAAACATATTTTCGTGTGATTACTAGTTTGTCTTCAAGTGTTAGATGGTCAAATTTGATACGATGTATTCTGTCTAATAATACCCTATCAATTGCTTCTACGTCATTATATGAGAAAATAAAAAGTACTTTAGATAAATCAAGGTCAATTCCGTTAAAATATTTATCTTGAAATGCGTCGTTTTGTGTAGGATCTATAAGATGTGTTAATATTCCTATAATCTCTCTTCCATGTTCGGTGCGACTTACTTTATCTAGTTCATCAATAAATATAATAGGATTCATGCATTTTTTGTCCATTAATATATCTACAATGCGGCCCCATGTAGAGCCTACATATGTATAATTATGTCCATCTAATGTGCTTCCATTTGATGAGCCTCCAATGGCAATAAATGAAAACGGTCTAGAAACTCCATTGTCGTCTTTAAGACATTCCGCGATTCCCTTCTTAGCAAGTGATGTTTTTCCAACTCCAGGCGGACCTTCAAACCCAAAACAGTAGCCGTTTTTTTCTCCATTAATCCATTGCCCAATTATTCTCTCTACTTGGCGCTTGGCCTTTTCATGTCCATGTACAGCATTGTCTAATTTGGCATGAACATCTGTTATGTAATCATTAATTTTATTAAATTTTATGTCCATTGTATCAATTGTCTTGTTAACAAAATTTACTATGTTATCAGACCCCGGTTTTAACAAATTAAAATATTCTGATAATTCAATGATGACATTACTTTTGTCATTTTTAATAAAATCTAAATAATTAGATATTGTTTCTTTCATATAAGTTGAATTTTTTCCAGAATGACAAAGTTTGTGATTTTTAATTTTATATTTTTTATTAATAGCGTTTATTGCGATTATGTGTGTTATTAATTCGCTTCGGCTATGTTCGTTTATTTTTTTTTTTATATTAGATAAAATGTTTTCTGTAAGATTATTTGAATATTTATCTCTTAATAATTTTCCATATTGAAACAATTCAATGCTTGTATAATTTTCTTTTAATGGGAAAGGTAGACATTGCAACGAGGTTGTATTTATTTTTGTAATTAAATCATTAAATGTTCTTCTGGTTTCATTCATTGTATTTAATATGGTTTCTTGTTTATAAATGCCAAATGGAATTCTTAACAACCCATCTAAATATTGTCTTGCTTTTGAGCCTGAATCTTCTGCCTTGGCTTTTACTTCTTTTAATTTTATCATTGCTTTTTCTTTAACTGAATCACTGGCTTTTATTAAACAAATTTGTTGTTCTAGTGGTATCTTATTGTTATCAAAATTAGAAAGATTATTGGTGTATTGAATTGTTTTTCTCATAGCATCCCTAAAAAACTTTCTAACATTCCATGGCAAACTGTCAAAAATCAAGGTTTGTTCACGGGTGTCTATGTTGCCATTTGCGTGATTTGAAAGAAGGTCATACAACAAATATGCTAAGTATTGATATTCTTGTTCATTGGATTTTAGTAATAATTGTATAAGAGTAGCCCTCTGATTATACGTGTCATTAGAAATGAATTCATTTACAACTTGTGATATAGTTTTTTGTTTGATTAGATTAACTTTATTTATATATCCAATGTATCTGCTATATAAATCTTCATTATTGTATACAATTAAATCTTTTAGAGTTAGGCATTGTATGTATCTATTAAAAGGTTCTAAATTAAAATCATTGTCCTTTGGTTTGTTATTTACTAAGTTTTTGATTTTCCCTCCTATGAATGTATAATTTAAACATTCAATCATAATGTCATCTACAATTCCAAATACAACAATTGTTTTTCTTTGTTCCGGATTGTGAAGAGCAACCTTAATACCATATACTTTTGTTTGAAAAGTTTTAAAATTTCTAGCCAAGTCAAAACATTCTAATGTTTGTGATTTTTCTATAATCATAGAATCATCAATAATTTTATTTTTATTTAATCCCTTATTTGTATTGTCCTTGCATTTGTCTTTTCCTTTTTCCTTTTGTTCGTTTTCTTTTTCCTTTTCCTTTTCTGATTTCCAATTAATAACTGAATATGATATGGGATGAAAATAATTAATTAATATTTCATATTTATTCATTAGTTCTTGAGTATTAATTTGTTTAGTTAAATAATCAATTCCTAGACATATTTTAATTAAATCTTCAATATGATGGGTTCCATATGATTTAAATGTATTTGCTAATTCATCATTAATTTCTTGAAGTTTATCAGCAAATGAATCAATGTCTATTTTATTTTTTAGAGTAAGAGCATTTAGCATTCCCATTAAACAAGTGAATTGTTTTTCAAGATTGGTTATACATATATTTAGGTCATTTGCGGTAATTATTTCCATTGATTTATATTTTTGAACAGAAATAATAGTTTTTCTAATTATTTCTTGAAAATATAAAATCTTATTTTCAAAAGCAATATGAAGTTTAGATTTTACATTTTTACCATTTATTTCAGGGTTACCAATTATGCGATTTTTGTCTTCCATCTTTATATTATATTGTGATTATAATATTCTAAATAGTTTTACATTGCGATTTTTAATTATCTAAATATTTTGGTTTGTCATTTAATAAAAATAATTTAATTAATATAATTAATTTAATGAACATGGTTAATATAATTAATATAATTAATATGATTCTGAATGGAGTATGATCCAATAGTATTAGGTATTAATTAAAAAAAAATTGATTAGTAATAACACATATAAATAAATAGTAACATACAATAATATAATGCTTGGTAATACTAAGTTGTCTCAGCAAGAGTTTGAAGAACAATCTTATTTTATAAAAGAAAATGTTGAATTTAAAGAATATGCTATACATGCTTATGTTGAAAATTTAAAAATAATAAATGTCCCAAAGATAATCAGTTATGATGCTGATAGAAAGATTTTAGTTATGCAGAAAATTGATAACATGAGTATATCAGATTTTTATGGAGAAAATACATTAGATGTTCCTGAAAAAGTGTTAAATGAGATCAGAGAAGTCGTTACTAAACTTTATCAAGCGCACGTTGAGTACCCAGACATTACAGGTTATAATTTTATTAGGCATAATAAAAAATTATGGCTAATTGATTTTGGACATGCAAAATACAACAATAATTATCTTACATATGATCCTCATATCAGTAATTTTATTACCGGAACAAATAAATGGAATAAGAAATTTCTGTAATTTATTTAAAAAAATTAAATATAAAATAATTGCATTAAAAATGTTTTTTTATTAACATACCAATTAATAAATGAAAAAATAACGGTTTTATTAACATAATGATAAAATTTATTCTATTCTACTATTACTTATTTTTATAATTCAACAAAATTGGATGTTTTCAAACGAATGCTTAGTTTGCTTTTATTTCTGATTTTTTTACACCGGTATATGCGCGTGGATTATTGAAATACCTGAGCCAGTGTAGTAGTTCCTTTGTGATCCTTGAAATGTCGTGTTGTGCAATTAGCGGAAGTTCTAAATGATTCTGAGCAACCTCAATTGTAGAGTGATTTACAAGATGAATATAGTTCATGTGATATAGACGATATTTTGCCTTTTCTGCGAAACCTGAATACGTCTCCATTTTTACCAAACTTGGGTCGTTACTCATGTTATAAGCACGTTCGTTGTATAGAATTTGATAATCCATCATCAAAAGCGAGTCATCACATCCTCTAATTTTATTGAATCTGCATGAGCACTGGTGATTGGATGTCTTCAATTTGCGCACTACATCATTTATGTACTGCACAACAGATTTATAGAAATAATTGTGAAGAGTTAGTTGATAGCGAATTTTAAAATAGTTGGAACGCATTGTCTCGTAATATTTTTCTAAATATTCAAATAGCACAAATGCCCTGTAACAGAGTGGGTCATAGTGATCATATTTATGCGAACAAATCCCATTATTGTCTTCACGTGCGCTTAAACACAATCCATTCTTCATGCGAATGAAGTCTGAATACAAATCGGTATGTTCAATGGAATTAATATGTTTGCCAGAACGCAGAACCATTCCTGAATCGTAGTATTGAGTGAAGCTCATAGTTGTTGTCGCGTTGTATGATTTACACCTAGTATGAAAAAAGCATTTCAATTTTTATTGATATATTTATATGGAATAAGAAATTTCTGTAATTTGGTTCAACCATTTTAAATATTCAAGGATGTAAATGAAAAAAAACGTTTTTTATTAATATAATAATTAATAAAAATTTTATTAACTTATTAAATACTAATCTACTATTGTTTAAAAATTACTAAACATGTTGGCTTTAACTAGTTTTAGGTAAATATCGTTTATTTATTTAGTAATTTTTAAAAAATTGAACTAAAATTATTATATTAAGGTTAATAATAACTAAAATGGGTAAATATTCGTGTGAAAAGTGTGCTAAAGAATTTAGTCAACAGTCTCAATATAAATCACATATGAATAAAAAAAAACATTGTGTTGTTGAGAGCAAAATTAAAGAAACGATTGATACTGCGATTAAAGAAAAATTGGTTGAAATTAAAAACAACGAATCTATTGAGTTTGAAATTATTAATGAAGATGATGTTATATATGATAATACATTTGTAAAGGATATTGATATTAAAAAAATCAATGTTCCCAAACCTATTTTAAAATGGGTTGGTGGAAAAACGCAAATATTAGATAAACTTATTGTTGAATTTCCAACTGAAATAAATAACTATCGTGAGATGTTTTTAGGTGGTAGTAGTGTTTTGTTAACACTATTATCATATGTTAAAAATGGTGTTATAAAAATACATGGAAATATATATGCTTATGACTTAAATGAACCATTAATACATGTATATAAAAATATTCAATCAAATCATATTGAATTATATAATGAAATTCAAGATTTAATTACAGAATTTAACTCGTGTGGCAATGGTGAAATTAATAGAAATCCTAAAAATATGGATGAAGCAAAAATTGCAAAAGAAAATTATTATTATTGGATTAGGAGTAAATACAATAAATTAAATTTAACAGATAAACTAACTCCAAAAGGTTCTGCTATATTTATATTCTTGAATAAAACCTGTTTTAGAGGTGTTTTTAGAGTTGGTCCAAAAGGATTTAATGTGCCTTACGGACATTATAATAATCCTCAAATTATTAACCAAGAACACCTTAACGAAATACACCAATTAATTAAAAATGTCATATTTGAATGTTGTGATTTCAATACATCATTAAATAATGTTGAACCAAATGATTATGTATATCTTGACCCTCCATATGCGCCTGAAACTGATACTTCCTTTGTTGGATATACTGAAAATGGATTTAATATTAATAATCATAATAATTTATTTAATTTAATACATAAATTAACTGAAACGAATAAAAAAGTGATGTTAAGTAATGCAGATGTAAGTTTAGTTCGTGATAATTTTATAAATGAAAAATACAATATCACTTCAATTTTGTGTAAAAGAGCAATTAATTCTAAAAATCCACAAGCAAAAGCAAAGGAAGTTATTATAAAGAATTATTAAACCAACTGTCAAACGTTTCAAAATAATTTTCATTATCACCAAATAATACAACAATATTATTTTCATTAAATATTGAATTTAATATTTTATATTTTTTTTCATTTGAGATTATTTTTTTCTGCAAAAACTCACTTACACAAAATCCATAATGAACCTCAAAATCATCTCCTAACACTAATTCATATTCTCTTTTTAAAGATGGACCGCTCCATAATTTAGTTTCAACTGAACCTTCTACATTTTGTTCTTTTTTTTCTAATATTTTTATTATCTTTTTTCCATTATTGTATTCAATGATATATGCTTCATCAGGACATCTAAACAATTCAATATTATATTTATTCTTCATATACATTTTTAATCCATTTTGTAATACAAACGCAATCGTTTTATCTTCAAAAGTTTTGGATAAATAATAATCAGAAATTTTTTTTGGTTTTTTTGTAAAACTATTCTTATTATATCCATTATTTAATAATCTTAAATGATTATTTGTTTTTTCTTCAAATTTTTTACCATAATAATTTGTATTAGCACCTCCAGCACCAGTTCCTTTATTAATTACCTTTATAGGTTCTTCTTCAATATTCACGATTTTAAGTTTTTCTTTTTTTAGTTTTGTCTTTTTAATTTTCTTTTGAGGTTCAGTTAAATTATTACCTTCAATGACTACATTATTCAATTCGGGGGTAAGTTCCATTTCTATATATAGTTGTAATAAGTTTTTATATATAAATAAAATCAATTTCAATTTTTATTGATATATGGTTAAACTGTTTAATTAATTAGATATTAATTAGATATTAATTATTTTCTAGAACGTTTAGATTTCTTAATTGATTTTCTTTTATTTTTCCTTCTTTTTGTGTATTTTCTTTTTCTGCCTCCAACCGCCGGTTGCTGATTTTCTTGAGAATTTCCATTCATTAACTCTAATCCTATTTCGTATTCATCAAACATTGTATCCATGTTTATATGAGTACCCCCGGTCTGTTCAATAGATTGTTGTACAGAAGAGCGATTTTGCTTTGGTTCTTTTACATAACCTACACGAACATTTGACATAAACTCATATGAACCATAATTTAATGCATCAGATACTTCGCCTAGAGACGCATACATTGACAAAAAATCAACTAATACTCTATTGCCTGGTCTAAATAGAATGGGTTGATTCAAATTAATGATTGGTCTAAAAAAATCTGTGAAATCAAATCCTGTAATTGTCGGATTGAAAACCAAATCTAATCCTTTGTATAAATTATTAGACTCCGCAATTAAACGTGCATAAATTGATGTTGAGTAACCTTCTGCGCCTAGTGGATTGTATATGAATGTAAAATTATTTTTCAACATTTTAATTATGAATGGTATAATCATTCCGCCCGTTATTTCTGAATCGTCTTGGTCAAATACTAATATGTTATTATCTCTGCGTAATCCTCCCAATGCATCAGGGTCTATTTCTTCAGATTTTTTATAATTTATTTCTGACAATTGATTGGGGGTTAATCCATCTTCATCCTTTATTGGTACATTTCCAAACTTATCTTGATAAGACGTAACATATAGTGGCTGTTCATTTTCTTCAGTTGGCGCTCCTTGTGTAACTAACATTTTTTTGTATAAAATTTCATTGCCATCATCTATATAATGTACGGTTGACATATAATTCAAATAATCTTTAAATCCATCAGTTTCTGCTTCTGTTGGAAATACTAAATATTCATGAAATTGTTCTGATACAGGACTAGTTTCTTCTAAAAATGATGCGTACATTGCTGAGCGGTCACTCGCTGCTCCGCTACCACCTGCGGTTTCTTCTGTGGTCAAACATTCTGGATGTTCAATAAAAATAGCATCTTTCATCTTTACCATATTGTAATCATAGTATTCGCTTTCAATTAATCTGTCATCATAATCAAGAGTAAGCCATAAATAGTTTACAGGAAGTTGAATTATTTTCATATTGCATAATAATTTATATGTATTAAAAATCAATGAAAGAACTCTATCATCTGCTCTACCTTTTTGTCTTAATGTTGATGCTTCAGTTGCCCATTTGTTTAATAAAATTTTGGATTCATTGCTCTGAGAGAAAAACATAGTTCCTCCGGATGTTTCAAATGTGTATGGATCATACGTTATACTTTCATCCATTTTATAACTGGAACGTGGGTCCATCCACCAACCACGAGCCATAAAATCAACATCTTTTAGGTCAAATATGCTAGGGTAATGTTTAATATACATATCTCCATCAATATACAACACATTTCTTGGCGCACATAGTTCTAGTGCTTTACGGATAAATAATGGTTTTGCATTAATTGCTAGTTGATAACCTCCCGGTTTTGTGAATTCTGGATATTCAACTGCTAAAAAGTTGCATCCAAACGTTCTACATTCAGTTTTCCATTTTTCAATCATTTCTTCAAATTTAAGTGGTTTAACAAATCTTAATTCCTCATGCATTAGGTCCATAACACTTTTACCAACATATTCTGGGAATTTATTAACTGCTTCATTTGTTGAAGTTTTTTCCAGAATTAAATCATCATTTGTTAATTTAACTCTATTTCTTGCTCCAATTTCTAACATTATTTGTTTTTCTGCGAATTGTAATTCTTTAATTTGTTGTTTTACCGCTCGTTTTTCTTCTAGAGACATTGTATTTTTAATTAATTCTGTATCTGCCTTTAATTTATTAATTTTTAATTTATTTTCCCATAATTTTTTAATTTGAGGTTTTATCATTTTTAACGAAAGAGTAAATAAAACATGTAATAAATAAGCAACTCTGGTTTCCGTTTTAAATTCAAAATCTTGCGGGGTTTTGTTCAATTCTTTATATTTTTCTAAACATGCTAAAAGATTTTGACTATGATTGTTGCTGGTCTTACTAATTTTACAATAATCATAAAGCATGCTTAAATATTGAATTGATTTTTGCTTGAGTTCTTTTTTATAATCTGACAATTTAGTAACATAATGTTCAAGTTCATTATATACATTATCAGGTATGGTTTGGCTTGTTATTTGTAAAGTATTTAAAAAATTAACAGTCAATTTTACAATTCTTCTTATCATAATTTCAAAAAAAGCAGTACAGGGTCTTGCTGTATTAACATTTGGGACAGTTCTACCCCACCAATATGTAACTACAACAAAATTACTATTAGGATTTATTATTTCTGGTTGTTCAAATCCTAGGTCCATTCCATATTTTTCTCTAAATTCGCCATTAATTTTTTGAAAACGTTCAGTAGTTTCTGTAGTATTTATAATTTCATTAATGGCTATCATTTCAGCCGCATGGGTTTGTCTAATATCATTTTGAGTTATTGACATTATTATATATTAATATACTAAAATATTATTTACTACTTATAATAATTTATAATATTGACATAAATAGAATTTCTCAAATAATAATAACTTAGACTAATGGGCATACCTAGTTACTTTTCATTTATAGTAAAAAATCATAGAAACATTGTTAAACGTTACAATCACTTGTCACTCAAAATTGACAATTTGTATATGGATTGTAACTCTATCATTTATGATACATTGAGAGAAATAGTATTTGATAATAAAATAAATTATGAAAAAACTCTTATAGATGATGTATGTAAAAAAATAGATTATTATATTTCCATAATTAAACCAGTCAACACCGTATTTATTGCGTTTGATGGCGTAGCGCCAGTTGCTAAATTAGAGCAACAACGCAATCGCAGATATAAATCATGGTTTCACGGCGAGATTTTAAAAGAATTAAAACAAGAAACTCCAGAATGGGATAGCACTTGCATCACGCCTGGTACGGAATTTATGAAAAACCTGTGTAAAACAGTTAAAAAATATTTTAAATCATACAAGAACCGAAATGTAAAACGAATAATTACTTCATGTAGTGATGAACAAGGAGAAGGAGAACATAAAATTTATAACTACATTAGAAACAATGCGGATTATCATCGCCAAAGCGAAACAGTTATTTATGGTCTTGATGCCGACCTTATTATGCTTACATTAAATCATCTTCATTTAACAAATAAAATGTATTTATTCAGAGAAACCCCTCATTTTATTAAAACATTAGATAATACTTTAGACCCTAATGAATTGTATTTATTAGATATTCCTGAATTATCAAAAGTAATAATATTGGACATGAATAATGAAATTTCTCCAGAAAAAATTAAAGGTGATAATTTATTATTTGATTATATTCTAATTTGTTTTTTATTGGGCAATGATTTTTTGCCTCATTTTCCATCAATAAATATTAGAACCCAAGGCATCAACATTTTGATGAACACTTATAAACATGTGTTTAAAAATTCCAATACAACTGAAAATTTAACAAATGGTAAACGAATTGTTTGGAAAAATCTTAGAAAATTTATAGAACATTTAAAAAATCAAGAATTAATAAATTTGCAAAATGAAATGCAAGTTCGTGCCAAATGGGAAAAAAGAAACCTTGCTTGTGAAACTTCAAAAGAACAAGAGGGA
>Ga0315283_10000077_pt1 | contig 54610 bp, 53 predicted proteins | sample YL17G09_0_MG_FD_204541 | JGI IMG/M metagenome (GOLD analysis project Ga0315283, IMG submission 204541) | Sediment microbial communities from Yellowstone Lake, YNP, Wyoming, USA - YL17G09_0 | ecosystem: Environmental > Aquatic > Freshwater > Lake > Sediment | place: USA: Wyoming | collected...
CTGGCTGCTGGCAGGATGGGTTATTCAACCACTGAAGTAGGAGATCTTGTTGTGGAAAATTTGTCATAGATCCCTCGCTTAAGACAAGAAATTAGAGATGAGCTCGGGATAAATTCGGCCATACAATTTACGGTCACTACGTTCCGTAAATTGTGGCCTCATTTATGGGTTATTCAACGAGCGAGGTCGGGGATTTAGTCGTAGAGGCCCTATATAAATGAATCTGTCGTTTTTCTCGCTCGGGTTAGATTTATCCCTTATTTGCCTCGGGAATGTTCGCGCACGAAATTTTTCGCCGTGCACTACGGTTTACGTCTCGCTTTCGCTCGCGACTTACGCTTTTAAGAGTAGGTTGCTCGGCTTCAGCTTGACGTAATTCCTTGTGCACATTTGCCGAAAAATTTCTAATTGTGCGCTCACAATCCCTCGGCAAATTTGGCTAAATTCGTGATTCGCTGCGAAAAACGCCCAGATTCATTTTAGATAGTAAACAAAAGATTTACGGATTTGCTGGAGCGTGCATTAGAAAATTTTCGGCACGCGGAAGCGAAGACGGAAAGCTTTTGTTATGCCAGACGAATGGATAAACAATGAAAAAATATAATGTCGCGGTAATTGGCGTGGGCGCGGTGGGAATTGAGATGCTGCGGGTTTTAAGGCAGCGCAATTTTCCTATAGGAGAACTGCGAGTTTTTGCACGTTCGGCCAGGGATATAGAAGTGGATGGGCAGACTTATTCTGTGAAGCCGATTTCTCCGGATGGGTTTGCAGGCATAGACATTGCTTTATTTGCCGGAACCGAAGGCGAAAAAGGCGCTGCCGTAACTTTTGCCCAAGAAGCAGTAAAAAGGGGAGCAGTGGTAATTGATAATGGCGCAGATTTTAGAATGGACCCCAAAGTTCCTTTGGTAGTTCCGGAAGTAAATGCCAAAGATGTAAAAAAACACAAAGGGATAATTGCTAATCCTAATTGTTCGACCATTCAGATGGTCGTAGCCTTATGGCCGATTTATAAAAAAGCGGGTATTAAAAGAATTATCGTTACTACTTTACAGGCGTCTTCGGGGGCAGGCCGGGGCGCAGTTGAGCAGCTAAGAAAAGAGTTAATAGAATTAAGCGAATCAGAGTATCAAAGTATCAGAGTATCAAAGTATCAGGAAAAAGTTTTGCCGCAACAGCTTGCTTATAATGTTTTTCCGCATATCGGAAGTTTTGCGGAATGCAATTATACTAATGAAGAATGGAAACTGGTGCATGAAACCCATAAGATTATGCACGATGATAAAATCAAAATTTCCGCAACTACGGTGAGAGTTCCGGTAAGGACCGGCCATTCCGAGTCAGTATATATCGAGACGGAAAAACAAATTACTCCTGAAAAAGCAAGAGATTTACTAAGCAAGGCGCCGGGCGTAATTGTCATAGATGAACCTAAGCAGAATTTCTATCCTATGCCCTTGGATGTTGAGGGAAGGGATGAGATTTTTGTCGGCCGTATCCGTTGCGATTGCTTTGTAAAAAATGGCCTTTGGCTTTGGGTGGTAGCGGATAATCTGCGCAAAGGCGCTGCCACCAACGCTATCCAGATAGCCGAATGCGTAATCTTAAGCTAACTATAGAATACCAAGGTACAAATTATGCTGGATGGCAGCGGCAAAAAAGTGTCAAAGTGTCAAAGTGTCAAAGTGTCAAAGTAAAGACAATACAGGAGACCATAGAAGAAGTTCTTTGTAAGGTTTTGCAGGAGAAGATAAAGTTAATTGCTTCAGGTAGAACAGACGCCGGAGTTCACGCCCAAGCCCAGGTAGCAAATTTTAACACCAATTCCAGTATAGCCTTAAATAAACTACAAAGAGCCCTCAACGGCCTTCTGCCGGAAGATATTGTTATTACGAAAGCCGAAGAGGCGCCTTTAGGTTTTCATAGCCGATTCGCGGCGAAGTCAAAATTATATCGCTATACCATACTGAACCAGAAAAATCCATCGGCATTTTTGAAAGATACGGCTTACTTCTATCCCTTTCCTTTGGATGTTAAGCTGATGCAGAAGGAAGCCAGAGTTCTTTTAGGAAGGCATAACTTTAAATCCTTTCAGGCAGCTGATAATATAGAGAGGAATCCCGAGAGGACAATAAGGAAGCTGAAAATTGCCAAAGAAAAGAATTTAATTTATATCGATATAGAGGCAGACGGGTTTTTGTATAATATGGCGAGAAACATTGTCGGCACGCTTGTTGAAATAGGCAGGGGTAGATTTGTTGGGGGCAGCTTAAAGAAAATCCTGCTGGCACGCAACAGGAAACTAGCCGGCCCTACGGTCCCCTCCCAAGGGCTAACTTTAGTAGGGGTTAGATATTAAGCATAAAATTTATTTGACTTATGGGCAAAATATGTTATACTTCTTTACTCTATGCAAAAAACTTACGTAGCTAAAAAACAAGATATAAAAAGGGCCTGGTATCTTTTAGATGCCAAGGATAAGATCCTGGGAAGGCTGGCCAGTAAGGCAGCCGTAATCCTAAGGGGCAAACACAAGGCAATCTATACCCCGCACCTGGATACCGGAGACGGGGTTGTAGTTATTAATGCCGCAAAAATAAGGGTTACGGGCAGGAAACTTAAACAGAAGGTCTATCGCCGGTTTTCAGGATATCCCGGGGGTTTAAGAGAAGTGACTTTAGAGACCATGCTTAAGAAAAATCCTACTACAGTCATTAAGTTGGCAGTAGGCCGGATGTTGCCTCAGGGGCCGTTAGGCAGGGATATCCTTAAGAAACTAAAGGTCTATGCCGATGATAAGCATCCGCATAAGGCTCAGAATCCGATAGTATTGGAGTAGAAGAGATGGCTGAAATTGTAAAATATATGGCAGTGGGCAGGCGTAAAGAAGCAGTGGCAAGAGTGCAGCTTTTACCCGGTAAAGGCAGTATCGTCGTTAATAGCTTGCCCTACGATAAATATTTTATCCGAGAGACAGATAGAATTATTATAAGGCAGCCTTTTGGCGTAACTAATACAGTGAATAAATACGACGTGGTTGCTAATATTAATGGAGGCGGGCTTACTGGTCAGGCAGGCGCCTTAAGGCATGGTATTTCGCGCGCGCTCCTCTTGGCAGAGCCTGAACTGAAGGATTTTCTGCGCAAGAACAGCTTTCTTACGCGCGACCCCCGGATGAAAGAACGCAAGAAATACGGGCAAAAGGGCGCACGTAAGCGCTTCCAGTGGACGAAGAGATAAAAATGATTACACAGATTTAAGTATAGATTACACAGATTAAAAAAATTAATCCCGCTGGAAAGCGGGATTTTTTATTGTAACTGAACCTGCCGATTTTGTCCGCTCAGGGTCGATTTTCCGCCACAATTCGTGGCGGACGCCAAAGTTCTTTCGCATTCTCGGTGCCTGCGGAACTCGCCCGTCGGGGCTCCCGCCCCAGGACGGGCTCAAACATCCTCGGCATCCGAATGCTTTCGCGTTCGGATTCCCTCGTCTGCGAAAGCATGCTTTGGCTAAAATCTTCATTCGCTCAAAAACCGTCAGGTTCAGTTTTAAGATCGTTGTATACCGACGAGAAAATGCTTGACGAGCCGTAGTTTTTAATTTAAGATAAGTGAAGACATGAGTTATGGAGACAGCTATTTAATTAGCTAATCGACATAACTTATAGGTCTGAACTTATGTCGTAGCAAATTAAAATTATCACTCCATAAGTTATGTGCTCTATTAGAAGGAGATTTCGATGATAAATGTAGGTATCCTTGGGGCAACAGGTTATGCCGGAGAAGAGTTAATCGATGTCCTTTTGGGGCATCAGGGAGTAAGGATAACTGTTCTTTGCGCCAAGATAGATAGGCCCCAGGCCATTGATAAGATCTTCCCGAAATTCAAAAACAGAATATCTCTTGTTTGCCAAGAGCCCGATATCAAAGAGATTATCGCAAAATGCGATTTGGTCTTTTTGGCTTTGCCGCATACTGTTTCTATGGATATTGCCCCGAAGTTGTTGAGTGCCCAAAAAAGAGTGATTGATTTAAGCGCTGACTATAGGCTAAAAGACGCTAAGATTTATGAACAGTTTTATCAGGTTAAACACAAAGATAAGCTTAATCTTAGGCAAGCAGTTTATGGCCTTCCTGAAATTTACCGCAATAAGATTAAAGCGGCAAAATTGGTGGCTAACCCCGGCTGTTATCCGACTTGTGCCTTATTAGCGATTGTACCGCTTATGGCTTTTGATTTAGCGGATTTAGATTCAGTAATTATTGATGCTAAGTCCGGAGTGACCGGAGCAGGTAGAAAAGTGGCGGAGAATTTTTTATTTTCGGAAATTAACGAGGACTTCAAGGCCTATAAGGTAAATATGCATCAGCATATGCCGGAGATTAATCAGGAACTCTCAAAATTAGCAGGTAAAAAGATAAAGGTAACTTTCGTCCCGCATCTTTTGCCTTTAAACAGAGGAATTTTAGAGACGATATATGTGAAGAAAAAGGCAAAGAGGGAAAAGTCCCTGCCTGCCGGCAGGCAGGAAAATTTAATCAGCTTGTATAAAAAGTTTTATAAGCATGAGCCGTTTGTAAGGATTAAAGAAGGCGGAGAATTTCCGAGGCTCAAAGATGTAGTCGGTACAAATTTCTGCGATATAGGGATTAAAGACGAGGGCGGAAACATTATTATCATTGCTGCAATAGATAATCTGCTTAAAGGCGCTTCTGGCCAGGCAGTGCAGAATATGAATATTATGTATAAGTTCCCGGAAGATGCGGGATTGCGATGATGAACCCCGCCCTTCCTAAATAAGGGCGGGCATAAATATAGGAGGAAGAGCGGGGTGAAGATATATAAAAAGGCAATTCTGCCCCAAGGATTTTTGGCAAACGGCGTAGCATCAGGGATAAAAAAAACCGGCAAGCTGGATTTGGCCTTATTTTATTCTAAAGAGCCGGCCAAGGCTGCCTGTGAATTTACCACAAATAAAATTCAGGCCGCGCCAATTGAACTTAATAAGAGACACCTAAAATACAATAGGCATTTTCAAGCCGTAATCGTAAATAGCGGAAATGCTAATTGTTTTAATGGCAAATCCGGCTTAAAGGATGCGCAAGGGGCGGCGCAAAAATTAGCTAAGAATTTAAATATTAATAAAGAGGCTATTTTAGTTGCCTCCACGGGTATTATTGGCAGTAGGTTGCCTCTCTTTAAGATTAATCAAGGAATACCTTTATTGGTTAAAGGTTTATCAAAAGAAGGTATTCATAAGGCTAAAAGAGCAATCATGACCACCGATAAGTTTACTAAAGAAATTACGCTTAAATTAAAAATTAATAGTCAGACAGTGACTATCTGCGGTCTTGCTAAAGGTTCGGGTATGATTGCTCCGCATATGGCGACAATGCTGTGTTTTATTTTTACCGATGCAGATATTGCTCAAGGCGCCTTAAACAAGGCTTTAAGGATTGCCGTGGATAAATCTTTTAATTGTATTACGGTCGACGGTTGCATGAGCACTAATGATTCGGTAATCTTCTTAGCCAACGGCTTATGCGGCAATGACACGGTAGAGACGAATAAGCATTTTAGTTTATTTCTCGGTGCTTTGAATAAAGTATGCCTGGAGTTAGCTAAGATGATTGTTAAGGACGGCGAAGGAGCAAGCAAATTTATTCAGATTAAAGTCAAAAAGGCAAAAAGTTTTAGCGAGGCCAAGAGGGTAGCATTAAGTATCGCCAACTCTAATCTTTTTAAGACCGCCATCTATGGAGAGAATCCTAATTTTGGCAGGGTTGTTGCGGCTGCGGGAGCCAGCGGAACAAACATGCAAGAGAAAGATCTCAAGGTTAAAGTCGGCCCTTTAAATAAAAAGGAAATCAATATAGATGTTTCTATTAATCGGGGTCATGCTAGCGCCGTAGTTTACACTTCGGACCTGACACCCGAATATATTAAGATAAACGCAGCGTATAGCTAAGCGAGGATTATATGGAAGAAGCTATTAAAAAGGCAGAGGTTCTGGTTGAGGCTTTACCTTATATAAAGAAGTTTCATAATAAAATACTGGTTATAAAGTACGGAGGCAGCGTATTAGGCGAAGAAAAGATCAGGCGAGGCGTATTGGAAGATATAGTTTTTCTAAATTTCATGGGCTTAAGGCCGGTATTAATCCACGGCGGAGGCCCCAATATCAGCGACCGTATCCGCACTTCGGGTAAGAAAACTGAATTTTTAGACGGGATGCGCGTTACTGACGAGGATACTCTGATAGTGGTCGAAGAGGAATTGCAGAAGTTAAACGATATCATAGTCGCCGAAATCTCTGAATTAGGCGCAAAGGCCGTAGGTTTAAACGGCAAAGACAAAAAGTTGATTCAGGTTGAGAAGAAACAGGCTAAGATAGACTTGGGTTTAGTAGGTCACATCACAGGGATAAATACTCAATCGGTCTTAGATGAATTAAAAAAAGATGCCATTGTTGTAATTTTGCCTATGGGCCAAGATAGCATTAAATTGACCTATAATGTCAATGCCGATGAAGCAGCGGCAAGTATTGCCTCTGCCTTAAAGGCGGAAAAATTAGTTTTGCTGACCAATGTCAAAGGCATTATGCGTAATTCTGATGAACCGAATTCTTTTATCTCTACTTTGACAGTAGAGGAAGCCAAAGGCCTGATTGAAAACAATATTATCCAGGAAGGAATGATTCCCAAGGTGAAGGCATGTATTGATGCATTAGATCAGGGAGTTAAAAAAACTCATATTATTGATGCGCGCACGCCGCACGGGCTGCTTCTTGAAATCTTCACGGATCAGGGCGTGGGGACAGAAATAATAAAATAACCATGAAAGTCCAGGAAGTATTCGATTCATACAGAGATTATATAATGCCCACTTACACTAAGGTGCCTTTGATTTTTGCTAAAGGCAAGGGTTCGCGGCTCTGGGATATCCATAATAAGCCTTATTTGGATTTTTTCCCTGGCTGGGGAGTAGGTAACTTAGGGCATTGCCATCCTAAAGTGATGCAGGCAGTGCGGGAGCAGATTTCTAAATTGATATTTATCCCCAACAATTATTACCATCTGCCCCAGGCAAAATTAGCCAAAGAGATAGTCTATTGGTCATATCCGGCTAAAGTTTTTTTCTGTAATTCCGGGGCTGAGGCAAATGAAGCAGCTATAAAGCTTTCCCGCAAGTTTGGCAAAGGCAGATACGAAATTATAACCTTTGAAAATTCATTTCACGGAAGGACCTTGGCCACTATTGCGGCAACCGGTCAGAAGAAATATCGGCAGGGCTTTGAGCCTTTGCCCGAAGGCTTTAAGATAGTAAAATTCAATGATATCGATGCGGTTAAGAATGCAATGACTGAGAAGACGGTTGCCATAATGTTAGAGTTGATTCAGGGCGAAGGCGGCATTAATGTTGCGCGGAAGGATTTTGTTTTGTCCTTAAGAAAAATCTGTGATGAAAAAAATTTACTTTTAATTATCGATGAAGTTCAGACCGGTATAGGCCGAACCGGAAAATTATTTTGCTATCAACACTACGGTATAACCCCTGATATAATGACCCTGGCTAAGGCTTTAGGCGGCGGCCTGCCTATCGGCGTAATGGTAGTAAGAAAAGAAATCGCGGATACTTTGACCCCGGGCACGCATGCCTCTACATTTGGCGGAGGCCCGGTTATCTGCAAGGCAGCTTCGGCAGTTTTAAGGGCAATCCAAAAAGAAAAATTACTTAGCCATGCTAAAGAGATGGGCGAGTATTTATTTCTTAAACTCAATGAACTAAAAAATAAACATGCGGCGATAAAAGAAGTAAGGGGCTTAGGGCTAATGGCTGGCATGGAATTAAACAGCGAAGGCAAAATCATCGCGGAGAAGTGTATTGAAAAAGGCCTTCTGATTAATTGTACGCAGGAAAAAGTCTTAAGGCTTATGCCGGCCTTGATTGTGACAAAGAAGGAAATCGACAGGGCAATTGGGATATTGGAGAGCGCGTTAAGGATGGCGACATGAAAAAAGACCTCGTTTCTATTAAAGATTTAACCGCTAAAGAAATCGAAGATATTTTTAATCTTGCCGATAAGCTTAAGAAAGACAAGGCTAAATTCAGCAAGGTATTAGCGGGAAAAACCTTGGCATTAATTTTTCAGAAACCTTCCAATAGGACGCGGGTTTCTTTTGAGGTAGGTATGTACCAATTGGGCGGTTATTCTATATATTTAGCTCCGAATGAGATAAATCTTGGAGTAAGGGAATCCGTCAAGGATGTGGCCATGACCCTTTCCCGCTACGTGGACGGCATTGTCCTAAGGACTTTTGAGCATCGCAATGTTTTAGAAATGGCGAAATTTGCAGGCGTGCCGGTAATAAACGGTTTATCGGATTTTTCGCATCCCTGCCAGGCCTTAGCCGATGTCTATACGATAAGAGAAAAATTTTCCCGCTCAAGCGGGATCCCGCAAAAAGCGGGAAAGAAACTCAAAGGTATAACTTTGGCTTATGTGGGAGACGGAAATAATGTTTGTAATTCTTTGCTTTATACCTCGGCCAAGGCCGGGCTGAATATGAATATAGGCGCGCCAAAGGGATATGGGCCCGATAAAACAGTTTTAAAAGAAGCGCAGTCTATTGCCAGGGTAACGCATGCCGCGATAAATTTATTTAATAGCCCAAAAGAGGCGGCTAAAGAAGCAGATGTAATATATACGGATGTCTGGGCAAGTATGGGACAGGAAAAAGAGGCGCAAGAGAGAAAAAAGATATTTAAAGATTTTCAGGTCAGCAGAGATTTAATTAAATTAGCCAAGAAAAACGTATTTATTATGCACTGTTTGCCGGCGCATCGGGGCGAAGAGATAACCGATGAGGTTATTGATAGCAGAAATTCTATAGTTTTTGACCAGGCAGAAAACAGAATGCATGTGCAGAAGGCGATTCTCATTAAACTTCTCGGAGACAAAAGATGAAAAAAGTGGTATTGGCATATTCCGGCGGTCTGGATACATCGTGCGCGGCGAGATGGTTAAGAGAGCAAGGTTATGAAGTAATTTGTTTTGTGGCGGATTTAGGCCAAGGTTTAGGGAGCGGCGAAGATTTCGCGGCTATAGAAGCGCGGGCTTTGGCAGCAGGCGCCTCGAAAATCTATATCAAAGACCTTCAGGATGAATTTATTGAAGATTTTATCCTTCCGGCTTTAAAGGCAAATGCTATTTATGAAGGTAAGTATCTTCTTGCCACGGCATTAGGCAGGCCCCTGATTGCCAAATATCTCGTAGAGATAGCGCATAAAGAAAAGGCAGATAGCGTAGCCCACGGCTGCACAGGTAAAGGTAATGACCAGGTGAGATTTGAGGTTACCGTTGGCATATTAGATCCCAAATTAGGGATTATCGCGCCGGTCAGAGTTTGGGAGTTTAAGTCGCGGGATGAAGAGATAGAATATGCTAAGGTGTATAATATCCCTATTGATGTGACCAAGAAAAAACCCTACAGCATTGACAGAAATATTTGGGGGGTAAGTATTGAGGCCGGTATTTTGGAGAATTTGGAGCAGGAGCCTCCGGAAGACGCATATTTAATAACCAAGAGCCCCACCGGGCAATCAACTTATCCTAAATATGTGGAAATTTATTTTGAAAGAGGGGTACCCAAGAAGATAGACGGCAAAGCCTATAAATTAAGAAAATTAATTAGCCAGCTCAATGAAATCGGCGGGCTTTATGGCGTAGGCAGAACTGATTTAATTGAAAACAGGCTGGTGGGTATTAAATCGAGAGAGATTTATGAGGCACCGGCGGCAACCATACTTTATACTGCGCACAAGGAACTGGAGAGTTTAGTCTTAGACAGGGAATTAGCGCATTTTAAAGAAATCGCAGCGCTTAAATATTCTGAGCTAGTATATTATGGCCTTTGGTATTCTCCCTTGAAGGAGGCATTGGATGCCTTTGTTCATTCTACGCAAAAACATGTTACTGGCTCAATTAGATTAAAATTATTTAAGGGCAGCTGCACTGCGGTAGGAAGAAAATCCGCGCATTCGCTCTATAAAAAGGAATTGAGCACTTACGGTAAGGAAGACAAATTTGACCAAAAATTAGCCGAAGGTTTTATCAAAATTTGGGGAATGCCGTATAAAAGGTAGAAATAGGTTCCTTTACAACTTATCGCGGGACAGCTTTCGTCAGAGCTAAGATTGCGCTACGCAATGAAAACTGTCCCGACCATAGCATTGGAGAGATAATTATGTCGAGCAAATTGTGGGGCAGTAGATTTCCTAAGAAAACAAGCGCACTAACCGATAGGTTTACCTCTAGTATATCATTTGATAAAAGACTGGCCAAATATGACATCTTAGGTAGCATTGCCCATGCTAAGATGCTGGGCAGGCAGAGAATAATACCTTTGAAAGATGCGAGGACAATTGTAAAGGGCCTCAATTCTATTTTAAAAGAGCTAAATTTGGGAAGATTCAGATTTGACCCTCGGGCAGAGGATATACATTCTAATATTCAGGATGTCCTCTTTAAAAAAATAGGCAAAGCCGCCTATAAGTTGCATACTGCTCGTTCTAGAAACGACCAGATAGCTTTAGATGTCAAGATGTATATTAAGGATGAAATAAGCGCATCAGTGGATTTGATTACCTTGTTTCAGAGATCAATATTAAAATTTGCCCGGGCTAACTTGAGAGTGATTATCCCCGGATATACGCATTTACAAATGGCGCAGTGTATTGTCTTAGCGCATCATCTACTTGCTTACATCGAGAGTTTACAGAGGGACAAGGCAAGGCTTATCAATGCTAAAGAAAGAACGGATCAAATGCCTTTGGGTAGTTGCGCTCTTTCAGGCACGGGATTGCCTATAGATAGAGAATATGTAAAGAAAGAGTTGGGTTTTAAAGGCTTAACAGAAAATAGCATTGATAGCGTAAGCGATAGAGATTTTATCTTAGAGCTATTAGCAGATTTGTCCATACTATCAGTGCACTTGTCTAGAATCGCGGAAGATTTAATTCTTTGGTCGACGAAAGAATTTAACTTTATCGATATAGACTTCTCTTTCTGTACAGGTTCAAGCATCATGCCGCATAAGAAAAATCCGGATGTGTTAGAATTGATCCGGGGTTCTGTAGGTAAAATACACGGAGACCTATCCAGCGTGCTGATATTAATGAAGGGACTCCCTTTATCCTATAACCGGGACCTGCAGTTAGATAAGCCTCCGCTTTTTGATGCCATAGATACCGTAAAGGATATTTTAGAGATATTCATAGCGTTATTTAAAAATATCAGAATCCAGAAAGAAGCGATTGCCGCGAAACTAAGGGACGAGTCTTTATTTTCTGTAGATGTAGTGGAATATTTGATTAAAAAGGGCGTATCCTATAGAGAGGCGCATGATATTGTGGGGAGAATGGCCAAGGATTGTTTAGATAAAGGTAAGAAAATCTCAAGCCTCAGTTTAGGTGAGTTAAAAAAATATTCGCATAAAGTGGGTCTGGATGTAAAAACAATTTTAAACCCGCAAGCCTCAGTTAATCTTAAATTATCTTACGGCGGCACAAGTCCGAAACTCGTAGCGAGGCAGCTTAATAAATGGAGCAAGAGATTAGAAAAAAAAGGAGGTGTTTTATGTTTAAGAAGTTTTTAATCCTGGCCATAACATTGATTTCTGTTTCTTTTGTTTATGCCGAAGATCAGATCATCATCACCACCTATTATCCTTCGCCCTACGGCAGTTACAATGAATTGACTTCCAATAGCATGAAAATTGGCGAAAACTACTCCCAGCCGGCTACGCCTTTTGTCGCTAACGGCCTGATTGTGGAAGGCAACGTCGGCTTTGGGACGACAAATCCTACTTCACCTGCGCCTAATGGACAAGCTACAGGAAACTTGGATGTTAATGATGTATGGCTGCGAAGTGTAAACAGATGGGCAAGTCAACAAGGAGGCATTACAGGAAATTCTGCTAGTATGAATTTACCGGCAGGGAACTATACAGTTTTATGTTGGGGAACATATTTTACCTGCATAGATCGCATAACCTCGTTACTTCTGGATGGTAATAGTGTAAAATCCTTTACAGGGTTTAACGGTGATACACAAGGATGTGATCAAAATACAATAATGGTTAAATTGACAGTTGGAGGCGGAGCTCATACATGGTCTTTTAGTAGGGGAGGGCAGTGGGATTTTATGTGGATGGCTTTCAGTCAATAGTTACATTCCCAAGACCGTTTCTAACGGCAACGTCGGCATCGTAACGGTAAATCCTACTTCACCTGCGTCGAACAATCAGCCCGGTAATCTTGATGTATAGATAGGGACGTCTTTACACCCAATCGGGGGACGTTCTCGGAGCCAATCGGGAAGGTGTCCCCAGATAAATAAAATGCACGAATTTAAATACAGGAAAAATTATCTTTATTGCGAGCAATTAAAAGCGCAAGATTTAGCCTTGCGTTTTGGCACGCCGCTTTATATCTATAGTTATAAAACACTCCTTGACCATTATTGCAAATTAAGGGAGGCCTTTGGCCAGATTCAGCCGCTTATATGTTTTTCTATGAAAGCAAATTATAACCTTGCTATCTTGAAAGCCTTGGTCAGTAAAGGCGCAGGCTTAGATATTGTTTCGGGAGGAGAACTCTTCCGTGCGATTAGAGTGGGTTGTCCTGCGCAAAAAATTGTCTATGCCTCCGTAGGTAAGACGGATAAAGAAATAGAAGAGGCAATAAGAAGAAGAATTCTGTTTTTTAACGTCGAGTCACTGCCGGAGTTAGAAAACATTAACCGTATTGCCCAGAAACTTAATATGGTTACTAATGTGGCAATACGCATCAACCCCGATGTCGAGCCAAAGACGCACAAATTTATTACTACCGGAAAGATTACCAATAAATTCGGGATAGACTTTCATAGCGCATATAAGATTTTATTGTTGCGCAGGAAATATACAAATGTAAAAATCTCAGGATTACATATTCATATCGGTTCTCAGATAACTACCCCCGAGCCTTTTGTTGCTGCGATAGGCAAAGCAATTAATTTTATCGGCCAAATCAAAGAAAAAGGCATTTATTTAGAATATTTAAATATCGGAGGTGGTCTGGGTATTGTCTACGATAAAGAAACGCCGCAGACAGCCCAAAAATTCGCAGCCAAAGTATTGCCTTTATTAAAAAGGGCAAACTTAAAAATTATCTTAGAGCCGGGCAGGTTTATTGTGGGTAATGCGGGAATTTTAGTGACTAAAGTTTTGTATATTAAATCCAGCCCTAAGAGAAAATTTGTTATTGTGGATGCGGGGATGAATGATTTAATCCGGCCCGCACTTTACGATGCCTATCATCAAATTTTGCCATTACGGACGATGGACGATGGACGACGGACGAGAGAAAAGGCCGATATTGTTGGTCCGATCTGCGAGAGCGCCGATTTCTTTGCCAAAGAGAGAAAAATGCCTGCGGTTAAAGAAGGAGACTATCTGGCAATAATGGGTGCCGGTGCCTACGGATTCAGTATGTCTTCAAATTATAATTCGCGACGGAGGCCAGAAGAGATCTTGGTAGTTAAAGATAAAGCATTTGTCATCAGAAAAAGGGAGACTTGCGAAGATTTAGTCCGTAATGAAATAATACCCTCAGGGTTTTAAATGCAAAAAATTAATTTTACTAAGATGGTAGCTTCGGGTAATGACTTTGTCGTTATCCCGTTATCCCGTTATCCCGTTATCCCGTTAAAAATGTTAGCCCGGCAAATTTGCGATAGAAAATATGGGGTAGGAGCAGATGGATTATTGATTTTGGATAAATCTAAACTTGCGGATGTAAAGATGCGCATATTTAATGCCGACGGTTCAGAGGCCCAAATGTGCGGAAACGGAGCGCGCTGCGTTGCTTTATATGCGGGTGAAAGAAAAGTTAAAATAGAGACGAAGGCAGGTATCATTGCATCAGAAGTAAACGATGATAACGTCAAAATAAAACTCACTGACCCTAAAAATATAAAATTGAATATCCCTATTATAGTAAATAACCGCCAATTAAAGGTTAATTTTATTAATACCGGTGTTCCGCATACAGTTATTTTTGTTGAAGGCTTGGATAAGATTGATGTAGTTGGGCTTGGCCGGAAAATACGTTATCACCAGAAATTTGCTCCGGCTGGTACAAATGTGGATTTTGTAGAGCCGATAAACGATAATTCTCTAAAGATTAGAACTTATGAAAGAGGAGTCGAAGATGAGACCTTAGCCTGCGGCACAGGCGCAGTAGCGTCTTCGCTCATCTTTGCCTTAAAAACAGATACGGGTAATAAAATTAATGTCCACACCAGGGGTAGTGAAATACTAAAAGTATATTTTAATAATAATGATAGTAAGATATCGGATGTTTGGCTGGAAGGCAAAGCCAGAATAGTCCACAAAGGAGTTTACTATGTTTAAAGGATCGATTGTAGCTATAGTCACCCCATTTTTCGCCAAAGGCGCCCGCCTGCCGGACGGGCAGGGATCCGCCTCCGGCGGAAAAAATTTAGTAGTCGACGAAAAGAAATTAAGGGACCTGATCGAATTTCATATTCAAAACGGCACTTCAGGAATTGTGCCTTGTGGAACCACAGGCGAATCTGCGACATTATCCTTTGAAGAACACGACCGGGTAATTGAAATTACTATTGAGCAGGTCAAAAAAAGAATACCGGTTATTGCCGGCACAGGTTCAAATTCTACTGAAGAGGCAATAATGTTGACGAAACACGCTGCCAAGGCAGGCGCAGACGCATCTTTGCAGGTTTCGCCTTATTATAACCGTCCGACGCAAAAAGGCTTATATGAGCATTTTAAGGCAATTGCCGAATCCGTGGATATCCCGATTATTCTTTATAATATTGCCTCCCGCACAGGCGTAAATATTGAGCCTGAGACGATAGCTAAATTAGCCCTCGATTGTAAAACAATAGTGGGAGTTAAAGAGGCATCGGGTAACTTAGACCAGATGTCGCGGATCAAACAATTGTGCCCAGAAAATTTCGATTTAATTTCCGGCGACGATAGCCTGACCTTACCTATATTAAGCATTGGCGGTACCGGCATAATTTCGGTAATCGCTAATATTGTTCCCAAAGATGTTGCCAGTTTGGTAAGTGAGTTTGAAAAAGGTAATATTGCTAAAGCTCAGGCGATGCACTATAAGTTATTACCTTTAATTAAGGCCGTGTTTATTGAGACCAATCCCATACCGGTTAAAACGGCGATGGGATTATTAGGAATGTGCGAGCCGGATCTTCGTCTTCCAATGTGTCCGATGCTGCCTGAGAATTTGGAGAAACTAAAGAAAGCATTAAAAGATTACGGCCTTCTAAAATAAGAAGGAGCGTTTTATGATTAAACTCGGGATTGCCGGTGTCTGTGGCAGGATGGGCAGGCGTATCTTTGAATTGGCGTCTTGCGATAAAGATTTTGAGGTGAATTTGGCCTTAGAAAAGAAAGGCACGCCCATGATTGGGAGAGAATTGGGCAAGTTAAGGATATCTTCTAGTTCGGATGGGTTGTTTCTTGTAGATGTATTTGTGGATTTTACTACGCCTGAAGCAACTCAAGACAATTTGGATTATGTCGCCAAATATAAGAAGGCCTTGGTATTAGGCACAACCGGGCTCAATGACGCCCAGGTAAAGAAGGTTGAAGAGGTTTCTCGGGTTGTCCCTATAGTATTTTCTCCGAATATGGCAATAGGAGTGAATGTTTTATTTACGATGTTGCCAGAAATAGCCAAAAGACTGGGTCCGGATTATAGCATTGAGATAGTAGAGGCGCACCATAAGAATAAGAAAGACGCGCCATCAGGGACAGCCAAAAAACTTGGGCAAATTCTTGCTGATGTAACGAGAAAAGAAATTACCACTCACGCCATCAGGTTAGGCGATATCGTGGGTGACCATACAATTATTTTTTGCGGTAATTCCGAGCGCATTGAAATTAAGCATCAGGCGCATTCAAGGGATTTATTTGCCTTAGGCGCATTAAAGGCTGCCAAGTGGATTGCGAATAAGCCCGCAGGTTTATATTCCATGCAGGATGTGTTAAAATAATTTTAAGTTATCAATCAAGCGAGCATTAATATGTTTAAAATATCCAAAAAATTAGAGAGCCTGCCGCCTTATTTATTTGTGGAGATTGATAAAGCCAAAAGGAAGGCTAAGGCAGAAGGCCGTGATATCATCGATTTAGGGGTGGGTGATCCGGATCAGCCTACGCCAAGGCATATTATTGAAGCCCTGTATCAGGCAGCACAGGATCCTCTTAATCACCGTTATGCCCTGGATCAGGGTATGCCGGCATTGCGCCGGGCAATTGAAGGCTGGTATAAAAGACGCTTTAATGTCAATCTTGACCCGGATACCGAAATTTTGCCTTTAATCGGCTCAAAAGAGGGTATTGCGCATTTTCCTTTAGCCTTTTTGAATACGGGAGATTATGCTTTAGTCCCTGACCCGGGCTATCCGCCTTATAAAGGCGGCACTATCCTTGCCGGCGGCAAACCTTATCTTATGGCTTTAAGAGAATCAAATGTATTCTTGCCAGACCTGAAAAATATACCCACCAATATCCGCAAGAAAGTAAAATTAATGTTTATAAATTACCCTAATAATCCCACTTCGGCAAGCGCAGAAAAAGATTTTTATCAGGGCGTAGTCGAATTTGCCCGCAAAAATAAAATTATCGTGGTTTCAGATTTAGCCTATTCCCAGATCGCTTATGACGGATATAGATCGCTGAGTTTTTTAGAAGTCCAAGGAGCAAGGGAAGTAGGCATAGAGTTTCACTCTCTTTCTAAAACTTATAATATGACGGGCTGGCGTATAGGCTGGGCCTGCGGGAATGAAAAATTAATATCCGCTTTAGCCAGAGTTAAATCCAACATTGACTCTGGCATCTTTTCCGCGATTCAATTAGCTGGTATTGCTGCCCTGGAAGGGCCGCAAGAACATATCAAAAATATGTGCAAACTTTATCAGGAAAGAAGGGATGCTTTAATTAGCGGGTTGAGGTCTTTAGGCTGGCAGGTAAGGCCACCCCGGGCTACTTTTTATGTTTGGATAAAGATTCCTCAAAAAATAGATTCCGTGAAGTTTGCCGCTACTTTATTAGCGAAGTCAGATATCGTTGTTACTCCAGGCGTAGGATTTGGCAGGTATGGAGAGGGTTATATCCGTATGGCCTTAACCGTTTCCAAAGATAGAATTAACGAAGCAGTCGAGCGCATAAAGAATACTGTCCGGCTTTAAATCCATGTTTTGCTATACATGTTTTGCTATATAGGACTAGGCTCCAATTTAGGTGACCGCACGCTAAATATCAAATTGGCCATAGAAAAGATTAAGCAGCTTGAAGATACCAAAATAACCAAGATATCTTCGGTTATTGAGACCTTGCCTGTTGGCGGCCCGCCTCAAGGAAAGTTTTTGAACGCGGCCATAGAAATTCAAACCAATATGCCTTGCCGAGAGCTACTTAAAAATTTACAAATAATAGAGTCTGAATTGGGCCGGCTGCGCACGGTTAAGAACGGACCCCGCACAATTGACTTGGATATTCTGTTTTGCGAGGGTTTGCAAATCCGGGAAAAGGATTTGATTGTGCCGCACCCCGGGATTAAGGAAAGAGAATTTGTTTTGACTCCCTTAAGAGAGATTGCTCCGGATTTAGTTAAGAGATTACTTGATGCAAATAATCAAGACAATTAAAAAACTAAGAAAAGAAATAAATAAATTAAAGCGAAGGAATAAGACTATTGGTTTTGTCCCTACTATGGGCGCATTACACCGGGGGCATCTTGGCCTTATTCGCCGCGCGGGTAAAGAGAATGATATTGTGGTAGTAAGTATCTTTGTTAATCCTGCGCAGTTTGGGCCAAAGGAGGACTTCAGGAAATATCCGCGGAATTTAAAACAGGATGCTGGGCTTTGCCGAAAAGCAGGCGTAGACATTATATTTTATCCGGATGCAAAAGAGATATATCCTGATAACTACAAAACTTATGTTTTTGTCTTGAAACTCAGCGATTGTTTGTGCGGAAACTTTAGGCCCGGACATTTTCAGGGCGTAGCCACAGTGGTGACCAAGCTTTTTAATATGGTTCAGCCGGATATCGCCTATTTTGGCCAGAAAGATGCGCAGCAAGCGGTAATTATTAAAAAAATGGTTAGCGATTTAAATATGCCGCTTAAGATAAAAGTTTTGCCTACGGTAAGGGAAGATGAGGGTCTGGCGATGAGTTCCCGCAATGCGTATTTGAGCGAAGATGAGAGAAAAGACGCCTTGGTTTTATCTAAGGCGCTTAATTTAGCTAGAGGTTTAATCAAAGCAGGCCTGAAAGATGCGCCGAAGATTATTGCCAGAATGCGTAAACTCATTACAGCCAAGAAAACAAGCAGGATTGATTATATCTCTATTGTAGATTTAGAGAATCTTAAGCCGGTTAAAAAAGTATCCCATGCTTGTCTTATTGCTTTGGCAGTATGGATTGGCAAAATCAGGCTAATTGATAATATTATTGTCAAAAAATAGGCTTAAGGTTCAGGTTTAGACGGCCTTAACCTTGACCTTTTAATTATGGCAAAATTATTAAAGATTGGAGTTGTGGGTTGCGGCGCGATAGGCTCATCTTTGGCTAAGACTATTGTCTCGGATCTTGCGGATAAGGCAGGGCTGATTAGCCTTTACGATATTGAAATAGAAAAGGCCTATAAATTATCCGGTAAGCTTGGAGACCAGAAATTAGTAGCTTTAAATCTTGATGATTTAATTAATAAGGTGGATTTGGTTATCGAGGCTACTAAGGTTGAATCAGCTTTAGAAATTGCCCAAAAGACTATTTTCTTATCCAGGGATATCATGATTATGAGCGTAGGAGGCGTGGTTAAGCATTACAAAGAGTTAATCGTGTTAGCCCAGGATAAGGGGGTGAAAATATTTATACCCTCGGGTGCTATATGCGGTATAGACGGTTTAAAGGCAGCTGCCCGGGGTAAAATCAATAAAGTTGTTTTGACCACTAAGAAATCCCCTAAGGCCTTTGTAGGCGTGCCCTATGTATTAAAGAAGAAAATACGCTTAGATAACCTTAAGGAAGACACAATTATTTTTGAAGGCGACGCACTTTCAGCGATAAGAAATTTCCCCCAAAACATAAATGTTGCAGCAACCCTAAGCATAGCCGGAATTGGCCCCGAAAATACTCTTGTTCGTATTGTGGCCTCTCCTAATATAGACAAAAATATACACGAGATAGAGATAGAATCAGATGCTGGTAGAATTATTACCCGGACCGAAAATGTGATTCATCCCGATAACCCCAAAACCAGTTATCTGGCGGTGTTATCGGCAGTGGCAACCTTAAAGCAGATTTTAGAGCCGATAAAGGTCGGCACTTGATAAAATAAAACTAAAGAAGGGAGGTGAATCAAAATATGACACAGAAATTAGTAAAGTTAGGGATAAAGAGACAAAAAGGTTACCTCTATTACATCGATAAGAAGGGTGATGTTTCTTGCGCGAAGATGGCCAGAGGTAAGAAAAAAGGAGGCAGTCCCAAGAAGGTCGTAAAATGCGGTATCAAAAGGAAGGAAGGATACCTTTATTTTGTCGACAAAAAAGGTGATGTCTCCTGCGCCAAGATGAAAAGAGGCGGGAAAAAGAAAAAAAGATAACCGGAAGTTTTTTATACGCCCCGCCCTTCATGTTTTGTAATCTTTTAGGTACGCTAAAAGGGCGGGGTCTTTTTTGGTATAATTCTTAGCTTATGGAAGATATGATTATCATCCGGGGCGCTAAGGAACACAATTTAAAAAATATAAATCTAGAGCTCCCCCGGAATAAACTTATTGTAGTTACCGGCCTATCCGGTTCAGGCAAATCCAGCCTTGCCTTCGATACAATCTATGCCGAAGGTCAGCGCAGGTACGTCGAGAGCCTCTCTAGTTACGCCCGCCAGTTCTTGGAACAATTACAAAAACCGGATGTAGAATACATCGAGGGTTTATCCCCGGCTATCGCTATCGAGCAAAGAACAGCAGGCGGTAATCCGCGTTCTACCGTGGGAACCCAAACGGAAATTTATGACTATTTAAGGCTTCTCTTTGCGCGTATAGGCAAGATATATTGCTATAATTGCGGCGATCCTATAGAGAGGCAGAGTTCTCAGGAGATAATTGGCAAGATTATGCAGCTTCCGCAAGGTTCGGATATTCAGGTATTAGCGCCTTTAATAAGAGGAAGAAAAGGAGAATACAAGGATATATTCAGCCAGGTGCAAAAATCAGGTTTTGTGCGGGTGCGCGTTGACGGAAAAATCTACGAATTGCCCGTCAAGATTAAGCTGCAGAAATATAAAGTGCACAATATTGAAATTGTGGTAGATAGATTAGTAGTCAAACCCGAAGCTAAAAATAGGCTCACGGATTCAGTAGAAACTGCACTCAAGGTCGGCAAAGGCATTGTTGTTATCCCCCGAAGCCAAAAAAGTGATTTGGTTTTCAGCGAACAATTCGCCTGCGCAAAATGCGGCATAAGTTATTCCGAAATTGAACCGCGTATTTTTTCTTTTAATTCTCCCTATGGCGCCTGTCCCGAATGCAATGGCTTGGGTATAAAATTGGAATTCGACCCGGATTTGGTTATTCCGGACAGGAATAAATCCATCAATGGAGGAGCTATTGAAGCCTGGAAAAGGGGCGGCAGGGGTTATATTATTTATTACCGTGCACTCATCCGGGAACTGGCAAATCAACTGGATTTTGATTTAGACACGCCGTTTAATAAATTAAGCAAAGAAATACAAAAAACAATACTTTACGGAACAGACGAGTGTGTTTGGGGTAAGCCATTTGAGGGTGTAATGCCGCATCTGGAAAGATTATTTCATCAAACTGAAAGCGAATATTTAAAGGAAGAGATTTCTAAGCTTATGTCAAGCCTTCCTTGCCCCGCTTGCCAGGGAGCAAGACTGAAAAAAGAGAGCCTGGCGGTTAAAATTAACGGCAAAAATATCTGGGGAGTTACCCAAATGTCCGTAAATCAGGCATACAGCTTTTTTTCCAGATTAGAATTGAGCCAAAGACAAAGGTTAATTGCACATCAAGGCTTAAAAGAAATAATCCAGAAGTTAAAATTCTGCATTGATGTGGGGTTGGAATATCTTACTTTAGATAGGAAAAGTTCAACCCTTTCCGGCGGAGAAGCGCAAAGGATCCGTTTAGCCACGCAGGTAGGCTCAGGCCTGGTCGGCGTACTTTATATCCTTGATGAGCCAAGTATTGGCTTGCACCAGCGGGATAACGCAAAATTGATTGCGACTTTAAAGGCCCTAAGAGATTTAGGCAATACCCTTATTGTCGTAGAGCACGATGAATCCACTATTCGCCAAGCAGATTATGTGGTTGATTTAGGGCCGGGCGCTGGCCGGCACGGCGGAAGGGTAATTTTTTCCGGGCCCAAAGAAGATTTATTAAAACACCCTGCTTCTTTGACCGCCCAATACTTAAGGGGTGAATTAAAGATTAATTTTCCTAAAGAGAGAAGAATCTGGAAAGATAAAAAATACTTAGAGATAATCGGCGCTAGAGAGCATAACTTAAAAAATATCAACGTCAAGTTTCCTTTGGGGGTTTTTATCTGCGTAACCGGCGTATCTGGTTCAGGAAAATCTACGCTTATTGATGAAACATTGTATAGAAGCCTGGCACATAGATTATATAAATCCCGCGAAAAACCCGGTCTATGCGATAAAATAAAAGACGAAGAATTCATTGATAAAGTGATTGTAGTCGATCAATCTCCCATAGGCAGGACTCCGCGTTCAAACCCTGCCACTTATACCGGCGTATTCAGCTATATCAGAGAAATTTTTAGCAGAATCCTTGAGGCTAGGCAGAGGGGTTATAGGCCCGGCCGGTTCTCTTTTAATGTTTCCGGCGGCAGGTGCGAGGCCTGTAGCGGAGACGGAATCAAAAAAATTGAGATGCATTTCTTACCCGATGTATACGTTAAATGCGATGTTTGTAAGGGCAAGCGTTTTAACGAAGCAACCCTGGAAGTAAAATACAAAGGTAAATCCATCGCCGATTGTTTGGATATGACCGTAGAAGAGGCCTTAGGTTTATTTAATAACATCCCCAAAATCAACAATATCTTGAGCTATCTTTACGATGTGGGCTTAGGTTATATTCAGCTCGGGCAGTCCGCAACCACATTATCAGGCGGCGAGGCCCAGCGGGTCAAACTCTCCTCTGAACTTAGCAAGCGCTCAACCGGTAATACCTTGCATATTTTAGATGAGCCTACCACTGGCTTACATTTTGCCGATGTGGAAAAACTCATTTCTGTCTTGCAAAGGCTAGTGGATAAGGGCAATACGGTTTGTGTGGTTGAGCATAATTTAGAAGTGATAAAATGCGCTGATTATATCATTGACCTGGGTCCTGAAGGCGGGGACCGCGGAGGGGAGTTGGTAGCCCATGGAAGCCCGGAAGAGCTGCTGCATAATAAAAACTCTTATACTGCTCAATACTTAAAGAAAGTGTTGAAGGCCGGATAGACAAGTGATATAGTAAAAAGATGATGAGAGTCTCAACATTCTTAACCTTTTTAACTTGCTTAACTTTTTTAACTTCTTCTAGTTTTTCCCAAGAATCACCTAAGGAAGACGAGACTCTCTTTGTCGCAAAAAAGGCATTTGAGGATGGTTTTTACGAAGTAAGCCTGGGGCTCCTTGAGCGTTTCTTGAAGAACTATCCTGCTTCCGCTAAAAGACAGGAGGTGGATTTATTAATTGGGCAATGCTATTTCCGTCAAAATAGACTTCCGGAAGCCCTGAAAAAATTTGAAGCAATTCTCAATAATCCTTTGACTAAAGGCCTTCAAGACGCTTGCCTTTACTGGATTGCCGAGGCGCATTTTAGAGGCAATAATTTTAGCGAGGCTGGAAGCTATTACGAAAGAATCATCGACGAATTCCCTAAGTCTTCTTATCTTGTAGCTGCCTATTATTCCTTAGGCTGGTGTTTATTCCAAGAGAGTAAGTTTAGCGAGGCTTTAAAATATTTTAAGATTGTAGAAGAACAATTTCCGTCCGAACCCCAGGCAGGCGATGTTTCTTTTAAGATAATTGAGTGCATGTTTAATTTAAAAGACTACGCGGGCCTTAAAGATAAACTCAATTCTTATCTTAAAATATATGCCCAGGATAAGCCGCGCCTGGCTTACCTATATTTTTATCTGGCAGAGGCAGATTATTATATGGGCAATTTTCAAGAAGCGATTGACGAATACGGTAAGGTTATTTTAAGTAGCACCGATGCCAAGATTCAGGCATTGTCAAAGTTAGGCGCAGGCTGGTCTTATCTTAAACTTAAAGAATATGATAAGGCTCAAGGGTTGTTCTTGGGGATAAAACCCGAAGACGATTTAGAGAGAAAGAGTAAGGATGTTTTATCCTTAGGTAAAGCAGCCTTGATGACGGAAGAGAGAAGGTTTGGCGAGGCAAAAAACATTTATCAGGATTTAATCAAAACTACTTCCGATGCTGTAGTTTTAGTGCAGGCTTATCTGGGCAAGGCAGATACGCTCTTTAATCTGAGCGAATATAAAGAAGCCATAAGCGTATATCAAGAGGCATTGGGAAAGATTACCGAAGCTGCCCCTCGAGAAATTATTGATAAATTACATTATGGTCTGGCCTGGAGTTTCTTGAAAAAAAGTGAATTTAAAAAGGCCATCGATGAATTTCAAAAGATTGTCAAATATTCCGAAGATAATACCGTAAAGGTGGCTTGCCTTTGTCAGATTGCGGATGCATATCAAGAATCAGGCGATTATAATAAGGCAACACAGGTATACGATAATATATTAAAAGATTATCCTAACAATCCCTACGCTGATTATGTCGAGTATCAGTTAGGGCTTTCTTTGCTTAAATCCTCTCAGTATGATAGCGCGGTTTTGGTTTTTAAGCGGCTGAAGGCTAGTTTCCCTGGCTCTCAACTTTTAGATGACGCATCTTATTCGCTGGGCCTGGTTTATTTTCAGAAAGGAGATTATAGCCTAAGCAAAGAAATTTTTGAGAAATTTCAGCAAGAATTCAAAGACAGCAGCCTTATCCCTCAGGCAGTTTATCTTCAGGGGGCCAGCCTTTATAAATTAGGAAAATTCAACGAGGCAATAGAGGTATTCAAGGGTATTGTCAGAACCTATAGCCAGGATTCAGAACTCGTTCAAAAGGCAGAATGCGAAATAGCCGATACTTATTATCAGGTGGGAGATGAAAACGAGGCCGTGACGAGATTTAAGGCCTTACGCTCTAAATATCCGCATTCTAAATTTACGGCAGAGATTCTCTGGTGGTTAGGCCAGTATTATTATCGGCATAATGAGTTAGGTATTGCCCGCAGATACCTTTATTCGCTGATACAAGATTGCCCCCAGAGCGATTTAATACCCTCGGCTTATTATATCTTAGGCTTGACTTACGGGGAGGAGGATAAGTATCAAGAGGCCATAGATAATTTAAAACGGACAGCAGAATTAAATAAAACAGATTTAGGGTCTCAAGCAGTTTTGGCTATAGCAGATATATACGCAAAGCAGGAGCAGGTTGATTCAGCCTTAGCAACTTACAAAGAGGTTATCCAGAAGAATACTCAATTATCCGATTTGGTTTATCCCAAGATTGCCGGGCTTTATCGTAAAATAAATAATTATGATGAGGCGATAAATTTCTACCGCAAGAGCCTGGAAACGGTACCAATCAAGGAGAAGGGGTATATCCAATTTCAAATTGCCGAAACTCGCCAGGCCCAAGGTAAGATGCTAGAGGCAGTTACAGAGTATTTGCAGGTCGCTAATCTTTATCGGGAAGACAAAGATTTGGTTGCCAAGGCGCTTTTACGAATAGCAACAATTTACGAAGATAAAGAAAATTTCAAAGAGGCAGTGGATGTTTATAAAAGAATCGCCTCGATGCGGATTGAAGAAGCAAAATATGCCGAGGAGCGGATTGAATGGATAAATGCGTATATAAAATAAAAATTAGGTTTTGTTCTAAAATAACCGCAGTTATAAACAGTAGTTTGTTAGAATTATGATTTCACTGATTAAATTCAGATTTCACAGATTATTTATCGAAGAGATAATCTGTGGAATCTGTTTTAAAATCTGTGAAATCAACCTTAAGTGATAAGATGACTGTATTATGCTGCTGGGTAAAAGTTACATAATTTAGACTGCTAAAAATAGTCAAAATTCACTAAAGTACCGTTATTAGAAACAGAACAGAATAGGAGGATTACGATGTTTGACATTATTATAAAGGCCGGCCCGGTGATGTTTCCGATTATCCTGGGTTCAGTTATTGGCTTAACCATAGCCTTGGAGAGGTTTTGGTTTTTTAGGCATATGAAATTAAATACCTTTGAATTTGTTCAAGAAATTCTCAAAGGTTTAAAAGCCAACAGGGTTAAGGATGCCTTAGAATTATGTAATAAATATATTCATCATCCTCTTGCTGCGACCTTCAGGATAGGTATAGAGAGGCGCAACTTACCTCTGGATAGACTGGAGAAGATATTAGAGCAGGCCGGCAATAATCAAATTCAAAAATTGGAGAAATATTTAGGCGCACTAGTATCTATAATCAGCATTGAGCCGTTACTGGGTTTTTTAGGGACAATTACAGGTTTGATTCGCGCTTTTATGGCCTGGGAACGCGCAGGTGCGAATGTAACGGTTAGTGTTCTGGCGGCGGGCATTTATGAAGCCATGATTACCACCGCTGCCGGTTTGATTATCGCTATACCGCTGTATCTATGTTATAACTATTTTATCAGCCGCATAAAATTTACCGCGAATGAGCTTACCAATCACTGCATTCAACTTATAGAGGTTATAGCTGAAACGAAGGAAGGAGCTGCCTTATGAAAATCTCCGGCCGAAAAGATTATATGGTTAGCCTTGAATCGGTAGCAATGACAGATATAGTATTAAATATGTTTATCTTCTTCTTTATTTCCTTTAGCCTGCTCTATACTTTTAATCCTTACCGTATTCAAAAGTTAGAAGTAAAGCTTCCTCAAGCGGCAAACACCACTCCGATTAAAGATACAGCTCAGGTTGATATCACCATAACCAACGAAGGCCTGATGTATTTGGATAAGGGGTTAGTAACGAGAAAAGAATTAAAAGATAAAGTTAAAACAATTTATAAAAATAACCCCAAGATTAGCGTTATGTTGCGTTCTGATAAATTGGCGCGGTTTAAAGATATCGTTTACGTGCTTGATACTTTGACTGAGGTCGGCGTAAAAAATCTTAATATCATGGCCATAACTGAGCAGTAAAGAGGGCGCTGAAAAATCTAATTTTATGATTACACAGATTGTTTCGTCAATGTTTTAATCTGTGTAATCTGCATTTAATCTGCGTAATCAAAGGTCTCCCGCTATATTCTTCAGAGACCTCAAAAAATAGTTGACAGAATATTTAATTGCCTTAGAATATGCTGTTAGGGGGTATATTAAATGATTACAGAAATAGGCATAGTCGCAGGTGATATCTGGCATTTTTTAGACCAACATGAAGAAGTATTTCTATCAGAGTTAGTTAGGGGCATAGATAAGCCGCGGGATAATGTGTTGATGAGTTTGGGTTGGCTTGCGCGCGAAGGCCATGTAATTGTGCAGCAGATAAACGGCGATTATAAGATAGCCTTAAGAAAGAATGCCTAAACAGATAGTTAAATCTAGCTATTCTGCTAAGATTAGCAGGAAAGGAGTAGCATTATTTATAGTTTTAGGGACAATTATCATTGTTCTTACTTTTGCGACTGTTATCTTGAGCATCATAGCCAGCCAGGCAAGGCTGACCCATCATCAGGTCAGCCGTATCCAGGCTTATTACGCTGGCATGGCCGGGGTCAATTATGCTACGGAGATGCTCAGATTAGGGCCCACAAAGGGCGGATGGGATCCCGCGGTTGCCCGTAGCAATGAGCCATTAAGCGACCCAGACTTCCCAATTAGTATCCTACAACCAATTACCATCACTATCACACCAACCGGAGGCAATAATTGTCGTATAGACGTTACCACCACCTATACCTATACCCCTACCTCACCCTAAGTCACCAACCTTAAAGACCATTATAATCTAAGTAAGTCTTTTATGAATTTGCATCTTCTGGTTATGGCTTAAATCGATAATGTCAAAGTATGATTTGAGTAAATAAAAGTAATATTTAATATAAAGGATATGTTCTAAATTAGGTTAATTTTATTCGGAGATTTTGTTTAAAGTAAATATAAGTAAAATTATGAAAAAAAACACTTGACAAAATAAGATTTTTATGTTTTAATTAAATCTGCTTGTTTTTGGGTAATTATTGAGGTAGAGAATATGGCCAAACTCATCGATATAGAGGAATTAGCAGATTACTTAAGACTGAAGAAACAGACAATCTATAATTGGCTGCACCAAGGTAAGATTTCAGGGATTAAGATGGGTGGAGTCTGGAGATTTGAACGCAGAGAAGTGAATGCCTGGTTAAGGACTAAAAAGCGCTCAAATAAAGAAGTAAAGTCTGGAGAAAAGACATGAGTTCATTAGGTATATATTTCGGGCCTCGGGTAATCAGTATTGTTGAGACTAAGGGAAAGGCAGTTTTGAATAATATAGAAATACCTTATGCTGTGCTTTCCACCGGAGAATCCTTAGAGGAGAAAGTGCCGGAAGATTTAAAGATAGTGACCCTGCTCAAGGATGAACTAAAGAGGAACAGGATAGAATCCAAGGAGGCAGCAGTCAGTCTTTCTGGCAAGGATTTGATTGTAAGAACCTTTGATATGCTGGTCATGCCTAAAGAAGAATTAGTCAGCGCGGTAGATTTTGAAGCCAAGAAGTACATCCCTTTTAAAATCGAGGAGTTAATTTCAGATTTTCAGGTAAACTATGATAAATCGAGCCGCAGAAATTTTATTTTGTTTATGGGCATGAAGAAAGAAGGCCTAAATAAATACCTTAAGATTTTAGAAAAACTGGATATAAGAGTTAATAATATAGAATATTCAGCTTTTAGTGTTTTGAGGCTGATGAAATTAATGCGTCTTAGCCAGCGCGGAGTCATTGGAGTAATCAGCGCGGATTTTCCTGCTAAAGACGAGGCAAATTTCATGGTATTAGAGAATGGTTTCCCCTTGTTTAGCCGTGATATAACCCTGATTGGCGGGCCGGAAGAAGTCTCTAATAATAGCGAGATTCCTGACACAGCGGCAATTTTAGATAAAATAAAGACAGAGATACGCATCTCGGTAGATTTTTACCACCGCAAATTCCCCACTAAGAATATCGCCAATATCTTTTTCGTATCCAGCCCGGAATTCCGTTCGGATTTAGCTGCATTCATTAAAGATATGAGTTTATCCGTTCAATTTATAGATGTTTCCAAGGTTATAGGCAGGCCCGTTTCCTTTTCTTTAAATTTCATTAAAGGTTACAGCGCGTCTTTAGCTAAATTAATCAAAACCGACATAAAGATAAACCTATTGGCACCTAAGATTGCGCCTAAAGCCAAGGCAGGTTCCGATAGAGAAGCATTCCTTGCCCCGGCAAAATTTTTTGAGCTTTCGGGACTAAAAGTAAATTTTAAAATAGTTATCCTTAGCTTATTGATATGCTTAGCGGTTTTTATGCAGGGGTTTTATAAAAGGTCAGGCCTCCAGAGAGAAATGGAAGATATCAGGGGTCTAAGGCCAAAGGTTTTGACAGTCGATCCGCAGACTGGCTATGAAGAATTGGTTAAGATAGATTCCGAATATAAGAAAAAAATAGGGGCTATGGATAGGCTTATCAGGCAGCAACTTTACCTGACTGACCAACTCGATGCCATACCCCGCATTATCCCGGAAAATGTATGGCTGACCAGCCTTTCTTCTACCAAGAGCGAGGGCAGGGCAGATTTGACTTTAAAAGGCATGGTTTATTTAGGGGATAGCAATAAAGAATTGGAGTTGCTCAATATGTTCATTTCTCGTTTAAGAGAAAACGCGGTTTTGGGCAAGAATTTCAAACAGATCACTATCGACTCTGTAGAGAATAGCAAAATAAAAGACATAACCGTGACCCAATTTACCATAGTTTGTCGAATCGATTAGAGAGAGAAGAATATGGCGCTAAAACTGAACAAAAATAGTATTTTGAATATCGCAATAATTATTTTAGCTATAATTTTTGCCTTTAATATTTACAAAGGCCAGAATATAACCTTAGAATGGCTAAAACAAAAGCGGGACACAGAACTAAAAAAGAACGAAGTGTTAGGCGACATTGGCCAATTGGAAAATGCCATGAATTCCTATAAGAAGTTCTTTAATAGAGACAGCTCTCAGGTTATAAATATTCTTAATAATATCGCCAGGGATTCTTCGGTTAAGATTATTTCAATTAAGCCGCAGCCAGAAGTAATCTCGACCATATATATTAATTATCCTTTTAATTTATCTTTAAGCGTAGATAACTATCATGCCCTGGGAAGGTTTGTCAGCAGGATAGAAAGCTACTCTAATGTTTATGTAGTTGAGAAAGTCGAGGTAAAACCATCAAGTAAGGCTTCAAAGGCAGATAAGGAAAGCAGGCTGAATGTTGATTTAAGAGTGAGCGCAGTTTCACTAAGAAATTGAAGATGATAAAAATCAAGGCAGGCATTATAATTATTTTTTCTATCCTGATATTCAGTGCGCATCTTTTGTTGAATCATTTAATTTCAGTTAAGGCCTTTGCACAGATTAGTCCCTCATACAGGGCAGCCGATAAGCTCGATAAAGAGCAACAGTCTAGCAGCCAAGAGTTAGTTATTGAAAGGCCTAAAAGGGAATATAGGGCGGATGATTTGAGAGACCCTTTTATAGGGTACGAAGAAAAGCAGGAAGAACCAGCCCAGGCTTCATCTGCGCCGAAAGAGAAACCGCTGCCGGATTTAAAAATACAAGGGATAATCTGGGGAGGCAGGATACCGCAGGCAATAATTAACAATAAGGTTGTAAAGATGGGCGATGTGATAGAAGGAGTCAAGGTCGTTAATATTAATAAAGACGGCGTAATTGTGCTTTTCGAAGATAAAGAGCATAATTTATCTTCACCGGTAACAACTCATTCAAAAGACACAAAAGGAGGCAAAGATGAGAAATAATTTTAAATTATGTGTATTTATTTCCCTTTTCTTTCTAGTCATATTCCTCCCCAAGTTAAATGCCCAGCAAGAACTGCCCTTTAGTAATCCGGAGGCAACTATCTCTATGGATCTGCAGGATGCAGACCTGAAAGATATATTGAAAATATTCTCTGTCGAGTCTGGCCTAAACTTTATTGCCTCGGGATCAGTGGAGAGCAGAAAGATGACTTTATATTTCGACAAGGTTCCCATAAAAGAGGCGATGGATAAATTGTTTAAGGCGAACAATCTTACTTATGAATTAGAGAATGATTCCAATATCTTTATTGTCAAGGATTGGGGTAAGCCGCAGATAGAAACCGTAACCAGGGTTTTTTATCTTAAGCAGGCCACAGTTTCCTCCTCTTCCTTAAGCAAAGAAATGGCTTCCGAGATGAAATCCGCAGGATCTTCTGGCGGTGGAAAAGGGGAGGACGCGGGTATTACTAAAGTCATAAAGAAGCTTCTTACTGATAAAGGTTCATTAGTGGAAGACTTCCGTACTAATAGCCTCGTAGTTACAGATGTACCTAACCGAATGCCTGTTATTGAGCAGACCATAGTTTATTTAGATGTGCCTATTCCGCAGATAATGCTTGAGGTGGAGATGTTAGATGTGAGTAAAAGCGTTGTAGATAAAATGGGGTTTGAATTTGGCCAAACTCCTTTAACAGCGGTTATAACCGGTACTTCTGGAACCCTGGGTTTTCCTTTTCGTAGCTGGGCTAAGGCCGCTTCTTCTAATTATGGCTCTATAAGTATAAATGGAACTAGCAGCACGAGTTATCAGGTGCAGTTAGACTTTTTAAAGACACAGACAGACACAAAATATCTAGCCCGGCCCAGGATTTTAACCTTGAATAATGAAACAGCGGAAATCAAGATTACAACCGACGAGGCAGTAGGTGAAAAGAAGTCCACTGCAGGCGAAACCGGTAGCACTACTACTACTACCGAAGCCGAAAGATATGAAACAGGAGTCTCATTAAGAGTAACGCCGCAAATCAATACTGAGACAGGCGAAATTACTATGTTTATTGTCCCTAGAGTGGCTCAAGCTGCTGCGAGCGGAATTACAAGCAGCACTGGCGTTAAGTTCTATAACCCAGAGACCCGCACCACAAAATCCGTAGTTAAAATAAAAGACGGTGAAACCGTGATTGTGGGAGGCCTTATTCATAATCAAGAGACTATAGAATTGAAAAAACTACCTATTTTAGGAGATATTCCTGTAGTAGGGGCTTTGTTTAGGCACGTAAGCAAAGAGCCCAACAAAGAGCGCGAATTATTAATTTTTATCACGCCCCATATTATGAAAGAATCTGGTATTGAACTCGCCCGAGCAGGCAAAATTAGGCTGCCTGAAAGAGAGCAAAGCACAGTTTCAGGCCATGAACGCCAATTAGCTATTGGAGCCAGTCTAAATAATTTTGAGAAAAAGTAGACATAATGCCTAAAGGAAAATATCTCAGATTGGGTGAGCTTCTGGTCAAGGAAGGCCTCATTACCCCCAGCCAATTAGAAAAGGCCATTAGCGTACAAAGGCAAGAAGGCGGCCGGTTAGGCGAGGTATTGATTAAGCTGGGATTGGTTAAAGAAGAACAGGTGATCTCATTATTAGGCGAACAGCTAGGCATTCCTTATTTTACTCTGGGCACAGGAAGACTCAAGCCGGCAATTGACCAGAATCTTGAACAACTTATCCCGCAGGATTTTGCCATCAAAAATTCAGTCTTACCGTTATCCCGCACTTTAAAGTCACTTACTGTGGCTATGGTTGATCCCTTAGAGCTAATACTTATTGATAATTTAAAGAAACTTACGGGCTGCGAAATCAATCCTATTATTGCCAGCAAATCCGATATCAACAAATCAATAGAAGAATTTTATGGCAAAGATACCATGCTCAAGGATGCCGTAGAGGCTTCCTATGATATAACTACTATCGCCGGTCTTGAAGACGGCGAGCTTGCAGACCAGGAATTAAGCTTAGACAAACTTGTTGCCCGGGCCGAAGAAGCCCCGGTAATGAAGTTAGTGGATTTGATCATCCGCCAGGCTATTGATGAGCGGGCCTCGGATATACACATCGAACCGTTTAAGGACAGGATATGTTTAAGGTATCGTATTGATGGAAAGTTATACGAAATACCGCCGCCGGCAAGGCATTTACACCTGCCTATTATATCCCGGATTAAGATATTAGCCAAATTGGATATTGCCGAGAAGCGCCTTCCCCAGGATGGGGCATTTTTAGTCAAGATAGAAAACCGCGTCATTGACCTGAGAATTTCTACTCTCCCGACAATATACGGAGAGAAGATAGTCTTACGGATACTCGATAGAAGCTCGGTTGTCTTAGACCTTAATCGCTTAGGGTTTGATGCCAAGCAACTCGAGCATGTCCGCAAGGCGATAAATTCACCTTTTGGCTTAGTTTTTTTAACCGGGCCAACCGGTAGCGGGAAGACCACTACCTTATATGCTATATTAAATGAGATAAAGAGCCCGACTAAGAATATCCTGACTATTGAAGACCCCGTAGAGTATAAGTTAGACGGTATTAACCAGGTCCAGATAAAACCGGAAATCGGGCTTACCTTTGCCGCTGCCCTGCGCAGTTTCCTGAGGCAGGACCCAAACGTAATGTTAGTGGGCGAGGTCAGAGATTTAGAAACAGCCCAGATTTGTATCCGTTGTGCCTTAACCGGCCATTTAGTCTTAAGCACATTGCACACTAATGATGCGCCTACGGCAATAAGCCGGCTCATCGATATCGGCATTGAATCCTATATGCTCGGCCCTTCATTGCGCATTATCGTGGCCCAGCGCCTGATCCGGAAATTATGCCCTGATTGCAAAGAGGCATATGAGCCTACCCAGGAACAGTTAAAGTCGATAAAAATAAAGACCGAGTTAATCTATAGGCCTAAGGGCTGCGCAAAGTGCAATCAGCTCGGGTACAGAGATAGGATCTGTATTGCTGAAGTCATGTTAGCTAATGACGAGATACAGGATTTGATTAACCAGAGAGCTTCGTTTCAGAGAATAAGAGAGGCGGCTAAGCAGGCAGGTATGCAGACGCTTTTTGAATCAGGAATAAAAAAAGTAGAAAGCGGAATTACCAGCCTTGAAGAAGTCTTTAGCACGACATTAGGAGCGGATTAATGCCAAGATTTTTTTATATTGCCAGAGATAAATTCGGGATGAAAAAAACAGGCTTTGAAGATGCATCCAGCCAGGAAGAGGCTGTGGGCCGGCTTCAGGCAAAGGGTTTGATCGTCGTAAATGTTAACCCCGAATTCAAAGAGGAAATAGGGCTTAAGCCCGATGTAGCAGCAAAATCGAAGTTTAGGCCCCGGCATTACCGCGTCACCTCTGATGATTTAACGCTTTTCTGCCGGCAGTTTTCCACGCTTTTAGGCGCAGGCGTTACGGTCTTACAAAGCCTGAATATAATCTCCCAGCAGGTATCCAGCCGCAAACTTTTTGTTATTATAAAAGATTTACAAAAAGTGATGGAAGCGGGTTCGAGCCTTCACGAGGCCATGGCTAAACACCCCGAGGTATTTTCTGATTTATGGGTTAATCTGGTGGAGAGCGGAGAGGCATCAGGTAATTTAGCCGTGGTTTTGAACCGCTTAGCCAGTTATCTGGAAAGAATTTCCGCCTTCAGAAAGAAAATTATCTCCAGCCTTATCTACCCCGTCATACTTATGTGCGCAGCGGTCTTTGCGCTTTTATTCTTGACCATAAAGATTATACCCACATTTGCCCAGGTATTTCAGGGGTTTAATATGACCTTGCCTTTTTTGACCCGGGTCCTTATCGGAATAAGCGGTTTCATCAGGAAGTTCATTTTTCTTATCATTGCTTTTATTGGGCTCAGTTTTTTTATATTCAAGAAGTATATTGCTACCAAAAACGGACGGTTTCAATACGAGGCGTTTAAATTTAGTTTGCCTGTCTTTGGCGAGTTCTTTCGGATATTGGTTGTGGAAAGGTTTTCCTCGGAGATGGCTACGTTATTGGAAAGCGGGGTCCCGATTTTGTATTCTTTAGATATTACTGAACACAGCGTGGGCAACTTAGTTATAGGCGAGGTTATCCGTAAGGTCAAAGAGGATGTGCGCGAGGGCAGATCCCTGAGCCAGCCTTTAGAGAAAAGCGGATTTTTTGAACCCATGGCGGTCCAGATGGTCGCTATCGGCGAAGAGATCGGCGAGCTGTCTAACATGTTTAAGAAACTGGATACCTTTTATCAGGATTATATCGCGACTTTTTTGGAGAGATTCACTTCTTTGTTCGAGCCCTTTATGCTTATTTTTATAGGCCTGGTTGTCGGCGTAATGGTTATCGGTATGTTCCTGCCCATCTTTCAGATCAGCCAGATTAGGGGATAAAAAACCTTGACATTGTTTTTATTATAATATATTATTTAGATAAATAAGCAAAGAATTTTTAGGACAAAAAAGGAGGCTATGATGAAACGCGGTTTTACGCTATTAGAATTGATAGTTGTCGTTATCATCTTGGGGATCTTGGCGACATTGGGCTTAACCCAATATGGCAGAATGGTGGAGAGGTCGCGCGGCGCAGAGGCAAAGGCAATTTTGGGAGATATTCGCAAGTTTGCCGCAGCCCATTACTTAGAATTTAACGCATTAAATGGCACGCCTGCATATGATATTACGCGAGCTAATATAGGTCCTGCCGACGATCAGATTCCTCTTACTTGCAGAGGAAGCCATTATTTTAGTTATGGTATTAGTGTAAGTGACGCTACCACCGTTGTAATTACTGCTACGCGATGCGGTGCCGCTGGTAAAGGCGGAGCAGCAGGGCCTGCTGTAGGCAATACGCTTATTCTTACTGCAAATGTTGCTTCAGGCAGCGATATCTGGAGCGGAAACGGCGGTTATTAGTTGTTTCCTTTTTTAGCCATCTCTAAAAAAGGCGGGCGCTTGAAATTAAAAAAGAGAGAAAAAAGAGGCTTTACTTTAACCGAGCTCATCGTGGTGATAATCATTATCGGTATTTTGTCAACCTTAGCCCTGACGCATTACCGTCCGGTCAGAGAGCGCTCCCTGGATAAAGAGGCCCTGGCGAATCTACGGCTCATTGAGGCGGCGCAGCGTATTTACCGCATGGAAGCCGGATTTTATTACCCTAATACCGGCACAGCCACTACAACGGATATGAACACAAATTTAAAACTGGCTTTACCGCCTCAGAACTGGAGTTACCAAACAACTGGAGGCGGAACTAGTACAACTAGTACGGCGCGCCGTACAAGTGGAACGAGAAATTGGACATTACCTATTGGACAAACGCCCACTTGTACTGGGAGTTCCCCCGGTGACCCCTGTTTACCGCCATAAGACATATCTTTTATGCAGAGTAAAGGCCTTACTTTACTGGAAATCTTGGTGGCTATTATGATTCTCTCTCTATTAGTTACCGGCCTGGCTGGTTTATTTGTGGCCGGAAAAGCACAAATTCTGCATAGCCACTCAAGGATAGCTACGGCGGAATTAGGAAAATATTTTTTAGACCCTTTGCAAATGCAGGTAAGGCAGGATGAGTGGACTACTAACTGCCTGAGTCGGGACGGAATCGATCGTGAGGGTTGCGATATTACCCCTTGGACCGACCCTTCCAGCAATATAACTTATACCCCGCGTTACGATATCAGTCCTCTGGGTAACTTGCGTAAAGTAAAACTTACTATTACCTGGACCGAACGCTCACCCTTTAATTAATGAGTAGGCGTACCCGCGGAATAACCCTCCTGGAATTATTAGTTTCCCTAGTTTTATTATCAATTATTACCATAGGCTTATCCAGCATTGATCTATTTGGCCGATTTCATGTCATAAGCTCGGATAGGCGCGCACAGGTGCAAAATGCATTATCCTATGTTTTGGAGGAGATGAGCAAGGATGTAATCAGGGCAAAGGGAGATTTTGGCAATCCAGGGATAGTACCCGCAGGTACCGGATTCAGTGTCCGGATAGATAACAACACTCCGCCTGTAATCTATGCTCTGAGTGGGTCTCAAATCACTAAAGACGGAGCAAGTCTCAACTCCCGAGATGTTATTGTTCCCGGACCTACGCCAGGATTTGCTTATGGTATTTTAGATAACGGCGTAGGTATAGAAATCCGCCTAATCGGCAGATACCAACCTTCCCAAGACGCCTCTATGGATAATCCCGAGATACAAATGAAGACCCGGGTTTATAGCCATTCAGCATCAGCCCATTAACAGCAATACCGGTAATTTTCCCGTTTAGACAAATAATATTCTGGTTAAATGTAAGAGTATTTTTTCTTATTTATCCCGCCTTCGCTAGATGCCACGTGCAGCACTTAAGGATGTCCGCCACACTACGTGGCGGATCCGCCATGAATTGTGGTGGCGGAAATGCGAAGAAAAAGCTGCTCGGCGGGATGTCACTAAATGAGTACTTTGAGTTTTTATCTAGCGAAATGCCCCGAAGCGTAAGCGAAGGGGCATGGGCAAGCTATTTCTGTCGGCGGGATAACCCCGACGAGTATGCCGAAATTATCGCAAGAGAATTTCGGCATGGCTTACGAGTCGGGGTCAATAAAGGTACCACGGGCATGCCCGGAGGGTTGTTTTCCATTTGCCAAAATACTTAAGTTATGTTAGATTAGGACTTGAAAATAAGCTTATGGGCCCGTAGTTCAGCCCACCTTCGCGCTTTAATAGGCTTCGATATAGCTATGACGCGCTACGGTGGGTCCTCCGAAGCCCGTCAGAGCTCTTACGAGTCAATTAAAGGGCGTAGGAGGATTGGGAGAAATTGAATAATTAGGGGCTGTAGCTCAGTGGGAGAGCATCTCGTTCGCAACGAGGGGGTCGGGGGTTCAAATCCCCCCAGCTCCACCAGTATTTTTTATTGTGGGTTCTCCCGCCAAGCTTATTAATAGGAGGCGGGATCCCGCCAGCGAGGTTTTTAGCTGTTGTAGCGGGAGAATCCGCTCGGGTCCACCAAAATTTTCCGACAATGAAAAATTTCTTCAAATTAATTTTAGGTTTGTTTTTTCTTTTTGGTTTAATTGCTGCTTGTTTATATGCGCCGGATATTAACGCCCAGTCAAATTTAAAAGAAGCGCTTTTTTATAAAAAGTTAGATAACAAATTTGTGCAATGCAGGCTGTGCCCGCGGCAGTGCACCATACCCAATAACTACAGGGGATATTGTGGAATTAGAGAAAATCGCGATGGGATATTGTATACTCTATCCTATGCCAAGCCTGTTTCCCTGCATATTGACCCCATAGAAAAAAAACCTTTATTTCATTTCCTGCCCTCCACCACTGCCTTTTCTATTGCTACTGCCGGCTGTAATTTAAAATGTAAATTTTGCCAGAACTGGGAGGTTTCCCAGAAACGGCCCGAAGAGGTGGATTATATTTATCTTGAGCCCCAAGATTTAGTCAAAAAGGTTAAAGCCTCAGGCTCACTTACTATCGCCTATACTTACACTGAGCCGACTATATTTTATGAGTATATGCTTGAGACCGCCAGATTGGCTAAGGAACAAGGGATAAAAAACATTATGCACTCCAATGGCTATATAAATCCCGAACCTTTAAGGCAATTAGCCAAATATCTGGATGCCGCTAATATTGATTTAAAGGGTTTTAGCGATGATTATTATGCCAAGTTATGCGAGGGGACTTTGGAGCCGGTGCTTCGCAGTCTAAAAATCTTAAAAGAAGAAGGCGTGCATTTAGAGATAACCAATTTGATTTTGCCTGGTTATAATGATGACCTTCAAACTATTAAGAAGATGTGCGTATGGATTAAAGAAAATTTAGGTGCGGATACGCCGTTGCATTTTTCCCGTTTTTTTCCGATGTATAAACTTTTAAGCCTTAATCCTACGCCTGCAGAAACCTTAGAAAAGGCAAGACAGATTGCCTTGGATTGCGGTTTAAAATATGTCTATATCGGAAATCTTACTGGTCATGCTGCGGAGAATACCTACTGCCCAAAATGTAAAAAGATGCTCATTGAGCGCAGGGGATATTTTATTTTACAGGATAATATAATAGATGGAAAATGCAAGTTTTGTGGAGAAAAAATTGCCGGTGTGTGGAGATAGGCTTAAATTTTTAACCTTAGCCTTAATCTTAACCTTACACTCTATTTGCTTTGCTCAAGAAGTAAAGCAACCTAATGTTGCGGGAGCGTTCTATCCGGATAATCCCCAGGAATTATCCCAACTCATCGATGCTCTTCTTATGGCTGCAACGCCCGAGCCAGTAGAAGGTGAAACTTTCGCTATTATTTCTCCGCATGCAGGTTATGGTTACTCAGGACAGGTTGCTGCCTTGGGTTATAAGCTCATTCAGGGCAAGCCTTATAAAACAGTGGTGGTTATCGGACCAAGCCATTGGTTTGGATTTAGCGCAGTTTCAGTTTATCCTGAAGGCATCTTTCGTACGCCTTTGGGAGATTTAGTAATTGATAAAGAATTCACCCAACAACTGCTTAATCAAGATAAGGAGGTAATTTTTGAACCCCAGGCTTTTAGTAAGGAGCATTCTGTGGAAGTGCAGCTCCCGTTTTTACAAAAGGTCTTATCAGATTTCAAAATCGTGCCCATAGTTATGGGTGACTGTCCGCTTTTGACCTGTCAAAAATTGGCCGGTTTACTTAAGGCGGCGATTGGTAATCGTAAAGATGTGCTTATTGTTGCCTCCAGTGATATGTATCATGGTTATGATTATGAAGAAACAGAGGTAACGGATAATCTTACTTTATCCTCTCTAAAAAATATGGATGCTGAAGGTTTATACTATGGTTTGCGCGAAGGTAAGTTTCAGCTCTGCGGCGGATTTCCTGTGGTTACTACGATTATCTTAGCTAAGGAATTCGGCCATAATAAGTTGAAGGTTTTAAAATACACTAATTCCGCTATTGTGACCGAAAAAAAAGTTAAAGGGGTTTGGACAGTAGGTTATGGCAGTTGCATAATTGATCAAGAGAAGGCCTGCCTGCCGGCAGGCAGGGAGAGTGGCATGTTAAATAAAAATCAGAGAAAAAGATTATTAGAAATCGCGCGCAATTCTATAGAAACTTATTTAAAGACAGGTAAGAAACTGCAAGTTAGCGAGACTGACCCTGTGCTATCAAAAGAAATGGGTGCATTTGTCACCCTGCATGAACGCGGCGAGCTGCGCGGATGCATTGGTAATCTTATCGGCAGCCAGCCCTTATATTTAACCGTGAGGGATATGGCAGTAGAGGCAGCAGTAGATGACCCGCGCTTCCCGCCCGTGCAATTATCAGAATTTAAAAGTATTGAAATAGAAATATCCGCGCTTTCCCCGATGCAAAGGATTGACGACCCCGAGAAAATTCAATTAGGCGTGCACGGCGTTTTGGTAAGAAGAGGATTTAACAGCGGCGTATTCCTTCCTCAAGTAGCCACAGAAACCGGCTGGTCAAAGGAAGAATTCCTTTCTAATCTATGCGCTCACAAAGCCGGTCTATCGCTTGATGCCTGGAAAGACAAGTCTACTGAGATTTACATATTCACGGCGGAAGTATTTTCGGAAAAAGAGCCCTTAGCTCATGAATAGAATTATCCTTAATTTATTTCTTGCGGGTCTATTATTCGGCTCCGGCCCCTGCCTGGCCAGTTGCGGGCCAATCCTCATTTCTTATATTGCCGCGGCCAAAAAGGATATTTTTAAAGGGTTCCTGACTTACGTATTATTTTCTTTAAGCAGGATATCAGTGTATCTATTATTGGCCCTGATTATTTTTTTCTTAGGCCAATTTACCCTGGAGAGATTCCTGGGAGATTATGCCAAATACATACTCATTATCGGGGGCAGTTTCATAGTTTTAATAGGGTTACTTACTACTCTGGGCAGAAGCTTAAGAATTAAGCCGTTAAAGTCATTGCATAAAAGCCTTCTTGAGCATGATAAAAAGAGCATTTTGATGATTGGCTTGGTAGTCGGGCTGTTACCCTGCGGCCCGCTTTTAGGTATAATTGCTTATGTGGGCTTAGTCTCGAAGTCTTGGGTACAAAGTTTAATCTACAGCTTTTCCTTTGGCTTAGGCACATTTATGTCGCCTTTAATATTATTGGCCCTGCTTGCCGGCGTAATTCCCCAATGGTTACAGGATAGGAAATACTATTATATATTCCGTTTTATCTGCGGCATAATCATTGTATTCTTAGGGCTTCAGTTGATAATTAAGGGTTTTAGATGAATCGATTTTTCATTCCTTTGCAGAATATAATCGGCGACAAAGCAACCATCTCTGATAAAGACGAGGTTCATCATATCCGCGATGTGCTGCGGCTTAAGGCAGGCGAGGCAATTATTATTTTCGATGAACAGGGTAATGAATATAGGGCAAGGATTAAGAGCCTGTCATACAAAGAGGTTGGGGTTAAGGTTGAGGTTAAGGTCAAGGTCAAGCCTGATAAGAGAATCAAGATCACGGTTGCCTGCGCCATCCCGAAAAAATCTAAAATGGATGACATTATTGATAAACTCACGCAGCTGGGCGTAGATAAAATTATTCCCCTATTAACCGAACGGGTAATCGTCAAGTTAGATAAGAGGAAAGAAGCTCTAAGGCTTACGCGTTGGAGAAAGATCGCCTTGAACAGCGCAAAACAGAGCCAGAGAAAGCAGCTGCCTGTCATTGATTCCATAAGAAATATCCAGGAGGTTTTAGCCAAAGATGCAGAAGATTTTGATTTGAAGCTTATACCTACTTTGGCAGGTAAGCGAAAGCGATTGAAAGAAATTATGGTTGAATCTAGGCCTAAGAATATCTTAATTCTTATTGGCCCGGAAGGTGATTTTACCCCTCGAGAAGTTGAGTTGGCTAAAAGCTCTGGCTGCATTCCCGTATCATTAGGGGATTTGGTCTTACGCGTAGAAACCGCAGCCGTTGTAGCAGCAAGTTTCCTTAAGATTATATATGAAAACCATTAAATTCTATACTTTAGGCTGTAAAGTTAATCAGTACGATACTCAGGAGGTAAGAGAGAGATTTTTGAGGCACGGCTTTCAGGAGATAAATAACGGCAGGAAGGCTGATATTTATCTGATTAATACCTGCACTGTAACCGCAACAGCGGATTATAAATCCCGTTATTATATTCGTTATGCCTGCCGCCAAAATCCTAAGGCAAAGATTATTGTTACCGGATGCTATACCGAATTGGATAGCGATGAAATTTTTAAGATTCCCGGTGTTACCCAGGTAATAAAGAATCAAGATAAGCCTAGAATTTTTGAGCTATTAAACGAACCCCGCCAACCAAGCCAATCTAAAGAAAAAGGGATAAGCAATTTTTCCGGCCATACCCGGGCATTCTTAAAGATTCAGGATGGTTGCGATAATTTCTGTTCTTATTGCAAGGTGCCCTTAGTTAGAGGCCGCTCTCGCAGTAAATCCTTAAATGTAATCGTCAAGGAAGCGGGGTGGCTTCTAAAAAACGGTTTTAAAGAAATCGTCCTAACCGGGATATGTTTGGGCGCTTACGGCCAGGACTTAAGCCCTAAGATTAGTTTGGTTAAAGTAATTGAGGCCTTAGAAGGTTTAGATGGTTTGTTGCGCATAAGATTGAGCTCTATAGAGGCAGGCGATGTTTCGGATGAACTAATCCAAAAGATGGCAGAGTCTAATTCTGCCTGTCGCCTGCCTGCCGCCTGCCTGCCGGCAAGGCAGGGACAGGCAGGGCAGACAGGAAAACTCTGCCCGCATTTGCATATTCCCATTCAAAGCGGCGATGACGAAATTTTGAAAAAGATGAACCGAAAATATACCTTGGAGAGCTATTTAAATTTAATAGAGAAGATAAAAACCATTATCCCAGAAGTTGCCATAACCACAGATGTAATGGTGGGTTTTCCCCAAGAGACAGAAACCAACTTCCAAAATACTATTAAGTTAATTCAAGAAATCATGCCTTTAAAAGTGCATATCTTTCCTTATAGCTTGCGGAAAGGGACTACAGCTGCGGGCAATTTTAAAGATTTATTAAATCCGTTGGTTATCCAAGAAAGGATTTCACGGCTTAAAAATATATCCGAAAATTGCAGCCTAACTTATAAAAAGCAATTTTTGAACAGAAATCTGGATGTGCTCATTGAGCAACGGGCTAAAGAGGATAAAACATACTGGCAGGGCTATACCGGTAATTACATTAAGGTTGAGGTTAGGCTTGAGGTTAAGGCAAATCTAAAAAATAAAATTGTTCCCTTGCGATTAAATAAAATAAGTGAGGACATAACTTGCGGAACTTTGTATTAGGAACTTGAGTGACGTAAGTTATTGTCCGAACTTACCCAGCACTAATTTTATGAAACGCTCGAGATGGCCCATAGGCGTGGATTTGCAGTATCCCTTAAGAGATAAAGACAAGGCTTTATAAAAATTAGTGCTGGGTTTAATTCGCCCAAACAACTTACGTTTCCGCCAAAAAGATTGGCGGATCCGCCGATGCTTTATGGCGGACACTAACGTTTCCGTAAGTTGTGGGCTCATTAAAGATTCGGTTTTGGCAGATACCTCTTATTGCTACGTGATATCCAGGAAAAGGAGCCTTAGGAGTTGCGGGGATAGTCAATTAACAAGGCGCGGATAAAGCCGAAATTGCCCCAAAATATTACCTACTTTCAGGGTGCCAGTGGCAATGATTTCAGATTATTTGTATTTATGTAACATATTGCTTTACAAGGCGTTGTTGATTTAGGAGTGCAAAAAACCTCTTGACATATATTCAAATTTTGTTATAATACCTTTTAAGTTAAGGACGAAATTAATCCTATATTTTATTAACCAAATATGACTTAGGGAATGAGCATCTAGGGGCAAAAGAGAATTCTCTTTTGCCCCTTGTAAATAAAATTTTAGGCACATTTTTAATAAAAGGAGAAGATTAATGAAAGGCATGCTGAAGGCGGGATTATGTATACTTATTTTAATGCTTATTACTTCGCTAGGTTCCACTCAGGAAGATAAAATCCTTATTGGCAGTTCCTCGGCCTTAACCGGCCATGCCCGATTTTTGGGTAGCGAATACCTCAAAGGCGCAAAGGCTTTCATCAATAAAATCAATGAGCAGGGCGGTATAAACGCTAAAAAAATAGAAATAATTTCTCTGGACGATGGTTATGACCCTAAGCGCTGCGCCGAGAATACGGTAAAGCTAATTACGGAAGATAAGGTATTTGTCCTTTTTAACTACGTGGGAACCCCTACCACGGTCTATGCATTGCCTGTAATTACTAGTCGCAAGGTCCCTCTTTTAGGCGTATTTTCGGGAGCGATGTCTTTAAGAGAGCCTTTTAACCCTTACCTGATAAATATTCGAACCTCCTATCAAAGAGAAATAGGTGAATTCTTGAAACACTGCTTAGAAGGCTTGCGCTTAAAAAAAATCGCTGTTTTTTACCAGTATGACGCTTTTGGCATGGATGGCCTGAAGGCTACAGAGGAATTCCTCTCCCAAAATAATCTTAAAATAGTCGAACAAGCAAATTACAAACGCGGGACATTGGACGTCGAAGAGGCGGTGAGCGCCATAAAGAAATCCGGCGCAGAAGTAGTGGTGATGATAGGAACTTACAACCCCATCGCCCAGTTTATTAAATTATGCCGGAAAGAAAATTTTAAACCCCTATTCTATAGCGTATCTTTTGTCGGGACAGAGGCTTTGTTTTCGGAGTTAGGCGCTCAGGCTTATGACGTAGTTATAAGTCAAGTTGTTCCTTTGCCCGAGGGAGATAAATTTCCAGCGATAATGGAATTTAAAGAGCTGCTGAGTAAATATTATCCCGAGAGCCAACCCACACAGGGAAGTTTTGAAGGTTTTATCAATGCCAAGGTTCTGGTCGAGGCCTTAAAAAGATGCGCCAGTTTAGACCGAGAGAGTTTTATTAAAGCCGTGGAGAGTATAAAGGATTTTGATACAGGCATAGGCGCTAATATCGTTTTTGGTCCGGGAGACCACCAGGGCCTGGATAAAGTTTATTTTAGCCTATTTTCTAATGGTAAATTAATGCCCTTAGAAAATTGGCAAGGCTTGGCTGCGACGATTAAGAAAGATTGAGGAGGGGTCTTATGTTAAAAAAGGCAGGGATTCTTTTAAAAATACTTGCTCCTTTTGTCGCAGTTATTCTCATAACCCTTATTATTATTACTGTTTTTTCGGCGGCGCAACAGAGGTCTGCCTTATCTATGCAGCAGGAAAAGAAGGCCCTGATTTTTGCCAAGAGTTTGGGAGATTCTATCCTTGAACCCTTATCTTTTCAATTGATTGATAAAGTAGAAGAAATAGTTACCAATACTAAAGGAGCGGATGCGGATATTGTCTGGATTGGTTTAGTAGAGCCAAGCGGAAGATGCCTGGTTTCTACTGATCCACTTCTTAAAGGTAAACCCCTTAATGATAAATTATTTGATAAGCAAGCATTAGGGGCTAAAGATTTAATCAAAAGGGATGTTCCCGGCCTTAATGCAGTTTTTGAAGTAACTATTCCCCTGATGGGTTTCGATAAGAAAATTGCAGTTTTAAGGACACATTTTTCTAGGCAGGATATAATTCAGCAGGTAGACAGATTAGTCGGCCTGATTATCATGGTTGCGTTTTTTTCTTTATTGCTGGGAACCCTGTTTTATTTTTTCATTGTCAGGCGGATGATTATTAAGCCTTTGGCCCTTGCCAGGGATGCGGCGACAAAAATTTCCTTAGGAGATCTTACCCAGGAGGTCAAGATTACCTCTAAAGATGAATTGGGAGAGTTAGCCAATTCATTTAATGTGTTAACCAAAGGCCTCAATGATATGGTCGCCAAAATTCGCGACACCGCCGAGAAAGTCAATACCTTAGCCCAGGGCCTATCCAGTTCTACTGAAGAGATGAATGCCTCGACAGAAGAAGTGTCTTCTACCATTCAGCAAATTACCCAAGGCATAACCACGCAAGCCCGTCGGACAGAACAGACTACCAGCATTATGGATAAGATGGCAAGTTCCGTAAAGCAGGTAGCGACTAATGCTAACGAAGGTTCCAAGGCTTCCAATGAAACTGCAAGATTAGCCCAGCAGGGCATGGAGGCGTCTGAGCAGGCAGTGCAAAGAACTACGCGCATTACCGAAGTGGCCGGCGAGATTGCTACCGTGGTCGGAAAATTAGGAGAGCGTTCGCAGGAGATTGGCAGGATCGTGGAAGTAATCACCAACATCGCCGACCAAACTAACCTTTTGGCTTTGAATGCGGCAATTGAGGCAGCCAGGGCAGGAGAAGCGGGGAGAGGTTTTGCCGTCGTTGCCGAAGAAGTAAGAAAATTAGCCGAGAATTCCGCCCAGGCCGCAGAGCAAATTGGCAGTTTAATCCGCACCATACAGCAAGAAACAGCCAGCGCGGTTGGTTCAGTGCAAACTGCTTCTAAAGAGGTGGAAGAAGGTAGGGTAGGCATGGAAAGGGTTCGCGAAGCCTTAGATAGAATTTTAAAGGCCGCAGAACTAACGGCTACTCAAGTTGAGGAAATTGCCCACGCTTCGGAAGTCCAGTTGATTAATGCCCAAGAAGTAAGTAAGGCGATTGAAGAAGTAGCTGCGATTGCCGAAGAATCTGCTTCTTCTACTGAAGAAGCTTCGAGTTCGGTAGAGGAAGTTACGGCAAGCATGCAAGAGATGGCTGCCAATGCCCAGGAATTAGCCAGGATGGCTGGCGACCTGAGAGAATTGGTGAGAAAATTTAAGGTTAAGAATTAAATCTCTTGACATATATTCAAATTTTGTTATACTTATCCTAAATTTTAAATTTGGAGGGGAATTGCTAAAGGCGAAGCTCAATGAGGAGTTCCTGGTAAGATCCCCGAGAAAACCTAAGTCATTATTTCTTTTCCTATCTCCGCCAATTGAGGCGGAGTTTTTTTATAAAAATTTAGTCAAATAAAAAACCTAGTTACCAAATAAAAAAAGGAGGTTAGGCGATGAAAAATAAGACAAAGCTTGCGGTTTTTCTTCTGGGTTTATTTCTTGGATTAGTTACTTTGATGCTTTGCGTAAGCGAGATTCAAGCAGCAACCATCAAATTAGGCGCGATTATTGATAAGACCGGAGCTACCGGTGACGTCGGTAAATGGGCTTGGAGAGGAATCGAGGACTTCGTTACTTACATAAATGAAAAGGGCGGAGTAAATGGAAAAAAAATTCAATTGATAATAGTCGATGATGAATACAATGTAACCAAGGCCTTGACGCTATACCAGCAGCTTAAAGCCGAGGGCGTAGCAGGTATTATCGGTTGGGGTACAGGCGGAGCCCAATCGCTATCTCCGCACGTAAATAATGACAAAATTCCTTTTATACCCGGTTCTTTAGCGGAAAGCCTAGTTGATCCGATTACCCCTTATGTTTTTCTCTTCAGTCCTTCTTACAATGACGAGTTTTTTTCCTTGCTAAGGTATGCCCATTCTCATCCCAAACAATCAGGTAGGCCAGTACGAGTTGCTTTTGCGTTTAATAGCAGTCCCTATGGGATGGGCCCTATTGCACCCGCAGAAAAATTAGCCAAGGAATTAGGGGTAGAGATTGTAGGTAAAGAAATAGTTGAGCTTAAGGCAGCTGATGCCGATGAGCAAATGACCAGGCTCCTTGCCGCAAAGCCTGATTATCTTCTTACTCAAGAGACTGCTCCGGCAACCATCGCTATCTTAAAGAGCTGCAAGAAAGTAGGGTTAGATACGACAGTAATGGCTACTTTCTACGGCGGAGATGAAAAGATAATTGACGCAGTCGGCGATGCAGCCAAGGATTATGTTGTAGTCAGCCCTTTCAGCAAGTGGTACGATGAAGGGATTGAGGGGATAAACGTGATCAAGGAATTTTCCAAGGCCCATAATCCCGATATGAATGAATGGCCTTTGACCTATATTGAAGGATGGGTTTTGGCTTCGATATTTACTGAAGCAATAAAGAACGCCGGTGCTAATGTTACAGGAGAAACAGTGCAAAGAGCCTTGGAAGCAATGAAAGGTTTCAGTACCGGTGGATTAAGTGCTAACATAAGTTTTAACCCCGCGGATCATAAGGGGGCAAGCGGCACTAAGTTATATAAAGCAGACATAAATACTAAACGTTTTATCCCGCTTAGCGGTTGGACTGAATAAGTAAAGCGCGAATAAATTAATTAGGCCGTCGTGAGACTAAATATCCGCACGAAGACAATCGGGCTGTTTGTGCTTCTGTTTACGGGAAGCGTTTTTTTCTTGACCTTCTTTTCCGTCTATCAGGTCAAGAAGGGGGTTATGAATGAGCTTTACGTAAAGTCAGAGGTGCTGGCTAAGAGTTTAGAATCAGCCTTAAAACAACCCCTCGCCCTCGGTATGATTTCTACTATACAATACCTCCTTAATTCAACCAAGGAGACCTCTAAGGATTTAGTCTATGCCCATGTAGTAGATATAATAGGATTATGCGTAGCTAGTACCGATACCGCTCTTTCAAGAAAGTTGCTTAATGAGAATCAATTTGATAAAGATGCCCTTGAGGCTAGCGAATTTACCAGAGTAACAGTGCCCGGAAAAAAGAATATTTTTGAAGTTAGGTTGCCGATAAAATCCCAAGAAGACGGACAAAAAATAGGCACCTTGCGTACAGGCATGACCACTTCTTTTATGGATAGCATAATTTCCGGGATGACTAAGGTAATAGTGGGGATAGGTTTTATTATACTTATTTTGGGCGCAATGGTATTCAATTATATAATCACCGCAGGTATAATAAAGCCCCTCAATGAGGTAGTGGCGATTCTAAAGACCCTGGTTACCGGTGGAGGCGATTTAACCCAGCGTATTACCGTCGGTACAGACGATGAGATTAAGGATGTAGCTACTTTATTTAATACCTATATGGATACATTGAATAGCATGGTAGCAAAAATCAGGGCTACAGCAAGTAGCGTTTCCGGGACTTCCGAGCAGATGTCTGCGTCGACTCAGGAGATGAACTCTTCTACTCAGGAGGTCTCTAATGCGATTAACCAGGTCAGTAAAGGCGCCAGTACACAAGCCAGTCAAATAGAACAGACTTTTGAGACCATGGAAGACTCGGCCACCAGCCTGAAACAGATGGTCGCTAATGCCCAGACAACCAGTCAAGCCATTAGTCAGACAAGCGTTAAGGCTGAGGACGGACGCTTAGCTGCTAAAGAGGCAGTGGAGAAGATAGAACGCCTGGCTAATACCGTAGTTGAAACTGCTAAAGTCATTCAAAATTTAGGCCAGATGTCCAAGCAGATCGGTGAAATCACTAAGACTATCACCTCAATTGCCGATCAGACTAACCTCTTAGCCCTTAATGCTGCTATTGAGGCAGCGAGGGCTGGTGAAGCAGGCCGTGGTTTTGCTGTAGTTGCTGAAGAGGTACGTAAACTTGCCGAGGGCTCAGCCGTAGCTGTGGACAAAATCGGTGGTTTAATTAAAAGCATACAAGGTGAAACTAACCGTGCTGTAACCGCGATTGAAGTGAGCTCTAAAGCAGTCCAGGAAGGCAAGTTTCAGGTAACAAATATTGCGGAAGTACTGGTTGCAATTAATAAAACCGCCAAAGAGGCTAATAGTTTAGCTAATCAGATTGCCCTCGCCGGACAGGAGCGCGTACTCGAAGTAGAGCGTGTGGTTAAAACCATACGTGAGGTGGCTACCATTGCCAAAGAATCAGCTGCTACCGCGCAGCAGGTATCTTCAACTACCGAAGAACAGACTGCTTCTATGGAGGAAATGTCTGTTTCGGCGCAAGAATTAGCGAATTTGGCAGGAGACTTGAAAGAGTTAACCGGTAAGTTTAAAATAAAAGAAGCTTAAGTAACGGGTTAATTTATATAGAGTTAGAGCAAAAAAAATCTCTTGACATATATTAAAATTTTGTTATAATACCTTTTAAGTTAGGCGAAGAATTTAATCTTATTTTATTAACCAAATTAAGGAGGTGGAGGATGAAGAAATACCTGGTTTTAGTTTTTGTCTTCGTTTGTTTTCTTGCATTTACTTCTTCTTCTTTTGCGCAGGTGAACTTAAAAGGTGGAACGTATGCCAGGGTCAGGCATGAGTTTGTAAAAGACTGGGTTGACTTGCAGACTTCGAATTCTACTCTATCCAAGGAAGGCAAGGACAACCGCAGCTATTTCCGCTTCAAAACTTCTCTTTGGGGTCAGATGGATTACGGTAAGGAGCTAAGCTTATACGCAAAACTTACCAATGAAAACCGGGCCTATACCTATTATGTAAAAACACAAGCCGCAGGGCCGCAGAAGAAGAGTTTTCCTTACCAGTTTAACGAAATTTTCTTTGATAATCTCTACTTGGATATTAAGAACTTCCTGAAAATGCCCGTCGACCTGCGTCTGGGAAGACAGGACCTTCTGGGCCAATACGGCGAAGGTTTTCTCATCTTTGACGGTACTCCTCTCGACGGAACGCGAAGTTTCTGGTTTGATGCTGCCAAGGCTGTTTGGCGCATAGACCCCAAGAGCACCTTGGATCTGATATATATAAACCAACCCAAGGTAGACGACATATTGCCTATCATTAACAGATTCCACGGCCAGCCGGCAGGGACCTCGCCATGCGCTGAAACAACCTATCCTAAGTTAAAACCAGAACAGCAGCTTAACCGCAGTGATATGCAGGGATTCGTGCTTTATCACAAGACTGATTATTTTAAGAATCTGCATCTAGAGAATTATTATATCTATGTAAGAGAAGAATCAGATCTCTCTGCAGCTAAACCGAATACTAAGTATAAGACCACGCTGAATACTTTCGGCCAATTCGCCAAATATACCATTTCCTCCTGGACTCTAAGAGGCCAGTTCGCTTATCAGACCGGCGAGTACGGCGCTTTTGATTGGAAATCCTACGGCGGCTATGCCTTCGTAGATAAGAGTTTCAAAGAAAAACTTTGGTCACCCATTTTTAGCACAGGTATGTATTATCTATCCGGCGATGACCGCACCACCGACCACTTTGAAGGCTTCAACCCGGTGTTTAGTAGAGGCAATCCCATGGCTACAGAACTGGGTATGTACATAGTAATGAATGACACCGATCTTTACTGGTGGAGCAATGCCCAAGTTTACAAACTATCCATGACGCTTAGCCCTACCAAGAAAACCAAGCTATTTGTCTCTTACAATTACTTGAGGGCTAATCAGGATCCTCCTGCCGGCAGCGCTCTGTTTGCTTATGATGGCGGCAAGAATAGAGGGCAGCTGCCTCAGATGTCCTTGACTTATGCTTTGAACAAGAATATTTCCTTCTTGTTGCTGGCTGAGTATTTTATACCTGGTAATTTCTATCGCGATAAAGCCGACACAGCAGTATTGACCAGAAGCCAGGTGGAAGTCAAATTCTAAGATGAACAATTAGATTCAGCAACGCTTAGGGGGCAAAAGAGAATTCTCTTTTGCCCCTTTTAAAAGAACTAAAATATGAAAGAAAGGAGGGAAAACATGAAACATTTGAGATTGATTTTTTGGACACTCTTAATTTTAGGTTTTATTACCACAGGCCTCCAAGCCCAAACCGTGAAGAATGTGCTTTTAGCAGTAAACGCGGATAATCCGGATTATGCTAATGCCCGAGGTGCTTTTAAAAATACCTTAGAAGCAGAAGGTGCTAAAGCGGGCTTAGCCATAAAGTTTACGGTTTTAGATACGAAGGGAGACAGGGCAGCATTTTTGGCTAGACTTAAGGAACTTGAGCCGACAATAGATTTAATCTTTGTTCCCGGAACTCCTAATGCCATGGCAGTTAAGGAAGCCGGAATTACCAAGCCGGTAATCTTTACGGCTCTTGCTAACCCTGTAGGAGCAAAATTGGTGAATAGCTTAGATGCGCCAGGGACAAACTTTACCGGCGGCCATTGCGCTGTGCCTGAAGATAAACAGCTAAGGGCATTATTAATGGTTCTTCCTAAGGTTAAGAAAATTGGGATTCTCTATAACCCGGAAGACCCTGCGCCTGCTAGCCAGGCCAAGAAATGGAAAGATGCTATTGCTGCCCAGGGATTAGAGGCAATAGATTTTTCTATTCCTGCTACTACCAAATCTGCTGACGAACTTGCCGAAGCTACCAAGCCGATAGTCGGCAAAGTTGATGTTGTTGTTACTACTGCTGACGCTAAGGTTTCACCCTATGGAGAGGGTATGATTAGGATAGCCAATGAGAACAAAATCCCTACTTATGTATCCTTAGGCCAATTGGTCAATAAAGGCGCCTTGGTATCCTTGGGTTATAATTTTGTCGAAGGAGCAAAGCTCAATGCTACTCAAGCTGTTCAAATCTTAAATGGCAAGAACCCAGCAGGGGTAGCCGTGACTACCTTTCCTGAGTACAGGTTAGTGGTTAATACCAAGACAGCAAAAGCGATCGGCGTAGAAATTCCACTCAAGGCCTTAAAGATGGCCTCTGAGGTAGTTCAGTAAATAAATAATAAGCTTAAGGCTAAGGCTAAGGTTAGTATTTTTTCTCAACTTTAGCCTAAAACCTTAGCCTTTTTATTTAGTAATCGTTAAATTTTAAGAGAATAAATCGGCGGGACCAGTTTATTTCTTGCGGAATATGCGCGCCTTAATGTCCGCCTCATCGAAAATTTCTTTTATTTCTCCCCACATCGTTTCTACCTTGCCCATTACCAGATAACCGTTTGTCCTTAAAGATTTGTAGAATTTCATCAGGAGTTGTTCTTGCAGGCTGCGGGTGAAATATATAAATACATTGCGGCACAACACAATATCCGTATCATTGATATTCTCCTGAGATATCAGGTCCAGATACTGCAATTTAACCATGTTTTTTATTTCGGGTTTTATCCTGTAGCGGCCGTCAAGAAGAGTAAAATAGTTTTTTAAAAGTTCTTCATTGATATTCTTGAGGCTTTCTTTAACATATTCGGCATTCTCCGCCATCTTTAAGGATTGCCTGTCAATATCCGTGGCGAAGATCTCCGGCGCATATTTCGGGGCATTCAATTTTTTGAGAATTTCTTTTACCAAAATCGCTACAGAATATGGTTCCTCGCCGTTAGCACAACCGGCTGACCAAATTCTTAAAGGCCCTTTCTCTTTAATTTTTTGGCGCAGGAGATTTTCTAAGATATTTCTTAGGCTTAACCATATATCGGGGTCGCGAAAGAATTCTGAGACGTTGATGCAGAGTATTTCAAATAATTTCTCGTATTCCTCGGGCTTGTTAATTAATAATCTCAAGTAGCCGGCATAGGATTCGGCTTTATTTAAGCGCATCCTTAAGGCAAGCCTGCGTTTTAGAACCTCTTCGCGGTAGTGCCGAAAATCCAAGCCCCTATCCTCTAAGATTTTATTAAGCAGGAGTTTAAAGGCCTTTTGCCTGTCTTCTTTTTGCTCGTGTTGCGGATTTTTGCTTATCTTTTCTACCGCTTCTATAACTGCTTTGGCAATCTGGGCCTGATGCTCAATGCGGGTTTCTTCGATTACCGCTCTGAGGCTTGCCTCTTCGGTAGTTACGTATTTAGCCGGGACGCGTGATAATACTTCTGCCAGCATCGCGTTTTTACAGAGGCCGCAAGTGCAGATATCAAAACGCAGGGCCAGGGAGTTATTCAGGAAATCCGTTGCCATATCCTCAACAATATTTCTAAGTTTCTCAGCCATAAGTAGTCATAATATATCATAAATAATAAGATTTGAAAAGGGATTTTTTCGTCAAACGTAACCGAATTTTAAATTCACATTATCCACATTATTTTCTTGCTTTTTCCCAAAAATATAGTATAATTATATTAGATAGTATTAAACTATATCAGAGGCTTGAAAAGAGGTCTCTGAAAAATAATTTAGAATGAGACCTCTGATTACACAGATTTTAAAATGATTACACAGATTGTTTAATTGTAATCTGTGTAATCTGTTTTTTCCCGCTAGACGCGGGATCCCGCTAGATAAAAGATTGTTGAGCGGGATAATCGGTGTAATCATAAAAATAAGGTTTTTTAGAGCTCTCTAAAATGGAAATTTATACCGTTGATGAGGCGGCAAGAAGATTAGGGATATCCAAACAGACCTTGGTCCGCTACGAGAAAAAGGGAATATTGCCTAAGGCAAAAAGAAATCGGATCAATCAGTGGCGGGAATACACTGATAAAGACATCCAGAAATTGGCCAAAGCCATAGGCAAGGGCGTGACGCTTATTGAATTGGCGATGGTAATCGTGATTGTAGGGATTTTGGCAGGCTTAGCTATGCCGCGCTTCGATAGTTTTTATTTTATGAAACTCAGCGGTGCGATGAAAAAGGTATCTTCAGATATTAGATATGCCCAGCAGTTAGCCATTTCTCAGCATGCGGATAGCAGGATAGAATTTTCCGGAAATACATATCGAGGTTGTTATTGTAATGAGGCAGACGGAGCTTGCACCACGGGTGCTTGCGGAAGCACAAACTGGAGTGCTATTACTGATCCTTTCACGCGGGGTAATCTGTTGGTTAACTTTAATACAGACCCGCAATATAGTGGTATAACTATTAGTAATCCTAGTTTTGGAGGAACCGCTACTCTTCGTTTTGACTGGATGGGCGTACCTCAGAATGCAAACGGCGCAAATTTAACAACTGAAGGCTCAGTTAATTTTTCCTATAAGGGTAATACCAGCTCTATTGCGGTTACACCTAATACCGGCAGAGTGAGAGCGCAATGATAAAAAAAGAAAAAGGCTTAACCTTAATTGAGATGATTAGCATAATTGTAATTCTCGGCCTGGCAATACCTGTGCTCTTGAATATGTGGGCGGATGTAGCCTGGAGGTCAAGCCGTTCTGAGGCCATTGCCGAGGCTACGTTTTATGCCCAGGAGCTAATGGAGGAAATAAGATCCAAAGATTTTGAAGACCCTAACCAAACTCCTGGTTTTGGAGCAGAAAGCGGAGAAAGCGGGCGCTCAAATTATGATGACGTAGATGATTTTAATGGCTACTCGGACGCTCCAGCTACTGGTTATACTCGTTCTGTAGCCGTGGATTATGTTAGTTTAAGCGGAACTACCTGGGCGCACTCAGTAAGTTCTACGGATTTTAAGCGCATAGTTGTTAGCGTGTCACGGACTGATAATTTTGCCAGCGACGTGAGCCTGATTACCATAGCGGCGGCGTATTAATTAAACTGTTAAACTGTTAAACTGTTAAACTGTTAAACTGTTAAACTGTTAAACTGTTAAACTGTTAAACTGTTAAACTGTTGAGATGAAAAAATATTTAGAATTGGAAGATATAAGTGCTTATAGA
>Ga0315283_10000078_pt1 | contig 54484 bp, 43 predicted proteins | sample YL17G09_0_MG_FD_204541 | JGI IMG/M metagenome (GOLD analysis project Ga0315283, IMG submission 204541) | Sediment microbial communities from Yellowstone Lake, YNP, Wyoming, USA - YL17G09_0 | ecosystem: Environmental > Aquatic > Freshwater > Lake > Sediment | place: USA: Wyoming | collected...
TGGCCCAGATCACGGATGAGGGCGCCTTCCACGTCACGATCCAGGACATGCTCAAACAGTGGATCTGCGCGACGACCAACAAGGTCCTGTTCACCCCCAAGGGGCGGGCCTGGAACCGGGAGGCGCCTTCCACGGGGGCGACCGCCAACGCGGCGCTACTGTCCCTCATGTACGGCCAGCTGGCCTCCAAGGAGGTGACGCGCGGCAAGCGGGACCGGTACACCTGCTTCGCCCGGGCCCAGATGCGGTACATCCTGGGCGACGGCGGGCGGAGCCTGATGGTGGGGCGGGGCAAGAAGCCGCCCCGCCACATCCAGTCGCGCATGGCGGCCTGCCCCAAGGCGCCCGCCGCCTGCGATGCGGCCGTCCACCTGTACGGCCCCTCCCCCGACCCCAACCTGATGCGGGGCGCCATCGTCGAGTTCCCGGCCTTTGACGACCACTACGCGGACGTGCGGGCGACCAACGACTCGCGGGTGTCCATCGAGAACAACGCGGGCGCAGGCGCCGCGCTGGCGGGCCTCAACCAGGCGACGGGGACGTGGGACCAGTGCCTGCAAGGCTTTGGCGTGCTGACCAAGGACTACGCGGTGTGCGAGGCGGACCTGTATGTGCGGGAGTGAGGGAGGAAGAGAGAGTGATGGGGGGGAGGAGGGCGGGTGTGTTTTTTTTTATGTCATTTTTTCTGAGTGGATTGGGGTGGGGTTGTTGGCGAAGAGAGAGAGAGAGACTTCATTGAACTGGGAGAAGAGCAAAGAGAGGGATGGAACACACGGGGCATTGTGCTTGTATGCGCGCTATTCTTTTACTACTCAATAGTACACGCACGCACTGTCCACTGTTGCACGGCCAGAGAGATGGTGGGGAGGGTTGGCGCCGTGCGTGCGTGCACCGCAAAGAGAGAAGATTTGGGCGTTGTGATCAAGTTTTTCATGCACGCTCTCCTCACGCCGTCTCCGCCAGCGCTGCCGCCGCCCCGTCCCCACCCCCACCCGTCGCCCCTGTGATCGCGCCGAGCGTGATGCGGAAGTCCCGGGCCGTCGCCCGGCGGGCCCCGCGCAGCAGGTCCGCCGCGCCGCAGCCGCCGGTGGAGCCCAGGCGGATGAGGCGGCGCTCAAAATCCTCGGCCGCAAAGACGACGGCCGGGGCGCGGCCACCCGCGGCAGCAGCGCTGGCAGCCCCGCCACCCGCATTGCCACCCCCGCCCCCCGCATTTTCGGTTTGAAAAATGAGGGTGTAGGCCGCGGGGGTCAGGGTCTTGTGGGCGGTCGCTACCATGGATAAAAAAGCGGGCGACAGGGAGGGCGGCGGGCGCCCGCCTCCACCCCCGCCCGCCTTGGCGGCCTCGCCCGTCCGGGCGGCTGCCGCGGACAGGGACCGGTAGGCAGCCAGGACGGAACGCAGGGCCTTGTCAGCCAGACGTGGGGCGGCCGAGCACAGGCCACCCGCGGCGACGGCGGCGATGGGCGGGAGGAGGGCGCCCACCCGCGCACAGGCGGCCTCGTCCAGGGCACCCGCGGCGGCCAGGGCAGCGGTGGCCGGGCTGCTGCCACTGCCGCCGTCGCTCCCACCGCCCACCATCAGGCGCTGCGTGGAGGGCGGGGCGGCCGCGGTCGTCCGGGAGGCCGCCCGGGCGGTCGCAAACGCCCAGTCCGCGTCGGCCAGGGCCGCCAGGGCGTGGTCGAGGGCAACGCCCGCGACCGGGCCGGCCGTCCGGGCGGTGATGGCCGGGAAGGCGGCGGCGGCAGGCTGTCCGGGCGCGTCGGGCGCGTCGCCGCCCTGGCCCTGGCTCGCGGCTTTGAGCGCGCCCACCGCGGCGTCGACCAGGCGGAGGGCGTCCGCCGCGTCGTCGCCGGGGCTCGTGGCCAGGAGCAGGGCCGCCAGGCCGCGCGCAGCGGGCCCCGCCGCGCCCTCGGCGCCCAGCCCGCCCTCGGCCGCCGCACGCAGCACAGCCCGGCCGCCGGCCGACAGCACGCCCGGCCGGCGGGCCAGGCGGGCTAGGCCCTCCGCCCAGGCGCCGCCCTCTTTCCAGCACCCGTTGCCCACCAGGCGGTCCAGGGCGGCGGCGGCCGCGTGCAGCCAGGACGAGGGCGGGAGAGGAGGGGGTGGGGAGGTGGTCACAGGGCAGTCGTCGGCCCCGGGCGGCGCGGTCACACCGCCGCCGCCGCCGCCGCCGCCGCCCCCGGCCGCCTCCACCAGGCGCCGCAGCTCCGCCCGGGAGGCCGGGGCGTCCAGCAGTGCGACCGCCGCGTCCACAGCCAGGCCGCACAGGTGGTCATCGCTGGACGCCGCGGCGGACAGGGGCGCACCCCCGCCACCCCCGCCACCCCCGTGCCCGCCGCCGCGGGTGGTCGAGTAAGCCGACGCGACGAGGCAGGCCGCCGCCAGGAGGGGCGGGCCGATGGCCGCCCGGGCAGCCACGGCCCCGCCATCCCCACTGCCCGCCCCCCAGGCGACGACAGCCCGCGCCACCCGCAAGACAAAGGCCTGGAAGCGGGGCTCCCGGGCGAGGCGGGCGCCCGGTTCCAGGGAGAGCTGGAGGGCAGAGGGGACGGGCGGCTGGCTGGTAGACGGGCCGGGGCCGCCGCCGCCCTCGTTGTCCTGGGCCACCCCGCGCCCGCCGCCCGGCTCGGGCATGCGGTCCTCGACGGCCAGGTTGAGCAGGGTGTCGACGGCCCAAGGGGTCAGGGAGGGGAGCGGGTGGGATGGGGTGAGGGCAGCGTCCGTCCGGCCACGCTTTTTGGTGGCAGGCGCGCCCAGCTCACCCCTCGCTGGCGCTGCCGCGCTCGCGCCCGCGCTCGCGCTCAGCTCCCGCACCCGGTCGTGCAGGCGGAAGGCGGCCGTCAGCTGGTCGCCCGCCTCGCCGGGGGGCACGCCCCCACCGGCCGCGCCTGCCAGGGCGTCCTCCATCAGGACCTCCAGCACGCCCATCAGGGCGGCCGCGCGCGCACGGGTGGCCGCGCCGCTGGACGGGCCGCCAGCGCCGCCGCCGCCTCCGCCCCAGTCGGCCGCCTTGTCCAGGCTATAGTCCTCCGCGACAGACAACAGGACAGCCGCTTTGACGGCGGCAAAGGCAGCCGCCAGGGCGTCGACCGCACCGCCCGGGCGTGGGGGGTGGGGCGGGCGGGCGGGGAGGCCCGCGCCAAGGCGGGCGGCCGCCCGGCCGTGCGGCCCGGAAATGCCGGCCTTGCCCTCCACCGCGCCCGCCCCGGCCAGCAGGCACACCCGCCGCACGCAGGCCAGGAGGCCGGGCAGGGGCTCGATGGTAGTCGCCCCCGCCTCGCCCTGGCGCACGATGGCCAGGTCCAGGCGGAGTGGGGGTGGGGGCGGGGCGGAGGCTGAAGCCGCGGCTCCCACCACCGCCGCCGGCGCGACCCGCGTCAGTTGGGGCAGGAGCAGGCCGGCCAGTGCTTCCGCGGCGGCGCCCGCGTCCGCCTCCACAATGGTGGGAACGCCCTCGTACAGGGCGGACCGGACGACGGCTTGCTGGCTCAGACACCGCCGCAGGAAGCCCGTCAGCTCTTTCAGGGCCGACAAGCCCGACGCGTTGGCGGGCGGGGCGAGGAAAGGTTGAGGGGCGACAGGGGCCTGGGAAGGGCCCGCGCCCGCGTCCAGGTGCGACGGCGCCGCCTCCATGGCCGGCACTTTCAGCTCATGCAGGCTCAGGGCCAGCATGCCCCGGGCCGCGGCGGCCCGGGAGGTCGCCTCGCGGGAGAAGGCGGCCTTGCGCAGGGAGAGCGCGGCCGCGTCGCGAACGCCAGCAGTCCGGCAGGCCGGCCACAGGGCGGCCAGCAGGGCGCACGAGGTCGGGGCGGGCAAGGCCCCACACAGTTCCAGGGCCGCCCGCACCGACCCCGCATGGTGGGCCCCCAGGTCGGCCGCGTGGGTGGAAGCCATGCCGCGCAGGGCAGAGACCCAGTGGCCCAGCTTGCCACACAAAGGCGGCGCGGCAGCAGCCGGCACGGCAATGGTAGTAATGCTGGCGGCCGGCGCTCCACTACCGGCCGACCCCACCCCCGTCGATGCCAGGCGGGCGATGCATAGGTGCAGGATCTGGGCCCGGGCGGTAGGGGACGGGGCGGCCCCGAAGGCGGCGACGGCGAGGCGGACGCCCAGGCGGCCCGCCCGGGTGGGCGGGGCAAGGTCGGCCGCGGTTTCATCGGCTTCTTCCATCTCCTCACCACCGCCCTCGCCGGGGACGGCGGCCTTGTCGGCGACGCCATCCACCAGGGCGTCCACCAAGACCAGCACGGCGGGTAGACCCCGCTCCCAGCCCGCCGCCCGTCCACCCGCGACCGCCATGAGCGCGCCCTCCAAAGCAGACGAGGATGGGAAGGAGGCCGGCATGGGGCGCGGCGCGGCACCGCCCCACCGGCTGGCCGCCCGCACGCCGTCCGCCTTGTACGCCCGGGCCAGGCAGGCCCGCAACTCGTCCAGGGCCGGTACGGCTAGGCGGGGCACGCCGGACGCGATGGCAAGAAGGACGGCCGCCCCGTGCGGGCCCGACCCGGCCCGGGCAGCCAGGCCGGCCAACCACCCCCGTGCCGTGTCAGGCGCCGCCGCGGCCGCCCGCTCGGCTTCCAACACCACCGTCGCGGCGGTGGCGGCGGTGGCAGAGGAAGTGGTAGTATGAGGCGCGCCGTCCACTCCCAGGGCGGCATCCAGGAGGTCGACGGCGCCCGCCAGCGCCGCCCGCGCCCCCGCCGCCGGGCGCAGCAACAGCAGCTGGTGCAGGACTGCGGGGAGGTCGGACAGGTCGCCCAGCCCGGAAGCGGCTGCTGCTGGGCGGCGCCCACCAGGCTGGCCATCGCCCTGCAGCCCCGCGCACTCGGCCAGGGCCCGATCCGCGATGGCGCCCGCTTGGGCGGCGGTCAGGGCGGGCAAAGCTCGCAGGGCCTCGACCGCACGGGCCGCCGGCGCGGGCCAGGTTGGGGCCCGGCAGATGCGGGCCAGGGCGGCAGCGGTGACGGCGGTCGGGTTGGCCGAGGCGTCGCCGCCGCCGTCAGCAGGGAGGCTGCCACCACCACCGCCACCGGCCTCCTCGGCCAGGCGGGCGAGGGCGGCGGTGGCCAGATCGAGGCCAGGCAGGGCAGACGCGGCCAGAGCGGCCCGCACCTCGCGGGGAGCGGTCGGCGGCGGGCGGGCGCACGCCTCCAGTGCCTCCACCCCCGCCCGGGCCAGGAGGACGAGGGCAGTTGAAGGCGCCAGCGAGGCTAGCAATGCCAGCGCCGACCCCAGCCCCCCCGCCTCTGGGTTGACGCCGCAAGCGACGGCGCCGGAGGTGGAGGGCTGGCCCGCCGCCTCGTGGTCGTCCGCTCCAGGTCGGGCCAGGGACAGCGCCCGGGATGCGACCGCGGCGGTGATGGCCGCAACGACATCCAGGTCTAGGGGAGCCGCGCTGGACGCTGCCGTCGCTTCGGGCGAGGTGGCCGCGTCGACCGCGGCGGTCAGGGCGGCAAGGACGTCCTGGGAAAATGAACAGAGCAAGAGAGAGCGAGAGAGTATGAAGCCCCATGCGTCGCATTTTCGTGGGGCTCCCTGCCTGCCAAGCCCATCCATCGCCCACCATGGGGTGAGCCAATCCTGGGGCTAGCCTGATGGCGTCGGCCGAGGTGAGGAGAAGGGCTTGGACGCGCACGGACGCGCATGCAAAAAAAAAAACATGCCTAGTGCAAAATGCGCGGCCTGTCCGTCATTTGCCCCGCGCCGCGCACCCTTTCGTGGAGCACCGCCATTTCGTCACACAGCTTACCTTGAACGTCCCTGCCGACCCAGCGGCCGAGCTTAACGCATCACACAGCGCGTCCGTCGCGTCCCCGTCCAGGGCCGCGACGAGCGCCGCCCGCGCGCACGCGGAGGCCTCGCTGCCGGACCCGCCAGCCCCACCCCCGCCGACCGCCCGACGGTGGAGGTCGACCAGGGAGCGGGCGAGGGGGTCGAGGGACATGTCAGATGTGTGAGAGAGTAAGAGAGTTGGATTATGTGGCACAAGCCGCGCAGACGTACGTGTGAAAATTGGGAGTGGAACTCTCTCTCTCTCTCTCCACCTACCTCCCCATCCCGCGTGCATGGAGAGAGAGGCGAGCCCGCACCTGTGCGGTGCGTACACATCAATTTCTTCTTACTTCTACAGCCGCACATCGTTCTCTCTCAGGAACGTCACGTCCACCCCACCCCTGTGCAAAGGTGAGCCGGGGCCCACCCCATCCTCATGCATCGACCCGCGCCGCCTGGCCGCGGCCTGCAACGCCGCTTCACCCGCGGGCGCCAGGGCCAGGCAGGCTGGGGGCGGGCGCGCGGGTGTTGGCCGCCAAAAAGCAGCCGCGTCGTCCTCATCTACTGTCACCGGCCTCAGCGCCCGCCCCCGCGCCGCGACGACCGCCCGGAATGCGCGCTGCGCGTCCGCGGTCGCCAGGGACGCTGCAGCCTCCAGGAGCGAGGCCTCCCGGGCCAGCGCGCCCAGCAGGCCTGCCAGGGCACCGCCCACGTCCGCGGCAGGGGCACGGCCATGGCGGGCCAGCAGGTGCTCGCCCACGCTCCGCCGCGCCAGCCCCCCGCCCGGCCCCGCGGCCGCCGCCGCGACAGAGTCGACCAGGCCGGCAACGGCCGCCCGGGCCGAGGGCAGAATGGACGCGCCGGGGGGCGGCTTGGTAACCAGCGGGTCCGCGACCGCGTCCAGGACTTGCAGCCAGAGCGCGCTGGCTGCGGCGCGCGGGAGGTCATCCCTCGCCCGAGTGGCCAGACCGACGGCGGCGGCCAGGGCGGGTTGGGCAGCAGACGCGGCGAGCGCCTCAACCTCGGCGCCAGTCTGCGCGCCCAACACGCCCCGTACCGCCTCGCTCAAGCACGCCGACACGATGGCCGCCGCCCCCACCACATCGCCCAGCCGCTCCCGCAGGAATGCTTCCGCGGACGGCGGGACAGAACCAGGCGGGGCGGCAGCCTGCACCACCCTCAAAGCCTCCTCTGCCCGGTAGGCCGCGACGGGCGAGCTCAGAAAGCGCGGCAGTCCGGCCGGGTCGTACCGGGCCAGCAGGCGGATGTACAGGTCACCCACGGCTGGGTCGGCAAGGAGAGTGGAGGGGTGGGTGGCGGCGGCGGCGGTGGTGGCGTCGGCGTCGGCGGCATCCGCGTCAGCGCCGACCGCGCCCACCACGCCCAGGACCTCTGCCGCATTCACGGCCCCCCTCAGGTACGCGAACTGGAGGTCCGGCGTGCCCGCCAGCGCGCTGCACACGGCGTGCGCGTCATCCGGGAAGTGGCGCAGGATGAGGGCGGCCGCGGCGCCCCCGTCCGCGCCCGCCAGGGCGGCGGCCCGGGCGAGGAGGGCGTCACGCAGGGCCGCGCGCGCTGGGTCGCCTGGCCCCGCCCCGCCGCCGCCGCCGCTCAGGACACGCTCCGCGTACGCAAACGCGGCCGACGGGTCGGCCGCGCCAGCCCGGAGGAGGCAGTCCAGGGCCGCCCCGACGTCGCCCGCCGCAGCGTGGGCTTCCGCCTCGGCGCGCACAAAGCCGGCGGAGCGGGCGAGCGCGCGCGCGGCGGGCAGGTCGAGGCCGGACGCTGGCCCGCCATCCCCCGTGGCCACGCCCGCACGCAGGAGGCGGATGAAGAGGGCTTCCCGGCGGGCGAGAGAGGGAGCATCGGACGAGGCAGCAGCAGGCTCGCCACCGCCACCGCTACCACCGCCGGGCCACCGGCCCAGGGCGGCGTGCTCCAGGGCAGCGTGCAGGGCAGCCGCCCCCGCCCCGGCCCGCCCGTCGGCCACCAGGCGCGCAACCAGCGCCAGAGCCCGGGCCGCGCCTTCCGGGGGTAGGGCCCGGGCTGCCAGCAGCGCCGTCGCCGCGTCCACCGTCGACTGGGCTGCCGTCCGGATGGATGCGCCCTCCTCGCTCGCCACCGCGGCGGCTGGCTGGGGCACGCGGGCCGCACCACACAGCTCCTCCTCCAGCGCGTCCCACCCGTCGAGCGCTTCCGCTGCGACCGCCCAGGCGGCGGCCGGGTCGACGCCCGCAGCCAGGCGCAGCGCCGCGTGCGGGCCAGGCAGGCAGCCCTCTCCCCACCCGGGTGGCATGGTCACGCCCAGCTCGCCCACGCCCGACGCGACTGAGGCGGCTGTGGAGTGGAGGAGCAGGCCTAAGGCGGCTGCGCGCGCGCGGTCCCGGGCGGCCGGGTCAGCCAAGGGCGGGCCCGACCCGGGCGGGAAGACTTCACCGCGCACGCAGCACCGCAAGAAAGTCAGAAAGCGCAGGGTGGCAGCCGCCTTGCGGGCGGGCGGGCCCAGTCCCGGGTCGGCCGCGGCCAGGAGGAGGCACGCGCCGGGCAGGGCCGGGTCGCCCGGCCCGCGCAAAAACAGGGAGGCCAGCCCCGCGGTGCCGCCATTCCCGGCCAGGAGGCGGGCGACGGAGTGGAAGTCCAGGGACCCGATGTCCAGGCGCAGGACGACCCGCTCCAGGTCGGACAGGGAAGTAGGAGGGTGCGCCGCGCCGTCGCCTTGGCCGCCGCCAGCCACGGACGCCGCCCGGGCCGCCAGCATTTGGACGGCGTCGGGCGGGAGGGCCACGACCTGGCCGCCGAGCACCGCGTCCGCCAGCGCGCCCACCAGGGCGTCCGCCCCGCCGGGCACGCCCTCAAACAAGGGGCCCAACGTCCGCCAGGCTACCTCGCCCGCGGTGGCCGGGTCGGCGGCGATGAGGGCGGAGACGGACACGGCCGCGACGCGGGCGGGGAGGTCGGCGTGCGCGGTCGAGGTGGTTGGCGGGGTTGGTGGCAGGGTGAGGCCCGCCCGCGCGTACACGCACACCAGGTCGGCCGCGGCCTGGGTGGCTGCAGCCAGCGTCAAGCCACGCCCCTCGCCGCGCCACAGGGGTAGCGGCGCGGTGGCGCGCAAGGCAGACACGCCGGCCAGAGCGGCACCCAGCGCGGCGCGCCAGCGGCCGGCCGCTCCGAGCGCGCTCAGGCGGTCGCCCCACCCCAACAGGAGGGCGACGGAGGGCGGGGGCAAAGCATTTGCTGACCCACCACCACCCCTCACCAGGCACACCACAAACCGGTCGGGCGAGGCTGACCAGGGCGGCGGGGGGGGCTGGGGCGGGCCCGGGCCGCCCCGGGGCAAAGGGGCGGAGGAGAGGAGAGGGGCGCCCAGGTCGAGGGCGTCCTTCTCAGTGGAGGTGGAGGTGCCGCCGTACAGACGCAAGGCCGCCGGTGCAGCACCACCACCACCGCCCGTGAGCACAGCGAGGGCAGGCCCGTCCATCCAGGCCAGGGCGGCGACGGGGGTGGGCTCGGCCCAGGCGGCAGTGGGGGCGGGCGGTGGGAGGGCCGGCAGCGCTGTCTCGCCAGCCTTGGCCGGCGAGGACCGCCCTGGGGACCGCGGGACGGCGGCAGCGGGCGCAGCGGTCGGCAGCTCCACGTCGTACACCTCCACCCCCTTCGCGCCCCAGGATAGGGCCAGGGCGGCGAGGTTGGGCGCGGCCAGGCGCCAGGCGGCGGCCGGAGCGGCGGGTAGAAGGGCGGACACGGAGAGGCCGCCGGGCCTGGGGATGGAGTGCAGCAGCGACAGGCGGGCCGCCCCGCCCACGCCGCCCACGCCGCCCGCCCAGGCCACCCGGGCGACCAGCGCAGAAGAATCCGTCACAAGGAGGAGCATCCCGGTCGGCCCGCCCGGCAGGCCGGCCATCAGGGAGACGGGGCCGTGGGCGGTCCCATCCAGGAGCAGGCCGGGCCGGCTGCCACCTCCACCACCCCCTCCACCCACGCCCGCAGCTCGGCCGACCGCGCCCGCCAGGCCGACCAGCTTGCCGGCCAGTGAGCCCGCAGCCGCGCCGAGTGGAGATTGGTAGGCCGGGACGGGGTGGAAGGCGACCCGGCCGCGGGCGTCCGCGGAGAGGGCGGAAAGCGCGGGCGCAGTGGTGGGGAGGGGCGGCGCGCCGCCACCGCTGCCACTCGCCGCCGCGACGGCCGACGCCGCGCCAGCCGCCACCGCCGCCGCCGCCGCCGCGGCCGCGCCCGCCATGGCGGCGCCCGGCACCACCCCCGCGACGACCCCGCCCGCGCCGACCCCCGCCGCCGCGCCGGGCACCTCCACCCAGGCGAGGGCGGACACGGGCGAGACGTGCGCGTCCCGCACCGCCCGCACGCACTCCCAGCCCGCCCTGCCGCGCAGCTCCCAGAAGGACACGTCCCCGTCGGCGTGGCCCGCAGCGAGTAAGGTCCCTGTCGGGCTGAAGGCCAGGGCCGTGACGGCGCGGGAGGCGGAGGAGGAGGAGGAGGGCGGAGGCGGAGGGTGAGGGGTGGCACCTGTGGCCCCTCCTCCTGGTGGCACGCTGCTGCTGCTGCCGCCGTCGCCCAGTCGGTGCACCAGCGGCCCGACGTGCCCACCCGCGGACCGCTCCGACCCGTCCGGGTTGGGCAGGCCCAGGCGGGGCATGATGACCAGGATGGAGCCGGTGGAGGTGCCCAGGGCGGTGACGGCGTGGAAGGAGGCGAGGGCGGTGATGGACGGGGGTGGCGTGGAGGTTGAAGAGGAGGGAGGAGAGACGCCCGCCGCTAACAGCGGCGCGCCCGCCAGGTACGGGTCGGCCGCGTGGGCACACAGTAAGCCAGTGGTGCCCAGAAGTGGTGGGGGCGTGCTGCCGCGGGGTGCGGGCGGGGCGTCGACAAAGGCGTCGCCGGAGAGGAGGAGGGAGGTGGCGGTCGTGGTGCCCGGCTCCTGGCCCACGCTCTCGCCGCCCTCTTCCTCTTCGCCCGGGGATGGAGGAGGGCCAGCGCCCGCGGCCCGCACGCGCTCGGCCTCTTCAGCGGCGTCCAGGGCGGGCGCGGACGTCAGGTCTTCGTCGTCGGCGTCGGCGTCGGCGCCTTCTTCATCTCCAGCATGGGCGGGCGGCGGAGGCGGGGTGCTGCTGCTGCCCGGGCGCCCCCTCCCCCCCGCCTCCTCCTCCTCCATCCCGCCACCGGCCCCTGACGGCGTGAAGAAGAGGTCACCTATAAGTGAGGACGACGCCCACTCTGCCTGGACCGGCTCCGACAGCCCCCCTGCCAGGGCCGCCGCGGGCGTGGCCCAGGCGGAGGGGGAGGGCGAAGCAGCGGGAGGTTGGTGCTGCGCGCCGCCCGTCTGCGTCGTTGGCGGGTCGGCCGCTCCTCGCTCGTCCGGGGCCGGGCTGATGAGGTCAGCTGGAGCGGGCATGGATTTCAACACGCCCTTCGCAGTCCTGGGCGGTGTGCCAGCGCGTGGCGGGGAGGGGGTGGCGGTGGAGGCGGCTACCAGGCCACTCGCCGATTCTAATGCACTCGCATCAAACTGCGGCGCCGGCGCGGCTCCGCCCTCGTCCTCACTGCTACTGCCAAGCAAATCCGCCAGCAGGGTGTCCACGTCCCGGCCGGGAGTGGGTGCGGTGGCGTCGCCCATGGTGCTATGCGGAAATCAAGGTATGAAGCAGCAAGCGTGCTCAAAAAACAAAAACAAAAACCATTATCTACTCACCGCCCACTACTCACCGCCCACCACCCCGCCCCCTCCGGCTCGTCCCGCCCAGCATTTCCGGCGTGATCTCAAACCGGCACTCCGGGCAGCTGGCCTCCTGCCTCAACCAGGGCAGGGCGCAGTCCTTGTGCTGGATGTGGCCGCACGGCAGGCAGATGACGCGCCCCTCGCTGAGCGGGTCGGTGCAGATGACGCAGGGGCGGTCGTCGTCCTCATCGTCGCCGGCCGCTCCCTTGCTAGGCTTGGTGGTTGGGGTGGAGGCGGCGGCGGCGCCGGCGGGAGGAGCTTCGACGTCGCCGGCTACTCCCTCAACCTCGACCACGGCCGCCGCTGCTTCCCTCGCCGGCTTCTTGAAAGTGAAACTTTGCAGCCTGGACAGCAGGCGTTCATCCAGGCCGACCTTCTCCTCGGCCTGCGGCCGGCCGCCCGGGTGGAGCGCGTACCGTTCCACGCTCGCCACGGCCGCCAGCTCGGACGCGGACCGGCCGTAGGAGGGGCCTGCGCCGGCCGCGCCGGCGGCGCCGGCCACGCCGGCCGCGCCTGCATAGGCGGGCGGCGCGGGGACGCGGTGGTGGGCGATGCAGCGGCGGAGGAGGGTGGCGATCGCTATGAGCAGGGAGATGCCCAGGGCGAGGAGAAGTACCCACCAGAGCTGGGAGGAATTTCGGAGTGCCCACCCCGAGAAAAAAAAAAATGAGGTCGAGGTCGGGATTGCAGGCGAGAGTTGGTGGCGCGGGTCTCTTTTCTTTCTCTCTCGCCCCGACTGGCGCAGGTGCTCGGCACGAGACTTACCTCATTCCACGTAAGGAAGTCTTGCATGGCGTGTGCGACCTGTAATGGGGCGGCGTCGCCTGGGGCGGCGTCCCCTGTGTGGCGAGAGGTGGCTGGTCCACGAAAGAAGAACAAGAAATGGGCAGCAATAAAAATCATTTCTTCGGTCTTTCATTCAGACGCGCACTCCCCGCAATGCTCTCCATCAAAACGGCCGCCCCCCCGGCCGGCCCGCCCGCCCTCTCCTCCACCCCAGCCACCCCAGGAACGGCCCGGTCTCGCACACCCCTCGCCGGCGACGCGGCAGCCTGGCTGGCCCGCGGCAAGGCCCTCCTCGACGACGGTTTCCCGGACGCCGCGTCCGCCGCGCTCGCGGCCGCGGGCAGGGCAGCGCCCGCCGACCCGGCCCCACGCCTGTTGGCCGCCCGGGCCGCCTTGGCTAGGTCCGACCCGGCCGCCGCCGTCGCTGCCGCCCGGGAGGCGTGCGACCTGTCCGGCAAGTCGCCTGCTGCGCGGTGTGCGCTGGCGGGCGCCCTGTGGGCGGCCGCCCATGCGGGGCCGGCCACCACGTGCGCGGGCGGCCCCGCCTGGCCTGGGCCGGCCCGGGGGCCTGCCCTGGAGGAGGCCGCGTCCGTGGCGGCGACCGCGGCGGCCGCCGACCCGGCCTGCCCTGCTGCCGCCTACATGCACGCCCTGACCCTGGCCGCCGTCAGCGGGGGTGAGTGTGAGGCCGCCCTGGCCGCCGCCCGGGCCGCCGTCGCGCTCGCAGAGGCAGCGGCGGCCAGAACGAGCCCGCCCTCCCCCGCGGGCCGCCTGGGGGTCATCGCGGGCGGACACGCACCCCACGCCCACGCCGGCACGCCCGCGCCTCTGGCCTCCGCGTACGCTCTCGTCGCCCTCATCCTGTCGGCCCAGCGGCGCCCGGGTGCGGCGGCGGCCGCGGCGGGCGTGGGGATCGGGGCCGTCCAAAAACTGAGCCCGCCCGCGCCCTCCCTGCCCCCCGCCGCGGCGGACGCGGCGGACGCCGCCCTGACCCAGCTGCGGGAGGTGCGGGCACGGGCGCTGGTGGCGGGCGGAGATGTAGAGGGCGCCCTGGTGGAACAGGCGTCCACGCTGGCCCGGGCGCGGGAGGCCGAGGCGGCTGCGGTGGTGGGCGCAGCGCTCGCCGGGGCGTGGGGGGGGAGTGCGGGAGCAGGCGCCGGTGCGCCCACCCCCGCCCCCCGCCCCGTCCCCACCACCCCCGGCGGTCTGACTCCGTCCGCCCGGGCCTGGCTGGAACTGGCGCGCTCCTACCTGGCGACGGGGCGGCCGGGCCTGAGCGACGCGGCCACGTGCGCCGCGCGCGCGGCCGAGGCCGCCCCACACTGCGCGGCCGTCCTGCACGTCGCGGGCCGGGTGGCGTCCGCGGCGGGCGACCCTGCGACGGCGGCCGACCGGTGGCGGGACGCCCTGGCCCTGTGCCCGACGTACGCCAAGGCGGCCATCGCCCTGGGGCGGGCCCTGCTGGATGAGGAGGAGCAGGAGAAGGGAGGCGCGGCTTTGCCTGCACCCACCACCACCGCCACGACCGCTGCCGACCCCGCCCTGGCGTCCCTGGCCCGTTTCTTTGTGGAGGACGGCCTGCGGTCCGACCCGGGCCGGGCGAGCGGGTGGCGAGAGCTGGGGCGCGCCCGGAGAGGGGCGGGGGCAGGGGGTGACGCGGGCGCGGCGGGCGCGCTGAGGACGGCTGCAGGGTTGGCGCTCGCGTCGCCCGTCATGAGTTACGGCCGCCTGCCTCCCGCGTTTGCGGTGTGACGATGCACAGGAGAGAAGAAAGGCAGAGAGAGAGAGAAGCGCTGCATTTTCTGATGTGTGACATTCTACCGGCGAAAGCCCCGCCCCCCACCACCCCCACTCCACCCCCCGCCACTAGCCGGCCACCCCCCTCCAGCCCTCCTCCCACTGCCGCCACCCCGCCCTCCGAACCCGCCCCGCCCGCGCCCCCGCCCCCGCTTGGTCGGCAGGCCGCCCACCGCCTCTAGGGGCGCCCCCCCGCCCACTCGGTCCTCCGCGAACGCGTCGGCGCAGGCGGCCACGAGCGCGCAAAAATCAAGGTGCGTGTAGCGGCCCCACACTCCGCAGGTGGCCCAATCGACGGCCGGGAAGCCGGGGGTGCCCAGGCCGTGCAGGATGCGGGCGGCCGCGCGCGGGGTGAGCGGGTGCGGGGAGGGCGGGGCCGAGCCGGACCGGGCGTGGGCGAGCAGGAGGCGGAGGTCGGCGGGGAGGAGGCGGTCGGCCGTCGTCAGGGGCAGGCCGGCCAGGCGGTGGCCTTCCTGGCCGCCGCCGCCCCCGGCCGCCGCCTCGCCGCCGCCGTCGCCGCTGTCCTCATCAAAGTAGGTCGTTATGGTGGCCCGTAGCCTGGATTCGGACGCCGGGCAAAAGGGTGGGGGCAGCAGGGCGGCGGAGGTGGACATGCCGCCGCCGCCGCCGCCGCCGCCGCCGTCGCCGCCCTCAACCACGGCCGCGCCTTTCAGGGCGCGGTAGGTCGCGTCCAGCCGCGCCCGGGCGGCGGCCACCACGCGGCCGTGGCGGGCGGACAGGGCCCGCGCCAGGGCTGGCGGGTTGGCCGGGCGGGCCAGCAGGCAGACCACGGCCGTGGAGGGCCCGAACCGCCCGCCGCCCCGCCCGGCGTCCGCGTCCAGGCGGAGCTCGCCCCGGGCAGCCAGGCCGGCGACAGCGGACAGCGCGTCGGCGGGCGGGCGCCCCAGGGACGCGCCCAGAGACGCCGTGGAGCCCGAGTACAGCCCCCGCCGGGGCTTGCCGGCCGCCTCCAGGATGGCCGCCACGACGGGCTCCCGGGGCGCCAGCTCCTCCGGGGCTGACTTGTAGAAGGCGACCCGGAAACGCGGGCCGACGGGCGCGTGCAGCGAGAGGAGCGGCGGGGTGGAGGAGGGTGTAGAAGCGCCGCCGCCGCCGCCCCCGCCCGCGGCATCCTCGTCGTCCCCGCCGTCCTCCAGGTAGGCCAGGAGCGTCTCCACCACCTCCGCCTTGGCGTCCAGGGTGAGGGCCAGGGCGGCCAGGTCCAGGATGCGGTAGTGGTGGGGCGGGAAGCAGGGCGGCGGCGGGCGTTCCCCTTCCCCGCCTCCACCCCCCCCCTCTCCAGTCGTCGCCGCCTCGACCCCTTCTTCCTCGTGCTCCTCCCCGAAAATGGCGCCCAAGAGGCGGCCCACCCCGGCCGGCGTCACCCCGTCCGACTCCACCAGGGAACGTAGGCGCCTGTAATCTGCATCATCGACCAACGCTACGCACCGGGCTTCCGGCGGCGGGGCGGTGACGGCAGGCGCCGACGCACCACCACCACCACCAGGCGGCGGCGGGGCAGCCACCACCAAGGGCGCGCAGTCCCGCCCGCCCCGCCCGACCTGCTGCACGTATTCCTCCAGCGAACGGGGCAGGGCGGCATGGAGGACAGCGTCCACGCCGGGCACGTCCACGCCCATGCCGTACGCGACAGTGGCGACGAGGACGCGGGCGGCGCCGCACACAAAGGCGGCGTGGGCGGCCTCCCGGGCCGTGTGCGCGCGGCCGGCATGGTAACACACGGCGGGGACGCCCGCGGCGGACAGCCCGCCCGCCAGGCTCTCCGCCGCCTGCTGGAAGGGGACGTACACGATCGCCCGGCGGGCGGTGGCCAGGGCGCCCCCCGGGCGGAGCAGGCGGAGCAGGGCGTTGCGGGCGCCCCCTCCATCCACGCCGCCGGTGGAGGTCAGGGCGGCCAGGCGCAGGTTGGGCCGGACGCCGGCATCGATGACCGCCCCGCTCGGGTAGGGAATGCCCAGCGCGCCCGCGATGGCGGCCCGCGTGCGCACGGTGGCGGTGGCGGTCAGGGCCAGCACGGCGGCCGGCCGCAGGCGTTCCCGCAGGATGCGGCCCAGCCGGAAGTAGGCGGGGCGGAAGGTGTGGCCCCACTCGTCCAGGCAGTGGGCCTCGTCGACGCACACGAGGGGGAGCGGGTTGAGGGGCAGGGCGGAGGGCGCGCCGGCCCCGCCGTCCACTCCGCCCCGCCGGGGCATGCGGGCAATGGCGGCCAGGAAGGAGGGCGAGCTCAGGCGTTCCGGGGCGACAAAGAGGACGCGCAGGGCGCCAGCGCCGAGCGCCGCCAGGACAGCCCGGGCCTGGTGGCGGGGCATCGCGCCGTCCAGGGCTGCCGCGGGCAGCCCGGGCGGCAGGTGGGCCAGCTGGTCCCGGGCCAGAGCGAGCAGGGGCGTGACAACCAGGACGGTGCCCGCCCGGGCCAGCGCCGCCGCCGTGTAGCAGAGCGACTTGCCGGCGCCCGTGGGGAGGACGGCCAGGACGGAGCGGCCGCCCATGAGCGCGCCGACGACCTCGCCCTGCCTGCCCCGGAAGGCGGCGATACGGCCGCCGTGGGCCTCCCGGACGGCGGCCTCCACCGCAGCCGCGTCCGTGGGGTCGGCCAAGGGTGTGGGGCCGGCGGGCAGGCTGTCGACTAGGGAGGGCGGCCCGGGCGGGCGGGCGGAGGCGACGGCCGCCGCGCGCGCCGCGGCTGGGTCTGTCCCCGCCTCGCGCGCGGCGGCCGCGGCGGCCTCCCCCGCCGCCACCTCGTCCGCGTTGTTGCCGTCAGCCAGCAGCCCCCCACAGTCCCGGGCCCAGTGACCGGAGCCCCCGCACTTGTAGCACCGGTCGGACTGGCCGGCCCGGGGGCCGCGGGCGCCGTCCACAAAGTCGGCACCATCCCCGGCCTGGGGCAAGAGGGTGGGCCCGCCGAAGCGTCCACCCCCGCCCTTCCCGCCCCGCCGCCGCCCGCGGGCCGCCGCCGCCGACGCGGCCGCCCGGGACGCATGGTACGGCTTCTTCGTCCCGCCCTTCATGTTGATGCGCACGAAGTTGCCGCCGCCGGGGCCGGCACTGCCGCCGCCGCGCCCGCCACCAAGGGCGCTGCGCTTGCCCCGCTGGGATTTAGGGGGCTTGGCCACGCCCATGAAGGCGCACGCCTCTGCGGCGGCCAGCGCGGCGGCAGTGGGGCGTGGTGCGAGGCGGGAAGGTGCAGCGGCGGCTGGGGAGGGCCGGCCGACGGCGCCCTCTCCAGCAGGGGCCGTGGGTTGGAGGAGGGCGGCTGGTGCCGCGTCGGGCGAGTCGGGGACCGCCTCCACAGGCGGCGGCGGCGGCGGCGACAGGGCGGTCGCCGCCACGACCGTGCGGCGGCGGCGATGCTGCTGCATGCGTGGGGCAGGCTCGGGAGCAGCAGCAGCGCCCCCCGCCGGCGGGCGGGCGGCGGGCGCCTTCCGCTTGCGGCCACCGCCCGCGGGCGGGGGTGGGTGAGAGGAGGAAGACGGGCCCGCTTCCGCACCAAGCCCCGCCAGCCGGCTGGGTCGGGGCGGCGGGGCCGTCGCCGCCGCTGCAACACCCACAGGGCGAGGGGCGGCAGCAGGCGCCGCCGCCACCACCTCAGCACGCCGCTCCACCACCACCGCCGCCGCCGCCCCTGCCACCTCCAGCGGCGCTGACAGCACCCGCCCGACAAAGGAGGGGCGCCGCCCGCGGTGGCCCGACGCCGCCCCGCCGCCGCCACCGCCCGCCGCAGCGGCGGCCGCGGCCAGTGCGGTGGATGCGGTCGCCCGGCGGGCGTCAGCGGCGGCGGACGCGGCAGCAGACGCGGCGGCAGCAGCGGAAGCGGCCGCCGAGGCACCAGGGGGCGGGGCGGACGGGGCGGACCGGAGAAAGGGGTTGAGGGCAGGAGGGGCGAGGGCAGCCTTGCGCGGCGGGTCCACCGCAACAGGAGGCACGTTCTCGCCTTCGCCATCGTTCGGGGTGGGGCCGCGAGCGCTGGCCGTCGCCGTGGCGGCCGACGCCTTGTAGGCGCGGAGGATGGAGGCTGTTTAAAAGAGAGAGTGGTTGATGGTTGAGAGCGTCGTCGAGAGTACGCGGTCGACATGTTTGCCCAGCGCACAGGCGCGCGCACGCTTCCTGCCCAGCTTCCCCCACAGCGCAAGTGATGGGCCACCCGATTAAGCACGCGTGTGTCTGTTTCTGTGCGGGCCTGCGCCCAAAGGCACGCAACGGCTCTCTCCTGTCTCTCTCCCTCACCAATGTCCGCCGGCAGGTCGCCCCGCCCCGGCTTCCTCCCCTCCCGCTCCACGAACGCCCGGGTCCAGGCCCGCAGAGCGAATGCAGGTTCGGGTGGTGGAGGTGCGGGCTGCATAGTGGGAAGGTGCGGGTGGTGTGGAAAGCGAGGAGTGGGGCGCGTTGCTCAAATTGGCGCGCGCGCGCCCGCCCTTCTGCGCATCCCGACACCATTCACTTTTCTTCTCTTCCGCGCCTCTCTTTGTCTCCTCACGCGACCACGCGCGTGTGTGTGCGTGTGTGCGTGTGTGCTGTGCTACTGCGGCTGTGCGTGCACGCGCCCAGCCACACCCTGCCTCCCAATTGATGGCTGGCGCCTCCCCGCCCCGCCGGCCGTCCCCCACCCGCCGGCCGACGCCGCCGTCGGCGCCCACTGCCCCGGCCGTCGCATCGCACAGCCCACAACGCGCCCCGCTGCGCCCCTCGGTCATGGCCGCCCCGACATTCATACCCGCGCCGGGACCTACCCCACCCACAGCCACCTTCAGCGTGGACGACATCCGCATCACCGCGCCCAACGTGGAGGTCGCGGACCTGCCGGACTCGGTGTTGAAAAAGGACTGCGTGCTGTTTTACCACCCCGTGAGTTTGATTGATTGATAATGCGGGGAATAGGGTGATGGAGAGAGAGAAAGAGAGAGAGAGAGATTACATGCATGTGCGGGAGGGCGCGGTCGGAATGTGCGGGACGCATAGGCGAGCGTTTGCTCCCCAAAAGCGCAAACGCGCGTCCTGAGAGAAAAAAAAAAAAACTCGACCTCGACCCTTCTTCCTCTTCTCTCTTTCTCCAATCTTCTCAGGACACCGAAGCCCTCGCCCGTAAGATCGCGGCGGCAGGCGGCGGCCGCGTGGAGCTGGGCGAGATCAAGTGGAGGTAAGAAACAAAAAATGAAGGAGAGTGGAGCGTAGGTGTGAGGCTGCTGTTTCTCTCTCATCATCCATTCCCACCTTCCTCCGTTCTCTCTCTCCCTCCTCTTCCTCCCATCCCTTTCAGCAACTTCGCCGACGGCTTCCCCAACCTGTTTGTCAAGGACGCCACCCGCATCCGCAACCGCCACGTCTCGTTTTTAGCCTCCTTCCAATCCCCGGCCTCCATCTTTGAGCAGCTGTCCATCATCTACCAGCTGCCCCGCATGTTTGTGGGCTCCTTCACACTCGTCCTGCCATACTTCCCCACGGGCACGGCGGAACGGGTGGAGGCCGAGGGCGACGTCGCGACGGCGGTCACCCTGGCCCGCATTCTCTCCCACATCCCGCTATCACGGGGCGGGCCCACGTCGGTCGTCATCTTTGACATCCACGCCCTGCAAGAGCGGTTCTATTTTGGGGACACCGTGCTGCCCCTGTTCGAGTCGGGCATTCCTCTGCTCCGCGCCCGCCTCGCCTCCTTGCCCGACCGGGACGCCATCACCATTGCCTACCCGGACGAGGGCGCCTGGAAACGGTTTCACTACCAGTTTGGGGACTACCCGGAAGTCATTTGCACAAAGGTGAGAAGAGAGAGATGGAGAAAAGAGAAGGATTGATGGGATGGATGGATGGATGGAGAGCAAACCGGACCTCCTCTCATTGTGCCCGCGCTCTCCTCATCCCCTCATCCTTCCCCATCGCTGTTTCTATCCTCCTCCCCCAGGTCCGCGATGGCGACAAGCGCATCGTCCGCCTGAAAGAGGGCGCCCCCCGCGGGCGGCACGTGGTGATTGTGGACGACCTGGTGCAGTCGGGCGGGACGCTGATGGAGTGCGCCAAGCTCCTGCAGGTGACGGGCGCGGCGGCCGTGTCGGCCTTCGCCACGCATGGCGTCTTCCCCAATGGCTCCTACAAGCGCTTCCTCAGCACGCCGGGAGGAGAAGGCAGCAGCAGCGAGGCCGGCCTGACCGAGTTTCGGTACTTTTGGATCACGGATTCCTGCCCTGCCACGGCAGCCGCTGTAGCGGGTGTGCGCCCCTTTGAGGTCCTCTCCCTGGCGGCGCCCATCGCGGCGACGCTCCAGATTTGATGCAAGGGTGGAGAGGAATGAGAGAAAGAGAGAGAGAGAGAGAGAATGAGAGAGAGAAGAGAGTGGTGGTGTGTGTGCGGCGGGGCCGTGAAACCGCGGCAGGTGTGTGTGAAGATTTTTTTACGTCTTGCCCTCTCCACCTCAACTCTCATCTCCATACGCCCCGGCCTCCACCGCATCCTTAGTTCATGGACAGTTCACAGTTCGGTAGCAGTTTTACAGTTTTCTCTCCGTCCCTCTTCCCGGGATACAGGAGTGTTGCAAAAGAAATGATGGTGGGGGCGTTTCTCTCTCGCTTTCCAGTCACTCCATGCACGCGGCCGCCAGGCGCGTCCCCTCCAGCGCTCCACGCACGGCCGCCAGGCCGACACGGGGCACGAGGCGGGCGGACGAACCTGTCGCGGCTTTGGTGCCATCCGCGGCTTTACCCTTGGCCTTGGAGGTGGCCGGCTTCTTGGAGGCGGCACTGTTTCCGCCGGCGTGGCCACCGCCACCGCCACCGCCGCCACCGCCCCCGCCGGGGGTGACGAGGTCGGCCAGCCCGCACCCGGCCAGCGCGGCCGCCGCCTCCCGCACGGACGACGCCGACTCGACGGGGAAGCCCAGGCGGCGGGCCAGGGCCGCGTAGGCGGACGCCACGTCGTCCAGGCGGACGCCCGCGCCCGCGGCGCGCATGCGGGGCGGGATCACCGGGGCGGGCGAGAAGAGCGTGGCAGGGTGGTGTGGTGCCGCGGCAGGGGCGGGCAGCGCCGAAAAGCCGGTCCGGGCCCGGGGGATGCGTTGGACGGCCCCGCCAAAGACGCCACGCCCGGGCGCGCGCGGCTCAAAGGGCTTGACGGCTGCCGCAGCGTAGGTCGCCATCGCCGCGGCCGCCGCCTCCCGGGCCGCCAGCAGTGTGGCCACAAGGACCAGCTGCTGGAGGGCGGGCAGGCAGCGCAGGGCGGCGTCCGCGTCCTCGCCCCCGCACGCCCCGTCCCAGCCACCGTCGGCGCCGGCGCCGGCCGAGGCGGCTGCCGCGATGTGGGCCATGGATACCGGGGTGGGGCCGGCCGGGAGGGAGGCGCTCCGAGAGGCGGATGAAACGAGGGGCAGGGAGGACGGCGCGCGTGCGAGCGGTCGGGGGGGGCCACCGGCCCGGGGAGCAGCCACGGGCGCGACCACCTTCCGCCCCGCCAGCAGGGCCTCCATCTCCTCGTCCACCTCCATGGACGCGGCGGCGGCGGACGCGTCCCGGGCGGCGAGTTCCAAGGCCCGGGCGGCCGCCCCGACCGCCGCGCGCATGTCCCCGTTGCGCCCTGCGACTCTCCGGGCGAGCAGGTCCAGGCCCCGGGGCGCGAACGCCGCGCCCGGCAGGGCCGCCAGGCGGGAGGCCAGCAGAGTCGCCAGGGCGGGGGCGTCGTACGGGTGGAAGTGGATGACAGATGTGGAGCAAGAGGAAGAGGTGGTGGCGGCCGCTGCTGTGGTCACCCCCGCCGCGCGGCCTGGGGCGACAGACGTGGTCGGAGGGGGCAGCACCACCCCGCCCCCCATCACCCGTGTCGCCAGGTCCACAGTGTTGGCCACGGCCACCACCGCCGCCCGGGCACCCGCGGGCGCGCCGATGGTAAGGGCGTCCAGCAGGCGGCGCAGGGGCGGCAAAGGCCGGTTGGACGGGGCGGTGGGACCGCCGGGGCCCGACGCGGCGGACGCGGCGGCGGGCGCGCCCCCACCGGGCGCTGACCCGCCACCGCCCGCAGCCTCCCCGCCCCGGTCCAACGCGTCCGCCTCGTCCAGCACCACCACCACACCCCCGCCCGCCCCCGGGGCGGACAAGGAGGCCAAGGCGGCCCGCGCCCGGGCCAGGGCGTCATCGGCCGGCTCCCCCCGGTCGGGCGGGGGCAGGTCGGCCGAGGCAAACAGAATGGGGTGGGCCGCCCGCCAGGCGGCCGCCCGGCGGCCGGCAGCCGCCGCCGCCTTGGCCCGGGACGAGGAACCGGCGAGACAACCAGCAGCGCTCACAGCTGCCGCCGCGGCCGCGAAGGCGCACAGGCCGTCCGCGACGCGGGCGTAGGCGTCGGCCGGAGTGGAGAGCTCGAGTCCATTCACCCAGACGACGGGCGGGGAGGGTGCAAAGCCGCCGCCGCCGCCCATGACGACGCTCACCCACCCGCCCGCCGCGGCGGTGCGGGCAGAAACGCGCCCGGGCCGGCCCAGGACGGTGCGGACGGTCAGGGACTTGCCCGTCCCGGACCGCCCCGTCACCCAGACGACCCCACCCCGGGGGCGGGCCAGCGCGGCGTCGACGCCCGCGTCCAGGGCGCCCGCCTCGCGATCCCGGCAGTGCGGGGCGCACCCGGGGGGCGGGGCTGGGGGGTCATCCAGCAGGGCCGTCCGGACGGCCGCCAGTTTTACCGCGTCGCCCGCGTCGAACCAGGCTGAGGACAGCGGGAGGAGCGGGTGCGGGGCCGGGGCGAGGGGCGGGAGGGTGTGAGAGGTGGCGGGCAGGCAGGTGAGCGCAGCAGCAAAGGCGGTGTCCTCGCTTTCGGTGGGGCGGGCCGACGGGAATGAGGGCGCGGCCGCCTCCTCTTCGACAGGCCGGCCGGGCTTGGCGGCTGCGTAGTGGTGATGATGGAAAAGGGAAAGAGAGGCGTGAGAGAGAGGCGGTGGCTGGAATTTTGAGTCGAGGGTCGAAACAAGCGCGCGCGCGAGCCGTAATGTCGCGTGCTTTTAAACTTCTTCGCGAGCCGCGCCACGCCCCCGTTGCCCCGCCAAATTGCCGGGGCAACTCACGCTCAGGCTCGGGCACTGACTCCATCTTCGACGTGGAGGGTCCGCGCTTGGCGCCGTGCTTGGGCCGAGCGACCGCACGGGGCGGCGGCCCACCGCCAACAGTCGCATCGGCGGCGGTTGCAGCCGAAGCAGCCCGCGTCGCGGACCGCCGTGCGGGCTCGCCGGGCTTGCTGATGCCGGCCGCTGCTGGGGCAAGAGGGGCGCAATGACGGGTGGAGGGCATGGTGTGGGGTGTGGAGTGTGTAGGCAACCGGCTACTCCCTACTCAGCAGTCGGCCTCCAGAGAGCGCGGCCTCCCTCTTTGAACGCGTTTTTGATGCGGGTGGGACGGGGGCCGAACACGCGGTCGAGGGATTAAAAACACTCACACATTCGCCGTGCGTGCGTGGGGGAGGCGCCAGCCCGCGGCCCCGCGCATGTCCACTCCGCTAGATGACATCCTCTCCCTCCACAGCCCTGCATCGCACGGCGTCTCGCCTCCTGCGCGCCTTCGGCGACGCCCGCATTCCGGTCCCGCTGCCGACCCTCACCAACGACCTGGCCGCCGCGCCGCACGCCCGCCTCGCGTCCCTCCGCCAGGCCGACCTGGACACCGCGTTCCGGGCCCTGCGCACCCTGCAGGCCCGCCTCGACTTTCTGTGCGCCACGGATGGCCGCACTCGGGCGGCCCTGGCGCGGTGGGCTGACTTGGAGGACGCTTGGGGAGGGAGCCTGGCCACCAACGACGCTCTCACCCAGGCGAGGGCGTTCACGGCCGGCGCCGCCCTGCTGCCCCGCGTTGCCCGCCCACCCACGCTCGTGACGGGCACCAGTGGTGGCGGCGGGGCGGGTGATGCCCCCACCGCGGGCGCGTGGGCGGAGACCGCCGCTGCCTCGCACTTCCCCGAGGACGAGGAGGACGAGCGTGGCCACGCAGCGTCGGCCGCGGCTGGGGAGGCAGCCTTGGACGCGCTCGCCGCGGACGCGGTGTCGGCCGCGCCCGCCGGCAGCTTCGATGGTGGCACACCGCCCCCGGCCCGCCTGGCCGCCCTGGCTGCCGCCCTGGGCGGCGGCAGCACCGGCGGCCTGGGCTTGCGGGCCGCCCCCGTCGAGTGGCTGTACTCGGGCCTCGCCCCGCTCCTGCTCGGCCCGGTCGCGGCGTCCCGCCGGGGGGCGCCCCTGGGCGTGGCCGCCGTCGCGGCGGGCGTGGCGGCCCGCCTGGGCATCCCCACAGTCCCGGCGGGCCTGGTCGTGGGTGCTGAAAACAACAGCGACAGTGCGGCCGCGGCCCTCGCCCGGGCCCTCCCCCCCGACCGGGCAGCCCGCCTGGCCGGCCGGGCCGCGTCCCTCGCCTCCGCGCCCCCGGGCACCAGCGATGCCTGGGTCCTGGTCTGCCCCGATGGCACCTGGGCGTGGGACCCATCCAGCGGGCGCGTGGAGAGGGGTGGTGGGGAACAGAGCAGCCTGTCAGCCCTCGCCGCGTCGGCCGCGGGGTTGAAGGAAGGCAGCAACCGCGTCCGCCTCGCCCTCGGCGCCCGCCGCGCTTGGTGCGCCCTCCTCCGCACGGCCGTCGTCGCTCACACGCGGCGAGGCGACGCGGAGGCGGTGGCCGGGATCCTGCCGCAGCTGCTGGCGCTGGATGCGGACACAGAGGAGTGGGGCATCGTGCTGCCTTGATGGCATTGTGTGCCCACCATGCTTGGTGTGCTGTGGGTGTGTGTTGACAGCGAAAAGAAAAAAACGCGCAGCCTCTCTGCCACTTCTCTTTTTCTTGATGCGACGCGCCCTGGCCCACGCCCTGGCCCGCCTGGCCCCACCCTCCCCCATGCAGACAGTAGCCAACATGATGCCTCGGGCGAGCATGGCCTCGCTCCCCCTCCGCGCCGCTGGCCACCCTCGCCCGGGCTCCGCTGCGGCGACGCGGCGCCTGCCCCGTCCCCTCTACGCCTCCATCTCCTCGTCCGCCGCCTCGAAGAAGGACAAGGTCGTGTACGAGTGCGGTGATTGTGGTGTCCAGCTGGCTCAAAAGAAAGGGTGCTGCCCGGAGTGCGGGGCGTGGGGCAGGTAAAATTGGGGCACAGGGGGGGGAGGGGCACAGCAAAAGATGCATTTATTTTTATTTTCCGCGCTCCGCGCTCGCGCCCCACTTCCCGCTCCTGCTTGCGCTTCTCGCGCTTTTCATCAAATCTCACCTCATCTCTCCCACATCTCTCTCAGCATGCACGCCGTCACCCTGACCCCCGCCTCCGCCTCCTCCGGCTCCGGCGGCGGCGCGGGCGCGGCGGCGGCGGCCGCTATTGCCGCCTCCTTTGCCGGCCGTGGCACGGGCGCGTCCCCGACGCCCGCCGCGGTGCGCCTGGCGCCCGTCGCCCCTCCTCCATCCCGCTCCTCGTCCGCCCTGCCCTGGGTCGTCCCGGCCCTCACGCCGGAGCCCGTGTCCGCCGTCTCTGGGACGGGCGCGGGCGCGGTCGCCCGGGCCCGGGCCTCGCCCTCTGCCTCCCGGGTCATCCTGCCCGGCCCGGACGGCGCGGAGGTGGGGCGCGTCCTGGGCGGGGGCGTCGTCCGCGGTGCGCTCACCCTCATCGGCGGCGACCCAGGCGTCGGCAAGTCGACCCTCCTCCTCCAGGTCGCCGCGCTGATGGGCGGCCACCTCAGCCCGCCGTCCAGCTCGCCCCCCCCCATGGTCCTCTACGCGTCGGCGGAGGAATCGGTGGACCAGGTCGGCGCCCGGGCGGCCCGCCTGGGCCTGGCCGACGCCGCCCCGGGGCTCCACCTCCTGTCCGCGACGCGGGTGGAGGACCTCCTGCCCTTGCTGGCGTCCAGCCCGCCGCCCGCCGCCCTGGTGGTCGACTCCATCCAGACCGTGTACTTGGATGCGGCGCCCGGGGCGGCCGGGTCGGTGACGCAGGTGCGTGAGTGCGCGGCCGCCCTGATGCGAGTCGCCAAAGCGTCCGGCGTGCCCGTCTTTTTGGTGGGGCACGTCACGAAAAGCGGGGACGTGGCGGGGCCGCGCGTCCTGGAGCACCTGGTCGACGCGGTCCTGTACTTGGAAGGCTCCCGCCACGCCGACCTGCGCATTCTGCGGGCGGTGAAGAACCGGTACGGCCCGACAGACGAGGTCGGCGTGTTCCGGATGGATGAGGGAGGCCTGCGGGCGGTGCCCAACCCGTCGGCCGCGCTCGTCGCGGAGCGGGCCCTGGCGCCCTCCGTCGCGTCCGCGGTCACCGTCGCCGTCGAGGGGTCCCGCCCACTTCTGCTAGAGGTCCAGGCCCTCGTCGCCCAGGCGAGCGGCGGGTGGGCGAGCGGAGGGGACGGCCCCAACCAAAACTCGGGCAGCGCGCCTCCCCTGCGCTCGCCGGGCGGCGTGCGCCGGGACCGGCTCGCCCTCATCATCGCAGTCCTCGCAAAACACGCCCGCCTGCGCTTAGGAAGGGCGGACGTCCACACCAATGTGGTGGGCGGGCTGGACCTGCGGGAGCCGGCCGCCGACCTGGCGGTCGCGGTCGCCCTCGCGTCCTCCGCCCTGGACTCGCCTGCCCGCCGCGACGCTGCCGCCTTTGGCGAGGTGGGCCTGGGCGGCGAGCTACGCCGCGTGCCCGCCCTCGCCCCCCGCCTCGCGGAAGCCGCCAAGCTGGGCTTCAAGCTGGCCGTCATCCCGGCGGCCCAGGACCTGGACGGCATCGGCGGCGTGGTGGGAGGTGGTGGGAAAGGGGGCGCGCAACAGAAAGAGCTGTTGTACAAGGGTGGGATGAAGCTGGTGCGGGCGGCCACGCTGGCGGAGGCGTTGAAGGTACTGCTGCCTGAGAGTGCTGGGGCGAGGAGGCGGAGTGTGGCGGGCGGAAGGCGGAAGGCCGGCGCTACCGCGTCCGAGGAGGAGGAGGATGACGAGGGCGAGGCGGCTGGGTGGTGAAATCATCAGATTTAAGCCCTTCAACATGCGCGTCCGCACGCGCACACGCACATGCGCCGCCCCGGCTGTGAACAGATGGAGAGCACAAACAGTCCAAAACGACGCAAGAAACACACCATCCTTTTTTTTTCAAAAAGCCTTTCTTTCCACTCCCTAGCTCCGGACTGCCTCGAGCCGAGCCTTGAGCTCCAGCGCGTCTGCGTCCTCTGCCTCCCCCTCCTCGCCCGCCGCCACCGCCGCCCCGGGCAGTTTCGCCCGGGGCACCGCCCCCGCCCCCGCCATCGCCGCCACATCCTCGCCCGCCACCTCGGCCAGGACGGCCGCGACCGCCTCGTCCGCGGCCTCGTCCTCGCCCTCCACGCCCGCCGCGCTGTCCAGCCCGTCCTCCATCACCTCCCCGATGAACCCCGCCCGCGCCATCTCCCGGCCCATCGCCCGCATCGTCCCCATCAGCTGCGGCACCTTCACCAGCCTGTTGACCGCTGCCATGACCTCCCCCGACTTCTGCAGCGTGCCCGCCACTTTGACCAGGCCCAGCTGTTCGGTCAGGCGGGCGTTCATGTCGATGAGGTGGGCCTTGTTGGTGTGCAGCCGGGTCGCGGCCGCCCGGGTGCGCACGATCTCGCGGGCCAGGGCCTTGGCGCCCGCGATGTCGCCGGCCTTGGCGGCGTCGCGGACCTGTGCGTGGAAAAGGAGGAGACGGGCGCGGGTGATGAAAAAGGATGGAGAGTGGTTGAAAAGGGGATGAGCGCGCCCGCTCCTCGCGGGTTTCGCATGGGTGGGGGTGGGCAGGGGGGGGGGGGGAATTGAGGAGCGCTCCGCACGCCCCTCCTCTCTTCCTTCTGCACACCTGCTTCTGCGCGTTCTTTTCCTCACGAGCCAGGTCCCGGATCTGGCGTTCCAGCCCGCGCTGCTCGGACCGCAGGTCGGCCTGCCACTTGCGGACGAGGTCCTTAGGGTCGGCCGGCTTGCGGAAAAAGTCGAGAACGGACGTCTTGCCAAACATGATGGCGGAGGGTGTCCCGTGCAGGGTGACTGCGATGGACGACTCGCCTGGCGTGGCAACGGAAGAGCGTGAGGGGTGGCTCACCGCGGGGCAGAGTGACGAAATTTGGAAATGGCGCAAGGAGCGAGCCAAAGCGACATTTCGCGAGCGTGCGCTCGCGTCTCCTCTTTCCACAAGAATGACCTCCCCACACCCACCAGACGACCCCTCCACCGCTCTCTGGGGCCGTCTGGGCCAGGCCGCCCAGGGCCTGGGCGCAGCCGCCGGCCGCTTGGCCGCCGACGTGGCCCGGGACGTGGTGGCTGAAGTGCGCGAGACAGTGGAAGACGTCCGCGCGGGCGGGCTGGGGGCGGCTTTAGGGGGCAGCGACAGTGGGAGCTCTGGCGAGGAGGAGCATGAGGAGAGCAGTGATGCGGGCGGCAGCGGGCGCGGGGGCGGGGCCGCGGCGGGCGCCCCTCCGACGAGGCCCCGACCACCCCCGCCAGGCACCGCCGCACCGGCCGCGCTCGCGCGCGCGCTGCCGCCTCTACCGCCCCCTCCCATCGCCTTCCAGGCGCCGCCCGCCCCCTCGGCGGCCGACCGCTTGGCCGCCATCAAGGCCCGCCTGGCAGCGGACCGGGCGGCACGCGGCGGCGCGGGAGGGGGAGGGAGAGGGGGGGCGGGAGTGCCACCTCAACCTGCGGCCACTGGTCCGCCGCGGCCGCCCTCGCCGCCGCCCGCCGCCGCGGCTGCCGCCCTGTCGCCGCCACGGGCGCCGTCACCGCCGGCGGTCCTCGACCCGCCCGCCTCCTTGCCAGCGCCGGCCCAACCCGCCGCCGCGCTCCTCCCTTCCACTGCCTGCCCGGCCTGTGAGGCCACCTCCGCCGAACTGGCCCGCCTCCGCGCCCAGCTGGCCCGGCTGAAGCAGGCCACGCTGGCCGACCAGGCGGGCGAGGAGGTGCGGGCGGCTGAGCGGGAGGCCGCGGCCGTGGCGGCGGCGGTGGCGGTGGAGCGGCAGGCCGCAGCGGCCGCGCTCGCGGCCGCGGTCACCGCCTCGGCCACCCCTGACGCCACGTCCGCCGCCGTGGCGGCCCGGGCGGTCGCCGCTGAAAGGGCGGTCGCCGCGTCTGCGGCTGAGGTGGCCAACCTCCGGTCCGCCGTCGCGGGCTTGGCGCACGAAGCGGACGCGGCCAGCCGGCTGCGGGTGGAGCTGCGAGCGGCCAAGGGCGCGGCCGCGGCGGCCGCGGCGGACACCGCGGCCGCCCGGGATGCGACGGCCGCGTCGCAAAAGGAGACAGCGGATGCACGGTCCGAGGCCGCCGTTGCAGTGGAGAGCGCTGACCGGGCCCGGGCGGGCGCGGCCCGGGCGGCCGATGAGGCGGCCACGCTGCGGAAAGGGTTGGCAGAAGCGATGCGGAGGCTGGACGCGGCCGGGCCGGCGCTGGACAGGGGGGCCGTATCCTCCGCCCTGGCCGCCGCCCTCGCCAGCCCGGGCCCTGCAGAGGTCGGCCTGCTGGCTGACCTGCTGCGCCTGACCGGCGAGGCCCGGGCGGGCGTGCTCAGCGCTGCCGCGGCCGCGTGCGAGGGCGGCCCCAGCACCCCGCGCGGGAGGAGGAGTGGTGGCTCCCGCCTGCGCGCCGTTGCCCGGGCGCCCGTCGCGCTGGTCAAGGGCGCCGCGGGCCTGGTCAAGGGCGGGCCCACTCCGGCCCCGCCCCCCAAACCCGGCGCCACGTTCACGGCGGCCTGGGCGGATTTTTTAGAGGTGGCAGGGACGACGGCGGCGGCCAGAGAGGATGGAGGCGGGGTAGGGGAGGTGGGCGGCGGCGGCACCAGCGGCCCGACGCCGGTCCTTTCGATGGCGCCCGTCCCGCCCGCCACGATCGGCGGTGTCCTGCCGCCGCCGCCTTCATTGGCCCCCGTGGTGACGGGCGGTGCGCCGGGCGAGATCCAGCCGGCGGGCGCGTAGAAGTGTTGTGAAAAAAAAAAAAAACATGAATCGAGTATGGGTTGCAAAGAGGACCAAACACGCCCGCTCCGCTACACTCCCGCGCTTGTCTAACACATCAGAAAATAGAAGCGCCTAGTTGCTGCTGCTGCCCTCCTCCCCCTCATCATCCGACTCCCACTCCGAATCCGAGTCGGACTCGTCCCCCGGCCCCCGGGGCGGCCGGCCGAGCGTCGCAGAAATGAGGGTGGCGGTGGTGGTGGTAGTAGAGGCGCTCCCGCCACTCCTCACGTCCGGCCAAACCCGGCTGGAGGTGTGGCGGACGTAGCCAACGCCCGTGCAGACGGCGCAGGTCGTGTACGCCGCGTGCGGCGTGCCCCGGCCGCGGCCCCGGCCCCGGCCGCCCCCCGCAAAGCTCGCCCGCGGCCGAGACACGCCCAACCCCCCGCACGCCGCGCAGGAGGCCTCCCATACGTGCATGGGCGTCTGGCACCGCTGCTCCATGGGGTCGCAACGCTCGTCCACACGGGAGCGGGTCTGTAAAAAGTGACAGGAGACAGAGAGAGTTGATGAGTGATGTGTGGCTCAAGGGGAGAGACACCTCTCTCCTGTCTCCTCATCTCCATTTCGCACGCACCCTCCCGTCCGGCGGCAGGTTTTCGTAGGGGTTGAAGACGGAGAGGGGTAGGGCGATGAAGCCGCGGAACCTGTGGAAGGAAAGAGAGGAGAGGGTGGTGAGACGCGGGCCGTGAGGGTTGACTGGGGAAGGGAGACAGCGGGGCGCGGGGTTGACGAAGAGGGGGGGGGCGCCTGTTGGCCTCCCGGCTCTTCCTCCGACCTCTCTCTCTCCACGTGCTCTCACCGCTTCATCATGGACGGTCGCCGTTCGGGCGGTCCTTTCTCCTGCTGTTCTGGGTCGCCCCCGGCGGGCGATGCGCGCGCCCGAACGTCCCGGGCGGTCGGAGAAGAAGAAGAGGAAGAAGGAGGCGGCGGCGGAGAAGCAACGGGCGCGCCGCTGTCGGCAGGCTTGGGCGCCGCCTTGGGGGCCGGGCGCCGCTCAGCCGTCTCCTCCTGGGGCGCTTCATCCCCACGCACAAACGCAGAGGAACTGGCGAATGCGGCGGTGGACGGCCGGGGCGGGGCAGGGCGGGCGTGGGCGCGCCATGCAGGCGGCAAGTGGCGCGACGTACAGCAGGCAAGCCCGCCGCGTGTGGCGTGCTGTAAGGCCGACACCATTCTGGCCGCACGGGGGCAGTGCGACTGTGCGTCGACTAAGAGCGCTAGGCGTGTCGCGTGGGTGCGTGTGGGCGGTTGTCACGCGCGCTAACAATGAAATAAAAAAGTGGGGCATGCCACGTTGCTGCCTCATTTTGTCATCAACCTCCGCCTCCGCCTCCTCTCCCTCCCGCCACCGCCTCCCGCCCCCTCTGACTGCACGCCACTAGCCCGTCCGCTGTGACGACAGCGTCCACACACACATCGGTCGCCCCCAAGGGGACCCCCCCCGCCTCCACTACCTGCGCACGGAAAGCCAGGGCGACCAGGAGAGGGGGCCGCCCGCCGCCGCCTGGTGGCCTTTCTTCCGCGCCCGCCCGCGCCCGCGCCGCCCAGGCGTCGTAGTAACCGCCGCCGCGGCCCAAGCGTGCGCCAGTCGCAGGGTCAAAGGCGATGCCCGGCATGAAGAGCGCGTCCAGGCCGGCCGGGAGAGCTTGCCAGGGGGAAAGTGATGAGAGTTTGAAGGAAGGGGGGGTGAGAGGATGGAGAGGAGAGAGAGAGAGAAGGAGGGACGAGGGGGGGGCACAAACCCCGGCCCGGCAGCCACCCTTCACGAGCTCACCATCCTCACGGGGCGTGCCATCGGCGTAGGACGCGCTGGGTTCCCGGATGCCGTACGGCGGGGCGGAGACCAGGCCGGCGAGCGAGTCTGTGTGCGCATGAATTGAATGGATGAAAAATGGTTGGGGAGCGAAATGGTGGTGGTGGTGGGCATGGGGGAGAACTGGGGAGAGGAAGGGGCGAGGGAGCGGGCCACCACGCTCCCCACGCACTCACCCAAGTGCAGGAGCCGCATCCCCGCCGCCCTGCCATCCACGACCGGCACGAACAGGCGCTGCCTCGCCGGAAGGGGGGAGGAGGAGGGCGGCGCCGCCACCTGGCCTCCACTCCTCCCCAGCGCCGCCTCCAACAACGGCCCCGTCTCCACTTCGCGCAAGCGGGGCGCCGCCACGTACGCGCCGACGCGGGTGGCGCCCCTCCACAGCGGGGAGGCCAGGATGTGGGCGGCGATGGCGGAGGCTGTGTGAGGGGTTGAGAGATGGTGGGGATGGAGAAATGAGGGGTCGGAAGGTCGGGGTCGAGTTTTTGACTATCGGCCGTTTCCTCCCTCTCCACCCAAACACGCACATTCCTCGGCCAGCACCTCGTCCGGCACTGCCATCAGCTTGGCTTTGACCTCCCTGCGCAAGGCCGCCTTTGCGGACGCCAGGGATGAGGCGGCAGCGTCTATTTTGCTGGTGTCACCCATTGCTTTTGATGGGAGGAGCAGGCTGCGGCGCCAGGGGCCGCCGGGGCGCGGATGTCTCGATAAGAGGCGGTGAGCAGAGGCGGTGGTCAGGCGCAGCAGCATGAGCTGCAGGGTCGTGCACACGCGCTCGCGCACACACACACACGGAGGGGCGCGTGAAAGAAGTGAAGAGCGTGACAGGAGAAATATGCACTCGCCACCTTCATCCAAAGACTTTTTCTCATCAAAAAAAAAAAAATGGAAGACGACCCCGCCCGCCGCCCCAAGCGCCAGTGCGCCCGGGCCGCCCGGGCGGTGACCGCCCTGCCCTCCGTCGCCCACTATGTCGGCTACGTGGAGGACAACGAGACGCCGGAACAGATCATGAAGAAGTTCGAGACGATGGAAAAGGTAAAAGACGTGACACGGCGCGGTGCCCGATGCGACAGCTGCGCCTTTCCCTCGCGCTCACGACGCCGCTCAAGCTTCCCACTCACACAACCACACTGAGCGTGACCTACTCCCGTTCATACACTCCCAGGTGAAAAAAGCGGTGGCTGACCGGGCCGCCTCCGCCGGTGGGGACGCCGACGACGAGGCCGCGCCCGACGCCGCCGGCGACGGCGCGGCCGCGCCCGCTCCCCCTCCCGCCGCCGATGGCACCCTATCCGAGGCCGCCCTGCGCGAGCTGTTCAAGAAGACGACGTCCTCCAACCTGCGCAACGCTCTGGCGACGGGGGAGTGGGACTGGTAAGGGGAAGGCTGGGGGGGGTGGCGAGAGCGCGGAGAGAAGGAGGGCGCCGATTCGAAAGCGAGAGCGCTCAAAACTGTCATCACCCGCTCTCCCACTTTTTTCCTTCATTCCCAGGCAAAACGACGCGGACGCCTTCTACTCGGACGACGACACCGACCTGCGCGGCTTCTGGTCAGACGGCGAGGACGGTGGCGGGATCGGGGGCCCCGCCCCCGCGGCGCGCGGCGGGCGGGCCCGCAAGGCAGGGGGCAAGCCCCCCCGGGCGCCCCGGGCAGCCAAAACCGGCGGCGGCGCGCCCGGCGGCGGCCACAACCCCCCGCCCCTCCGCTCCCACCTCGTCTCGTCCGGCGCGGGCGTCGCCCAGGTCATCCGCCGCCGCGCCGCCCGCGCCTCCGACCCGGACGCCCTGTACGCCCTGCGCGTGCCCCGCCCGCTCCCCCTGTCCTGGGGGCGGACGGTGGCGCCGTACGTGGGGCGGGACGCGGTGGCGGCGGCGGACGCGGTGGCCGTCGCGGCTGGCCAGGGAGGTGGGGGAGGGGCGGCGGCCGCGGCCACGGCCGCCGCGTTTGTGGCCGCCCCGGCCGGCGACGTGCGGGCCCTCCTCGCCTCGCCCCCGCCCACCGGCCCGCTCGCCCCGGGAGCACGCACCTGGCAGGCCCTGCTCGTCAACTGCGGGTGGGAGGCCGGGGTGGGGGGCGGGGGAGACACCGCCGCGGCCGCGGCCGCAGCGGGCGGCCCGTGCGGAGCGCGCGGGGGCGCCCCGCCCGACGTCCCCTCCCCCTCCACCGCCCTCGCGGCCTTCGCCTCCCTCCCCATCCCCGCCCTCCTCCCCTCGGGCTACCTCTTTGCCTGGGTGCGCAAGGAACACATCGCCCCCGTCACCGCCCAAATGTATGCCTGGGGCTTTTACTACGTCGAATCCCTGGCCTGGGTGTGGGTGGGGCTGGACGGGGACGTCCTCGCCCTGCCCGCCCCCGTGACGGGCCGGGCGCACGCCACGCTCATGATTTACCGGAAGGGCGCGGAGGAGGTGGAGCTGCGGCACCAGCGCAGCCCGGACGTCGTGTTCGACTGCGTCGTGGGTGGCGGGGGCGGCGGCGGCGGCCCCGTCGCCGTCCCGCCCGAGGCCTACTCCGCGATCGAGACAATGCTGCCCCAGGCGGCGGGCAAGCGGCTGGAGCTGTGGGCGGCACCACCCGGGCGCCAGCGGGCGGCGGGGGCGCGGGGCGTGGGCGGCGGGCGGGCCGGGTGGACGCACGTGTACGCAGCGGGAGAGTGAAATATGGTGGTGTTTTTTTGTCTGTCATCACAACACAGTGCTCTGCTTTTTTGTTTCAAATGTCCTCACCTGCCCCGCCGCCCCTTCGGGTCCACCCGTACCTTCACGATCAGGTGCAAATCCTTGGGCGGCGGGTCCAGCGGGCGGGAAGGGCGGGGAGCGGGCGCAGCACTCCCGCCACCGCCTCCATCCCTCTCCATTTCCATTTCCTCCTCCATTTCCATTTCGGCCCTTGCCTTGTCCGCCTCCGCGGCCGCACCCGCCGCCGCGGCCGCCATGGCCTCCTTGACCACCGCCCGGGCCGCCATGCCGACCGCCCGGATCCTGCCCCCGCCAGTCCCCACCACGATGCCGCGCACGGCCTCGCTCTTCACAAGCACCTCCACCTCGCCCCTGACGCTCCCATCCGCCAGGGCCGTCCACGACACGGGCCGCACGCCCAGGGTGTAGGGCACGTCCCCGCGCAGCATGGTAAACAGTTCGGCGGAGACGGCTTCAGCGGCAATCCCTGGCCAGCCCCGGTCGGTGGGCGCCGCGTCGGACGAGGGCGGGAGGGCCCAGGCGCCGGGCGTGGCCGCGCGCAGGAGGGCCGCCCGCAGGGCGTCCAGCCCGGGGCCGCCCTTGAGGGAGGAGACCGCGTACACGCCCGCAAAGGGGGGCACGGCCGTGCCTGGTGGCGGGAGCGGGGTGGGCAAGGAGCGGGCGCCGCCGTCGAAGCAGGCCCAGGGGTCGGCGGCGGCGGCGGCGGTGGTAGGCGCGGCCGGCGCGGCCGGCGCGGCCTCTGCCCCTCCACCCACCTCCCCATCACCTTTTTCTTCCTCGCCGTCCCCCTCCCTCCTAGCCGCCGCCGCCGCCGCCCGCGCGACGGCCACCAGGTCGCCCGCTACCCCCGCCAGCACAGCCGCCCGCTGGCTCCCCGGAATCAGGTCGGTCTTGGTCAGGATGAGGAGGGCGGGCGGGAAGGGGGTCGCCGGGCAGGCCGCGGCCGCGGCCGCCCCGACCCGGCCCGCCAGGGCGAGCACGCGCGGGTCCGGCCGCCGGGCCTGCCGCTCCACGTCCACGACCAGCAGGGCCAGCCCCGCCGCCGACGCGTGCGCCCACGCCCCGCGCACGCGGCGGGCGGTGTGGCCGCCGGACGCGGCGCCGCCCGCGACCAGGCCGGGCAGGTCGAGCAGGGCGACCTGGGCGCGGCCGGCCGAGAAGGCGCCCAGGAGCGGGGTGCTGGTCGTGTTTGTTTTGGGGGAGGCGGCCGCGACGGGCGCGCCGACGAGGGCGTTGGTGAGGGAGGACTTGCCCGCGTTGGGCGCGCCCAGGACGGCGGCGTTGAGGGCGCGGGTCGGGGAGGGGAGGGCGCGGGCGGCGGAGGCGGAGGTCGAGGTCGAGGTCTCGTCTGCGGCCGCCGGCGCGGCCGCCGATGCAAACAAACGCCCGCTTGCCACGCCGCACGCTTCCGCCCACGCGACTCCTGCCCTCCGGTTAGCTGCTAGGGCAATGAAGGTTACGCCGGGACGCATGGCGTGAGGGCGTGACCTCTGAATGGAGGGCTGGCGGAGGGGGCGCGCAACAAAAGAGAAATGTGGGGAAAATCTAGCCAAAATGCGATCCAAAATGCGAAGTTTACTTTTTTATGGCATCAAAACGGCAGTTCCGGGCACCCCGGCACCGGCACCGCCTTCCCCGCTGCCACACTCGCCCGCTTCTGGTCCACCAGGTAGGACCGCGGAAAAGAGCCCTCCAGGCCCGCGTGCATCTGGTGCCAGGCTTCGGCGCGGTGGAAGGGGAGGGCGGTGCTGTCATACACCCACACCGTGCCCAGGACGTCGCCCTCGCTCGCCTTGCCGCCCGCGAGGCTGTTGCCGGCGCCGGGCGTCAGCGTCATGCCGTGTACATTGGCCGCCGTCAGGAGCGGGAACAGAGGGGAATCCACGCCGCCCGGCAGGCCGACGCACGGCCTGTACCCGGGCCCCGCGTCCTGGGGGTCAAGCCTGCCCATCGCCATGCTGCCCCTCCCGCCCCGCACCTGGACGGCCTTGAACTGGCGCCCGAAGAAGATGGCGGCCGCCCTGGCAAACTCGGCCTCCGCGACCGCTCGCCCCCCGCCAAAGGGCGCCAGGTCGAAGGAGACGACCTCCGCGTGCCCCTGGCGCTCGTACACCTTGGCCCGGTCGGTGGGCGGGACGTAGTAGTAGCAGGCCGGCGTCCCGTCGTTGACCACCCCGCCCGCGTAGCCGGCCAGGGAGGAGACCTGGGAAGGGGAGCGGCCGAGGTCGCGCTCCAGGTCCACGAAGTCCTGGGGCCGGGCGTCGGTAATGATGGGGGTGCGGGGGGAAAGCGGGTGAGGACAGGTTGTGTGTGTGTGTGTGGAAACGATGATGGGGATGGAGAGATGATGGGTCTGCACGCGGAGTCCTCCATCCCCCGCCGTTTTCCGACCACGCTCCTGCCTCTCGCATTGCGCGGAACACACCTTTTGCCGCCCCCAGAAGCAGCCGGACCCAAAGTAGACGCTCGCGTACGGGGCGCCCGCGTCGGCGGGACCAGCAGCGCTGGCGGCACCCCCAGCAGCAGCAGGGCTGCCGCCCTTGGCGGCAGCGCCCTCCCCTGCGCTTTCAGCCAGGGCGAACGACGCGGCGGCCGGCGCGTCCGCCCGGGCGGGGCGGGGCGTGAGGGTCCAGGCCGCGGCGGAGGTGAGGACGGCCAGGCCCGCGACCAGGGAGGCGCGGCGGGAGGGGAGGGCAGGAGGCTGAGGAGCGGGGTGGGGTGGCGGCGCGTGGTTAGCCGGGCCTGCGCCACTCGTCGTTTTCGGGGCGCGAGGAGGCTGGGAGATGTGTAGCATTTTGTGCGCGTGCGTGGGGGTGTCAAGAAAGAGGCCCTCTCTCTCCTGGCGGGTGTGTGTGTGTGTGTGTGTATGTGCGTGCGTGCGTGTGCTGCTCGCGTGAGGGTGGGGGCACAGAAAGCGAAAGTGGTGAGAGAGAGAGCGCTCGTCATCAAACGCTCTTTTCGGGCCTCTGTCCGGAGCCCCGCCCGCCGGTCCCTCCTTCCCACCTTGCGCCGCCCCAGGCGTGTGGTCGAACTACTGGGCATCTCAGCCACCCCCCCCATCCCCCCCCCCCGCCGTCGCGTGTGGCTGGAGCGGCTCCAGCGTGAGAACCCCGCGACCCGACGACAAAACTGAGAGAAGCATTGCAGAGCCGGTCAAACTCTTCATGGCCACACGAACCCCAACCTCTATCGCCAGCCGGCGCATCCAGGTGTGTGTGGTGGCCCAGGAGAGGAGTGCGCCCACAGTGTGGGCATCCGTGCGGGATGGGGTGGACGGATGGGCTGGCCCGTTTTTTTTGTGGCCGGGCCGAGAGGGGGACAAAAGGCTGGGCCAGCTCCCCCCGGCCAGACACCTCCCACATGCCCTGGGACAAACGCCGCCCCGCCCATCCTCACATTCACGCTCACCCCCCCTTTCACACACACACAACAGTCCGAGCTCCGCGAGTGGCTGACCTCCCCGCCCGACGGCTGCTCCCTGGAGCCCACACCGTCCGGCGAGCCCTCCCTCACGGAGTGGGTCATCCGGATGGACGGCCCGCCCGGGTCGGTGTTTGCGGGCGAGTCCTTCCGCCTGCGCGCCCGCTTCTCCCCGGACTACCCCCTGGAGCCCCCGGAGATCGTGTTCGTGTCCCCCGTGCCCGCCCACGAGCACATTTACAGCAACGGACATTGCTGTCTGGACACCCTGTACACGGGGCGCGACGGCGGGTACTCCCCCGCCCTCACAATCTCCAAACTGACCCTGGCGCTGCAGTCGATGCTGGCGTCCGCCACCGAAAAGCGGCGGCCGGAGGGGGACGCCGAGTACTGCAAGCGCACGGCGGGGCGCAGCCCGAAGCAGACCGTGTTTGTGTATGATGATGACCGGGTGTGAGGGAGCACGGGGTGTGTGGGGGGGATGGAGAGAGGGTGTGGGTCGGAGAGAGACATGGCACTACTTTTTCAGAACCCCGGTTTTAATCTCCCATCTTTCGTTTCCTCGAAAGTGCACACACACACACACATACGCGCCACGCGCGCGTGCGATATGAAATAGGCCCTGGGCCGGCGGGGCGAGAGAGGAACGCGCGCCTACGTGAAAGGAGAGAGAGGAAAGGAGGTTGTGAGAGAGTCGAGGTGGGGGGGTTGCTCCCGACCAACGCCACCTCAAAACAAACGAACACACGAACCCGGCGCGTCAGGAGTTTAAATGCATAAACACAGGCGCGTTTGTCCCCAGTCGCGCCCTCTCCCCTGCCGGGGCAGGGGAGAGGGCACGGTCGGTAGGAATCCGACTAAAGATTTGAAATTGCCTTGTCTTCACTCGCGCAAAAAAAAGGAAAAAAGGATTCGGTCCGGGCCCACACAGGAGCGTCCCCTCCCACACAACCAAACACTACGCTCAGAACAGCGGAGAAAAAAGTTTCACTCACAGGGCTAGAGGGTCCCGGAGGACCCCCTGCCCGTAGCTCGGATCTGTTGAGCTTGATTTAATTAAAGAAATTTCTATTCATCCAGGCGTGTGGTTGTTTGGTTGTCGTTTTGTCGAGGAGGTGGGGGGTGGGGGGTGGGGGGGAGGTTAAGGCCGCCGCGGCCGCCGCACACACGCACACACACACAAGCAAGAAAGGCGTCGGCTAGAGCTAATATACAAAACTCCCTCACGAACCTTACGGCCCAACTCGGATAGGGATAACTGGATAATTAATTGGATAGATTTTTGTCGTCATCCGCCCATTCAAAGCTTGTGCGTGCGTGCGTGCGTCTGCAGGGGGGGGCAGGAAAAGGGAGACGGGAAGCGGGAAATAGGGACGAATAGGAAAAAAAGAAGAACGCACCGTTGGTTGTTTTATTTCGACGGAGGAGGAAGACGCAAAAAAAAAAGAAAAATGGTTGGTGGAATGGACGGAGAAAAGCTCTCCCCCCATCCTTTTCCGGGCGCCTCGTCTAAACACGGGGTCGCGCTCTAGCAGCTACTGAATCCTAGCCTAGGCCAAAACTAGCTCATGCCCCCATTTTCCTGTCACTGCCTCTGCCCGGGCGGGCCCGTGTGCCCGGCCAGCGCCGCGCCCGCGGCCTGGCCAGCGAGCGCGGCGCGCGCACGGCGGGCGACCGCGGCGGGCGTCGGGGCGGGCCCGCCCGGCGCCCGCCGCTTGAGGACGACCGACCGCAGGACGCGGTCGTCCAGGGATAGGGTGCGTTCCAAGGCCGGCAGGGCGGTGGCGGGCGTGGCAAAGGCGAGCTGCCAGATGAAGGCCTTGTGGAGGGGATGAGAAAAGGAGGTGGAGTTTTTTTTTCGTTTCAATGTTTCGGCGGCTGATGGGGGAGCGGGGCGAGCCGCCGAGCGGGGGCGGGGGCTTTTGCGGCGCCTACCCCCGCCCGCGTCCCCGTCCACACACCGGTCCACCCTCGCTTACCTCTTCGTGCTTGTCTCCCGCCACCCCGCTGACGGGGTAGGCCAGGCGCCGGTCGCCAAAGGCCTTGTAGTCGAGCAAGAACCCGCCGGCCGCCGCGACGGCCGCGCCCGCGGCTTTCAGGAGATCAGCCCGGGCGGCGGGCGCCAGCGCCGGGCGCGCCAGGCAAAACAGTTCGTAGACGGGCATTGTGGTGGGGAGAGGGGTGCGGTGCGTGTGCCGACCCGCGCGTGTGCCGTGCGCCCTCTCTGGCGAGAAGGTGTGAATGAATGAAAAAGAGTGTCGCAGCGACGCTGTGTCGCTGCGACGCTGGCTGCGTCTCACTCACTCACATCAACACCGCGAGAGTCGCACACGCACACGTCCACGCTCCACGCCCCTGGCCCCCTCACACACCGCGTGGGTGCCCCACCTTCCCCCTGACATTAGACAGCAGAGAGGGCACCACCAAATAACAAAACAAAATGGCTACCGCGTACGCCGCCGTCAGCGGCCACTCGGCCGCCCGCACGGGCCGCCTGCGGGTGAGTTTTGTTGACACGCGCCCAACTCGCCCAGTGCAGGGGGGAGCAGAAGGTTGCCGACACGATGGCATGATATGCAGCGGTAACGAACCGGGCTGGCCTGCCCCTTGCGGCCGATCCCTTCTCCGCTCCACGACGGCCGCCGCGCCCCGACCCCTCACGCATGCGCTCTCTCTCATGCCGCTCTCCCACACGCACAGGACTCCGCCTCCGCCGTCCGCGCCCTGGAAGCCCGCCGGGCCAGCACCCAGTCGGCGGGGCCCAGGTAAGAAGAAAAGAAGGGGACAGAGGATCGGAGGCGGGAGAGAGAGAGACGCCACCCACTCTGAACGCCCCCGCTCACTCACGACGCTCGGCTCGCTCGCTCTCCCCCCCCCCCCGCCCCAGGCGCCTCCCGACCCGGCCGTGCGCGACGGCCGCCCAGCGCGGCCCCTCGCCCTCACGCCAGGCCGCCCCCACTAAGCCCCCCACCCACTCCGCCGCCGCCACGCCCGCCGAACTGGCCGCCGCCCGGGCCGCAGCCGCGGCCTCCCTGGCCTCGGCGCCCCCGCCCGAGTGGGGCGACCGGTTTGGCGGGCGCCCGCGCAAGGGCGCCGACATCCTCGTCCAGGCCCTGGAGCGTGAGGGCGTGACGACGACCTTCGGGTACCCGGGCGGCGCCTCCCTTGAGATCCACCAGGCCCTCACCCGGTCCGAGTCCATCCGCAACATCCTGTGCCGCCACGAACAGGTGAGAAAAAAAAAAAGGAGAGAGACAAAAAAAAAGGAGGGGAGCCAGGGGGAGAGATGACGACACACTCTCTCGACGCACTTCACACACCACACACACCACACACGCCACACCTCAGGGCGAGATCTTTGCGGCGGAGGGCTACGCCAAGACGACCGGCTCCGTGGGCGTCTGCATTGCCACGTCCGGGCCGGGCGCGACCAACCTGGTCACCGGCCTGGCGGACGCGCTCCTGGATTCGGTGCCCCTGGTCGCCATCACGGGCCAGGTCCCGCGCCGCATGATCGGGACGGACGCCTTCCAGGAGACGCCCATCGTGGAGGTCACCCGCCAGATCACCAAGCACAACTACCTGGTCATGGACGTGGCGGACCTGCCACGCGTGATCAAGGAAGCCTTCTACCTCGCGCGCACGGGGCGCCCGGGCCCCGTCCTGGTGGACGTGCCCAAGGACGTCCAGCAACAGCTGGCGACGCCCGACTGGGACGCCGCCATGGCGATTTCGGGGTACATGGCCCGCCTGCCCCCGCCGCCCCCCACGGCCGCGCTGCGCCCCGTCCTCGAGGCGATCCAGGGCGCGGCCCGGCCGGTCCTGTACATCGGCGGCGGGTGCATGGACGCGGCCGCGGAGCTGCGCGCGGTCGCCCGGGCGGCCGGCATCCCTGTCGCGTCCACCCTGATGGGCCTGGGCGCCTTCCCGGCGTCCGACCCCCTGGCCCTGGGCATGCTGGGCATGCACGGCACCGTCGCCGCCAACTTCGCGGTCGACCGGTCGGACCTGCTCCTGGCCGTCGGCGTGCGCTTTGATGACCGGGTCACGGGAAAGTTGGAGGCCTTTGCCGCCCGTGCCCGCATCGTCCACATCGACATCGACCCGGCCGAGATCAACAAGAACAAGGCATCCCACGTCACGCTGACCTCGCCGGCCGCGCCTGCGCTGGCCGGCCTGGCGGAACTGCTCGCTGAACACCCGATCCCGGAGCCCCAGTTTGCAGCCTGGCGGGCTGAGCTGACGGCCAAGGCCATTGAATTCCCGCTGCCCTGCCCGGACCGGGCGGACGTGATCGTGCCCCAGGCCGCCATCGCGCTCATCCACGAGGAGACGGCCGGGGAGGCCATCATCTCCACGGGCGTGGGCCAGCACCAGATGTGGGCGGCGCAGTGGTACACGTTTGACGCCCCTCGCCGGTGGGTGACGTCGGGCGGGCTGGGTGCCATGGGCTTTGGCTTGCCCTCCGCCCTGGGCGCCGCCGCCGCCTGGAACGGCTCCCACCCGGACCGCCCCGCGCGCACGGTCATCGACATTGACGGCGACGGCTCGTTCGTCATGAACATCCAGGAGCTGGCGACGGCTCGGGTGGAGGGCCTCGACGTCAAGACCGTCATCCTCAACAACCAGCACCTGGGCATGGTGGTGCAGTGGGAGGACCGCTTCTACAAGGCCAACCGGGCGCACACGTACCTGGGGTCGCCGGACGGTGCCTACCACGAGACGGGCGAGCTGGCGGACGTGTACCCGGACTTTGTGGGCGTCGCCCGGGCCTTCGGCGTGCCGGCCGCCCGGGTCGTCCACCCGCGCGACCTGCGCGCGGCTGTGCGGCTGATGCTGGACACGCCCGGGCCGTACGTCCTGGACGTCATGGTCCCGCACGTGGAACACGTGCTGCCCATGATCCCAGGGGGGGGCAGCTTCGCGGACGTGATCACGTCGGGCGACGGGACGGACACGTACTAAGGAAATGGGAGAGAGAGAGAGAAAACAAAAAGGGGGAGGTGGGTGCGGTTGAGGGCAGTGCGCCCGGTGTGTGTGTTTTCTTTTGGAGGGGTGTGTGTGGTGTGTGTGTGTGTGTGTGTGTGTGTGTGTGTGTGTGTGTGTGTGTGTGTGTGTGTGTGTGTGTGTGTGTGTGTGTGTGTGTGTGGTGTGTGTGTGTGTGTGTGTGTGTGTGTGAATTCCTTCTGGTGCTCGTGTGAGTGCGGTGTGCGCGTACTTTTTACATCCTCAAAGGTACAGGCTGGGCGCAAAGGCGACCCCCCTCCTCACCTTGGCCCCCGCCGCCCGGGCGAGGTCTCCCAAGGCTGCATCCCCCGCCGCGTCCGCCCCCGCCGCCAGCTGCCGGGCCAGCTCCTCCACCCGCCGCAGCACGCGCACCAGGCCTCCCTCGAACGCGCCGGGCACATCTGCCGCCTTCAGGGCGTCGGCGAAGCGGGCCCCGCGCGCCCAGGCCAGGACGGAGCCAGCCATGTCTGGCCCAAACCCCGCGGCCGCGTCCTCCGGGGTGAGCGCCTGTTCCAGGCCGACCTCGCCCTCCAGCCCCGCAATGCGGCGGGCGGCCGCGCGGAGGGCGGTCAGGGGGGCCTCCACCTCCGGTGGGGGGCGGGCTGGGGGCTGGCCGGCCGCCCCGCCGCCGGACGCCGACGCCGGCTGCGGCTCCCGCCAGGCGACGCAGGAGAGGAGGGCGGCCAGCGCGTCGGGGCGCACGCCCGCCAGCCCGCCCCCAAAGGCGAGCTCGGTGAGGGCCAGCTCGGCCCCGCCCGCGGACGCCAGCTCCGCCGCGACCCGGCCCTTCAGGGAGATGGTGGTGGGGGTGGCGGCGGCGCTGGCCGTGTAGCCCAAACGCTCCAAAACGCGCGCCCGGGCGGTCAGTTCTGAGACGAGCGCGGCGCCCGCCCCGCCCTCGGCTTGCGCGCGGGCGGCGGCCGCCCCGTCCGCTAGCGCCCTCTTCCGCGCGAGCGCGCTCTCCAGGGCGGCCAGGTCCGGGTCGGAGGCGAGCGGGTGGGCCGCCAGCGCGGCGGCGCAGGCGGCCAGCCGGGCGGACGCGGTGGCGAAGGCGGGCGCGTTCACCCCGAGGTCGGTCGCCGGGTCGAGCAGCGGGATGGAGGAGGCGGCGCCGCCGCCCTGCTCCGGCCCGCCTCCGCCCTCGTCCTCCTTTGATGGTGATGAAAAGCGGCGGACGACTTCGGCGATGGCACGCAGGCCGTCAGCCTTGGCCGAAGCACTGCGCAGGTCGGCGGGCAGGTAGACCCGGATGGAGGCCAGGGCGGCGAGGATGCCGGACGAGAGGGGGACGGGCCGGACGGAGGGGGCGCCGGCCGGGTCGGCCGGCGGGAGCGGGAGGAGGGGCGAGCTGCACCCCGCCGCAGCCTCACCCTCCGCCGCCGCCACTTTTTGCCCCCAGTTGGCGAGCACGTCGACGATACAGTCGACGACCTCGTCCTTCACCCCGCCGTGAGCCAGGCCGCCCCGGACGCGGTGGAAAGCGACGACCGCGCCCCAGCAGGGGGAGGAGGGGGTTGAGGAGGCGCCGCCGTCCGGACTCACAAACCGCACCAGGCGGCCCGGCTGGAGAAAGGGCGCGACCACAGCTGGCGCCATGGTGTGAGCGCGCACGACGCCGTCCGCGTCGGACGCCGCCGCCCGCAACGCCGCCACGGCCGCAACGCCGGCCTCATCCCGCACGCTCACTGCACCCGCCGCGGCCTCCAGCGCGGCCGCAGCCGCGGCGGCCGCGGGCGCCGCACGCCCCGCCTGGAACGCAGCGAAGGAGGCCGCCACCAGGCGGGCCGGGTCCGCGTCGGGCGAGCGCGCCATGGCCAGCAAGCCTGCATAGCTCAACCTGAATTCAGAGGTGAGCGGGTCGGCGGAACCGCGGAGCATCCCCCGCGCGGCGGCCGGGTCCATCCTTCCATCCAAACACAAAATGACTGTGCCCCGTGCGTCCAGGCCCCGCCGCCCCGCCCGCCCAGCCATCTGGGTGTACTCCCCGGGAGACAGCCACCGGAAAGTGCCGCCATCAAACTTGCGAGCGCCCGTGAAGACGACGGTCTTGGCGGGCATGTTGAGGCCCGTCGAAAACGTTTCCGTCGCGACCAAGCATTTCAGGAGGCCCTCCCCGAACAACAGCTCCACCGCCTCCTTGAGCACGGGCAGCAGGCCGGCGTGGTGCACGCCCACTCCCCGGCGCAGGGCAGGCAGGAGGGCTGTCACCTGGGGCAGGCGGCGGTCGTCAGGGGAGAGGCCGTCCGTGGCGGCGGCGTAGACGGCCTCCACCGCGGCCGCCTCGTCGGCGCTGTTCAGTTCCAGGGGGGCGAGCGAGGCGGCCAGGCTCTCGCACTCCCGCTTGGAGAAGGCGAAGACGATGACGGGGTCCAGGGACCGGGCGACCAGCATGCGGAGCAGGCGGTAAATGTCGGAGGGCGGCTGGGCGGCGGACGCCTTCCCGCCACCGCCGCCGCCGGCGCTCCCGTTGGCCGCGATCACGACCCCGCCCTTGCCTGGGGACAGCAACGAGAGCTCCGCCGCCGCCCCGCCGCCTCCTTTTTGCTTCTTCCTCCTGTTGTTCCCACCACCCCCGCCCTCCTCATCCTCGTCATCCACCAGCTCCGCCAGCGCCCGCCCGAAGGCGGCCTCCCGGAAGCCGGACGCGCCGTCGACGACCAGGTGCAACCCGGCCCCGCCCGCTGGGAACACGTACTGTTGGAGCGGGGTCGGCCGGAAGTCTGTGTACACGCAGTGGCAGGGCCGGCCATGCACGGCCGCTACCCAGGCCGCAAACTCGGCCGCGTTGGGCAGGGTGGCGGACAGGAAGCAGAGCTGGGCGGTGCGCGGGGCCAGGGCAATGCATTCCTCCCACACCACGCCCCGCGCTTTGTCCCGCAGGTAGTGGACCTCATCAAAGATCAGCACGCCCGCCTCCCGCGCCGCCTCGGAGCCGGAGTACAGCAGGGCGCGCAGGACTTCTGTCGTCATGACCAGCGTGCCGGCGCCCGGGTCGATGGACACGTCGCCCGTCAGGAGGCCCACGTCCCCAAACTCCGCTTTCAGCTCGCGGTACTTTTGGTTGGACAGGGCTTTCAGGGGGGCCGTATAAATGGCGCGCCTCCCATCACGCCGCGCCGCCGCGATGGCGTACTCGGCGACGACGGTCTTGCCGGCGGACGTGTGGGCGGCGACCAGGACGGAGTGGCCGGCCTCCAGGCAGTTTACAGACGTGCACTGAAACGGGTCGAGCTGGAAAGGGTAGGTCTTGGCGGGCGGGCCCGGGCGAGGGGGAGGCGGGGCGGTGGACCGGGACGACGTGGAGGGCAGGTCTATGGCTGCCAGGGGCGGCCACTCGACCTCGTGGGTGCAGGCCTTACCGTTGATCTACAGGGGAGGGGAGTGTGATTTGGGGGATGGGACCGGATGATGGAGGGAGAGGTCGGGGTCGAGGGAGAAGAAAAAAAACGCGGCCTGCTAGCCGCCGGGCGCGCATGTGCGGCCAATTTCACTCTCCCACCACGCCCACACCGTTACCTCAATCAAGTTGATTTTCCTCGCAGCTGCATCCGCGGCCGCATCATCTATGCCAGCCCGGGCGGCGGCCGCGATCGAGGCCGGGCTGAGGGTGGAGGTGGGCGCGAACGGGTCGGCCTTGCCGCCGCCGGCGTGCTCCCTCTTCTTGCCACCGCCGCGGGCCACCTTCCCGCCGGGTGCGGTCCGCTTCTTCAGGGCGGACGCGGGCATGTCCCGCTGTGTGGTGGAGGGCGAGGGGCGGGTCATGGTTGACCTGGATGGCGCCCTGCCGCCCATGCGAGGTGAAAAGAAATGAAGCAGACGATAGTCAGCTCCCACTCTCTTTCAACCTCCATTTTGCTTTTTTTTTCGAGCAATGATGATGAACGCCCTCCTCGCCTTCCTCCTACTCGCCTGCACGGCCGCCGCCACCAAACCACCCTCTCCACCCATGCTCAACTGGACCGCTGCCCGGGCGACCCTGAGAGCGGTGGCCCCCTTCGCGGCGGGCGCGCTCGTCGGCGCGGCCCTGGTCATACAAGCGGCGGGCGCGGCCGAGACCGCGCAGCAGCCAGCCCTGCCTGCCTTGGGGCTCCTGGCCGCCCCGGCGACTCCACCGCCGATCAATGCGCCAATGCAAGTGTATGAGGGTGGGAGTCGGCGGGATAAAAACGGGACGGTGGGCGAGACGGTTGTACCCAAAAAAGGAGGGCAGGTTTTGCGCGCACGCGCTCTCCACCATCCATCCTCAACCCGTCTCTCTTCACACTTTCTCTCTCTCTCTCTCTCCACGCACACGCACAGGCCTTCCCCCACCACCACCCCCAACCCCACCACCACCTCCCTCGGCCTGCCTCTCCTGGAGTGGACCACCACCGGCGACCCGGCCCCGGCCTTCACGGTGGCCGGCCTCAACAAAACGTCATCCTTTCGGTTTGCGGGCGGGCCGAGGGTGGGCGGCGCGTCCGTCAAGCGCAAGGGGACGACGTCCCTGGGCTGGCCGAAGCCCAAGCTGCGCCTGGCCTTCCCCCAGGGAGGCGAGGGGCTGGCCGTGTGGCCGGGCGAGGAGGAGGCGAGCCACGCGCTGGACATCAATTCTTTGTGGGGGGAGGTCACTGGCGCGCCGTCCTCCTACGTGCGTGAAGCGGCCGCGTTTTCAACTTTCACGTCCTTTGGCGTCCCCGCCCCGCGCACCCGCCACGCCGTGCTGACCCTCAACGGCAAATTCTGGGGGCTCGTGAGCCTGGTGGAACGGATGGACGGCGCCTGGCTCCTGGGGCGGCAAGGGAGGGGCGGCGCCGCCGCCGCCCGACCCGCCCCCACCCTCCGCCCCGGCCCAGGCGCGCTCCTCTTCAAGCCGGAGGACGCGACCTGGGCCAACCTGCGGCCCGACGCGGGTGGGGCCACCCTGCGCCTGGCGTGGAAGCTGGTGGCGGTGATGGGCGAGGATGGGAGGGAGGCCAAGGACAAAAGGGGCGAAGAGGCCGCCTGGCGCGCGCTGGAAGAGCTGTCTGCGACCCTGGCGGGCGGGCGGCAAGTGCGCGGGCGCGCGCGCGGCCCGGCCCGCCTCTCCTCCGCCCTCGACCTGCCCGGTACCCTAAACTACCTGGCCGTCGCCGCCGCCTTGCTCCACGCCGACCGGTGCACCAAGAACTACTTCCTCGCCCGGTCGGCCGACGGCTTCTGGAGTCTCCTGCCCGGCGATTCCAAGGCCGCCCTGGCCGACGGCGCCCTGCCCGGGGGGGGGCCGGGGGGGGAGGTGCCCGCGCCGGACTACGCCCTGACGACGGCCGACCAGTTCACCAGCCCCCTGTTCTGCGATGCGGCCCACCCTCAGGACGTCGACCCCGCGTTCCTGGCGCCCTGGTCGACCATCGTGGGCGACAGCCTGGGCGGGGGTGGCGGCGGCCGCCGCCGCCTGGCCGCCGCCCCGGCCCCTCAGCTGCGGGGCGACCCGACCGCCGTCCTGGCCGCCCCGACCCGGTCCGCCTGCGACGTGGACGTGTCACAGGGCGCCACCCCCTCCGGCGCGGGGGCCAACTTCAACTGGGCGGTGGACGCCGTGCTGGCCTGCCCGGGAGCCCGGGCGAGCTACCTGCGCCGCCTGGCGGAGGTCGGCCGCATCATGCACGGGGAGGGTGGCGGCGGCGGCGGCGGCGGCGGGGGGGGGGTCGGTGGCGGCACCCTGGCGCCCGCCGTCGCGGGCCTGGCAGCCGCCGTGCGGGTGGCCGCCCGCGCGGACAATGAGGTGTGGAGGGCGGGCGACCCCGACGCGGCCGCCGCACGCCTCGCCCTCCTGATCGGCGCGCGCGGGCGCCAGCTGGCCGGCGCTTACGGACCCAACGGCACGGCCGCGCCCTTGCTGCCCTCCCCTCAACCGGAGCGTGGGTTAGGGGGCCGCCTGCTTTTACGCCCCCTCCCCGGCGGCGCCCTGGCGGTGTGCGCGACCGCGGGCGAGGGCGGCGGCGCGGAGGGCGCGACAGACCTGTCCGGCCTGGTCGCGGTCCTCCGCGGGGCGTCCGGGGCGTCCCTGGCCTTCCCGCCTGGGGCGGTCGTCCCGCCGGGTGGGTGCGTGTATGGGGCGGGGACACGGGTGGACGCCCTGGAGGCGGCGGGTAGGGATGAGGCGGGTGGGGGAGGCGGCCTGGCCGTGCCGGTGGGCGGCCTGGTGTGGCACAAAGGTGGTGGTGGTGGTGGTGGTGATGATGGAACAGGCGAGGAAGGAGGCGCGGCGCCGTGGGACTTGCAGGCGGGCCGCGGGGGGGGGTCCGTGTTGTGAGATTGATGGTGACGACGGGAAAGCAATGGGAGCGGAGGGGAAGCGCCGGCGGGGCGACCCAGTTGAATGACGAGAGGTTGGATGGAAGAAGAAAAACTTGCTTGCTCATACTCGTTCTTCGGGACTTTTGCACGCGACCTCTCGCTCTTTTTTCTCGCGCCGCACGCCCCGCACACACACGTACACACACGCTCACACACACGCGCACGAGCTCGGCACGCACGCTCAGCCCCTGTGCCCCCCCCCCCTCACGCTCGCAACAAAACATAAGCGTGAATGGGCGACCCGGACCCCTCTCCCCAACCACCCGTCCGCCTCATCTCCTCGGACGGCTTCGAGTTCGTGGTCGACCACGAGGCGGCCTGCGTGAGCAACACCATTAAGCACATGCTGGCGTCGGAAGGTGAGTGTGGGGAGGAGAGGAGAGAGCAGGCACGGTCAACAAACACACAGAGGGCGCGCTCGCCCGTTTCCCCAACCCCGCGCGCCCCCACATTTTTTTTTCCATTTCCATTGCCATTTCCTCCCAGGCGGCTTCGCGGAGGCCGAGCTCCGCCGGGTGACCTTCCCTGAAATCCCGGGCGCCGTCCTGGAGAAGGTGTGCGAGTACATGCACTACAAGCGCCAGTACGCGGAGGCGCCGGCGAAAGCCATCCCTGATTTCGGGCTGCCACCAGAACTCGCGCTCGAGTTGTTGAAGGCCAGCAACTTCCTGGACATTTAGAGGGGAAGAGAGGGAGGGGAGGGGGGGGGTACGTGTTGATGTTTTTTTTTTTGGTGGAGCTGTGCGGTGAGTAGCCTGGTGTGTGTGTGTGTGAGGAGAGAAAAAGAGGTTTGAGAGGAGTGGGACGCGCTGGTGACAAAAAAAGGCCGCCCCGCATAAGCCCCATTCGACAGGTGAGTCCTCCTGCCGCGCGTGACACAGCCCGCACTCGCACCTGCCCCCTGGTTCTCGCTCTGCAGAGACCCTGGGACCCCTAGCCTGGCGTGGCGGGGTGGCCTGGAGGCGCTCCCCGGTCAGGCACGAAGCCCAAATGGCTAGCGCGCCGGCCCGGCGGCGTGTGTCGGTTTGGATTGGCGTGCGGGGCCCGCCGCTAGCCCTTCTGCCCCACAATGCGTCGCTCCCGCCTGCTCCGGGTGGAGCCCAGGGACTGGGCTCGAAGACGGGCGGGTCAAAAGCGAATGCCGGGCGCTCCCTGGGGGCCGCAGACAGGGCGGCGGGCGCAGAGCAAAATAGGCCGGCCAAGGCTGTCGCGCATACGTGCACATTTCATGCCTACCTCTCCCCCATGCCAACAGCCCCTCCGTCTCGTTCCTCATGTCCACCGCCGACGTCTCCGTGAGCGCCGCCCCCGCCGGCCCCTCCGGCGCGCCCAACAAGGCGCCCGCCGACCCAGCCGCCACCACCAAGCGCCTGCAGTCGGAGCTGATGGCGTTGATGGTGAGAGAGATAGAGAAACAGAGCGGAGGGAGAGAGCAACGCTGAAGGGTTGGGGCGCCGCGCCGCACCGCGCGCTGGGTGGTGGCCACCCCCCCCCGCCCTCATTCCACCCTTCACGTCTCCTCACCCCCCCCCCCCCCCACCCACCCACACAACCTCTTCCCCTAGTCCTCCACCGACCCCGGCGTCTCCGCCTTCCCCGCCGGCGACTCCCTCTTCGCCTGGGCCGGCACGATCGACGGCCCGGCCGGCACGTCCTACGAGGGCCTCGCGTACCGGCTGGTACTCTCCTTCCCGCCGGACTATCCCTTCACCCCGCCGGCCGTCCGCTTCGACTGCCCCTGCTTCCACCCCAACGTGGACGCGGCGGGCAACATCTGCCTGGATATCCTCCAGGACAAGTGGTCCGCCGCTTACAGCGTGCGCACCATCCTCCTGTCTCTCCAATCCCTGCTCCAGGACGCAAACGTGGCGTCGCCCCTCAACGCGTATGCCGCCCAGCTGTGGGCCAGCCCGGAGGAGTACCGGGCGCTGCTGCTGGCCAAGAAGGCGGCGGGGGAGCAGGGGATTTGAGGGGCGAGGGGGTGTGTGGGGAGGGCGGGCCCGCGTGCGGGGGAGAGAGGGGGGGAAAGGGCCTTTCTGTGTGTGTTGTGACCTGTCTGGTCTGGTCTGTCCTTCTTCTTTTTTTTTTCCCTTTCCCTTCAAAACAACTCTTCTAAAGCCGCGACCGCTCGCCCCGGCCACCCCCCCCAACCACCGTCAGCTCCAGCTCCTCGCCCGGAGCCAGTGGGGCCAGGGCGGCCGCGACGGCCCCCGCCACCCCCGCCTCCGCCATCCAGGCGGGCTCCCCAGCCCGGCCCTTGTCGACCAGGCGGCCAACGACGCCCACGCAGAAATCGGTGTCCGGCGCCGCCAGCGCCGCCAGGACGGCCCGCCACTCCAGGCGCAGGGCCGCGCCCAGGGGCGACCGCGCGCCGGCGCTCAGGAGGGCGAGGGTGAGGGCGAGGGAGAAGGGCGACCCGCGGGCCAGGCCCCTCAGGGCGTCCCCCGCCCACTGCCGGACGGCCGGGTCGGGCGCAGGCGACGCCGCCTCCTCCCTTTCCAGGGCCGCCCGGACCTCCGCCACGCTGGCCCCTGAGAAGCAGGCATCCATGGCTGTCCGTACAGGCAGGGAGAGGGTGGGCGAGGGCGGGGGCAGCACCGTCCCGGCCTGGCAGGCGTCGAGGGCGGCCCGGACGGGGCAGGCGCGCCCAGCCGGCGCGGGGGGCAGTTGTTTTTCGCGGAGCAGCCGCCGCCCCAGCCACCCGCCTCGCCGCCTGGGCCCAAGCCCGCCCAGCCCCGCCACCAACGCCGCCAGGTCGGCCGACCGCACGTAGTGCGTCGCCACGCCCGCGTGCCAGACGTCCGCGCCGGCCAGCCGGGCGCCCGTCAACCCGAGCCACGCACCCGTCCTCCCCCGCAGGGTTTGGGACAGGAAGTGCGTCGTCCCGACGTCCGGGAACAGGCCGATCGCGCACTCCGGCATCGCAAAGACCGTCCTTGGTATGCATTGCAGGGAGAGATGGGGGACAGAGTGCGTGTGAGGGAGAAGAGAGAGAGAAGGGGGCCGCCCCCCCCCCACACACACAAAAAATGCACCCCGAACCTCTCTCTCCTCACCGTTCCGTCGCCACCCGGAACCGGCCGTGCACGCACAGCCCGGCCCCGCCGCCCATGACAATGCCGTCCATCAGGGCGATGTGGGGCGTGGTCAGCGTCGCAATCAGGTAGTCCAGCCGGTACTCGGAACGGAAGAAGCGGACGGCGGCGCCCGGGTCACCCGACCGGACGGCCGCGACCGCCGCCTTCACGTCCCCGCCCGCGCACAGCGCCCGCCCGCCGCCGGAGCCTGTCAGGACGATGGCATGGATGCCTGGGTCGGCGTCCCAGGACCGGTAGGCCGCGTCCAGAGCTTCCACCATGGTCGTGGTCAGGGCGTTGAGGGCGGCCGGGCTGAGAGAAGGGGAGAAAAGAGGTTTGGAGGAGGAGAGGGCAGGTGAGTGGTTTTGGCCAGGGCGACAAGCGCTCGCTCGCATGTTCTTGTTCTCTCCCTCTCCTCTCCTCTTACCGGTTCAGGGTGGCAACCCCTACACCGCCGGTGACGGTGAACAGGACCTGTACAGGCGTTTAGGTGGTGAGGTGTATGTCAGCACGTGTGTGGGCGGGAGGGTGTGCGACTGGGCGCATTTTTTTTTTCCTACCTCATCGGTCGCCACCGCCATGTCCCTCTCTCTGAGAGAAGCAGCGCCGCGCGCCACGACTGGCCCGTGGGGTTGGCCTGTAAGAAAGCAGCGGACCCCGCAGGTGTGGGTGTGGAAAGGTGAAAAGCCGGGCCCGGAGAGGCGCTTTCGCGTGAGCGTCGTTACAGCGCAGTGACCCGTGACGAGGGAAAAAAAAAAAAAAAAAAAAAAACTCGGCTCATCACCGCCACCCGCGCCACAAAGCACACGCTCTCACTTCAAGCCGCCCGCTGCACCACCACACTCCCCGCCAGCCCCGCCCCCTCAATCGTCACCCCCTCATCGCCCAGCGGGGTGGGCGGCACGCCCGCCTTGGAGAGGGTGTAGGCCGGCGGCCCCGCACCAGGCGGGGCGGCGGACGCGATGAAGGAGCGGATGTCCGCGACCGTCTGGCTCAGGTTGAAGCGGGCGACGAGGCGGGAGCCGTCGGCCAGGCGGATTTGCAAGGAGGTGGTGGGGAGGGCCTCGTCCGCGCCGGGCCAGCCGCCGGCGGCGGCGGGAGGAGGAGGCGCGGGCGCGGCCGCGGGGGTGGGCTCCTCCGCCCCCGCCGCCGCCCCGCCCGCCCCGCCCAGCGTCCGGCCCGTCCCCTGGAAGGTGGCGCGCGCCGGGGCGGCCGGCGGCTCGTACGGGCCGGCATGGCGGACTAGGGAGACCGGGACGGGCGCGGGAGGGCCGTCACCGGCCTCCGCGGCGGCCGCGGCTGCGGCCTCCTCCAGTTCGGCCGGGCACTCGCCCGCTGCCAGGGCCGCCAGAAAGGGCCGCTCCGCCGGGTCGGCCGCGTTGCGGGGGGGGCCACCGGACACGGTGAAGATGCCGTCCGTGTAAAAGTCGATGGTGACAGTGGCCGGGCCGGTGGGTGCGGGCACGGTGGCGCCAGGCGCGGCGGCAGGCGCACCCTCGCCAGCAAGCGTGCGGGCCGCGCCGGAAAAGGCGCCCCCGCCCGCGGGCGCGGGCGGCGGCGCCGCCTGCAGCCCGCCCGCCCCGCGCCGGGCCGCGTCAAAGACGCTGGCGACCGCGTCGGAGGACGGTTCCTTGGGGCCGCCGCGGACGACCTGTGAGGAGGAGGAGAGAGAGAGAGAAGGGAGAGGAAATGGGTGGGATGGAAAGGAGAGAGGCGAGGGGAAAAAGACAGGCAGCAGCACACGCCGCCCTCCCCCTCTCCTACACACCGCACACACACCTGCCCGCTCTTCTGGCCGCCCGCGTAGTACTCCTCGTCATCGCCGCCCTCGGACGGCGCCTCCTCGGCCTGGAGGTCGGCCAGCGAACGGATGTTGGGGCCGCCGTTGTGGTTGGAAGGGGGCGGGGGGCGGCGGGGGGCGGGGCGGGGGGGGGGAGGAGGGGCGGCGGCGGCTGTGTGTGTGTGTGTGTGTGTGTGTGTGTGTGTTTGCGTGATGTGAAGTGATGCCACAGGGTGGAAATGGGTGAGGTCGTGGGCGTGTGTCGGCGTGTGGGCGTCCGCCCGGCCGTCTCCAGGCGGGGGGGGGGGGGGGGGACTTAAAAGTTGTAGGTGGGTTTAAAACGAAAA